>Ga0114918_10001706_pt1 | contig 19674 bp, 15 predicted proteins | sample LantaG_FD_87015 | JGI IMG/M metagenome (GOLD analysis project Ga0114918, IMG submission 87015) | Deep subsurface microbial communities from Baltic Sea to uncover new lineages of life (NeLLi) - Landsort_02402 metaG | ecosystem: Environmental > Aquatic > Marine > Oceanic > Sediment | place... | reverse complement strand
CTGGAGAGCTGGCCGTGCGGAAAGTCCCCAATAGCCCAGTCGCGGCCCCAGATGAGCCCGTGGCGTTTGTAGATGGTGCCGAGGCCGTCCCACGCGGCCCGGTCCGCCTTGGTCTTGCGCTCCCACTTGCCGGCGGGGGCTGCGCGGACGAAGTCGACGGCGAGGCCCCAGTTGTGGAAGGACGCGAGCCACCGCGCCCGGGACGTGCCCTTGCCGGGTTCGACGCGTTGCCCCTTGGAGTTGTGGGTGTAGCCCCACTCCTGCCGCGCGCGGCCCCGGTAGGTCTCGTAGAGTTCGAAGCCGAGCCCGGCCGCGCCCAGGTCCGCCTCGACTGCCTCGACGATGGCGAGCATGGCCGGGTGGAGCAGTTGGCGGCTCTTCTCGGGGGGTGGCTTGCGGGCGGTCATCGGATGCGGCTCAGAGGCCGGGGACGGCGGTGAGCTTCGCGAATGCGTAGACGTGCCCGCGGTGGGCCTGGGTTGCTTTGCTCGTGGCGTTCCTGAACGTGAAGCCGATGAGGCCGGCCAGCGTATCCGCGACACCCGAGACCACACCGAAGTAGTGGAGCATCCCGGGGGACCCACCCCAAAAGCTGATGTCGGTCCCGCTGCGCTGGATGAAGACGTCCATCGTCCCGATGGATCCCTGGCTCACCATCTCGCTCGCGCCCACCGATGCGATGGTGAGCGACTGCCAGTTGGCGTGGCTGCCGGCGACGAGGTCGGCCGTCTGCGCCGTCTCCGCGGCCGACTGCCAGTACCCGATAGAGAAGTGGCCCGCGCCCGCTGAGACGGTCGCCGAGTCCCAGAAGGTGAACAAGAACTTGTTGTCGAGCCCGGAAGTGGCCGGGGCATAGACGCTGGGCGAGTTGCGAGCCCAGCCGATCCTTGCGCCGTAGATGAAGTCTCCCGACGGCGCGGCTCGGAAGATCCCCTGCGTGTCCGTGTTGGGACCACTGAAGTCCGGGCGCAGGACCAGGAGCTTGCTGTCGACCGCCGTGACGTAGCTGCTCAGCGCCCTCGGGCCACCGTAGCTCACCTGCGCGTCGGCCCAGGGGACGGCGCTCATCTCCCCTCGGAGTTGGGAGACGTCGGCGTCGGCGATGAGTGGATCCGTGTCGGGCACCAGGGCCCAATCGGCCAGGGATCCCCCGCCGCTTCCTACGTCGGCCATGGTCGCAAAGACGTTGCCAGCAGCAGGGGCCGCCGCTCCGTTGATGGCGGCCAGCTCGTCGGCGGTCAACTCGTCCGCGGCGCCCCCGCCGCTGGGTGGTCCGAAGCCCACCTTAGGAGGCCACGGGAACGTCGAAGCGGACCTCGATGTTCACGTCTGTGGTCGCGGCGGCGGCGCGGTACTGGAAGGTCGTCTGCTCCATCCGGGTGTGGAACTCGCGGGAGGCCGCCCCCCCGTTGGCCATGGCGACCGAGAAGGCGTCAGCCGGGGTGGGCGCCGCAGCACCACCGGGGGTCACGTTCACCGAGACCTGGGCGGCGTTCGCGGCGTCGGTGCATTGGACGGCCACCGAGCGCAAGACCGCCGTGTCGGAGGCGCCCGTCGAGGTAAGACCGTTCGCGTCGAGTTGGGCGACGACGTCGGCGCGCGTGAGGAAGACCCCGGCGCGCACGTCGACCTCGACCCAGTCGGTCGTCACGGCGGTGTCGCGAATGAGGACCGAGAAGGCCCCGAGGGGTTCGCGGTTCGAGCGCCAGCCCGCAGGAATCGCCATCTTGAGCCTCCTTGGGCGCCGCCGCCCGCTCACACGTTACGGTACCAGATACACGAAAGGGCGGTCGCCCGCCCTTTCGCTACTCGCCTATTCGACCGCCTCGGTCAGGGGCCGATGGCGATCTCGCGGATGCGGGCACCGCGGGTCACGTCGAGGCCGTAGAGCGTGATGCCCCCGAGCTTGACGTCGGCCGTCTCGGGGTCCGCGAGGACGCCGAGGTTGGTGAACGGGATCCAGGGCGCGTAGATGGCCGTGGGATCCATGTCGTCGCGGTTCAGCACGAGGATGGTGGAGGCCGGCATCCCCTCGAGGAACCGGTACACCCGCCAGCGCTCCGCCTTGGTCACCCCGTAGAACTCGGTGACCTCGTCGCCGCGGCCGAAGTTGACGTCGGCCGGCTGGTTGTCGCGGAAGCAGGTCAGCTCCGCGTCCTCGAGGTGGCCGATGGCGTCCACGTCCCCGATGAGCAGGTTGACGGCCCGGCGGCCCTCGGCGGCCTTGAGGACCTCGCGGTTCTGGGTCTTGGCGACGCGCCAGAGCTCCCGGCGCCACTCGGCCGGGTTCGCGGTGGCGAAGTAGCCGGCGGGCGGCGTCTCGTTCCAGGTCGTGGTGCCGGCCGCGTTGGCCTGCAGCGTCGAGAGCATCTCCGCCTGGATGGCGCGACGGATCTCGATGCCGATGCCCTGCAGCAGCACCTCGGCGATGTTCACGCCGTACTGGCTGGAGGCGTGCCACTGCGCGGGCACGCAGTACTTGCCGGACAGGCGGCGGCAGACGGCCTCGACGAGATCCTGGGTGATCTCCATGTCGATGCCGTTGGCGCGCTCGCAGGCGGTCGGGCACTCCGAGTAGCTCGGATCCAGGCCGTCCACGAGGGCGCTGCCCGCGGCGTAGTTCTCGCTGGCGTCGGCGCGCTTGAGGCTCTGCCGGTTCACGAAGGCGGTCGGGCCGGTCATCGTGATCGTGGTGAAGAGCTCGGGCGCGATGAAGTCGGCGAAGACGTCGGTGATCCACGCCAACTGCTGGGTCGTCCACGTCGCGATGTCCGCGGTCGTGGTCTGCTCACGCAGCTTGCGGGCCGTCTCGGCGAGCCCGACGCGCTGCAGGCCGGCGTCGCTGCCACCCAGGAGCATGCCGGGCGCCTTGAAGGCGTGGGCCACCATGTTCTCGAACATGCCCGCGAGGAAGCGCTGCTTCTCCATGGGGAGCTTCGAGAGGTCAACGTCCTTGCGGAGGTTGTCCTTCATGGACTGGCTGGCCTCGGCCATCCAGTCCGCGATCCGGTCCTCCGCCGGGTTCGGGAACCGGCGGCTGGACGGGAGGTACGACTGCCCCTCGAAGTGCTTCGACGGGGGACAAAGCTGAGCGAGATTCATCTTCGCCCCTCCTTACTGGTACAGCCGAGCGCGGGGCGCCGGCGAAGTGGTGGTGGCGGGCGCGCGCTCGGCGTCCTCGGTCTGGCGCTGCGGGACGATGAGCCCGAGCTTGGGCGGCAGCGAGGAGGCGGAGACGATCTCCAGCTTCTCCTCGACCAGCGCCTTCGCGGAGTCGAGGTCGGTCACGCGACCGCCGTCGAAGCCCTCGAGCACCTGCTTGCGGATGACGCCCTGGGCCGTCACACCACGCAGGGCCTCGTCGAGGTGGGCGACCACCTCCACGCGGAGGGCGGCGCGGGCGATGGCCGCCTGGGCCTCCGCCTCCTTGGCCTCCATCTCGCGCTTCATCTCCGCGACCTGCTCGGTGAGCGCCTTCAGGGCGTCCTCCTTGCCGGCCTCGGCGAGCTCGGCGGCCTCCGCCTTCTCGGTCAGCTCCGCGATCTTCGCGTTCGCCTCGTCGAGGGCGGTCTTCGCCTGGGCCTCGGCCTCGGTGGCCTCGTCCGCCTTCGCCAGCAGGAGGGCGGCCACATCCGGGGCGTGCTCCTGCAACTCGGCGAGGGTCTTGATGTCCTTCAGGAGCATCTTGCTTCCTCCTCCCACCGAGGTGGGCACGTCGTTCTCTTCCAACGGAATCTGGTCTTCGGCGGTCGCCTGGCTCTGCAGGTGCTCTCGCACCGCGTGGAGCGACTCGCGCACGTTCTTGGGGGCGTCCGCGTAGACCTCTGCGGAAGGCACGCGCACGGCGTCGTAGCCTTCCAGCATGAACTCGCGAATCAACTGGACCGTCTGCCCCTTCGCCCCCGGGTTCATCCCAAGGTACGGCGACGCCTCGTCCAACTTGTGAGCCTCGGGGATGCCCCAGCCTCGGCTGGAGAACCCAATCGGCAAGCCCGCCTCGTAGAGCACCTCGATGTGCTTGCCGAGGTAGGAGTCGAGCAGCCCGAACTCGGCCCGCATCAACACGCTGCCGTCGGCCTCGATCACCGTCTCGCCACCCACCAGGCCGGCGCAGATGTCGAAGTTCTCCGCCGTCTCGGGATGCGTGAGGTGGGCCGGGTTGAAGGTCTCCTCCCGGCAGACCCGCTCGTGCTCGCGGATGGCCTCCTCGACGGGGTAGATGCGCCCGTTGAGGTTCACCCGACCAGCACGGCCCACGTCGGCGCCCATCGCGCTGCGAAAAACTTTCGGGTTGAGCCCGGCCTCGGCCGCCTCGCGCAGGCCGCACCCCTCGCCCTTCTGGACGACGAAATCTTCTCGGAGCAGAACTCGGGCCGGATTCGCCATGGGGGAATTGATAGCACGCAGATTTTCTACGTGTCTAGGTACGCGAATTCAAAAGGCTTTTTGTGACTCTAGCTGAAGTCTACCGAGCGGTAGGTTGATTTCTCCCCCACTCGTAAAACTGTTTCGCCGATTTCGGACGAGGCGGCGAGGGCGCGCAATTGTATTTCGCGGTACGGGGTGTCGGGGTGGTTGGCTGAGAGGATGCCCTGGAGCAGGACCCAGGCCGCCAAGCGGCTCTCGACGACCCGAGGGGGGACTTTAACGGAGGCCGGCAGACTCGGCGCGGGCGCGAACGGTCGCATAGTCTCCTCGGGCCGCGTGGGACAGGTCGATGGCCAGATCTGAGAAGGGGCCGGCCGGGGCGGAGCGCTTGCCGGTGAGGAGTTTCGCGAGGCCGCTGGCCTCACCGAGCGCGACCTCGCCCTGGTCCGCGAGGGCGCGTCGGGCGGCGGCGATGCGCTTGAGGTTGAGCCGGGTGAGGGCAGGCTGGAGCTCGGGCGCCGTCGCCTTCTCGAGTAGCGCCCGGTGCTCGGCGGTGGTGACGCCGAAGCGCTCGGCCCGCAGGATCTGCTCGCGGATGGGGTCGAGGGGCTCCGTGGAGAATTCGGGGGCCGGGTTCTCGACGGCGCCCTCCTCCACCGACTCGGCCGGGTCATCGACCGAGACGTACTCGAAGCGCAGGTTCGGCTGGACGAACTCGGGGCTGCTCGCGCTGGGCACGCCCTCGGCGTCGATGGCCACCGCGACCCGCACGTAGGAGCGGTCGCCGTCGTAGGTGCCGTCGGGGCGCTTGTAGGAGCGCTCGACGTAGACCACGGCGGACTCGGCGGTCATCTCCTCGAGGTAGCCCCACATCGAGACGCCCGCCGATGGCGGGAGCGGATCGCCACCGAAGGCGAAGTCGAGGGCGACGCCGCGGGCGACCATTCCGACGGAGTGGACGAAGTCGCGCAGGTCGACCCCGTCGGGGACCGAGAGCATGGTCGCCTCGTCGAGCCGGGAGACCACGCGGTCCTCGATGGACGTGGGCCGCTTGTTCTCGGCGAACTCGACGGCGATCTTCATCACGGGGGGCTGGGCCATGGGGAGGTGCCTCCGAAGACGGTCTTCGCTATCAATAGCACGCCTTGCCCGCAGGCTTCGCGCGCGAACGTGAGCGGCCGTGCTAATCTGCCATCGGCATTTCGCCAGTAGCAGAAGGGAGGCCCTCAATGGCTTGGACCGACATCGAGACCGTCGTCATCGGCAGCAACAACATCGTTCACCAGCGTGGGGGCGAGACCGACACCTCCAACGACGCGCACCGCCTGGTGGTCGACGGCGAAGAGTTCGACGCCGTGGGCGTGATGCTTGTGGCGACCGGGACCGCGGGGGCGAAGACCGTCGGCGCCGTCACCGAGGAGTTCAACGCCGAGTACGGCACCGACCTGGCGACGGTCTGGAAGTTCGAGGTCACCTGAGCCACGCGCTAGACGGCCTTGGCTGACACCAACAGCACGTCGCAGGTCCCGTCTTCGTCCGGCCGCACCCCCTCGATGAGCATCGGTTCCTCGTCCCAGCCGTAGTCGGCGTCGGTGACGTGGACCAGCGCCATCAACGGCAACTCCCAGAAGTAGTCCGGCAGTCCCCGGTACTCGACGTGGTAGCGGATGCCCGCGAAGCGGTTGAGGTGGTCGACGCCGACCAAGTAGGCGCTGGAGTCTCGGAAGGTGGAGGCGGCGACCCCACCGCTGACGTCTGGAGCAGAGAGTCGTGCGAGCACCGAGGTGCTGTAGCGCGCGTTCCACCGGCTTGCGGAGCGACGGGCGGTCGCGTCGGTTGCGGCGTCGAGGTGCACGGACTGGGTCGTGCCCCCGTTGTACCCGTCGAAGCGGTAGTCGACCTCGACCTCGGTAACGATGGAATCGGCCCCGCTCGCGACGACGTCGCCCTCTCGGTGCGCGTTCTGGCCCTCGATTAACTTCGCGACGGGCTCTTGGCCCTGCCAGTCGGGCCACAGGGTGGGCTCGATGCCGAACTTCCCGTTCGAACTGACCGCGAAACCGAACTGCCCGGCCAAGCGCGAGGAGAGGAAGTCGTAGAGCGTGCCCTCGGCCTGGTCCGCGTAGAACCCGACTTGGAAGCGGTTCAGTTTGACCAACTCGCTACGGAACTGGCGTTGGTCGAAGTCGTTCAAGCGCCAGCGGCCGTAGGACATCACGAGGTCGAAGATGACGTCCCCGAGGTTCTTGATCATGCTCGTCAGCGGGGTTGGACCGTCGTACCGCCCGTAGACCACCTGCGCGTAGAGGCTTCCGCCACCGGCGTAGTCGCTGGCGAGAATCTGGGTGTAGGTGTACGGCGCGCCACGCCCGTCGATGCCCGTCACCGGCGTGTTGCTCGTGACAAGCGCCCCGTCTCGATACACCTGAAACGACCCGCTGGCGACCGCGTGGCCCGCGACCAGAAGGTCGATGTAGACTCCCGGTCCGGGCACGACGGTGATGTCGGAGATTGCCCGCAGCGGCACGCCGCGGGCGACGCCGTAGATCACGGGTACCGCGTGGTCGTAGGAGTCGACCGGCGCGTCGGGGAAGCGCCCCTCATCCCCGATCTTGTTGGGCGGAAACGGCACGTCGTCGACCCGGAAGGGCGTGCCCAACGATCCGCTCACGGTGGCCGGCACGGCCCCCAGGTCCCAACTCTCGCTGGAGACGCCCCCGCGGTACAGCTCGTCGACCGGGCGCAGGCCGCGGTCGTCGCGCCACCACCACAGGGTCACGATGGCGGCCTGCATGGGCGACGCGTAGCGCTGGGTCCACAGGTCGGCAACGAGCGGGTGTGACAGCACGAACGACGGGCTGCTGCTCGACCCGCCCCCCAAGGTCGCCGTGGCCCGCATGGGCAGCTCGCCCACCGAGATGCCGACCGCGAACGACATCGCCGACGACTCGCCGGGCAGCGTCACTTGCACGGGGTGCGACGAGGCCGTGAACCCGTGCCGTTCGCCGCCGCTGAACTCGAAGACCGCGAGGAGGTGCCGCTTCGCCATGGGCGCAGGCTATCACACGGTCAGGGCAGTTCCGCTTCGAGGAACATCTTGTTGAGGAAGGGCGTGGCCACGGTCTTCACTGCCGTGTCGGGGAGGGTGACAGGCCAGTAGCAGTTGTGGGGGGCGACCTCGACGCCGTTCATCACTGGGCCCCAAGTCAGGATCTGGACCCCACGAGTCGCAACCCGGAAGAGGCCGTCGACCATGGCGTCGTGCTCGGCCTTGGTGACGACGTGGAAGAGCACGTCGAAGCACAGGACGAGATCCCAGCGCTCCTCGGTCCCGAGGAGGAACTCGACCCCGCCCTCTCGCGTCGGGAAGTGCTCCGACGCCAACTGCACGGCGGACGGGGAGAAGTCCAAGCCCTCGTAGTCGCACGGGAAGTGCTCCAAGAGCATCTTGCCGAAGATGCCGTCCCCGCACCCGAAGTCGAGTACCCGCTTCGCGCCAATCTGCTTGGCGAAGGCGGCCGCCGCTCCGACCTTCATCGCGACCTCGTCACCCCGCGAAGCGACCCCGGAGGTGCCGCCTTGGCGGTAGCGCTTCTCCCAGTACTCCCGGGGAGGCAGTGGCGCGACGACCACCGCGGGGGTCACGGCCTTGCTCACCGGCGGATGATGAGGACGAGCTCCCGGTGGTTGGGGGCGGCTCGGAGGGGGTTGGGCACGACGGCGGCCTCCACCCGTCGGTCGTCCTTGGCGACGCCTTCGACGAGATCGTTGACGCCGAAGCGCCAGTCGACGTGTCCGACTCGGTCGACGTAGGTGCTCATGGCGTCGGCGTCGGCGTGGATGTAGCCGACGCCGAGCGCGACCACGGGGGCGACCTCCAGCGCGCGATCGATGAACGCAAAGGGTCTCGGCTGGTGCTCGAGGACCGCGTTCGCGACCACGACGTCGGCCTCGGGCGCGCCATCGTCGGCCATGAAGTCGAGCAACTCGATGGAGCCACGGACCTTCTTGTTCGCCGCCAGGCGCTCGGCGGCGGCCTTCGCGGCCACTTCGCTGAACTCGTAGCCGACGTAGCGGCGGCTTCGCTTGGACCAGCCAGCCTCGGCGAGGTCGTCGAGGAAGTGGCCGGCGCCGCAGCCGACCTCCAGCACGCGCCGGTGGTTCTTTGCCTCTGCGATGAGGGCCTCGACCATGGGCGTGCCGTGGCGCTTCGACCACATCCAGTTCCAGAAATCGAGCCCCAGCCCGCCCTCGGCCCTCCAAGTGTCTCCGAACATCGGCTCCTCACTCCCTTCTGTGGGTCCGCCCCACGGACGGTCTGCAAATTAGCACAGTCGAATGAGGCGCAACCGGCTGCGGCCGAGTTAGTGGACCAGGACGCGGGCCACTGGCGCTACATCTCCTCGACGAATTTTACGCCTCGGATGGTCATGATCGGGCGGGGCAGGTTGTCGGCCACGCCGCCCCCGACCAGCACGGGCCCGCAGTCGTAGGCGGCGTTCTGGATCGAGCCTGCCTCGGTCATGCGAACGACGGCGAGCTCGTTGGGGTTGCTCTGCACGGGCACGTCGCCCTCGTTGGCGCCGACGGCAGTCGCCTGGTCGCCCTCCCAGACAAGCGCGCCGTGCAGGCCGTCCAAGCGCATGCGCCGAATCAGGTCGGTCATCGTCTGCCAAGATCGGCGGTCGGGCTGCGAGCTGGGCGACACGTCGGTGGTCGAGATGTCGGGTGCGGGCAGCAGGTAGCCGTAGTCGCACGACCAGGTGCGGCGCACGGCGCTGCGGCGGCGGGCGAAGGACGTGCCGTCTTCGAGGCGGTTGATCGTGTCGCCCGACTCGTGGCCCATCGTCCACCCCCGCTCGGGCATGGGCGCGCCCAACTCGAAGGCTTGGCCCGGCACGACGAGGCCGAGGCGCACGAACTCCTCGTCCGAGTCGCGGCGGGTTCCCGGGTTCAGCAGGAACCGCATGTAGCGGTAGCCCACGAGGTGTGAATTGGGCCCCACAACTCCTCGGGCCCCTCCCGAGTAGGACGAGACGTACTCGGTGTCGAGGGTGACGGCGAAGCGGTCGCTGAAGATCGCCCAGTCGTTTCCGGCGAAGTCACCGGCGGTGACGCTGGAGAAGAAGATCAGCGTGTCTTCCGTGTTGTCTTTGATGCGGTAGATCGAGACCGAGCCGTCCTCGCCGTCGATGGTGGCGAGGTAGAACTTCTGCCCCGTCTCCTCGCTGGCGAACTGGTGCGGGCGCCACGGGTTGGCGGAGGCGAGGGCGAATGGGGGGCTCGGAGCCCACACTGTGAGCCGCCGGTCCTCGATGTCGTAGTTCCAACTCGACGCGCCTCGGTAGCGCCAAAGGACGGCGCTCCGGTCCACCCCGGCGAAGAGGGCCCCCGCGAAATCAATCCCCACGCGAAACGACACCGGCACCACCGAGAAGTCGGACACGTCGCTCATCTGGATCTGGACATCGTGCCAGTTGCGACCGAAGAAGGCGATGGCGGTCGGATGGAACCCGTCTCCCGGCAAGGATTCGAAGACGACCTCGATTTGTCGCCCAGACTTCACCTCGGTTGAGCGCCACTCTTGCACCACCGGTGTCGCCTGCATGTTCGGCGCGCGGAACACGTAGTCGGTCTCGTGCTGGAAGTTCCCCTGACCAATGGCCTCCCCCCTCCACGAAGCCCTCGCGCCGCGCTCCGCCCACTGGGTGGGCAGCGAAGCCGACAGCAGGGTTCGCATGAAGTTGGTGAGGCCCGCGTCGTACCTGAGCTCTGCGAGGCTGCCACCGAGGCCGGTGGCAGCGTTGTTGAGCATCTCGTCGTCGGCATAGCCGGAGCCGGACGAGGGCACTTCCAGGGGCGGGACGTCCTTCAAGGGGAGCCCGAGGGTTGTTCCGTCCCATGCGCGCGCAAGGTGAACGCCTTTCCAGAAGGTCCTCGCGCTCCCCGTTCCGATCGTGCCGAAGGTCAACTCCTCAGTGGCGCTTGAAACCGGCAGGAGCAACTCGTCGTCACAGAGGCTCGTGTAGGGGCCTTCCCAGTCCGGGTCCGAGGACCGGTCCCACGCTCGGGCGAATGCGCGAAGGTAGGTGTCGCCAGAGTCGTCCGTCCAAGTCCCGAAGAGGATCTCCAGCCAGGTGTCCTCGTCGAAGGTCCCGACCGATCCCAGGTTGGTCCCGGCGTGCAAGTCCCACATCTCGACGAGTTGGTTGCCAGCCCCGTCGTGCTCCAACTTCGCCTCGATCTTGATCGACAGGCCCGTGTTCAAGAGTTCAAGCCGAATGACGGCGTCGCTCGCCGTCAGCGAACCATTCGCGTCGACGCGGCAAATGGCTCTCACGACCCCGCCGTAGCCAGCGTATGCCGGCGCGGGTCCAAAGATGGTCGGGTTCGTGTAATACCCTGTAGCCGGCCCCGCCACGTTGAGATCCATGTACCCGTCTTCGGCGATGGAGAAGGTCCCTGCGGTCCCCACCAAGGTAAACCCCACGTTGCTCGGGAGGTCGTAGGAGTCCCAAGTGTAGTTGTAGGTCCGACCGGACCAGAGCAGGCTGGTGAGGTTGAGGACTGTGCCTAGCCGCTCCTGCAGCGGCTGCCAGAAGTCCATCTGGAAGAACATCAGCGAATCGCGGATCAGGTCTGGGTTCGTGCCCAACGTCCCGGTGTCTTGATTGCACCACTGGGCAGCCATCCAGACGTGCCCTCGGTACCGCACCGCATCCATGCCGACCCAGCCATGGAAGAAGAGTTCTTCGCTGGTGTAACTCCCGCCTGGAACGTGGTTGTGCCACTCCCTGGAATAGTCGTAGGCGCTCTCCCAGTCGGCGAGGCTCATGCCGAGGTCGAGGTCGGGGACCCCGGTGACCGCCCAGAATTGTCCGCCGACCGACCCGCTCACGTCTCGGATTTTCGAGCCGTACACCATCGGGACGCCATTCTCCCGCTCGACCACGGCGATGCCGAATCCCGCAATTCCGCCGCCGGTCATGCGTGGGGGAGCCCACGTTTGGCCCCCCACCGTTTGCCAGACCTCTCCGTCGAAAGTTGTGTGGACGTTGAGCCACCCGCCCGCCGGTGGAGGGCCCACGAAAATGGCAGCGTTCCCCCCCTCAACGACCACCATGGCTCCGTTTCGGAGCATCGTGGACGAAATTTCCGGCCCGTCTTCGGCAAGGACCGTCATCGACAGGGCACCAAGGCCACCCTGGCGGCCCATCCGCCACGTAGCCCCTCGATCGTCAGAGATGATCGAGACTGTGTCTTGGAGGAAGCGGACTGCGAGGACCAACCGGCCCGAGGGGAGCCGCTCCATCGCACACGCCGAGGGGTACGAAGTTAGAGTGCCCACGGTAATCTCGATGTCGAGGCCGACAAAGGTCCCGTCGAGGTATATCTGCGTTCGACTTTCCCAAGTCGCCCCGTCGTCGTAACTGGAGAGGACCAGGAGCCGCCGATCGTTATCGGGGGCCACGTCGTCAGCGGTGAAGAGAGCGGCGACAATTTCCCCGGTGTCGGGAAACTGGACCACGTCGATACAGATGGGAATCTGGTCGGGCTCCGTCTGGATTCTGGCTGTCGTTCCCGGCCCACAGATGTCGCTGATGGTCCCCCATCCCCCCGAGGGCGTGTAGAGCGAGCCGCGAATCATCCCGTCGGTCAGATCCTGTGCGATGAAGGCCGGCGCCTTCTCCGAGGCGACGTAGACGCACAGCATCGAGCCGCTCTCCAGCGGCAGGAGCTTCGGGTGGTTGTGGTACGGGTAGCTTTCCCCCTCGACCGTGCGACTTATGCAGTCGGGGGTGCGACCAACGACCATCGGAGACTGCTTGAACTGGACCTCGGAGTCCCCCTCGCGGATGTAACTCCATCGAGCGCGGCCAGATGGCCCACTTTGGGAGATGAAGAGTTCGTGGTTCAAGTGCTTCTCAGGAGATCCCGACATTACGGGCCTCAGATCCCCCACCGCCACCGTGCTCCCCTGCTCAGGGGGAACAACTTGGATGCCTTCTTCCTCGCGACGCGGGGGCGTCGAGAAGTCCTTGGCGCGCAGCAGCGTCGCTTCCGCGAACTCTTTGTCGGGGACGATCAGGAACCGGCGCAGGGTCGTCTCGCTCATGCGGGAGACTATAGCCGACCTTGCGTCACGAGGGGATGGCCCCGGGCTGGGTGCCGTTGCGAACGCGGCCCTCGGCGCGAGCTCGCGCTTGGCGTCGGTCGACGACGGCCTTGCGCAATGGGTCGGCGAAGGGGAACGAGCGCTGCAGGTTCGTCATCATGTGCGAGACGTGCTCTGGCGTGTCGAGCGCGTCGAGGTCGGTCCACCGCCGCTGGCTGTTGCCGCGCTGCTCGGTCCGAACGGGCCCCGTGCCCTTCGGGATGCCGCCGTTGGCGGTTTTCCCGCCCGTGAAGGCCCCTAGGACGTACTGCATGGGCACCGTCCATGTGGAGATCCACCCTTCGACTTCCGCGGCCATCTGGCCAATCGTGCGGACGTGCAGGTAGCTCCACGCGTCGAGCCCCGCCCGCTGGGCGAGGATGGACAGCAGTACGTCCTCTGCGGGGAGGAGGTCCTCTAGCCGAGATCCGGTGGCACCAGGGTCGGCTTGGGCAGTGGCGGGGTCGGCGCCGTCGCCTCGTCCTCCATCGAGGCCGCCGCCTCCGCCCCCTTCCGCTTCACCATCTCCACCAGGTCTTTTCCCATGCGGTCGTAGCCGTTCTGGGTCACGACCTCTTTGACCACGGCGTAGGCTTGCTGGGGCAGCACGAAGTGGCGGATCCAGGCCCGCACGTCCTCGCTGCCGGCGTAGATGGGGAACTTGAAGGTCAGGCCGATGTCATCCTGCTCGGCGTCCTTGATCTCGGCCTGGTTGCCCTCGCAGAGCGCCTTGAAGTTCTTGCGGTTGTCGAGGCAGATGGCGGCCATGTCGATCAGGATGTCGAAGGCGCCGGTGGCCATCGCGCCCGTGAAAGCCTTGTAGGCGTGCTGCACGATCTTGGAGAACGCGTCTCCCGAGTCGTCGGAGCCCAGCAGGTCCCCGGCAGAGAACGCGGCGGCGATGGCGTCGCCCACGTCGGCCACGTCGATCTTGTTGAGGTGCGCGAAGAGCAACTTGTGCTGCGCGGCCGTCAGGGTCACGAGGTCGAGGGTGCGCTCTCCGACGTCGACCCGCTTCGAGGTGACGGTGATGCGCTCGAGGGAGGGCGTTCCGGCCATGGTCTGGTTCCACCTGAGGTTCGGGGGCGTTCGCGGTAAATGCTACTCGCGAGTAGAGGGAAGCACAACCGCGCAGGGCCCGCACGCCTAGGTGCGGCGGACCACGCTCGACATCATCGGCACGCGCTTGCGGCGATTGAAGGACTGGACCACCCGGCCGCGCGGGTCGATGACGCTGGCCTCGACCTGGTTGACGAGCGCGCCGAGCGCGCCGCCGATGCGGATGTTGACGCCGGTGGGCGCCTGGAGGTTGGCCTGCGAGCTGCCGCGGTTAATCGCGTCAAGGCCCGCTTCCCCGCCAATACGATTCATCCCCTCGCGGTTGACGACGCCTTCGCCCGCCGCGAGGAGCGCGGGTTCGGTGTCAGCGCCCAAGCGTGCGGCGAGCAGGCCGCGCACGGTGCCGCCGTCTGCGAAGCGCTGGGCGCCCATCGCGGAGAACGCGGCGGCGAGGGGGGAACTCCCTCGAGCACTACTTCGAATCGGGCCGCCTTTGTTTTTAAAGAGATCGACGACGCTGAGGGCGCCGGGAAGGAGCGCTCTGAAGTAATCCTCCCCGCCAGCGTCCCCTGTCAAGATGCGGCCGGCCGATTTCAAGCCTGACAGCGGGCTTGTGAGGAGGCCGGCCACCTTCCCACCGGCTCCGCCGCCTAATGCAGCGATTGCGGCAGCGAAGCCGTCCACGATGGCTTGGCCAAGGCCGGCGAAGAGGCCGGCGATGCCCTTGACGAACCCCGCAACCATCAAGGGAATACCCTTGAAGATCCCCTCCACCATCCCCGGGATAAAATCCGTAATCAGGGAGGAGATGAATCTCGGGATGGTCTCGCTGAGGAAATGCTCGATCCACTCTGGCAGCGTCTCCGTCATCAAGTTGACGAAGTTGGCCGGCAAGTCTTCGACGACCGCGAGCAAGAAGTTGTCTAGGTTCTCGAAGAACTCTTGGAACCAGACGTTCAGCCCCCCACCAGTGATGAACTCTGCGAGGCTTCCCAGCAGCCCCTTGATGGCCTCCGCGATGGCGATGTAGGGCACCACCGAGCCCGCCAGCGCCGAAGCGCCCGCGCCGGCCGCTGTGGCTGCGCCCGAGCCCGCGCCGAAGAGGGTCGCGACTCCAGACGTCGCGCCACCGATAAGCGTTTGCGCCGTGGCGACGTTGGATCCAAAGCGCTCGTCGGCGAACTCTTGATTCGCACGCGTTTGGCGCTCGACGCCCCGAGCGAACTCGCCCTTCTCCAGTTTGCGCGTGACGCGGGCGCGGGGCTTGACGGCCAGGCGCTCCTGGCGCTCGAACTCCTCCTGCTCGCCGAAGGCCCGCAACTTGGCGGCCTCGACGCCCGCGTCGATCTCGTCCTTCTTCGCCTCCGCTGCCGCTGTTGCAGCCTCGCGCAGCTGAGCGCCCGTTTCCAGCGCCTTGCTAAGGGCCGCCTGCTTCCTGATCCCCTGCTCGGTCTTGTCGAGCAGGGCTTTCTGGAGTTCCTCCTCCAATTCGAGCGGGGCTGCCTTGTCGGCCTTGAGCGTTCGGAGTCTCTCCTCCAACTGCTCGTCTTCGACCTTCTTCGCGTCATCGGCGCTGGCTTGGACCAGCCGAAGCTCCTCGGCGACGAGCTCCTTCCGCTCGTTGAGGAAGTTCGCGTACCCCTCGACCTTTTCGGCCAGCCCGAGCAGTTCGGCCTCGGTAAGGTTCTCGACGTTCTCGACCTGCTCGTTGAAGAGGGCGTGGGCGTTTTCGAGGGCCTCCCTCGCCGACTCGTTGCGGATGCCGCGCAGTTCGAGTTCGGCCTCGCGCTGCGCCTGCTCGGCGTCGAGGATCGCCTTGAGGCGCCGCTCATTCTCGCGGTCGAGGCGCTTGGCGTCGCGCAATGCCTCCCGCGCCGCCTTGCGGCGGGCCTTCTCGGCGGCGTCCGACGCCTTCTTGCGGGCGGCGTCGTTCTTCTCAGCCTTCCCCTTCCCGGCTTCCAGCGCGTCGGCGAACTCTTTGTCCGAAGCAGCCCTCTTCGCATCGGCCTCCGCCTGGGCCTTGATCGCCTCCGCCTTCTCGATGGCGATCTTGGACTTGCCCTCCAACGCCTCCTGGGCCAGACCGATAGCCCTGGAACGCTCTAGGGCGGTCTTGAACTGCTCGTCCAGGGTCTCTAGGCGCTGCTCGGACGCCGCCAACTGCTCCGCCGCGCCAACGACCACGCCGGCGACGTCGCCCTTCCTCTTCTCGACGTCGGCGACAGCCTCCGGTCGTTCTTGCTGAATGCGGACGATCTCCGCGCCAATGCGGCCCTGTTCCGCGATCTGGCGAGCGGCTTTCTCTGCGACCTGCTTCTCAAAGTCGGCCTTAGACAGCGCGACAGCCGCATCGAGGGCCCCAACCGCCTGCGGCTTGGCACCCGGCCCCTTCCCGGGGATCAGGAAGGTCGAACTATCCAGTTCCGGGGGGAGCCCCTCCTTGTTGAAGCGCTTGCGCGCAATGAGGGCTTGGGTCTCCTTGTCCCGCTCTGCGGTCTCCCGCGCCACCCCACGCCCTATGGCGTTCGCCTTGTCGGCTGCTTGGGATGACAAGAACCCGTTGTTGATTCCCTTGACCACCGCGATCGTGATGACGGCGCCAATTGCGGCGGCGACCGTGCCGGCCGCAATCAGGATGAGCCCCTGCGCCGACAGCAGCGAAGCCGCGATTGAGCCGCCGATTCCAGAGAGGCCCGCCTTGAACCCCGCGATGTAGTTGAGGGCACCCGTGGCCCCCGCGCTCCCCATGAGGGACGCCGTGATGAGCGCCTGCTTTCCCAGCCTCACCAACGCCAACGTCACCGAACCGATCACCGCCGCGAAGGCGAAAATCCGCGGGGCGAAGAAGATGACCCCGAAGAAATAAAGGAGCGCCTCGCGGTTCCTGACCGTCCAGTCGAGCAGCGCGACGAGGTTGTCGAACAGGCCCTTGAACGCCGTCGCAATCTCGTTCTGGTTCGCCTGGATGGCTTCGCCGAGTTCGTTGAACTTTGCGACCACCCCGGGGATGATCTGCTCCCCGATTGTCACGAGCGCCGTGGTGAACTTCGCGCCGAGGATGGCCGTGGTGCGGTTCAGCGTGCCCCTGAAGAAGGTCAACGCGTTATCGGTGTCCCCCACCGCGCCGTTCACGGCCTCGACGTTGTCCTTGAACCGCTCGAACGCCGCACCTGTGAGACCGGCGGCGCCTCTCATTCCGCGGATGTTCCGCACGGCCTTCGCCATGCCGTCCACGTTCTCAGACAGGCCCTTGTTCACGACCTCAAGGACGCCGACGAGGCCCAATTGCTTAAGCGTGCTCGCCTTCGCCTCGAAGCCGAAGTGGCCGCTGGCCTCGGCGGCTTTCTCGAACGCCTCCTTCGCCTTCGTGCCCGGTCGAATAAAGGCGTTCATCAGGCCGGTGAGGGCGACAAAGGATGCCCGAGCGTTCTGACCACCCGTGGTCAGGGTCGCGACGCCGCCCAACAACTCGTCGATGGTGATGCCGAATTTGGCAGCAGCCGCCGCCGAGTTGCCGACGGACCCGGCCAGCTCTTTGATGTTCGTGTTGCCGCGGTTGATCGTGGCGAAGAACTTGTCCGATACCTGCGTGGCCGTGAGGCCGGCTTCCGAGTAGGAGTTGAGGACCGCGAGGAACGCCCGGACGGTCTCGTCGACACCTGCGCCTCCGGCCTCAGCCGTCCTCACAGCCTGGGTGAGGATGTCGATGACGTTCCCGAACTCGCGGGCAGCCACCGGCAGGCCGCCGATGACTCGGAAGGCGCCCTCGGTGATATCGAGCAGATCCTTTGCGGACTCCTCGTTCAATTTGAGAAGGGCATCCCGGTACTGCTTCAGGTCGTCTCGGGCGGTATCGGGCGGGAGGATCGTTCCGATCTTGGCCAGCCCCGTCTCGAAATCGCCCGCCTTCGACACCGCCGCCGTGCCCACCGTCGTGACGGCGCCGATGGCGATGGCCGCCTGCAGGGACGTGACGTCCGTCCGCACGCCACGCACGGCCTTGCCGACGCTGCTCGAGACCTGCTTCATCGCGACGGTGACCTGTGTCCCTACGCGACGACTTGCGAGGATGATGTCCCTATAGGCCCCCAGGAGGGTGTTTACATCGCGCTTGACCTGCTTCGAGGTGTCCTTCGACGCTTTGGCCGAGGCCCTGTCAGCCTTGATCTTCTCAGAAGCGGCCTTCTTCGCCTCTTGGGCCACCCGCTTCTCAGACTGGATCTTCTCGCGGTCGAGTCGCTTCTTCTCGGAGGCGTCCTTCTTGCGCTGCTCGGCCCGGCTCTTGAAGATCCTGCGCGACTCGGCTTCGGCGTCGCGCAGGGCCGCGATCTCGGCGGCAGCGGCAGCCCGCTCTCTCGCGACTTTTTGAGCAGCCGCTGTCTTGAACAGGCTGGCCCGAAGGGCTTGGCCTTCGCGCATGGCGCGGGTGCGGTCGGCCTCCGTCTTGCGGGCGAGCTTTACCGCCGCCTCGCTGAGGCTCCGTCGCGTCCTGAGTTCCTTGACGACCTCGCGCTCGATCTTGCGGAGGGCCTGCTCCTCCTCCCGCGCGGCCTTCTTGATGGCCGCGACCTTCGCCTTCGCCGCAGCTTCGGTGGCCTTCGCCGCCGCCACCTCGGCCTTGGCCGCGCCCTCGGCGGCCTTGACGGTGTCGGTGCGCGCCTTGTCGACGTCGCCCTTGGTGGCCTTCGCGACCTTCTGGAGCGCCTGGAGGGCCTTGATGATCTCGCCAGAGCCCTTGACGAACTTTTCGTAGGCGAGGGCAATTTCGAGGGTTGTGTCGGCCACCGGGTAGCGCTCCGTGGGGGCGGGGCGCGCACGCGCGCCCTCGGTTGGAGTCTAGCCTACCCCAGAATCAACTCGCCGGTCAGAGGCCCGTGGGGCGCGAACACCAGATCCAGCCGAGGGGGGCCGCGGTCGAGCCGCCGAAGTCGCCGGCCTTGTCGTCGAGGGCGTTCATCTCCATCGGGGTGCCGATGAAGTCGGTCGGGGCGGCCCCGATCTCGACCACGCCGCTGGCGCGGGCTCGGTGCAACTGGAAGACGATCATGTTGCCGTCGCAGTTGGCGCGCTCGCCGCGCAGGGTGACGTCGATGTCCCCGAAGGCGCACGCGGCGCCCGGGTAGACGTACTGCGCGTCGTCGTCCACGCGGGCGTCGCCGACCAGCAGGTGAAGCAGGTTGTAGGTGAGCTCGTGGGCCGTGCCCGTGAACTGCATGCCCACCGTGGAGGGCACGCTCACTTCGAGCGTCGCCGGGAAGTCCGTCCCCTGGAACTGGATCTCCTCGCGGCTCGTGCGGAGCACACCGCCCTTGACCGCACCGAGGTAGACCTCGGTCTCCCCGGGGAGCGTGGGGTCGACGAGACAGTAGATGCGCGGCCACTCGCCCGCGTAGAGGTCTTCCTTGTTCTGGACCGAACTCGGGCTGCCAATGGGCATCTGGGGCTCCTTCCGAGCAGAACTCTAGCCCAGAGCCTAGCAGCGCCCCGCGACGATTGAAAAGCGCAAGTGCTTGATTTAGAAGCACAATCCCGGTTCGGGACTCACAACGGGTTAGGCGGAGAGGATGGGCATCTGCACGCCGTCGACCCGCAGGCGGACGGTGAAGGTGAGCGCCACGCGCTGTAGGCGCGGATCGTCGTTGATGATCCGGCGGTCGGTGGCGGTGCCCCACGCGTTGGGGCGGCCCGCGTCCTGCACCCACAGGCACTCGTCGGTCTCGATGGGGTTGGCCGGGTCCGCGAGGAAGTCAAAGATCCGCGGGGCCCACCGGAAGACGCCCGTGGGGGTCATGCCGAGGAAGACCTCCTCGACGGCGTCGGCGATGTCGGAGGCGGTGACGCCGAAGGGGTCGGGCGCGGCGTCGCCGGGCAGGCCCGTGCGGCGGAAGCAGTCCACCTGGACCATCGACATCGAGTTGCGGCCCGCCCCGTCCTGCAGCCAGGTGAGCACGACGAAGGCAGGATCGGGCGGGTCGCTCGGGTTGCCGTCGTCGTTGGGGTCGCCCCAGTTGTAGTTCGAGTAGACCGGCACCGAGAGGTTGATGGCGGCGGGCGGGTTGCCCGCGACGGAGTCGACCGAGAGCGTGCCCGCG
>Ga0114918_10001705_pt1 | contig 19682 bp, 16 predicted proteins | sample LantaG_FD_87015 | JGI IMG/M metagenome (GOLD analysis project Ga0114918, IMG submission 87015) | Deep subsurface microbial communities from Baltic Sea to uncover new lineages of life (NeLLi) - Landsort_02402 metaG | ecosystem: Environmental > Aquatic > Marine > Oceanic > Sediment | place... | reverse complement strand
GTCTGTGATGCAGGAGCTCGTGATGCTGCGCGAGGAGCGCCTCAAGAAAGAAGCGGCGGAGAAGTCGGCGATCGAAGCCAGGATGACCGGCGGACGGAGCCTGAAAGGCCCAGACAAGCATGACGCACCCGGATAGCGAGCCAGGCGATGAACTCATGCGGGCAGGCCTCCGAAGGGAACTCGCCCTCGAGGCGGAGCTCGGCGCGGCGCGGCAGCGAACCTTCCGGCTCCGATCCTTTACGCCCAACCCCAGACAGTGGGACTTCTGCTCTGCGGGCGGCAACGGATCCAAGGCTCACGAGATACTGCTCTCAGGACCGAACCAGGCCGGGGGCAAAACCTACACCCTGCAGTACCTGATCACGATGCACTCGACCGGACTCTACCCGCCCGAGTGGGAGGGCCCCCGCTTCACCAAACCACCACACCTTGCGGTCGCCTGCGAGACCGCCGCTACCACTAGGGATCAGATCTACTTCGGGACCGAGCACGACGAAGCGAGCCTGTTCGGCGCGGACGGCTGGATGCCGAAAGACTGCTTCAACCCCGAGGAAGACTTCACCAAGCTCGGCGGAAACTACGAGAACCTACTCGACTCGGCGCTGGTCGACTGGCACGACGCGGACGGGATCAAGCAGGGCAAGACCACGATCCGCTTCTTCGGATACGCCAAGGGCTGGAAGAAACTCCAGGGGCTGAAGCTCGACGGCATCTTCCTGAACGAGATGCCGCCGGACGACGTCTACAACGAGATGCGCGCCCGGATCAACGCGACCATGGGGTTCATCTGGATCGCCGCCTGTCCGCTCGGAGGAGAGACCGAGACCTACCTCATGTTCGAGAAGGACGACACCGGGGCCCTCTGCCTCCTCACCTACACGATCGACGACTGCACCCACCTCACACAGCAGCAGTACGACTTCATCTATGATCGCTGGATCAACCACCCTGAGGCTGAGGCACGACTGTTCGGGAGGCCCTGTCGCGGCGCGGGCATGGTGTACGCCTACCAGCGTAGGGACATCATCGAACGACCGTACCAAGCAGGACCCCACGCGCCGCACATCATAGGGCTCGACTTCCCGCACGGCACCGGAGTGTTTGCTGCGGTCAAGGGGATCATCGAACCAGAGCGCGACGTCCTCCACATCGTTGACGAGTACAAAGCGTCGAACCAGGACACAGCTGTCTACGTCGCGAGGATCAAGGGTATGGGAGCCGATCGCATCCCGTGCGCGTGGCCGCATGACGGTGGACGCGGCTTCGGCGGAACCACGTCGGGCGGAACGATCGCGCAGAAGTACCGCTCGATGGGGATCCGGATGATGAAGAGCTCTGCCTTCATGTACGACGACGAGAACCGGAAGACGAAAGCCATCCTGGCGGCGGTGGAGTTGGTCCAGGATCGCTTCGCTACGGGGAGACTCAAGATCAACCAGAACTGCCGCGAGCTCGTCGACGAGCTCCGGCTCTACCGACACAAAAAAGGGAAGATCATCGAGAACCAGAACGACCACTTGATCGACGCCCTACACAAGATGGTCATGATGCTCCGATACGCGAAGGCGCCAGCCGAGACAGCGTACGGGAGCAACGTCGCGCCTCGAGGCACCAGATCGAGAGGTCTCTATGACTTCTTTGGATGAGGACCACCATGCCAGTTGTTGAACAACCAGACAGGCTCGGGGCCCTGAGTGGGTTTCTGAAGTCAAGCCGACACCCATACGACGACACAAAGCAGGAGATCACAGATCTCTTCATGCCGTACAGGGGAGACATCACGACGCACCGAGGGGTGGGGCAGAGAGGCCGTCCACTCTATGACTCCTATGGGGTCATGCAGGCCGACCGCTTCTCCAACTGGCTGAACGGCAACCTGTACCCGAGCTCCGCCGACTGGATCCGGTTCCGCACGCCAGGCGTGACGAGGTTCGACCATGACGCGGAGGGCGCACTCGACGATACGGCCATGCGGGTTCAAGACGCGCTGGCCGCCTCGAACTTCTACGTCGCGTCGAACACAGACACCCGTGACTGGGGAGTGCTCGGGAACTCGACTCTCTTCACTGCACACGACGACGAGAACGCTCGAGGGCCCGGGAAGTTTGGTGGCTTCCTCTTCGACCCCCTCCCATGGGCCCGCGTCTGGTGGTCCTTCTCCCACGTCGGTCGCCCGCTCGTCCTGATCCGGGAGTGTGAGTGGCCCGTCTGCGACGCCATCAACTTCTTCCAGCAGACTGGCGACAACATCCCTGCGAAGTGGCGCGAGCTCGAGAAGATGCAGCCCTACCTGCTGATCAAGGTGAACCACATCATCCAGCGGAACCACAAGGGGAAGAAGGGGACATCCAACAAGCCATGGAGCAGCATCTGGTTCTACGAGGAAGAGTCTCACGTCGTTCGGAAGGCTGGCTTCAACAACAACCCCTACATCACCGCGCGCATGATCGTCATGGACGGAGAGCAGTACGGACGCGGTCGCGGGGATATCGCTCGCCCGGTGATGAAGGGCGTAAACGAGATCACGCGGCAGGAGATGATCGCACTCGGCAAGGAGTTCAACCCTCCGTTCATGTCCGAGGAAGACGAGATCGCAGAACTCGACCTCACCCCAGGCGGCCAGGTTGTCGTACGCCCCCCCAAGGGAGTGCAACCCGGATACTTGCGTTCGGGAACGGACTTCAACCTGGCCGAGTTGATCCGGGACAACATGCACATGCAGGTGAAAGAGGCCTTCCTCGGAGACGCTCTAGGTGAGCCGGAAGCGCAGACGCGGAGCGCGGCGGCGGAAGGGGGTCGTAACCAACGCGCACTGGCACGTCTCGCCGGGACAGGCCAATCGGTCTACCACGAAAAGCTCGCGCCGCTGATGGAGAACCTCGTCGACATCATGCTTGCGAAGAAAGCGCTCCCGGAGCTGCAGGAACTGATCGACGAGAACCCCGACTTCGACTTCATGCCAGAGTTCACCTCTCCGTTCTTCACCGCGATGAAGTCGCAGAGCCTGCGTCGCGTGGACGCTTTCCTCGAGCGGCGCTTGCAGCGCTTCGAGCGGACCTCCGATCCTTCAGCTCTCGAGGATATCGACAACGATCAGCTCGCGGACCTCGAGAAGTTCCTCGGGGACGTACCGGCGCGGATCTTCAAGAGCGCCGAGGAAGTCGAAGCGATCCGCCAGGCGCGCGGAGACCAGGCAGCGGACGACCGTATCGCAGCTCTCACCGAGCGAGGCGGTTCGGCTCAGACTCAAGTTCAACTGCGACCCGGCGGCGGGCGCAGCGGCGGCGGCGGCGGTTTGTTGGAAGGGACGGGCTAGATGGAGCAGGAGTTCTTCGGGTCTGAGGAAGACTCAGAGAGAGGGAAGAGAGAAGCGCGGAAGAAGTACGCGGACGCGGTCGCGCGGAGTTTCGGGGAGACGTTCAACAGCCCCTCTGGGAAGTTGGCGTTGGAGCACCTGCGGAAGCACCTGTTCGGGAACGTGGTTCTCGACAGGGGGCCTGAGCAGCAGATAGAAGCGATCAGACGGGACGCCCTCAGGGACGCCTTCGTTTGGATCGAAGGGCTCGCCAGAAGTGGCGCAAAACAAGAGACGGAGGCTGAGTGGCAAGCATAAACGAACTGCAGGATGGCCCTGAAAAGGAAGCCCTCGTGAAGCAGTTCGGAGGAGACGCAGACGTGATGGAAGTCGCGAAAGGCTTTCTGAACGCGCGCGAGAAACTCTCTTCCACACGCAGAGTCGCAGGACCGGATGCCTCGCCGGAGGACCGGTCCAAGATGTACGACTACTTGGGTAGGCCCGAGAGCGCGGACAAGTACGTGCTTCCCGAGGGGCCCGAGTCTTTGAGGCCCACGCTCGAGAGCCTGCGGAACGTCGCCTACGACAAGGGGCTGACACAGGATCAGTTCCAAGCGCTCGCGATCCAGGCGGGGGCTGTGAGCGCCGAAGCCGACACCAAGCTGAGAGATGCGAAGAAGGCCTGGGAAGCGAAGGTGAGGGAGAAGCACGGCGACTCCGCCGATACGAAGCTGGCGGCAGCGCAGCACCAGTTCGATCAGATCCTCGCCTCGGACCCAGAGGCCGGGGCGGTCATCAAGCAGTTCGGTCTCGACAAGCACCCCGCGATCGTCGACCTCCTACTGAAAGTGAACAACGCCGTGAACGATGACAGCACGCCCGGCGCCGGTATCTCTCCGCCCGCCGACACTTCGGGCCCAACCCCCGAGGCCCTCTACAAAGAAGGCATGGAAGTGATGAGGTCCGAGGCCTACAAGAAAGGCTCTCGACACCCAGAAAACAGTCTCGCAGCTGGCCGGGTCACCGAGATCTTGATCCAGCTTCAGAACATGGGCTTCAAGAAGGGGTTCATGGACGATCGGTTCAAGTCGTCCCCGATGATCACCATGCCGGACGGAACGAAGGTGAGGTACGGACGATGAACAAGGAGGCGCAGGAAGCGATGGACGCGATCCAGCGTCAGTATCACGAGAACCGGAGGAAAGCTGAAGCCGAAGGGAACGTAGCCCCTATCAGCTCCGCCGCCGCGAGTGAGTGTTGTAACGCCGGAGTCCTTTGGAGTGAGCAGGCAGTCGTCTGCAAGGCTTGTGGAGAGGTCCAGACATGAGCAAAGAACTCGTAGAGAGAGCGCACGCGCTCACCAGTCAGCTGCTTTCGAACGAACTCAACATGACAAAACCCGACAACCAGGCCGTCAGACGAGTGATGGGAGACGTGAAGTTGGCGCTCGAGCAGGCGCTCGAGTTGACGTCCATACCTGAGCCCAGAGACGCGCTCAGGCCCAAGAACGCCCCGCCGCCAGTGGTCGAGAGCATGTTCACGTTTGAAGCCTCCGACTTTGCCGTATCTGGAGAAGAAGACAAAGACGCCTCTTGACAGGGGCCCCTCTCGGTGTTTCCCTGGCTGATGAGAGCGAAAACCCCCCCAGGGCCGCTCTCCGGCCACGGCGACGCGCCGAGGGGGGCCCGCCATGAAGGCGGCTAACCTTCCCGAGTGATCTCATCAACTCGGAAGGAGTCTCATCGCTATGGCGATCGTAGACAACCTACCTGCCTCTCCTGGGGGATGGCCGGGCGGCGCAACGCCCGTCAACGTCCCCATGATCGACCTTCTCCGCATGACCTACGAAAACACCATGATGGTGGAGATGCAGAGCATGGAGTCCGTCGCGACTCGCGCTGCAGCTCGCCAGACGGAACTCCGTGGGTACGAAAAGCGGATCGACCGTTGGAACAAGACTGCAGTCCAGCAGCGCGCACGCGGCGCCTTCATCGGTGACGACGTCACTGGCGGAGTCGCGGCTCAGGACACCGGAACCCGCACGGTCGTCATCCGTGGCGAGCACTGGGAGCACCCGGAGTTCTTCGACCTTCGCGACGACGTCGGAACTGACGGCTTCCTCGAGGCCATGGTCCCCGGCGGCGCATACCAGATGAACGTCCTTGCGGCCATGGAGCAGAAGGCCGACGCGATCTTCTACGCCGGTCTCGACGGAACCGTCACGCTCGGCGACGGCGGCGGATCGGCGACGAACAACATCGTCGTGGTCTCCCACCTTGTCGGAAACGACGGGCTCAACTCCACGGTAGCCACCCAGTTTAACGTCGGCAAAGCTGTCGCGCTGATCACTACTCTCCACAACAACAACGCGTTCAAGCGTGGGGACAACTGGCTCGCGCTGAAGCCGCTTCAGCTGAAGTCTATCTTGAACGACCCGCTGAACCGACTCACGAGCGCGGACTTCAACGGCCTCCAGCCGCTGATGAGCGGTGAGGTCGTGAACTTCCTTGGCGCTCACTGGATCCTTTCCACCGAGATCCCGTCTGTCGCTGACGCGGACCCGTCCTCGGTTGGTCTCGAGGCTGGCGCGAAGGTCTACGCCTGGAACTCTTCGGCGGTGACTTGGGGTCGCGGTCGCGAGACGACCTGGACCAAGGACGTCGCGTCGCGCGGCGAAACCATCCTGGCCTACTCGGGCGCGTTCTTCGGTGTTGTGCGTACGGACGATCTCGGCGTGACCACCACGCTCTGCAACGACTCTTCGGCGGCACCGTACACCTAAGCTAAGGAGCTCTAGTGGCAGGTCGGACTACGTTGATGGCAGACAAGGCTTTGAACCTCTACAACGGGGTGTTAGCTACCGGTGTGCTCACGACCTACGTCGGCCTGTTCACGACGGCACCAACTTCTGACGACCCCCTCACTCATGGTGGGGTCGAGTGGGGCCCAGCGCGGAGTCGAGTGTTTGCGAATAGCTCGCCATCCTCTCCGCGCTGGAGCCTCCCTTCTGACTTTTCTACATCCATACGCCAGATCATCAACGAGGGCTCTCTCCAGTGGGCCGCCATCACGCTGACAACGAGCCCGTCCACCGTGGTCGCGTTCGGAGTCTGGGATGCCGTCTCTGCGGGGAACCTTCTCACCTGGGACTCCCTCGTCGTGCCTGTCTTGGTGACAGACGGAGAGAGCCGTGTCATCGGAACTGGCGACCTCAAGATAAAAGGAGACTGATATGCCTCTGGCACACCTGGGATCTCAGGAGATGCTGGCGACCATCATCGATAACCAAGCGAAGACCTTCACCTACCCACTCGAGCTAGCGCTCTTTGTTCAGGCTGCGGGTGGGGCCGGTGTGGCTCCCGACGACAACCCCACTTCGGGCACTGAGGGAACTGACACAAACGAAGTGAACCCCGGTTCGGCCTACGCGCGCTTCGCCTTGATCATGGGGACCGCGACGGCAGCGTCTCCGTCAGCGATCTCGAACACCAACACCCTGGCCTACACGCAAGCGACCGCTCAGTGGGGTTCAACCACGAACCCCACAGGCTTCATCGGCGGGTGGGTGATCTACGACGCGCACGTCACCACCCCGAAAGGAGTCTGGGTCGGAGCGTTCAACACCGCGAAGCAGGTTCTAAACCTCGACACGGTGTCCGTCGCGATCGGCGACCTTACTCTGCAGTTGGACTAGTCAGTGAAATCTTGCGGCAGGTGTACGGCGTGCTGCGTGGCGCCCGCTGTGGAGGAGCTTCTGAAGCCAGCGTGGGAACCCTGTTCTCACTTGGGTTGCGCTCCCTCTGCATGTGGGATCTACGCGGCGAGGCCTGACTCCTGCCGCACGTTCAACTGCGGGTGGAAGACGAGTCCCGAGCTCGCGGCTCGCTTCCGACCTGACCGGAGCGGCTTCATCATCGTGGGCCGCGCGGAAGGGCTTCAAGTCTGGGAAATCGACGATCGCAAGTGGGAGGGTTCCCGCCTGCAGCGATTCGTTGGCAACCTCGAAGTCGAGATCGTGAGGAAGTAGATGGCCGGGGCCACTCTGGTGCAGTCAGGGATCGCCACCCAGTCGAAGGGGAGCACGATCACGGTCACCCTGGGTGCCACGCCTACGTCGGGGAACCTGCTCGTGTACATGTTCGGTCACGCGGGCACCACCAGCATCTCGTCGATCGCTTCCAACGGGCAAGCCTACTCGGAGTTCCACTCCTTCACGTTCGCGGCTGGGGCCAACACCTGCAACGGATACGGCAGGATCGCCAACGGCAGCGAGAACACGTCCCACGTCGTTACCTACTCAGGGAGCGTGGTGGCTGTCGGCGCGGTGCTGGAGTTCTCGCCGAACGACACATGGGAGACGCTCGGAAGCGTGCTGGGTGACATAGGTACGAGGGACAGCACTGGCACCCCCCTCGACACGTTCGCCGTAGGCGCCACTGCCGAGTCGACGCTCCATGTCGCTTGGGGTATCGAGCTGAACCGCAACTCTACCTTCAGTTCCCCCACCAACTCCTACACGATCGCGCAGCAGGCGCAGGAGGGGTCGAGCGTCTCCGGGTTCGCGAGTTACAAGACGTACACGGCACCGTCCACATCCGAGTCGACCTCTACGACCACCGACTCGGGAACGGACTACGGCACCCTCCACCTTGAGTTCCTCGAAGCAGCCGCCTCCTCCCTCGGGGGCGCGGCCTACCACCACAGAAACATGATGGGTTAGCGATGTTCCTCAGACAGTCCACAGCGCAGACAGTCAGGATCGGGCCGTTCATCGACGACACCGACTTTGTTTCTGAGGAAGTCGCACTGACGATCAGCGCGGCTGACATCCGGCTGTCCAAGGACGGCGGGAACATGGTCTCGTGCTCTGTCGGGGCCACACACGATGAGGTGGGATACTACTCAGTCGCGCTGGGGACCGGCGACACGAACACAATCGGGATGCTTGACGTGATGGTCAGCGAGACTGGGACACTGTGGGTGAAGGACCGCTTCTACGTTTTGGAAGAGGCGGTTTACGACGCGATGTTCGGAGCTAGTGCCGCCCTCAACGTGGGCACTGCGGCTTCTGTAACTGGGGCAGTGGCATCTGTCACTGGAAACGTCGGCGGCAACGTAGTGGGAACGGTCGCTTCTGTCGTTGGCGCAGTCGGCTCCGTCACGGGTGCAGTCGCTTCGGTGAGCGGAAACGTTGACGGAAACGTCACCGGTTCAGTGGCCTCCGTCATCGCAGCCGTCTCCACCACTCTAACGACGGCGGAGAAGATCGACCTTTACGAAGGAGGGGCCTGGTACAAGTCGACAGGCGCTGCTGGGACGGTGATCGGCACCAACGGCACCCCAGGGAACCCCTGTTCTGCTTTCGCCGACGCGGTGACTCTCGCAGGGACAACCGGGCTGAACCGCGTGTACGCTTTTGCCGAGAGTGTAGCTACGGCGACGATCCCCGACATGGAACTGGTCGGAGTTGGCGGTCGCCCCTACTTCATCGCAAACGCACAGGTCTGCACTCTGCTCCGCTGCAAGAACATCGAAGTGTTTGGACCGTTCGGAGCCGCGTCTCAGGTCTACGCGGACGACTGCTTGCTCGGTGGTTCTACCGGTTGGTGGGTACAGGCTCGGAACTGCTTCATCAGCGGAACCACAGCTTTCGCTGCCGGGGATAGCCGCCTCTCTAACACCGTTGGGGCGGCTGGCGGTACTACGATCTTCGATCTCGGCGTGAACGCGAGCAACCTCGAGCTCGCGGGCTGGTCTGGCGAGGCAAAGCTGACGAATATGGACGCGACGAACTCCGTCGTAGTCGACGGCATCGGAGTGATCACGATCGACTCGAGCTGCACAGGAGGGACCGTAACCATCAGGGGTCAGATCTCTCTTACGGACAACAGCGGCGGAGCTGTCACGGTCATCCATGTCACTGGCGTGAACCTGACGCAGATAAACGGCGAGACCGCCCCACTCACTAAGTTCCAAGCGATCCTCGACACCACCATCAGCGGAGTGATCACGAGCGGTGGGGGCAGCACCACGAGCTTCGACTCAACCTCCATCCCAACGACGAACGACGGGCAGCTCGTCGACAAGGTGGGGGTCTTCACGGACGGCCCCGCGAAGTTCCGAGGCTTCGTCGTTCGATCCTACACCGACGCGACGAAGACGCTCGTTGTGGACACCCTCAACGTGGCTCCTGCGACCGGCAACGCTTTCCTGATCTTTGCATAGGAGGACTCGATGGGCTGGGGAACGAAGAGACACCGGCCTATGGGGACTGGGCTGCTCAGAGGCAACCTCCCTTGGCGAAGAGCCAGGTCTGTCGCTCTCTGTCACGAGGTTCAAGTCCTGAGTCCTCTTTTGAACTACGATCGCCGAGACCCGGGTGGTGACTCGATGCCGGTCTCTTCTGCTGCGGACCTGTACCACCGTGTCTACCTCAAGGTCAACTCCGGGGCCCAGGCTTGGACCCGAAGCATAAAGGTCGAAGCCTCTCTTTGGGAGGCTACCGCCATCGGTGGGAAACCACCGGAGGCTGGGGATGCTGCCTGGACTCTGGTCCCGGGTTCCAACGCCTCTAGCGTCGGCGACAACCAGGGACTGGGCCCCTACCTGAGCTTCGTCGACCCGGACAACATCACGAAGGACTTCATCTCGATCAAGACGGTCGTAGGTCAGGCTCCGGAACTGTGGGAGATCCCGTTCGAGGTTGTCCACGAGCTGTGGGCCAACTCCTACATCCAGGGGCACGCGGACTTCACGACGGGGGCTGCGTACACGAGTCGATCGCACTACCACGCAGACCTAAACTCCAAGAGGAAGCCGGGGTGGGCAGGTGGCTAGTCTACTCCCCCTATGTATCGGCACCCTGGACAGGAACGTCCAGAAGGCCCGGATCTACACGGCGGACACCAACACCGGGAAGAGCCTGTTCCACCCGGCCTCGCCGTTCGACGGGCTGGCTCTCTCTTCGTCTGGTTTCGAGATCTTCTGGTTTGTGAACGACTCCAGCATCGCGATCGTCAACCAGCACATCGTTGACGTCAGAAGGTGGGACAACGGCCTGCCCATCAACAAGCTCTTCTTCTCCACTAAAATCGCCGACGTTGTTGTCCTCCAGTGGAACTGGGAGGACATGGCTGGTCTGACCACCCACGCCAGCGCCTCGGTCATACCGATACTTGGGCTCACAGGGACGTGGTGGCACTCGATCCTGACGATGTTCCCGGGCACCGGGCAGACAGGGAACGAGTGGCGCATCTATCACGGCAGGACAGGGGTCAACGTAGATGGCACCCTCGGCCCAAGCGACAGTATGCCCTACCCCATAACCGCTACGCTCCCGATGACAACAGGGGCTGGCGCGGGCAACCCCCAGAGGCTCGCGGGCTTCCGACCGCTTAGTCTAGGGAACGCTTTCCCCATCCGGATCGCGTTCGGTGGGCAGAGGAACGCCGCAGACACCGGTTGGGTCGCGTCGGGCGATCTGGATGGTGGGTTCGCGGAGTGCAGGCTCTCCGGTTCGTTCATAAGTCAGGATCCGATACCCGGCAACCCTCCCACGCCTGCAGAGTTCGAGCGGCGCAGAAACATCTACGTCATCCACGCTGACGCAGGTGACGCGTCGAACGAAGGTGTCGGGAGCGAGGTGATCCCCAACTACAGGAACATCATCCGGTTCAACGAACCACCTGGGACGGCGGTTGAAGACTACCAGAGCGTGGGGTCTCGCCAGGCTCACTTCGACAACGAGTTCAACGAGGTTTCGGGTGGAGGCTTCTCGAGCAGCCCGATCCTCACGCCGGTGGGTGGCACGGCGGTCACTCTGATCGGTACGCCAAACATCTCCCTCAGCAGTGAAGTTCGGGGGGACCTCCTGCGAGCTCCAGGTTTTGGTGCGGTCTCGGACCTGGCGCAGTCCAGCGAGGCGGCGGTTGACTTACTCCGCCGGAAGGACTTGGACGTCGTGGCGGACACCTCCCTGGGCTCCGAGCAGAGCGTCGGGACCTTGATCTTCCACCGGATGCAGATAGTGGACGCGGGCGGGGTCTCAACCGACAGCACTCCGACGCTCCTCATGGGGGCGACCTTCTCGTCGACTGACCTTGCGTTGGCTACGGAGGCGGCGCAGTTCAAGAAGTCGATGGAGATGGGCGCGATCGTCGACAGCTCGCTCGCTTCCGAGACCCTGCAGACGCTGCTCAAGTCTGGGGTTGTGTTCCTGAACCCAACGGCAGACCTCGGGGCATCGTCCGAGGCGGCGCTAGACTTTGCTATCGTGGGGTCTCTCTTCCCAACCACCGACGACGCGGTCAGCACAGAGGGGGTGCTAGACACTCGGATCCTCAAGGAGATGGGCGTCGTCACAGACGCGGCTGCCTCCACGGAACTCCCCTTTGACCAAGTCCTGGCAGGGGTGGTGCTCCTCTTTCCGCTCACAGATCTTTCGATCAGCGCGGAAGTCTCTCAGCTCGAAAGCGTGCATAGACTCGTCACGACGGATCTTTCGGATAGTGCCCAGAGCTCCCCGAACCTCGAGTTCGTGCGCGGGCTCTCGAGCACTGACACCTCGGTGGCCGCCGAGCTCTCGATCGAGTTCTCTTCTTCATCGCTTGTCCTCTTCGTCCCGCTTACTGACCTCTCACTCTCCGCCGACACAGCTCCCCTCCTTGACCGGGCGAGGAGCCTGGACGCCACCGACCTTGCTGCCAGCGCAGAGCTTTGCCAGTTTGGGGTCGAGATGGGCCTCTTCCCGGTCGCAGACCTGGCACCATCGGGGGAGCTGTCGGTCGCGTTCGTGTTGCAGGGGCTGGTCCCCATCGTGCCTCTCACCGATCTTTCCTTGAGCACCGAGACGGTGCAGTTCGGGATAGAGCACCTCCTGGTATCAGTTGCCGCCGACGCGACCAGTGCCGAGGCCGTGCAGTTCGGGATCGAGCAGAAGTTCGCCCCCACAGCGGACAACGCTCTCTCCTCGGAGCTGACGATAGAGTTCACGATCGCGGCGGAGGTTCCGCTGACTCCTCTCGCGGACCTCTCTGTCGGTTCGGAGCTGTCGGACCTCTCCCGCGCCCTCTTCCTGAGCCCCGTGGCGGACGCCGCCGCGAGTTCCGAGGGGGCCACTGATCTCCTGGCCGCCAAGGATCTTGTCCCTGTGGCAGACAACGCGCTCTCGTCAGATCTACCCGTCGAGTTCGCCCTGTTCACGCAGCTGCTCTTCGTCCCCTTGACGGACCTCTCGGTAGGAGCCGAGGTCGCGGCGCTCAGTGGGGTTGTCGCGCTGGTTTTAACAGACCTCTCGACTTCAGCAGACACTGCGCCTGACATGCAGTTCGGCCACGGGCTCGCCAGCACCGACCTCTCAGTCGGGTCGGAGCTGTCTATCCAGTTCATCACTGAGAGGACTCTGCCCTTCGTACCGCTTGCGGACCTGTCGCTATCTACTGAGGTTGCGCCGCAGCTCTTGGTCTCGAAGGAGCTCGACGTCGTGCCAGACGACGCGCTGTCGACCGAAGGGATCCCTCAGCTCCTGGCCAGCAAGGAACTGACCGTGGTCGCTGACGACGCGGTTTCCGCAGAGCTCGCCTTCGCGCTCACTAAGGCTGGGATCGTCAACCTCGTACCCACTGCAGAGATGGTGACGGCGACAGAGGTGAGCAACGCGTTCTCCCTGCCCACCATGGATCTCAACGTGGTGACGGACCTCGCGCGCTCGAGCGAGTCCGGAACTGGAGGCACTGCGCCTCCCCCGGCGATCCCCGGACCAGGCATCGTGATCAGCGTGGAAGAGATCCAGGATCTACCGGTCACTGGTGCAGGGTGGGACAACATAGTGTTGTTCTCGGACTCGTCCTTTTCTGGTCAGCTGCTGGTCGACGAGAACAACGATCTGAACCTACTCATCACACTCGCTTGTGCCCTTCGTTTCGCACGACAAGGGGACACCTTCTACCGCGACAAGGCAGCTGGGACGATCATCACCTTCGCGGGAGAGAGCCCCTTCGTCATCCCAACTCCAGACGTTGACGCATACGCGAGGCACGCAGCAGGCTACGCCATCGCGTACGACATACTCGACAACGCCGGTGGACTCACTCCGCAGAACAGGATCCAGGCGGAGTCCAACTTCGACCTCTACAGAACTTTCTCCGGATGGACCGGTGACCCTGACCCTCAGAGCTTGATCTCGGCTCACCTCCACGCGCCGGACGAGCGTGGCCACTTCGCGGGGGCATCTCGCATGGCGACAGACCTTTTCGCTGGCCTGCTTGGAGACTTTGCAACGGACCCCGTCACCAACCCGGGGACGCTTGTGTCCTTCGGCCCAGCGACGGAGGTCGCGCTGAGAGTTTTAGGCCAGGGGTCCCCCGCCTACCAGTTCCCGGAGATCGACTACGGGGGGATCTTAGGGCTCAACAACTCATGGCAAGCCGAGCCATACCCTGCGTTCTTCTCGATCAACCGCCAGGGGACGGTCCTCGGGAGCACCTCGACGGACGGCTTCACGGCGGCCCTGACACTCGATCCACCCGACTGGTGGTGGAAGGCGGACGAAGCCCTGGGTGCGACGGTCCTCGTCAACAGCGGGACTATGCCCAACGGCGCCGGATCCTTTGGCGGTGGTGCAGCTCCTGGCGCTCCAGGCATCCTGTCGAACCAAGAGACCTCGGTCGACTTCGATCTCCTCGTGCCCAGTTGGCTCGAGTCCACCAACTCCCTGGGCTGGAAGACTACGATCGTCCCCGCGAGCTGGAGCATCTTCTGCTGGATCAACCTAGACGTGCTGCCGGTGGTCAAGCAGGCAATCTGGAACCGAAACTCGTTCTCAAAGCTCGAGGTCTTCGCTGACGGTTCGCTGGTCCTTCAGCGGACCGACGCTGCAACGGGACTGCACACGGCCACCGCCCATCCAGGGTCCATCGTGGCGGGCACCGACTACCTCATCTTTAGCACGTTTCTGAGCGACACGATCGACCCCGACCGTGGGACGGTGCTCTGGATCGACGGGGTGAAGGTTGGGCAGTCTACGAACATCGGGGGCACCAACCTCGGCGGTGTGGCGTTCTTCGTCGGGACCCTCGCGGCTGGAGGCGGAGGGCTTGACGGTCGCATGCAACAGATCGGTATGTGGAGCACCCGCTTCTACACAGGGGCCGAACAGGTCGCGCTCTTCGCCGCTGGACAGGAGATCCTAGGTACAGGCACGCCGCGCAGCGTAGACGGCGCGCAGCCGGAGGAGATGGGGAAGCTCCTCGCCTACTCGGGCGACCCATGGCCGGTCCCCGGGATCACTACTTCCGACAGCCCCTACCGAGCTCTGCAGGGACTGCTTCTGCAGGTGCTGATCCTCGAGAAACAAGGCTTCGGCGCGAAACTCTGGGGAGACAGCGCTCTCCTGCGCGCGTTCGACTTCCTCTGGACTGAGCAGAACTTCCCGATCACCCCGCTAGGGACCACGTCCAACGACACTTGGATGACCTACGCGATCAACCACTTATACGGGACGTCCTACACAGAGTATGCCCTGGGCTTCAACAGCATGGGGCACAACTTCGGGTTCACCGACTGGCTGTATGCTGGCCTCTTGCAGCCACCGTTCCTCGCCTTTCAGGGTTTCTCTGTGGACCGTGGGATGGTCGCCGACGTCGTCACATCGCTCTCTTCGGAACTGCCTCTGGACGTGGATGTCAGGGCGGGCAAGGAGCTGTTCCCCACTGCAGACCTGTCTCTCAGTTCCGAGCTCGCGGTCGAGGTGCTGGTCGACCGTGGACTCCTTGCGGTCACGGACCTGTCCCTGTCGGCTGACGTCGTGGTGCCGCTCCTCGTCACGGAAGACTTCGTCCCTGTCGCGGATCTATCCTTGAGCTCGGACGGGGCACCGCCTGAGCTCCTCAGGGACCGTGCGCTCCAGTCGACCGACGCGGGCTCGGTCAGCAGCGAGACGGCTCTCCTGAAAGCCAGCGACTTCTTGCTGATCGGTAACGAAGTAGAAAGCGGAAGCGCTTTCGTTTGTAACTTGGAGGACTACTTGAGCAAGCTAGATATCTGGAACTTTGCTCTGACGAAGCTCGGGATCGAGACCCTGACTGCCACCACCGACGCCGTGTCGCAGGCGGTCGCCATGGCAGACAACTGGGACCTGTTCAAGCGCTCGTTCCTGCGCGATCACTTCTGGAACGGCGCGAACACGACCAAGGCTCTCGTGACGTTCAAGGACAACGACGGGGTGACTGCGGTGATATCTGCGGGGCCTTGGAGCCTGGCCTACTCGCTGTCGCTGTCCCCGGAGTGGATCCGATCGATCAAGCTCAACGGACTCGAGAACAGGCCGGGGCCGAAGTCGCGGAACGGGCTCGGACTGTGGACGGAAGCAACCGTCTTCAACGACGTTGGAACTGGGCAGTTCTGCCTTCTGACAAACGAATCCTCGGCTGTTCTCGAGTACACCTTCCACGTCCTCGACAACGACCTCTCGACCTACATGCCCGCTGACATGCAGGCGGCGTTGGCGCTCTCGTTCGCTGTCCACATGGCGTCGGACCTCGGGTCGAACAACGTGGACGTCAGGCAGCTCGAGGAGCAGGCGGAGATCTCGCGTCGGAACGCAAGGCGGACGGACGCACAGTCGGGCTCGAAGTTCACTTACACCGACACCACCATCGCTGACAGCTTCTACTAAGGAGAACCATGGTCTGGGTAGCGCAGGAAAGTTTCGCGACGGGGGAGATCAGCCCCAGCGTGTTCGGTTTGGTGAGCAGCTCCCAGTACCGGACGGGTTGCCAGACTCTCGTGAACGGCCTACTCACTCCGACTGGTGCGGTGAAGAAGCGGCACGGAACGAACGTGATCGCACCGGTGACTGGGAGCTACCCGTGCAGGATCTTCTCCTACTTCGCGAAGGGCCGTCAGTTCGTAGTTCAGTTTGTTTCGGAAGACGACGACTCGTTCGACGAAAACTCTTTGAAGAGGCAAGTACGGGTTTTGGACGCGGTCACTCGGCAGTTCATCAACTTTGGAGACGGGCAGCCGCATGGGCCGTTTGACCCTTGGGGGGCTCTCTCTCCAGGGACGCCTACAGCCGGGCAGTTCCATCACTTCACTGCGAGTCAGTTGCCGAACGTCTACTCGTTCCAAGACGGGGACCGCATCTTCTTTTGCCATCCGGACCGACCAACCCTCTTCATGGAGCGAGAGGTCTTTACTGGCGGGCTCGAGCGTTGGCAGTACGGACTGACTCCTCACTACACGACCAGCCCCAAGGTCGTCGACAACCAAGCGGATGCAACGATCCTCTCTCCGACCTTGATAGCGATAGAGTCGAACACTGCGCTCTTCACTCCGTCCGACATAGGGACACACTGGAGGGTCGGAGGGGGAGCGGTTGAAGGCTTCGCCGCCTTCCCGTACGGAGCTTGGTTCCGCGCTGACAAGTACCTCTCAAGGTTCGCGATGGAAGGGATCCGTTACTACGGAACTCCAGGGACTCAAGCCGAAGACTGGACCGGACCGTTCGTCTTCAACGGGGTCAACGATACGGTGGTCGGCAACCTGGACTCGTTCAACCAGAACGACGTTCGCACTTACACCCTTCAAGGCCTGACCTTCCTTAGGCTTAACCATATCGGTACGTTCATCACGCTCGACTCCATCCCCCACCTGATCATCGGGGTGCAGTCGACCTCCGCCTTCACGACGGTGAGGCTACAAGGCGGGCCCACGATCTTTGGTGCCGGAGCGAGCTTCGACCTCTTCGACCTGGGCGGTATCAACGGTCCGACTGATAAACAGTACCTCGACGGGAGGAGGGCTGTCACGCCGGACGCGATCACTGGGGCAACGAACCTCTACACGATCGACGCGGTGATCGCTACCGCCTCCGGAAACCCCGAGCCATGGCTACCTGACGGTCACGAGACTCCGTTCGCAAGCTCTACGATCGGCGGAGCCTTCCACATCAACAGTGGCATCGTCGCGCTCAACTCGCTGGTTCAGAACGTAGGGCCGTTCGCCGACGAGCCTCTGTACAGCGGTACTACGGTCACGTCTCTGGCGCACAAGGGACCTTCGATCCAGTGGGGTCTAGGACCGTCTCTCGGGACAGGCTTCGCTTCGTGCGGGACTTCGCACCAAGGACGTGTGTGGTACGGAGGATACGAGTCCGCACCGTCCACGATCGTAGGCTCTCGAGTGAACCGACCGGAAGACTTCACTCCTGGATCGTTGGACGACGACTCGATCAGGTTGACGATCTCTGACCCTCTGGGAGGACGAGTCACCTGGATGGAGAGCGCGGCGGACCTCCTGGTCGGTACCACCACGGCAGAGTTCTCTCTCGGTGGCCGACCGATCACGCCGACGAACTTCGCTTCCGAGAGGCAGACGGGTTACGGGAGCCGGAGCATCCGCCCGGTCCTCGTCGGTTCTTCTGCCGTGTTCGTTGACGGTGGAGGCCACGGTCTCCGCGAGATGACGTTCGTCGATACGGAACAGCGCTACCAGTCTCCGGACCTGACCGATCTGGCGAAGCACATCTTCGAGGACGTCACCATCGCAGCGATAGCCTACGTCACCTCGCCGGAGACTATCCTCTACGTCATCGACGAGGACGACCGCATGTACGCCTTCAGCTACTGGAGAAAAAACGGGGTCGCGGGTTGGAGCAGGTTCGAGCAGCCTGCTTGGCCGATCGACACCGACACTGCGGAAGAGGTTTCGACGATCGAGAGCATGACCGTGGTCCGTGCAGACGGGATCAATATCCTCAAGGATGAGCTCTGGCTAGTGCGTCGGCAGAAGGCTGGTGGCATGTCTGGGGCTGGGACGGCTGTCCGCAGGATCGAGCGCATGACTCCGGACTTCACCATGGACCAGACTCACATCGACACGAGCCCTGCCGACGAAACCTCGGTCGACGTTTCAGGAACCTTTCTGGGGGACTACTCACTCGAGGACGACGCGCAGATCTTGATCAAGGAGAACGCTGCAGACCCTCTGATCTACATCGGCATCCACACGGGATCAGGGCTCTCCAGCTTCACGATCTTCAACTTCGGATACGTTCCGGCGGAGGGTCAAGTCGGAAGGCCCATCAGGTTCAACCTCGTCCCGGTCACCCCGCACGGTCCCGACAGCTCTGGGGATACGCAGGGGCGGCTCGAGAAGATCACGACCGCCCTGATCCTGATCCGCGACTCCCTCGGGGGGACAGCTGGGGACGGGATCAAGGCGGGGAGCCTCATGCCGCCGGGCACTGTGGTTCCTGCTTTCCCTAACCCGTCAGTGGTGCTGACGCCCCTCACTGGGTGGCGGAGGGTTGTGTCGGTCGGTGTGAAAGGAAGCCTGGCGAGACTCGAGATCGTGCAGACTGAGCCTTACCACTTCGAGATAGCGGGGATCAACTTCCAGATGACGTACGGCAAGTGAAGCTCACCATCTACGATCCGGAGAAGCACGATGTGTTCTTCCCGCGTCAGCTTTTTGTCGAGGGCATGGTGGGGCTGGCGCTTTTGAGGAACGACGACACGCCCGCCGCGATCGGTGGAACGGCCCCGTTCGAGTGGGGGCAGGAGCTCTGGATCTACTCGAGACCGAACCTCTCGAGGTCGGAGAAGAGACAGGCGGCAAGGTTCGCGCGTGGATACGTTGATGTGAGACTCGAAGTAGAGAGGAAGCTCTACGCTCACGCGAGGCTCGGGAACGAGAAGTGGCTCAAGTTCCTGGGCTTCGAGCTGGAGTGGATCAAGACCGACAAGGACGGACAAGAGGTCCGCCGTTGGATAAGGGAGACGCAACTATGGGACTAGAAGTAGCGACAGTCGCTGCGATATCGACGGCACTCGCGGCTAATGGAACAGCAGCGACGATCGCGATTCAGCAGGACGAGAGCCGAAAGGCGTCGAACCAGACGAAGCGGGCGGGAAGAGCTCAGGCGGCGGCTCTCCGGGCGGAGGCCTCGGCGGAGCGCGAGCGAGGTCGCAGGCTTGCTGCGTCACAGCGTGCAGCGTTCGGTGCTGTTGGAGTGACGAGCTCCGGGTCTCCGCTTCTCGTCCAGGCGGCGGGTCTGCTCGACAACCTTCGCGCCAGGGAGAGGCTGCTTGCCGGGGCTCGCAACGTGCAGTCAAACTCCAACGCTGAGGCTGACGCTCTCCGCATACGAGGGCTCTCGAACTCTCTGGAAGCTGCCACCAACTTCGCGCTCGACTTTACGCCAGCGAGCAACAGCGCAACAACCCGCACCCTGCCGAGTGGCGGCACGCTCACACTCGGCTAAGGAGATACGATGGTTAGGCCGATCCGGATACCGCAGTCGCAGGTTGGTGCAGGAGCTCCAGCCGTTCTGCCGAGCGCCGCCGCGTTGTCAGCCCCAGCGCGGGCCACGGCGGACCTCGCGCAG
>Ga0114918_10001704_pt1 | contig 19685 bp, 15 predicted proteins | sample LantaG_FD_87015 | JGI IMG/M metagenome (GOLD analysis project Ga0114918, IMG submission 87015) | Deep subsurface microbial communities from Baltic Sea to uncover new lineages of life (NeLLi) - Landsort_02402 metaG | ecosystem: Environmental > Aquatic > Marine > Oceanic > Sediment | place... | reverse complement strand
GCAAATGTTGGTGTCACTACAATGAATGAAATATATATAGGAGCGATGAAAAGAAATACATTTCTTGGTTATGGAAAAGGAATAATAGATGAATTAAGAATATCAACTACTAATCGTTCTGCCGCTTGGCTTAAAGCATCTTACAATTCAGGAAATGATAGTTTGTTAACTTATGGAAGTGAAGAAACAGACTCCAGTTCCAGTTCTTCTTCATCTCAAAGTTCATCTTCTAGCTCAATTTCTTTGAGTAGCTCAAGTTCAAGTAGCAGTCTCTCAAGTTCTTCATCTTTTAGTTCTAGCTCTAGTTCTAGTTCTATTTCTAGCTCTTCTTCCAGTTCGTCTTTTTCGAGCAGTTCAAGTTCTAGCTCTCTTAGCTCTTCTTCAAGTTCATCTTTTTCATCAAGTTCGTCTAGCTCTTCATTAAGTTCTTCAAGTAGCTCATCGTCACTTTCAAGCAGTTCAAGCTCTAGTAGTTTAAGCAGTTCTAGTTCTTCTAGTAGTTCATCATCTTCTTTTAGTTCAAGTTCTAGTAGCTCTTCATTTTCTAATTCTAGTTCAAGTAGTTCGTTGAGTAGTAGTTCATCTTCATCAAGTTCTAGTAGTTCATCATTATCTTCTTCAAGTTCTTCAAGTTCGCTTAGTAGCTCAAGTTCTAGTAGTAGTTTATCTAGCTCTAGTAGCTCTTCATCACTTTCTAGCTCTTCTAGTAGTTCATCGCTTTCAAGTTCAAGTTCAAGCAGTAGTCTTTCAAGCTCATCTAGCTCTAGTTCTTTAAGTAGCTCTTCTAGTAGTTCATCGCTTTCAAGTTCCAGTAGCTCTAGTAAAAGTTCCAGTTCAAGTAGTTCCAGTTTTTCTTCCTCTAGTTCTTCTATGAGTTGTGCAGCTGGAAGTCCTTGGAATGTAAATGACAATATTGTTGGTTTTTGGAAAATGAATGAAGATAGTTGGGATGGAACACCAGCAGAAATAATAGATAGTTCAGGAAATGATTTAAATGGTGTAGCTGTAAATGGAGCAGATACTATTGCTGATGGCAAATTGGGAAGATGCGGACAATTAGATGGCGATAATGATTATTTAGATTTAGGAGATGATAGCAAATTAAATCTTACTACTGCTCTTACGATAGAATTTTGGGTAAGACCGCATACATCTCAAGAAATATGTTATACGCCTGAAACAGGAGGAAATGTTGGTATAGCAGGAAAAGTAGCAAGTAATGAAAGTAGTGGCACATGGAGTTGGCAATTAAGATATGGTTCTCCAGATAGTTGTTGCTTGGGTTTTCAAGCCAATGATAGTGGAGGTGGAACTGTATGGGTAACCGCTAAACAAGCTTTAGATAATAATAAGTGGTATAACATAGCAATTACATTTGATGGAACTAATTTAAAATTTTATTTAAATGGAGAATTAAAAGACAGCGATGTTTTAGTTGGTAATATAGCTAGTTATGATAATAAGCTTTTAATAGGTAGCGATGGTTGGTCTGAAGCAACTGGTTATTTTGATGGAGATATTGATAATTTCAGATTACTTAATAAGGCATTAACTATTGATGAAATTCGGGCACTTTGGAATAATAATAGTGGAACAGAAAATCTACTAGGTTGCTATACTTATAGTTTTAGTTCTTCCTCTTCCAGCTCAAGTTCATTTAGTAGTAGTTCAAGTTCTTCTAGTCTTTCAAGTTCTAGTTCCAGCAGTTCATTATCTTCATCTAGCTCAAGCTCCAGTCTTTCAAGTTCTAGTTCAAGTAGTTCTTCATTTTCAAGTTCTTCTAGCTCTTCTAGTAGCTCTAGTTCGCTTTCATCGTCTAGTAGTAGCTCAAGCCTTTCATCTAGTTCTTCTAGTAGCTCATTCAGTTCATCCAGCAGTTCAAAAAGCTCTAGCAGTAGTTCTAGCTCTAAAAGTTCTAGTAGCAGTTCATCTAGCAATAGTAGTAGTTCTAGTTCAAGCAGTAAGAGTAGCAGTTCGTCTTCGTCTTCTAAGAGCTCTAGTAGTTCGTCTGAAAGTTCTAGTTCATCCAGTTCTTCTAAAAGCTCAAGCTCCAGTAGTTCCAGCAAAAGTAGCAGTTCATCTAGTTCTTCTAGCCATAGCTCATCTTCTAGCTCAAGTGAAAGTAGCTCGTCTTCTTCTAGTTTATCAAGTTCTTCCAGCTCTAGCTCATTTAGTAGTAGTTCAAGTTCTTCAAGTCTTTCGTCTAGCAGTTCCAGCAGTTCATTATCTTCATCTAGCTCAAGCTCCAGTCTTTCAAGTTCTAGTTCAAGTAGTTCTTCAAGTTTGAGCTCTAGTTCATCTAGTAGTTCAATTTCAAGCAGCTCATCATCTTCTTCATTCAGTTCTTCTTCAAGTAGTTCTTCATTTTCAAGTTCTTCTAGCTCAAGTTCCTTGAGCAGTAGTTCCAGCAGTTCTTCGCTTTCTTCATCTAGTTCGAGCAGTAGCTTATCTAGCAGTTCCTCAAGCTCTTCATTAAGTAGCTCTAGCTCTAGTTCCTCAAGTTCATCTTCGCTTAGTTCTTCCAGCTCTAGTAGCAGTTTTTCTTCTAGCTCTAGCTCTAGCTCATTGACCTCCAGTAGTTCAAGCTCTAGTAGTAGTTCTATCAGCTCAAGTTCAAGTTCTTCTAGTTTTAGTTCATCTTCTAGCTCTAGCTCATTTAGTTCTAGCTCAAGCAGTTCATTTTCCAGTTCTTCATCTAGTTTTTCTTCGAGCTCCAGTAGTTCAAGTTTGAGTAGTTCCAGTAGTAGTTCTTCATTTTCCTCTTCAAGCAGTTCTAGTAGCTTCAGTAGTTCATCAAGTTCTTCTATCAGCAGTTCTTCTAGTAGTTCGTCATTCAGTAGTAGTAGCTCTAGTAGTTCATTGAGCTCTTCAAGTTCAAGCTCTAGTTTAAGTTCTTCGTCTTCATCAAGTTCTTTTTCTTCTAGTAGCTCAAGTTCTAGTTTTAGTTCATCTAGTTCTAGCTCGTCATTATCCAGTTCTAGTTCATCATCTTCGTTAAGTTCTAGTAGTTCTAGCTCCAGCAGTAGTTCAAGCTCGTATTCTTCTTCATCCAGCAGCAGTAGCTTTAGTTCATCATCATCTTCGTCATCTTTTAGTTCTAGTTCTTCTAGCTCCAGTAGCTCCAGTTCTTCAAGCTCATTCAGCTCATCTAGCAGTAGCAGCTCACTCTCGTCTAGCTCTTCTTCTAGTAGTTTTTCTTCATCTTCATCCTCTTCTTCACTTAGCTCTAGTTCCTCTAGTTCTAGTAGTAGCGTTTCTTCTTCTAGTAGTTCTAGTTCTCGTTGTCCAAGACAATTTGGTGGAAACTGGCAAAGAAAGCTTTGGTATAATGAATTTACAAAATATTATTGGAGGGGGAGATACGACAAAATAAATGATAGATTAATTTTTGAATATGCTAATGATCTTACGGGAGATAATTGGACTGAAAATACAAATGCCAGAATAGATTGCTCTGGATTTGTTATAGGTTGGATAGATGCTGATTTTACAGTAAGGGGAAAAGATAATGTTACAGAAACAACAATTCATTATTCAAATGGAATAGATACTTTAATTAGGGAAAGCGATGAAGCTAGTGATACTGGCTGGGCTTGGAGTGTCGCCACAACAGTATTTGACGGAACTGATCCAGACAATTATAAAAAAGTGAATTTATGTGCAGATAGGCAAACTCCAAATGGCAAACTTTATGCAACTGCTGTTTTTTATGATGATTCAGAAGGAACTCAATATGTAGTCTGTAAAAGGCAAAGTGCTCCAGGAGATATTACTGGCTGGGGTGTTTCTATTGATATAAGTGACAACACAAATACAAATATTATTTATGGAGAAAGCTGTAGGTCAATTGGGATAGATGGTCCAGAAAAAGATGATATTATTGTTGTTTACAAAGAGGGTAGTGCTATAAAATCACAGTATTTAAGTGCTGGAGTTGTTAAGGGAATTCAAATAATTGATGCTACGGCTTATTTCGAAAGAGCAATGTTTGATTTAGAGCATGGAATGGAATTAAACGAGAAACATATTCATGTTATTTATGTAGACGCTGATAAAACAATAAAATGGAGAGAAAGATATTCTGGAGCGACAACCGTATGGGATCCTGTTGAAACTCTTACTAGCGAAACTGAATGGCATGAAAGTGTTGGAATTGTTGAACATGGTAATGGTCTTTTATATGCTATTTGGCAAGAAGGATCAGTAATGAAATATAGACTTCATAGATGTTCACCAGAAGTTTGGAGTCCATCGTTAGGCAATATTCCGAATAATTGGAATCCTGCTGTTGACGCTATCGTAAAAACAACTTCAGTTGCTCAAATACAAACTGCTGATTCTGTCCCAATAACTGCTAATGTAATGGCGTGTTGGATAGGAGAAATTAACCCTAATCTTTGTGAATTAGGTTGGGGGATTTTGATTGACGGAAAAACAAATATTTATTCTAGATATAAAGAATTAATTCTTCCGACAGATGATGCTAATTTAGAAACTCTTTTTATAGATACAGAATATGCGGATGTGGCAACCGATGATGATATATATGTCCAGCAATGTGCTAGAAGCACTTTAGACCCTTATGGAATATTTGTTTGGAAAGACCAACATATTAATAATACAGATGTGATAGTTTCTACTTGTATCCTAAAAACTTCTATAGCACCAAGTGTAAATACAGTTTATTTACAAGTTTATAATAGAAATTCTGGTCTTTGGGAAACTTTGGACAGCGATAGTGTGACTGCGGCAGATACGAAATTTACTTTAAGTGGAGTTCAGACTACTGATTTAAGTTATTATTATGATGAAAATTGGTGGGTAGTACATCGTATTTATCAAAAAGTAGAATAATTATGCCAATAATAGATATAAATAAAATCAGTCAGGAAGTTAAAGACAAATATAATATTGTTAATAATTCTTTTATTAGAAAAGATAAGGGCGAAGTTAATGCTGAAAGAGAAATAGAGATTGGCGATATAAAACAAAGTGATTTTGTTCCTCAAGTTAAATTATTACAATGGGAAAATGAAACTAACTTTTCTGTTAGGTTAATTGATGATGAAATAGATAAGCCAAAAATAAAAGTAGAAGGAGAAAAGATTAAGTTCATTAAAAAGAAAATAGAGTGCCATTTCTATGAGAAAGAAAATGCTTATGAATTTGAAGTTCTTTTAAAAGAAAAACCTGCTACGAATAAAATCAGAATGAGTGTAGAAACAAAGGGATTAAAGTTCTATCCACAGCCAGAATTAACACAAAAAGAAATAGATAATGGTGCTTTTAGACCTGAAAATATAATTGATAGCATCGCAGTATATCACGAAAGCAAGGCAGGCGATTATTCTCAAATGGGATTGAAAAACTACCGAACAGGAAAGGCGTTTCATATTTATAGAATTAAAGCTATTGACGCAGAAGGAAAAGAAGTTTGGGGAAAACAAGTAATTGTAAATGGATTTTATGAGATTGAAATTCCGCAAGAGTTTTTAGACAATGCTATTTATCCTGTAATAGTTGATCCAGAATTTGGCTATGAAGATTATACTGAAAGTTATATGGCTGTTGCTGAAGATTATTTATATGGTGCACTTTTTACTTCTCCTATTGGAGCTATTAATGCTATATCTTTAACTTTTCGTGTTGAGGGAATATTTGGGAATTCTAATACAAAAGGAATTCTTGTTCTTAATAGTAATTTAAATATATTAGATAATGGTATAGGAAACTCTATAGTAGTTTCTTCTGAAAATTGGTATACAAGTAGTTTTTCTATTTCACCATCACTTTCAGAAAATATAGGGTATGTATTAATGGCAATTTCAGATGGCTTAGGTTTTAAATTTTTTTATGATAGCGGTGATACTGATCAAGGTTATCAAGATAGTACTAATGATTATATTTCTCCAACTAATCCCACAGATGCTATTAACGATAATAATAAATACTCCATCTACTGCACCTATACAGCAGGGGGAAGCTCTTCTTCATCTAGTTCACAAAGTTCTCAATCTAGTTCTAGTAACAGTTCTCAAAGTTCAAGTTCAAGTAGCTTTAGTTCGTCCTCAAGCTCTTCTAGTTTGAGCTCAAGCTCATCTAGTAGTTCATTTTCAAGCAGCTCATCAAGTTCTTCGCTTTCATATTCTTCTAGCAGTTCTTCTTTAAGTAGTTCATCAAGTAGTTCCTCATTCAGTAGTAGTTCTAGTTCTTCATCGTTCTCATCCTCTAGCTCTAGCTCCAGTATTAGCTTATCAAGTTCCAGCAGTTCTAGTTCATTGAGTAGTTCCTCTAGCTCTTCATCGCTATCCAGTTCCAGCAGTTCTAGTTCATTATCTAGCTCTAGCAGTTCTTCAAGTTTATCGTCTTCTAGTTCATCTAGCTCAATTTCTTTAAGCAGTTCCTCCAGCAGTTCGTCATTATCTTTCAGTAGTTCTAGTAGTTCAAGTAGCCTAAGTTCGTCTTCATCTTCTAGCAGTTCGTCTAGCAGTTCTAAAAGCTCTAGTTCTAGCTCAAGCAGTAAGAGTAGCAGTTCATCAAGCTCAAGCAAGAGTTCAAGCTCTAGTAGTTCAAGCAAATCTTCTTCAAGTTCAAGTTCTTCATTATCTAGCTCTAGCTCAAGCAGTAGTTTATCAAGCTCTAGTAGTTCTAGCTCTTTAAGTAGTTCTTCCAGTAGTTCGTCGCTTTCCAGTTCGAGTAGTTCAAGTTCTTCGTCATTTTCTAGCTCTAGTAGTAGCTCTTTTAGTAGCTCTTCTTCAAGTTCATCATTATCTTCCTCTAGCAGTAGTTCGTCTTTTAGTAGTTCGTCCTCTAGTTCAAGTTTTAGTTCGTCTTCATCTTTTTCTAGTAGTTCATCGAGTAGTTCTTTTTCTTCATCATCTAGTTCGTCTAGTAAAAGCTCATCTTCTAGTTCTAATAGTTCTTCTTCTTCCTCAAACTCTTCTAGTTCTTATTCTTCATCTTCATCATCTAGTTCGTCTAGTAAAAGCTCATCTTCTAGTTCTAATAGTTCTTCTTCTTCCTCAAACTCTTCTAGTTCTTATTCTTCATCTTCATCATCTTCAAGTTCTTATTCAGGATTTAGTTCTTGTATAGATGTAGATTTATGGGGAGTTACTTTTTCGTTTTCTTCTTCGTCTTCATCTTCAAGCTCACTTTCATCTTCAAGCTCATCTTCAAGTAGTCTGAGTTCGTCATCTTCATCTAGCAGTTTTTCTAGTAGTTCAAGCTCTTCTTCTTTTAGTTCATCATCGTCTTCTAGCTCAAGTAGCTCTTCATCATTAAACAGTTCAAGTTCATCTTCGTCTTTCAGTAGCTCAAGTTCTTCTTTTAGTAATTCGTCAAGCTCTTCTAGCCTTTCTAGCAGTTCTTCTAGTTCTTCTTTTTCAAGCTCATCTTCAAGTTCTAGCTTTTCTTCAAGCTCTTCTAGCTCGTCTTCCAGCTCAAGCTCTTTGAGTAGTAGTTCTAGTAGTAGCTCGCTATCTAGCTCAAGCAGTTCTTCAAGCATTTCGTCCTCAAGCTCAAGCAGCTCATTTTCTTCTAGTTCATCTTCTAGTAGTTCTTCATTTAGTAGCTCATCCTCGTCAAGTAGTTTGAGCAGTAGCTCTAGCTCTTCTTCATTAAGTTCCAGTTCAAGTTCTTTAAGTTCCTCATCCTCTAGTAGTTCTATTAGTAGTTCATCTTCAAGTTCGTCATTTTCAAGTAGTTCTAGCTCTAGTAGTTTTAGCAGTTCCTCGTCTAGTAGTTCATTGAGTAGCAGTAGTTCTTCATCTTCATTAAGTAGCTCTTCTTCCAGTAGCTCATTTTCTTCCTCAAGTTCTAGTTCACAATCTAGCTCTAGTTCTTCATCTAGTAAAAGTTCTTCCTCAAGTAGTTTTAGTAAATCTAGTTCTTCTTCGTCAAGTTCAAGCTCTTCCTTTAGTTCTTCGTCATCTTCCTTGTCATTTAGTTCTAGCTCTTCATCTTTTTCATTAAGTAGTTCTTCATCTAGTTCTAGTTCTTCAAGTAGCTCAAGTTCTTCATCATCTTTAAGTAGTAGCAGTTCATCATCGAGCATATCTTCCAGCTCTTCATCTTCAAGTTTCAGCTCTTCCAGTTCTAGTAGTTCTTTATCCTCGTCAAGTAGTTCAAGTAGTTCTTCTTTTAGTAGTTCATCATCATCGAGTAGTTTTAGTAGCAGTTCGTCCTCTCTTTCGTCAAGTAGTTCAAGTAGCCATATTTCTTTTAGCTCTAGTTCTTCAAGCTCAAGCTCTTTAAGTTCTAGTTCTAGTTCTTTCTCTTCCTCATCTTCTTCAAGTTCATTTTCTAGTAGTTCAAGTTCAAGTTCGTTTTCTTCCTCTAGTAGTTCTAGTAGTTTTTCAAGTTCATCATCATCATCTTCTTCCAGTTTTTCATCTTCGTCTAGTTCTAGTAGTTTGAGTAGTTCATCTTCAAGTTCAAGTTCAAGCTCTTCTCTTTCTAGTTCATCAAGTTCCTCTTTTTCTAGTTCTTCTAGTAGTTCAAGTTTTTCTAGTTCTTCATCCTCAAGTAGTTTTAGCAGTAGTTCATCCTCTAGTTCGTTTTCAAGCAGTTCCAGCTCTAGCTCATTTTCTTCCTCAAGTTCTAGTAGTAGCTCTTCAAGCTCTAGCTCTAGTAGTAGTCTTTCTTCTTCAAGTTCTAGTTCTAGTTCATTAAGTTCAAGTAGTTCGTCTTCTAGTTCTTTGTCTTGTAATGCAGTAACATCTACATATTATTTTAATAGTTACGATATTGGAGGAGAAGAATGGTATTCTAATCCTGCGGATATGGTTGATGGCGATATTGATACGGACGCAAGTACTCTTTTTGTAGGAAGTGTAGAATTATTAACAGGAAATACTTGTCCTGGAACAGACTTAGAATATATTTCAAGGGTTGAAATTAGGGCATACGGTCGTTTAATAGGCGATTCAAATCGTATTGATCTCCGTCCAGTTTTTGGTGGAACGCTTGATGGAAATGATCACGATTCAGGAATAACAATTGTAGAAGGATGGGGCGATTATATAGATATAACGAATGATACTAATAGTCCTGTTGTATGGAGTTGGCTAAATGTTAAAAATTTAGATTGTGATGTGATATCTGCTGTAAACCAAGGGTCTCTTGCTAATAATTGTTCAAAGGTAGAAATAAGAATTACTTATTGTTTTTCCAGTTCAAGCTCATCTTCATTTAGCTCAAGTTCTTCTAGTTCTAGTTTTAGTAGTTCAAGTAGTTCAAGCTCATTAAGCAGTTCTTCAAGCTCAAGCTCGTTCAGTAGTAGTTCTTCTTCTAGTAGTTCATTTAGTTCGTCTTCAAGTTCTTCGTCTTTTAGTAGTAGCTCCAGTTCTAGCTCTTCTTCAATATCAAGCTCTAGTTCTTCTTCTAGTTTTTCCAGCTCAAGCTCTTCTAGCTCTTTCAGTTCTTCTAGTAGTAGTAGTTCGTTTTCAAGCTCTAGCTCTTCGTCTAGCTCAAGTTCGTCTAGTTCTTCAGTATCTTCTTCAAGCTCATCTTCCAGTTTTTCAAGTAGTTCTAGTTCCTCTTCATTTTCTTCATCTAGTAGCTCATCGTCATCATCTAGCGTAAGTTCAAGCAGTTCGTCATCAAGTTCAATATGTTCAAGTTCCAGCTCATCTTCTAGTTTTTCTAGCTCTAGTTCTAGTTTTTCAAGTTCATCTAGTTCTTCATCATTTAGTAGCTCAAGCTCTTCTAGTTCTAGTTCTATTAGTAGTTCTTCATCTTCTAGTTCTTCACGAAGTAGAGTTCCATATCCAAAAAGAAAGACTAAACTTTTTACATCTATAGGCAAGACTACTTTAATAACTAAAGAGGGAATAACAAAATTAACTACTAAACAAGGAAGAACAACATTAATAAGTAAAACTTGACCTTTAGTTTTAAAATGGTTAAAATTAAATAATAGACAATTTAGTTTTTATATTTAAAATTAATTTAAAATGGATTTCAATTATATTTTAAATTTAGAAATTTACTTTTATCCAAATACTTTCGGCCCCCACAGAATCATCTCCTTTATCAGAACTTAGTTATTTGTCAGATGACATTGCTATAGCTACAACTTCTATAAGTGTAGATAATACACAAGGTTTTTTTATAGATAATTATTTAGTTATTGAAAGAATAGGTAGTGAAATTGCTGAAATTAGAAAAATTGCTGCTACTCCTGTTTCAGATACAGATATTACAATAGAGGCAATGAAATTTGCCCATAAAGATGGAACCCAGGTTCAAAAAATAGCATTTAATCAAAGAAAATTTTATCGTGCTAATGCAGAAACTGGAACTTATGTTGTATTAGGAACTAAAGATATAGAAGTAGATAGACCAGAAGGCACTTTTTATGAAGATACATTGGGAACTTCTTCTCATTGGTATAAATGTACTTATTATAATTCAACTACAGGAGTAGAAACATCATTAGACGATGCAGTAGCTTGTCAGGCGGCAGAATCAGAACATTATACTGCTTTATCTGATATAAGAAAACAAGCAGGATTTGAAGAAGCTTTTGGAATTAAAGATGAAACTATTTCTGATTATAGAGATGAATCTGAAAATGAATTTGAAGCTACAGTAGTTTCAATTTATACTATTCCATTAAGTCCAAAGCCAAAAATAGTAAGACAAATTATTAATTTATTAGCCGCAGGAAATCTTTTAATAAAAGAATATGGAATGGAGGCTGATATTGAAATTTCTAAATCAGGACAAAGAATGTTAGATAGAGCTTATGCCTTAATAGATAAAATAGTTAAAGGTGAATTAAAATTAGTAGATGATGATGGTAACGAATTAGGTTTGAAAAATAGTGCTACAATTGCGAGTACGAGTAATGTTTACGGTACAAAGGACAACAAAGGTGAACTTTATAATATTGGAGATGAGAATTTTTCGTTTAAAGATCCTGATAATCCAAGGTCATGATAAATGTAAAAGTTGATATAATAGGTAATCAAGAATTAATTTTAAATTTTAAAGATTTTGGTAAAGATATAAATTTAATTTCAGAACCATTAGAAAATTCAGCTAGATTTATGCAACAGCAAGCAATAGCGAATTTTGCTGCTCAAGGAAGTTTATTGAGTGGAGGATGGCAACCATTAAAGAAAAGTACTATACAAAGAAAAGCTAAGCAATGGCCAGGTGCTCCAATGATGGTTAGGACAGGTTTATTGAAACGTTCTTTCGAAATCAAGGGTCCAAGAATAGAAAAAGATAGTGGAGAAATTGAAGTATATAATCCAGTTTTTTATGCTAAAGAACATCAGGAAGGTAGAGCAAGATTACCCCAAAGAATATTATTACGATTTCAAAAACAACAAGTAGAAGATATAACTAATATATTCGATAGATGGTTAGAGAAAATTATTAATAAAGATTTTAAATAATATGTATTTGTCACTTGTCAAACTTCGGGATTTAATGAAAACAACATTTAGAGGAAGTATTAAAGAATTTTTTATAGACGACCCATTCTTGGTTATGTTTTCCGCATTACCCTGTTTATGTTCAGCTCCAATTTCGACCGACATTGATATTCTCGATAATACCAAAGATCAATGGACTTTTACCATAGACATAATTTTGATAATGGATGCTAAGCAAGAATTAAATAAATTTAAACAAGAAATTGTTGGAACTCAATATTTAACAGAAACAATGGAAGGCAAAACTAGTGCTGGAGTATTGAAAGCTAATACTATATTATATGTTTTAAGAGATAATTTAAAATTAGGAGATAATTGGTATATAAATAATATTGCTAGTATAAATTATTCATTAAGAACAAGAGTAAATGAGAGAGGAGATCAATTTGTGACAAAAGAATCGACTTTAAGATTAAGTATTGTAAGAGTTCAAAACAGACCAATATAAAATAATATATAAAACAATATAAAATAATATAAAATAATATGAAAAAAAGAGATAACCCAAAAGAATTAAGATGTCGTGGAGACAAGCGAGGTCGAAATTGTAACCAGTTACTTTATAAATATAGTATTGAGGGAGATGAAGTTATAATTATTTGTAAATGTCCTAATTGTAATGGATTCAATACGCTCTCAATTAAATTAATATCTGAAAATAAAGGTGAAAATTTATGAAAATTACATCAAGTTATCAAAAAAAATTAAATATTCAACTTGGAGAAAAATCACTAGGAATTGAACCAAATCAAGTTGTTACTGTTGATGATGAAATTGGTAAAGAACTTATAAAAAGTCCATGGATAATTGAGATAAAAGATAGCAAGATTCCTCCTACATTTGGATGTTGTGGCAGACAATTTGGTCAAAAGAAACCAATAAAAAAGAAAGTTGAAGAACCAGTTGTGGAAGTTCATGTTCCAATTAAAAAAGAAGAAATTAAAAATATAGAAATTAAAAAAGAAGAAAAAATATTAAAAAAAGATCTAATTAAACAAGAAGAAAGGTCGAATAAAAATAAAACAATTAAAGACTAAACATTATGACTGATACAGTAAATTTGGGTCGTAGGGGATGGCTTGGAATTGCTCTTGAATCATCGGCTGGTTCAGGTGGCGATACTCCAATAAAATACATCCCATATACGACTCAATCATTACACAATGTAGTTGATATTTTAGATGATGAAGCTGCTAAGGGAATAAGAGAAAAAACATGGGGTTCTTCAGTTGCAAGAACAAGAGGAGAAGGAGATATAACTCTTTTATTAGATGTTGAAAATGCTCCATATTTATTGTTTCCTGCTTTAGGAACTTTAAGTACTCAATGTGTTGAAACTGGAGTTTTTATTCATACTTTAACAAGAAAAGCATCAAATCCTCCTAAGACAATGTGTTTGAATATTAATGATACAGTAGGAACAAGAAGGTATCATTATGGCACAGTAAATACTGGAGAAATAACTTTTTCAGATGGTTGGGTAGAATTTACTTGTGGATTATTATCACAAGCTCCTAGTACAGGTGCTGGAACTTTAGCAATAACAGAAGAAACGGTAATGGCATTTAAAGATGCTAAGATATATTTTGGTGCTACTTTAGCTGCTGCAAAAACTAATTATACAAATGCAACGAACGCACAGCCTCTTTCTGCTTTTAGATTGACAATAAATAACAATGCTGAAGCACAGTATGTAGCAGGTAGCAGTTCTCCAAGACAGATTTCAATGGGTCAGCTAGAGATAGGTGGTGATTATACTTTGTTTTTTGAAAATACAGATGAGCAATCTGCTCATGAAAATCAAAGCCAAAGAGCGATGATCATATCTTTTACTGGTACTTCAATAGGTGCTGTTTCTACAGAGGAAATTTTGATTACGATTCCAAAATTTCATATTACTGATAGAGGAATAGACACCGCCCCAGCAGGATTTGTGACTGAGAATCCAACTTTTGTTACTGATTACGATTCTACTTATGGAAGTATTTCTGTTCAGATAAGAAACGAAACAAGAACTTATATTGGTGGAGTTATTAGTTCTTCAAGTTCTAGTTCTTCAAGCTCAAGTTCTTCAAGTTCTAGCTTCTCAAGTGGTTCATCTAGCTCAAGTTCATCTTCTATGAGTTCCTCATCTTCTAGCATGTCAAGTTCTAGTTCAAGTTCATTCTCATATTAGTTTAGTCTGTAAAGACATTAATTAAAGGTTGGTGTCATAAAATTATGACCAATGTTATACTACGAGACATTAGAAAAACCGTTGATATATCCTTACCTTCTTTTCCAGAAAGTAAAATTGTCTTATATGATGGTTTGCTTTTTGGGCAAATGAAAAAAATTGGTGAAGCTAAAGAAGATATGGATAGAGGAATTTTAGTTTTGCAATATCTTATAAAAGATTGGAATTTTACTGATGAAGCAGGAAAAAAAATGGTAGTAGATGAGAAGAATTTAAATATTCTTCCTATTAAAGATTTGCAGATTTTGATGGAAAAGGCTAATACACTTTTAGAAGATATTACTAAAAAAAAAGTGGAATCCTCAAAAGAACAATAGTGGCACTCCAAAGTGGTAAAGGGGTGCCATTTGAGTTTATTGAGTTTAGGTTTTGTTCTAAGTTTCATTGTCTTCCATCTGATTTAGAAAAACAATCTTGGGAAAAAATTGAGTTATTTATAGAGATGATGAATATAGAAAATCAATATAAAAATAAAGAAGAACGATTAGCGAGACGTAAATAAAAAAAGAGATTCCCTATATAGGGAATATGGCAGAGAAAGAAGTAAAAATTTTAATAAAAGTAGGAGTAGTTGGTGCAGCGGAAAAAGATGCATTAATTAAGAATTTGGAAAAACTTGGTGGAACTGTTTCTAAGACTAACCAAAAAACAGAAAAACTAGGTAGTATTGCTTCAAAGACTAGTAAAAAAACTACAAGTTCACTGAAAACGATTACTCCTACAATGGAAAGTTTGTGGCAACAAGCCGACAAGCTTTCTAAGCATTGGGGCGTTTCATTCCAAACAGCTTTACCTTATGTTAAAAAATTAGGTGATGGTTTTAAATATGTAACTACAGATACTTATAAATTAGCTCAAGCAGCACAACAAGTTTCTCAAAAATTTAAGATTTCTTTTGATGGTACTTATGCAACTTTGAAAAAAATGGGAGTTGGATTTAAAGGAGTTTCTGTAGATATTGACAAAACAGCAAAAGCTGCAAGAAAATTTGCAGATGCTTGGGGTGTTTCTTTTAAAAAAGCTTTTGAATTCCAATTAAAAAATGCATCTGAAGTAGAAAAACTTACTGTTAAAATAGGAAATTCTTTTAAGAAAATACCAAAAGCACTTGATACATCTTCAGTTGCTATTGGCAAAAGAGCTAAAACACTTGCTAAAGAATGGGGAATTTCAATTGAACAAGCAATTGTTGTTCAGAAAAATTTGGTTAAAGAAGTTAAATCTGGAAGAGTTGCTATACAAAGTTCTTTAAATAAGACAAGTAATGGAATGAAAAAGACAGAAGGGCAAATTAAATCTAGCTCTAAAAATATAGGACATCATTTGACTTTTATAGCTTGGCATTTTAGATATTTAGGAAATATTTTTGACCAAGTTTATAAAGCAATGATTAAAGGTGTAAAAGATGTTATTAGGGTTACTTCGGAATTAGAAGAGTCTTTTCTTTCTATTCGTACAGCAGCAGCTATGTTTGGACGAGATGCAGAAAAAGCTTCAGGATTTGCCAGAGAATTAGCATTAACTGGTTTAATGCCACTTCAAGAAGCAGCAGGTTCTGTTAAAGATTTAATGATAACTGGACTTGGATTACCAGAACTTGAAAAATTTACTTATCGTTATTTAGATGTTGCATTTTTATTTACAAGTGGATCAGATGAAATGGCAAAATCTTTAGAAACAGTTTCTAGGGCTATTTTAAAAGGAACAATGCAATTATCTACTGATAAAACGGCAAAAGTGCTTTGGCTTGAGACAGAACAAAGATTACAAAAAACTCGAGGTTTGGGAATGAATCAAATAACAGCTCAACAAAGAGCATTAGAAATTCTTACAACTATTGAAAAAAAATGGGGAGCAACTCAAGATTTTCATCAAATTGAGATGGATACTACTAGAGCTGCAATGACTAAATTAAATAATTCTATTCTTATTATAAAAGATTCTATAGGAAAAGCATTGCTTCCTCTTTTAAATGCTTTAGTATTAATATTCGGAAGAGTAACAATTTATGTTCAAGCATTTATTGATGTTTTAGGTCCTGTCGTGCCTGTTGTTGTAGCTGTTGCTTTAGCTGTTACTTTTCTTATAGCAAAACTTTCTTTTTTAATTGGAGTTTATATTTCTGTAATAAAAATTGCTGGAATGACTGCAGCAATGTTATGGAAAATATATTTACCCGTAATGGCGATTGGAGCAGTTCTTGGTGTTGGTACATATCTTCTTTTAAAATATACTGGTGCTTTAGATAAAGCAAAAAATTCAGCTAAAAATATAACAGATGCACTTGATAAAGTGAGAGAAAAAATGAATGCGTTAACTGAGACTCAAGAAGAGGCAATGATAGTTGATGATAGTAGAAGAATAGCTCACGAAAGAACAGTAGAAGATATTGAAGAAGATTTAGAAAGAGAAAGAAGTAAAGGATTATGGGCTAATCAAATGGCTATTAAAGATTTAGAAAAAAGGCTTAAAAGAGAAAATGAAGATTGGGATAGGCATCTTAAAGAATTAGGCGATAAAGATGTAGCAGATCCATCTGCTGATTTAGGAGGAATATTTGGTGGTTTGTTGGATGATGCTAATGAAACAGTTGAGGAATTAGGTAAAATGAATTGGTTTGAAAAAATATTTGAAGATTTAAAAGATCTAGCAAAATGGGCTATGGTAGGAGCTATTATTTTAAATTCAATTAAAGAAATATTTAATAAAACAATAAATATTGTTAAAGAAATATTTTCTGATACTGTTTATGAAGAATGGGCTAAAAATTGGTTTAATTTAATTATTAGTGCAAGTGATATTATTAAAGCTGCTTTTGAAGGTTTATTTGGTAGCATTATGAAAGGAATTGGTACTATTGCGGCATTAACTTTTGTGGCAGCATTTGGATTAGCAATTAAAAGTTCATTTGCTACTGGCGGTGTTGGACTTACATCAATGGCTTCGTCAGCTACAATTTTAGGTGCTGGATTTATGACAGCGTTAAAAGCGGCAATTGTTCCAGTTATTATAATTACAGCAGTTTTCAAAACTGCTGAAGTACTTATTGAGATAAGAAATTTGAATGATGATTTAGACGCACTTAATGATTCAGTGCAATCAATGTCTGAAAAAAATGCTGAATATCTTAATATGATAGCAAAGAAATTTGGTAAAAATAGTGATGAATATAAAAAAGCTACCGCATCAATAGTAAGAGATACTGAAAATGTTTCTGGAGCTATTGATGATACTGTAATAGCAATAGAGAAGTTGATTAATATTGTAAAAATAATATCCGCTTTAGCGATTATTGCTGTTCTCGCAAAATGGGCAGTTGGTTTCTGGGGAGTAAATACAGCTATAGGATTTGCTGCTGGTAGTGCTACTGGTCTTGGAACGATAATAGCATCTATCGCTGCTGCTTTAATTGCTCCATTTACTTTAACAGTAGCAGTACTTGGCGGTGCGGCTGTTGCTGGCATACTTTATCAAGTTAATAATTTAAAAGGAGCATTAGATGGAATGAACAATTCTATATCAAACTTAAGTACAAAACAAAGTGAATATCTTACTATGATAAAAAATAAGTATGGACGACAAAGTGCTCAATATAGAGAAGCTACTAAAATGATGTCAGAAGATAGTAAAAAAGTTTCAGAAGCTGCAAAAAAAGCATCAGATGCTCTTACTTTAGGCGGTATGGGACGAACTACTTTGGATTGGATAAAAGATAAAATACCTAGTCGTCAAACTGGTGGTATAGTTCCAGGTATGCTAAATGAAGCAGTTCCAATTATAGCTCATGGTGGAGAAAGAGTGATTCCAGCAGGAGAAGTAGGAAGTGGAGGAAATATAACTGTAAATATTAATAATCCTAATGTGCGTAATCAAGAAGATATTAATAGTATAGCTCGTGCAGTTTCAAATGTTTTAGGTCAACGAGCAAATTGGTCTAGAATGGGAAGTTTTTAATTAAAAAAATATGAGTATAGTCAATATTAGTTACAATTCATACGATTTACAAACGACAACAAATACATCAAGCATAATAATGTCTCGTGATATAGTATATAGAAGCTTGCCTCAAAAGAATATTATTCTTAAACAAGATACTATTAGGGATTCTTTTGATGTTGTTTCTGTAAATTATTCTCAAAAAATAATTACTGTGCGTGGATTACTTAAGTCAGATTCTGAAGCAAATCTTAGAACTTTAAGAGATGCTTTTATGAGTGCTTTAAATCCGAATGAAAAAAATTTGGATATTGATTATGGTTCTGGGACTATAAGATATAAAGCAAGCGTAGAATCGATAAATGTTCCTGAGGAGTTTTTTCATATCACAACTTTGCCTTTTGAAATCTCATTTCTTTGTGAGCCTTTTGGAAAAGCTACTAGCACAACTTCAGTAAATTTAAATTCTGGCAATGCAATTTCTGCTAGTCCATATAATGAATCTCCTTCTATTACAGGTACTTATAAAGCAAAACCTACTATAACAATTACAATAAATTCAGAAACTGATATGACTGTATTAAAATGGGACAATACTACAATTGGAGATTGGATACAAATTTCTACAGCTTTTAGTGCTAGTGATGTTTTAGTAATAAATTGTGAAGATGAAACAGTTCAATTAAATGGTGCCGATACAGATTTTACAGGCGTTTTTCCGAATTTTTCGAATGGAGTGAATAGTTTAATTTTAACAGTAACGGCAACTGCATTTAATTTAAGTGCTTCGTTTTCTTATTATCCAACTTATTTATAAATTATGGCATCTTATACTGTTGCTACAGGATCAATTTTTTATTCAAGTGCAAAAAACTTAGCTAGAACAAGCAATGGAAATTTGCATTGTGTTTATATTAGAAATGATGGTAGCTATAATCAAATATATTATTCAAAGTCTACAGATGAAGGACAAAATTGGACTGAAACAGCTTTAACTGATGAAACTGAGAACCAAAGAGACCCTACTATTGCATCAGATTCTAATGATTATTTACATGTTGCATGGATAGGAGAATATGAAGGTGCTGGAGGATGGAGACAACTTAGATATAGAAAATATACTGATAGCTGGCAAACAATTGAAAATTTAACTTCTGCTGATTATAGCCAATATTATCCCGCCATTGCTATAGATAGTAATGATTATATCCATGTTGTATGGTGTGGAAAACATGACGACAATGAAGCAATGCGATATATTAAAAATACTGGAAGTTGGTCTGGTATTACTGATTTTTCTACAGAAACTACTAATGTTGATGAACGAATTGCCATTGCTATAGACAGTAATGATTATATCCATGTTGTATGGGCAGCTCAAAATAGTGATGAAACTTATAAGAATATTCATTATATAAAATATACAGATAGTTGGCAATCTGAAGTTGATTTAACTGATGATAGTCAGGGAAATAATAATCCTTCAATTGCTATAGATAGTAATGATTATATCCATGTTGTATTTAAGACATGGAATGTAGGTACTGCTGTAACAATAATTCAATATAGAAAATATACAAATAGTTGGCAAAGTATAGAAAATGTTAGTAGTGTTGATACTGTTGCGAAGTCACAGGATTCTATTGCCATAGATTCGAATAATTATCTTTATGTTATTTGGGAATTAAATCAAGTTACTACGCTTAGAAAATATACAGATAGTTGGCAAAGTATTACATCAGTAATTAGCGGAAGATATCCCAATACTATTTGGGCGAATTATCCTGAAGTAGCAACAGAAAAAACAAATGCAACTGATGCTGGATATGCATTTCTTTTTACAGATTCAGGTTCAGTAAAATATTATGCAAGCGACGATTTAGTCTGGGATTATATATCTAGTTCATCAAGTTCTAGTTCGTCTTTTAGCAGTTCCAGTTCTAGTAGTTCACTAAGCTCTAGTTCATCGAGTAGCAGTTCTTTATCAAGTTCGTCTAGCTCATCGAGCAGTAGTTCATCAAGTTTAAGCTCTAGTTCTTCTAGTAGTAATGATAGTTCTTCAAGTT
>Ga0114918_10001701_pt1 | contig 19692 bp, 31 predicted proteins | sample LantaG_FD_87015 | JGI IMG/M metagenome (GOLD analysis project Ga0114918, IMG submission 87015) | Deep subsurface microbial communities from Baltic Sea to uncover new lineages of life (NeLLi) - Landsort_02402 metaG | ecosystem: Environmental > Aquatic > Marine > Oceanic > Sediment | place... | reverse complement strand
TATATACGATATATCTACGGTAGATAAAGTTAAAGAATTTACAACCCAAATTTTTGGCTGGAATGGTGAAAAAGACGAAAGAAGTCGAAGAATGCTTTCTGATCTTAAAGATACATGGTCTTTATATTCAAATGGGCCACTTGCAGATGTAACAAAAACAGTTGTAGAAAAATCTCTTATAAATACTTCTGTTGGAGTTGATAGTCTGTTTTTTATCCACTGCAGAGAACCAGAAGAAATCAAAAAACTAGTAAAAACTTTTGGCACAGCTGTAGACTCATGTAAAACACTATTAATTAATAGACCTGATACATCTGTAAAAGGAAATCATGCTGATGAAAATGTAGCTGATTATGAATATGATATAGTGATTCAAAACGATTCTGATTTAAAAGAGTTTAGACATAAAGCAGAAGATTTTTTAAGACAAATTGATATTATATGAAAATTAAACATTTAAGAGAGTGGTTAGAAACATTACCAGAAGAACTTGACGAACACGATTTGGTATTTCGTAAAGTTATTCCATGTGACACTGAAAATTGGTTAGCACATGATAAACCTATTGCTGCTTGTGGTATTGACGAAAGCAATAACGAAGCATATTTTTGTGAAGAAGAATCTCGTAAAGTAATTGAAGATTTATAATATGAAATTCATATTACTCATCATAAATTTCATCATATCCATAATTGTGTGTAAAATCCTTAATTAGAATTCCAGCTATTGCATTAGCTTGATCTTCGATATGTCCACCGATATTTTGAACTCCTTCTGCAGGATCAAATAAATTAAGCTCTCTTTGTCTATTGTGAGTTAATTCGTGGCCAATACTTCTCATGATGTCAACTAGAGCTCTTCCGTCAGCTTTAACATGATTACTATTCTCAGAAGGCACATAAGAAGCCGTTGTAACGATGTATTCATCTCTACCCTTATGAATGTATATTTCCACAGGTTCAGTTAATCCTAGCTTCCCTACAACAAAATTAAGAAATATCTTAAGTAATTCTTGTTTTCTAGGAGTCATCCCTTCTATACCTTTTTCTATACCTAACGTGATAGGTGTTTGTGGAGTTGCAATTTCCATATTTTCTTTTAATTTTTTCTTATTTAATTTCCATGAATGAGTTTTTTTACTTACACCACCATCAATAGGTGTAGTATAAACCATTTTAGTTCCTGTAAGTTCTGCTTCTTTTTTGATTTTGTCTATATATTTCTTTCCTGTTCCAGGCTTAAGATATGCAATTGTAGCATGTGGGTGGTAGTCTGGATAATCTGTTGTATGAGGAAATTTACTCATTTTTTTATTAAGCTTAACAAGATCATTTGACACAACATCAAATTTTAAAACATCAAAATCTTTATTTTCGAATAAACTTACTTTTTTAAATTTAACCTTTATAGGCTCTTGATCTTCCATTTTTTCCTTAATGTCATCAACACTTACATTATTGTGAAATCCAAATAACACAGTTGTGTGAGGTTCTTTTTCAATTCCAAAACCAGGCTCATCATATATATCATCAGGGTCTAATTCTTTTGCAAACTTTTCCCACCCAGGCACATCAAGAAAAACCATTAAACACCCAAACTCATACTTTTTCTTTTTTTCTTTTTTTGATTCGTTAATAGTTTCTTTTATTGACATTTCATCATCAAAAGAATCAACTTTTATGTTCCATAATTTATCTAAATATCCAGTATTTCTTAAAACTTTAAAAGCTAGGTTCTCAACAGAATATTCACCTTTATTATCTAATCCAGTTTGTCTAAGGGCTCTTAATTTATCACCCATCAAAGCAGCTTTCTCAGCTTTTTTATCACTATCCTTCATATCCTCTATTGCGTCTATAATACTCATTAAGTGAGCTGCTTTTTCTTTTACAGCAACAACGTCAACAATAGGGGATTCTTTCTTAGGTTCACTTAGCCACTTATTTCTAGCTAAACTAAATATACCCTTATTTGATAATTCTGACTCTTCATCTTTTGCGTAAACTTCAACTTCGTGATCTTTTATTTTGATATCATGAACAAAATTCCATATAGTTTTTTTAGCCATAAGAAATTCATCAAGAAATGCTACTTCCTCTTCCGTTCCTGATATATCTAGAATTAAATGTAAATCAACATCACTTTTAGCGGTCCAATTATAATTAGCCATACTTCCAGTAAAGATCACATCTTTTATTTTAAATTCTGCTTTTAAAAATTCATGAAATTTTTGAGCAATTTTAAGAAGTTTTATTCTTACTTCTCTTTTTATAGTTTTATCTGGGTTCCAAATATTAGGATTTAATGTATCATGAACTAATTTAGGAGAAAACTCTACCTCAGAAGCATTTATCACTTCTTCAAGCATGTTTTTATATGGCCCAAAATACTTCCTTGCAGGACTGCTAGGATTTCTATGTTTTGCTTGTTTTTTAGAACTTAAACTTAAGTTTCTACCACCTCCTGTGCTCATAAAAATTTTTTAGTTTTTTTATAAATATATATAAAAAAACTTATATGGAAAAAGAACATTTAAAAAAATTACTAAGCTTTGGTAATATGAAGGTTGGTAACGATACAGCCATATTCAATATGAATCCTGCATTTAGGTGCCCTTCAGAAGAATTAGGTCTGTGTGTAATAGCAAGCAAGTGCTATGCAAAAAAAGCAGAAAGAATGTATCCAGGAACATCACCTTACAGAGAAAGACAAGAATTGTACTGGGATTCAATAGATGCTGATACATTTGCAGATGAATTTATTCAATCTGTGTCAAAAAAGAAAAATCCTATTAAATACCTAAGAGTAAGTGAAAGTGGGGATTTTAAAGGACAGTCTGATGTTGACAAATTAAGTGATATAGCAAATCAACTTGGAAAACATAATATTGTTGTCTACACTTATACAGCCAGAAAAGATTTAGATTTTTCTAAGAAATCAAAAAACTTGATCGTAAATGGTTCAGGATTTATGGTCAGTAACAACTTTTATATAATAAAAGAAAAGGAAGATAAAAGTGATAAATTTTTATGTCCAGGTGGTTGTTTAAAATGTAATCTTTGTAAAGAAGAAAAAAGTAGAAATATAGCAGTGTTAGAACATTAAATATTTAAAGCAGAGTCCACCTTGCTCATTAATTGATATTTAGATAAATTTTTAGAGATTATCTCACTCATTCCTGAAAAGGTGGCAGTAATATCGCTTTCACCTTCTCCAGATATACCTAAGATAGGTGTTTTTATTTTTGTTCTCAAGAAGTAAGAAGTTTGATATCCATTTAATCCTGGCATATGAATGTCCATTAAAATAAGATCATATTTTCTTTTCTTGGTTTTGATAATTGCATTAGTACCGTCTTCAGCAAATTCTAAACTATAATCATTTTCTAAATAATATTTCAATAGAGCTCTAGAGACTTCGCAATCATCTACTATTAAAATTTTTTTTCTCATAATTTATATTTGTTAAAATAGGCTGCCCTATTTAATCGTTATCTGTTATAGTTTTGTAATTGGATAAATTCTTCATTCTTTCAGATTCAGAAAGAACAGAGCCGATTAAACTATCTGTATTTTCAGTTATAAGAGGATTTCTAAAATCTAATTTTTTGTTAATTTTCTTTATTTCTTCTGAAAGTTGTGAAATTTCAGATGGAGTTATCCCCTCATCTTCCTTTTTAGTTTTAGGTCCTTTAGGAACTTTAGGTTTCTTTTTTGTGTCTTTAGCCTTATCTTTTTTTGTCTTTTTTTCTTCTGGAGTTTTTGTAACTTTAGGAGCCTTAGGAACCTTAGGTTTATCTTTTATAGCTTTAGGCTTATCATCTTCAGACAATTTATCCTCAGTTTTCTCAGCTTCTTCTAAGATAAATTTTTTCGCTTCAGAAATAATAAATTGTTTAAACTCTTCTTTAGTCATGGCTAATAATATAATATTTCTTATAAATATACGAAAAAAACTAATTTTCATATAATCTATGTTTTAAAAAAAAATTTAACTATATTTGTAATATATAAAACAAATAATTATGGAAGATTTAAATCAACAAATTGAAGAGCTAAAACTTGCCGTTTTAGATATGAATCCTGAGGTAAAATTAGACCCCAGTATTGATTTTGCATTAATTGGATATATAGAGAGAGCTGGGGATGATTATATGCCAGTTTATAATAAAGTGCTTCTTGAAAATACTGAAAAATTACCAAAAGAGACTAAGTATAATTGCTATGCTACATTAGGATTAAACATAGACGACATAGCAGAAATGGAACCTGAAACGATATCTTATGACGGAATTGAAGACGCTATAATAGGGTTAATAGAATTATCTGATGGTGAAATTGTCATACTATATGATGTAGATAAATGTATAAAAGTTCTTACGGAAAAAGATGAAATGACCGAGGAAGATGCTTGGGACCATTATTACTACAATATTGTCGGTGGTTATGTTGGCAAAAAAACGCCAGCATTTATGACATCAAAAGAAAGTTTTCTTTCTTAATTTTGTTGCTATATAAACAGCATTTGACTCATAAGGGTTAAGGGGAATAATTATTATTTTTCTAAATTTCTTTATTATTATTTTTCCACGTTCTTGTGTAGGAGGGGGAAGATAGCACATTCCTACAAATAATATGTAAACACAAATACCTTCTTCGTTAAAAAATAAAAAGAATGGTACCAGGAAATTTCTTAAGAAGATTTTCCTGTACCATTTTTTTGTATGTGTGTAATGAGTTTTCATTATAATATAGAGTCAAAATTTTGAGCTTCTCTTTTTCTCATTTCTATACCTAATTCAACTCCATTAAATCCTGCATCTTGTAATTCTTTACCAGTTACAAAAAGTTCGAAGCTATTAAATTTGCTAACCAAATTACGATCCATATTATTATACGCTGCAAATTTTGCAATCTGTTCTGGTTTTAATCTAGACTTTTCTGCAGCTTTTTTCATATCATAAACCTTAATAGGGTTAAAGTTTAGAAAATTAATTAGAAAATTAATCTGATCTCTTTCAATATTTGTATATGTCAATGCATTCAATATTCCACCAATAGAATCCTGATTTGTTCTAAGAAGATGTGCTATTAAAACAATAGGGTCTTTTTCTTCTATAAAGTCTTCAGAAACCTTTAATTTTGGAAATACCCAATTTAATAAATTGTGTTCTTTTAAAAGGTTTAAAAAGTGAACTGTTGATTTTGTAGTTTTAATACCTTTTAAAAATTCATCTCTAACTCTTTCTCTAGAAACCCCATTAAGGTCAAATCCCCCACTTTTAATAGCTTTACTTGTTTTTGAGTCTAACTTAGAGCCAAATCTTGCAGCAAATCTAATAGCTCTCAATACCCTTAAAGGGTCTTCTTTAAATCTATTAAATGGGCTTCCTACAGCTCTAATAATACCACGATCTAAATCATAAAGACCTCCAACAAGATCAATAATTTCATGTTTATTTATATCATAGAAAAGTGCATTGATAGTAAGGTCTCTTCTTAATACATCTTTATCAATAGTAGTAAATTCTACAGCATCAGGTCTTCGACCCGATCCGATATCTGTACGAAAAGTAGCAATTTCATATTCACCTTCTTTTGTAAATACATTAATTACACCAAATGATTTCCCAGTAGGTAATGTTTTAAATCCAGCACCCTTCATTATATCCTCTACATGATCAGGTAATGCATTTGTTGCAAAGTCATAATCTTTTGGAATTATACCTAACCAAGCATCTCTTACAGCACCCCCCACCAAAAATAATTTATATCCATTATCAGCAAACACTTTACTAATTTCCATAATATCCCTAGCTAAAGGTATATTAAAAGGTACAACCTTTTTTTTTGTCAAGTTAACTTCTGACCCAACCATCTCAATTTCACTAAGTGCCTCTCGAACTATTTTTCTAATTTTTTCGCTCATGTTATATAAATTATATATTTTAAATAAATATACGTAAATTTGTTGAATAAAGTTTATTAATATTTTAGAAACTTATCACCTTTTTTCTTCGTATATTAAGGAAAAACGTAAATTTTAATATTATGAAAAATCAAATTCATCAAATAATAACAGATTTTGACGATCAGGACGCATATAAATTTTTTATGCAATACGCAGCATTCAAGCATTATCCAAACGCAATTGTAGAATATAATTTTATTAATAGAGGGGAACATAAATACCCTGATGGATTTGGCGAAGAACTCCAAAGACAAATAAATTTTATGACAAATGTTAGATTTACTCCTGAAATAGAAAAATATTTTAGACTTAGATTTAAGGGAAAAGATGGAACTCCTTATTTTGATGAAGCATATTATGGTTTTCTAAGAGGGTTTGTTTATAAGCCAGAACGAGTTATTATCAATCAATACGGTTCAGACCTAGAAGTAAAAGCTAGGGGGCCCTGGATTGAATCTAAACTATGGGAATGTCAAGTAATGTCAATTATATGTGAACTTTATTATATAATGACTGGACTTAACAAAAAAGCACACAGTAGAGAAGATCGCCGAAAGCATAATAAAATAAAATTTGAAGGATTTGCATCGCTTGAAGCTAAAGTTGCAGATTTCTCAATGAGAAGAAGATTTTCAAAAGCTAATCAAGAAGAAATGCTGCAAGACTTTTTAGAATTTGCACCTCAATGTCTTATTGGAACCAGCAATGTAATGTTCTCAAGAAAATTTGATATTAAAGCTATAGGAACTCAGGCACACGAATGGTATATGTTCCACGCCGCAATGTTTGGTGTTTTATCAGCTAACCCAGTTGGTTTAGAAAAATGGGTAGCCACTTATCAAGGGGCTCTTGGAATATCACTGACTGACACATATGGATCAAAAAACTTTTGGGAAAATTTCAATCTCCTATATTCAAAATTATTTGATGGAGTTAGACACGACTCTGACGATCCAATAAAATATAAGAGTGATGCTGTTAAGCATTACGAATCTCTCGGAATAAATTCCCTCCACAAAACCATCGTTTTCTCTGATGGAATTAACTCTTATAATATAATGAAAGATATCAAAGAAGCTTGCATAGGCGTAATCATGCACACTTATGGTATTGGTACATGGCTTGGAAATGATGTAGGGGTTCCTGCAATGAATATTGTTATAAAAATGATTTTTGCAAAAATGAATATAAATACACCTTGGAAACCATGTGTTAAAATATCAGATAATCCAGCTAAATCAATGGGTGGTACACAAGAAGCAATAGACCTTTACAAAAAAGAACTTGGATATGAATAAAGTTAAAATAACTAAAGAAGAAGTTGTCTTCAAAAAATACTCTACAGTTATAGAGGGGCATATTATTGAAACCTTTAAAGATGGCAAAGAGGTTAACTATACAAGAGAAAAACTTGTAAGACCTGATGCTGTGGCTGCCTTAATTTATAATATAGAAACTGAGACAGTTGTTCTTGTAAAGCAATTTAGATATGCTACTGCTAGTGAGAAAAATGACGGATTCATATATGAAGTGATGGCTGGGAAAATTGATCCAGGCGAAACTCCACTTGAAACTTTAATTCGAGAGACTGAAGAAGAAGTGGGGTATAAATTAAAGAAAAAAAACATTATAAGATGTATGCCAGTTTTCGCATGTCCAGGATACTCAACTGAAAGAATTTATTTTTATTTAGCAACAGTAACTAATAGAGATAAAATAAGTGAGGGGGGTGGTAAAGAAGGAGAAGAAGAAAATATAGACGTTATAGAAATGCCATATTTGACTTTTGCTAATAATCTGGATTGTTTTGATGATATGAAAACAAGAATGCTGGCCTTTGAAGCCCACTACCGAAAACTTTTCGATATTAAATTTAAAAAAAGAAAAGTAAAAAAAACTGATAATAATAAAAATCAATATAAATTAGATATATAAAATTATGAAAAAGTTAGATTATAAAGAATTAGAAGAGCACATTGTTAGATGGTTAAAAGATTATGTGAAACGTGCTAGAGTTAAAGGTTTTGTAATTGGAGTTTCTGGTGGACTTGATTCTGCAGTAGTTTCAACGCTTGCTGCTAAGACAGGACTTCCTTTGTTGGTTCTTGAAATGCCAATAAAACAAAAGTCAAACGAGGTTGATAGAGCACAAAAGCATATTAATTGGCTTGAAGAAAACTTTAAGAATGTTGAATCTCGTGAGATTGATTCAGAGTTTTATCTTCCTAATGAAGAAATGGATGAGCCATGGCCAACTATAAATATATTTGAGGCGTTCATGGAAAAAATAAAAAGTGGTCTTATGTTAGATTTATCTCTCACGGAAGCTGTAGAAGGGACTGATAAAATAAATCTTGCAGAAGCAAATGCACGTTCAAGAATGAGAATGATTATACTTTATTATGCTGCTTCTCTTAATAATTACTTAGTCCTGGGAACTGGAAATAAAGTAGAAGACTTTGGTGTAGGTTTTTATACAAAATATGGAGATGGTGGAGTTGACATAAGCCCAATTGCTGATCTTATGAAAAGTGAAGTTCGTGAATTAGGTAAGAGTATGGGAATTATTGAGGAGATTATAACTGCGGCCCCTACGGATGGCTTATGGAACGATGGCAGAACTGATGAAGATCAATTGGGTGCAACATATGATGAACTAGAATGGGCCATGAATTATCTTGAATCATGTGATTATGATGGTCCAATTAATACAGAGGCTTTCATTTTGCCAAATATATCAAAGCTTACCCCAAGACAAATTCAGGTTGTTGAAATTTATATTAAAAAACATTCAGCAAATAAACATAAAATGGACCCAATCCCAGTATTTAATACTCAATTTTTAAGATGAAGGTAGCTGTAATAGGGGGACTGTAATTTTTCAAATTACGATTCTTTATATTTAAATTTAAATTTTTTGTGATGATTATTTTTTCCCTTTATAACTCTCATTACAGCACCCTCGTCAAGAGCTAATTCTCTACACATATATTTAAACCCAACCCATTCATCAAGTTTATTATTATTCATATCCATCCTTATTATAATTTTTATTGCAGGTTGATTTAATCTCATTTTTTCTACATCATCTTTATTCCATTTTTTTCCATAAAATCCATGATCTATTCCTTTTTTAGGACACTTTTTTCTTAAAATTTCTTTTGTTTTTTCAGAATGACTTTTCCCATAAAAAGGATTATTTTTCCCTTGAACTCTTTTTGTATGGTATTCTCTATACTCTTTTTTCCTCCACAATCTTTTAACCCATTCTCTAGTAAATCCTTCACCACCTTCAGTATAATTTAATAGTCTAAAGCCCCAACTTTTAAATAAAGATATATAATGCTTTTCCCAAAATTGCCATTCTTCCAATGGTACTATATCAATTAGTTTAATAATAGGCTTATCATCACTATTTGAAAATTTTTCAAACCAATGTTTCTTATGTTTGTTTTTTGTAGTTTTAATTTCACGAAAATGATAATAAAGTCTTTTTTCTAAAGTCATTTCAGTTTTTCCTATATATCTAATACTTTTAGTTGATGGGTCGCTTATTGAATAAATCTTAGCAGTTTTCATGTTTTTATTATAAATATTAAAAAATTAAATATATTTGGACCAAGTGGAGCAGATTATAATATATTATAATAAAAAAACCCCACAGCTTGTGGGGTTTTTGTTTTGATAACAATACGCAGACTATTCCATATCTTTCAACATTACAATAGAAACTTTATTTAATTTTTTTGCAAATCCATCTAAAGCATGAGTAGCTTTATCTAAAACCTCTTTAGCTTTTTGATAATGTGGTTCTCTGCCACTTCCTTCTGGGATTAATTTTCCATGAGCTTCTTGTTTAAGCTTCATATCTTCAAGTCTAGTAACAGCTTCTCTGAGTTGGCCTACAACTTCGCTAAGTTCACTACCATATTCTGCATATACATTTTTTTCGTATTCTTGTTTTTCTACAGGTTCTCCTGAGTTAACAGGAACAGCTTCTTCACTCTCTTGTATCTGTTTTTTGTATAGTCTAACAGCTTCTTCTTTTATAAGTTTTAAAAGATCAGATTTTTTTATTTTCATCTTACAAATATTTACAATTTCTTATAAATATCCGTAAAAAATGTAAATTACAACAAATATTCTAAAACAGCTTTCCAATCAGGAAATTTTTCACTTCCAAAGTGTATGTGTTCACCTTTAAATTCTTCTACACCATTGACTGTACGATCATCAATAAGAGCTCTTCCTTTAAAAAGTCCTTTATTATGACAAAGAATTATTTTCTTTTCAGCAGCACTTCCAATATTTCTATCTGTCCAAATTACTTTTTCAGTCCAACTAGTTGGGGTGCTCCAAGAGGGAGTACTTAATATATATACATTATATTTTTGAGCAAGTTTATGAAAACCCCATATCGCATTTTCCATTGGCTTAAGGTCTTTAAAAAACCCAGGAGTTCTTCTAGTTTTAATTGCTTCTTCTTCAGATAAACCTTCTACAGCTAAATCATAATCTACCAGAACCCCGTCCATGTCTATAAATAAATCCTCCTTAATATCATTACATTTGCATTTTTTTGTATTAACTGAAGCATGCATTGGAATTGTAAAAAACTCATTACATTTACTGCATCTTTTTGGTGGATTATGTGCCATAGATGTTGTCATTTTTAGTAGTTTAATTGTTTAATAATCTCATTTAATACAATTTCGGGAGTACCAGAAGAATCAATTTCTATAAATTCAAATCGACCATCATTTTTAAAGTAATCAATTATAGGTTTTTTTCTTTTAAGAAAATGTGAATAGCGTGTATCGAAAAACTCAGGACTATCATCAGCTCTCCCCTCATTTCTACTAGTAATTCTTTCTTTTAATATTTCTTTAGGAGCATCTAGAGATATAAAATGAGTTATTGGATTTTTTCTTAATCTTAAGAATTGATCTAATTCTTTAGATTGACTAATACTTCTTGGATAACCGTCAAATATAAAACCTTGCTCATTCCAGTCATCCATTATCCAATTTCTCATTTCTGGAATTAAAATTTCATCTGGAACTAAGTTGCCAAAGTCAATTAATCTTTTTGCATAAAGACCAAATTTTGTTTTTTTAACACCTTCCTCTCTAATTTTTTCACCTGTATTAATATGTTTTAATCCAAATTGTTTAGAAAGTTCTTTTGAGTTTGTACCTTTGCCTGATCCAGGAGGACCGAATATTAGAATATTATCCATTATACTTTATTTTAGTTTATGCAAATATAGGGTTTTTTTTGATTTTAAGCTATTTTTTTAATAGATTTAGTGAATGATAGGTAAATTAATAATAGATTGCGCTAAAAATAATTGCGCAGGAAATTCAGCCACTTGGGACTATAAAGCAGGGCTTGATGTAAAGACAATAGGTGCTGTTATAAATTGGTTACAACTAAATCCTCCCAAGATCAAAGAAAAATTAATATGCAGTCCACCTGTTTTTAAACAAATAATATCTAAATTATCCAGTGATAAAAAAAAGCTAGGAAATATAGAAGTTATTATTAGTGATGAAGTTCCTATTAATAAAATGATTTTAACAGAATCACTAAATCCAAAAACAACAGATGAATTTGGTGTAATAGAAATCCTAAATTTTAAATATTAATTACTTCTTTTTTTGTCTATTTATAAAAAACTTTCTATAATGGACAAAAAAATAAGACAAGCAGTTAGAAAAATATTATCTGAAGGCGATTGGTGGGATAACAATCCAAGTAACCCTGCAAATGTAAAAGATGTAAAATGCCAACATGAAATAGTCGGTTATGATTTTGTAGACGGTAATGTAAAAGTAAGCTTAAACTGGAATAGCGAATGTCAACATTCCCAAATACCAACCCCTGACCACGTAATAATCGAACAAGACCCAGATTTAATTGATTATATAATAAAAGGATTTGGAGCTGATACAGAGATCACAGAAATTTTTAGTGATGATGCTGGTAATTTGACTTTAAAGTCAGGTTTAGCTTCTATGATAGTTCCAGTTAATGTGGTAGATTCAATCGTAGACAGTAAATTAGATTAATGAGCGAAATAAGGAAAATAATAAGAGAGATTCTATTTGAGGGGTGGGAAACTATGACCGCAGGGGCAATGATAGATACTTTTGGGAGAGGTTCATCTTCTAAGCCAATGATTCCGTTAGATCAAAGGATAAATGATTATGAACGATTATCTTTCGAAAGTGACATAGTAAAAAGAGATGAAGCATTTGACGCTTATCAATGGGAGGGTCCAACGGAAGTTGGAGATAAAATTGTATACTCAATAGACACACATACAGATAAAGATAAGAGAAATGCAGATTTTATTATTGATGTAGAGTTTTCTAAACCAAAGAATTCACCTATAGAAGATGTTTGGGAATGGAAAGTTAAAACTGCAACGGGAGAAAATGCTTTATTTACAAATAGAGATAGAATTACAAATGTATTATCGACACTCGATAAAATTCTTGAAAGCTTTGTAAAAAATGAGGAACCAACTGTGGTTTTATTTAAAGCTGGGAAAAGTAACAACCCAACTGAAATAAATATAACCAATATGTTTATAAACAATACTGCGAGCAATACACCGCAGAAATATGTTTTCAAGGAAGTAGAAGATGTTATATATATAACAAGACAGGACTCTACAACAGTATTTAATAAATTAAAAGACCTATTAACCCCTCCAGCAAATAAGTCTGGACAAGTTCACCCTGATGCTAATGGATATTAAAGAAATAAGAAATATAATAAGAGGTGTTCTTAATGAATACAGAAGTGCAATGGGAACCACTGACGGCCAGCTTATGCAGGGCGAACTTGATTGGGATCACTTCATAACACCAGGAGGAATGTTTGGACCAGATACACAAGCAGCAACTGAAGAGTTTAATGATAATATAAATCGTGAATTAAATCTGAAAGCTAACTTTGATGATGATAGTTGGTCTCAAAAACCCTCTGCAAATAGGAATATGTTTACTGAAGATGAAATGAATGAGTTATTTCCTAATGCTGCTACTTTGGGAGGAGAAGCGCTCCCACACCAACCTAAAAAAGCCGTAAATGATGATGAAGAGGCTGGCACAAAAGATCAGTTAATGATTCAACGAAAAACTACTGGGGAGTAGCCTTTTCTTTTAGTTTTATAAATACATCATATAATCTTTTCTGTATTTTCTTTTTGTTTTTATTTGTATAATAATTAAAATATTCTGCTCCCAAATTATCTATAAACTTTTTATAAAATTTAGCCCACGTACCATCAATAAAATCAAAATTATTTATTGTAGAATAAAGATGTTGATTAAAAAAAGCATTATACTCAGCATTATTATTCATATAAGCAGTTCTATTAAATTCGTCTGTCTTAGAAATATTATCAAAATACTGGCTTTGTTTTTTCTCCTCAGAACTCTTAAAACCTGGGCCAAATTCTGAATAATCCAGATGATGTGACAACTCATGAGCAATTCCGTCTGCTAAACTTTTTCTAAAATTATGTTCATTTAGAAAAAGTATATCTAAGACTCTTGCAGTAGCTAGGTCAATAGTTAATTCTTCTTTCTTTATTACATGTAATATAAAGGGATATAATGTAAAATATAATGTTTTATCCTCTTCATTATATTTTCCGTATTTAGTAGGAGACCCAAGTGATTGCGTGGTGATAACAATGCCAACATCTTCATAACCAGTTTCCACATTTTTATTATCAAGTAATGCATTTGTAACATATTCTTTGTTATCAAAAAGTTGAGTAACAAGACTATCAACAATAAGTTTTATCTTTTTATATCTTTCGATATCCTTTCTCTCGAAGAGAATTGATCTTATTATTTTTGTTAACTCTTTATTCATAATCTATATAATCTTCATAGTCTATTGAAAACATTTTTTCAAAAACTCCACTAGCCGTCAATACAAAATCAAAAACCATTTTAAAAGTCACTTCAGTTTTCCATTGACTATTATCTAAATAGGTTGCATATGTAATATAAATAGGTTTATGACAACTTCTACCTTTTGCCGATACTAGTTTATAATTATTACCATGTTTATCAGTAAATTTTTTAACTATATCTAGAGATTTTTCTAATCGGTGAAACTCTGATGCCAAATCTTCTACGGCTTGTTTATAAATTTCTTCTGGGTCCATTTTGTTTATTTTTTATATAAATAGTCATAAAAAAACCCCTTAGTAAGGGGTTTTAAATTTAGATAATTTCATCAATAACTCCAAGTAATAAATTCTTTCTTTTGGAGTTTGTATATTTTCCGTCATAATGTTAAATATAAATAAAAAAAAATAGTTTAATCAAGGTTTCCTAAAAATTTTTTCCATCCCTCCCATTCTTTTTTATAAGTTAAATTTGGACACTTTGGCAAAAAACAAGGAAAATCTTTTGATTTAACATAAATACTTCTCCAATAATTTACTCCCTTTATATGTAAAGCATTATTTTTTAACCATATTTTAGCATCTTCATATGATATAAAATTTTTATTTTGATTTGCTATTGTTTTTGTTCCAAGAAAATCTCCCCAATTTTTCCAGCCTCTATTTTTATAGAATCTATTTGGTCTATTAGGTATATCTAAAGGTATTTTATTTTCTTTTGCCGCTAATTTCCAAGCCTTTACAGTTTTTATGTATTTTAGATTCTTTTTTATATATTTTTTCGAATTATTGTACGTAATATAATTAACATCATTACTCCATTTTCTACCAGTGTTCAGAAAATCACCCCATCCCTTCCACCCTTTATAAAAAAAGACTTCTTTAGGATTTGATGGTATTTGTTTTGGTTTTTCGCCACTTTTTACGAACTCATACCATTCTCTAACATTGTTTATATTAGGAGCATTATTAAACATCCACTTTTTAGCTTCTTCATAGCTTATTTTATATAGCAAGTGACCACCGCCATTACCCCCATTATTATGGTTTGTTAAATTATTATTTTTTAATTTTTTAATCCAAAACATTTCCCTTTCAGGCCAATCAACTTCATTTGTTTCTTCTAATATAACATATTCTATCTGATTATCGTTTTGTATTACTGATTGTATCCAATTATCTTTATGTGTGTTTTTTTTATAAGAATATTTAATATGATTTTTTACTCTTTTTTCTACTTCCACAGATTTACCAACATATCTAATTATATCACCTTTGCTTTCTTTTAATCCATATATGTATGCTTTTCTAAAGTTATTCATTTGTAGGGTTTGTTTATCAATAAATAGATAAAAAAAATTAATATTCCAAATATATATAAGAAACTTTTTGTATTTTTGCTCGTATATAAAAGTATGGAACCAGTAAAATCAGGAGAAACAAAAATTGTAGCTGTCATAGGTGGCTGTGGAGCGGAGTGTTCTATGGCAAGAGCTATCATTGAAGCGTCTTCAACTATTCCTAATGGTCTTATTGTTCCTAATGTTCCTGGAGGAACAATGGTCGATCTTCTTAATAAAGAAACTAAGAGAATAGAAATGGATTTAGCTAAACTAGCAAATGACACAGAACTCCATCTATATGAAAGTCAATCTAGGAGAAATAAGAGAAAAAACAACAGAAAAAAGAAAAAATAGTTTTCGGTTTATTTAACTATTTATATAAAACTGATGCTATGTTAACAGAATCATATAAACATAAACTACAAAAATTGTCTGGAATAGAAGAGCCCGAAGTTAATGAAAGTTTGATTTCTAAAATCAAAAGTAAATTTTCTTATGATAAAATAAAAGAAACATTATCTAAGCTTAAACAGGAAAGTCGAGAAACAAAAGAAGCAGCAATCATATTAGCAAAATGGATTAAGGGTGATGATGTTTCCCCAGAGGAAACTAAAGCTCTTAAAGATCAATCTGTAGACCTAGCTAAGCTGTTAGGTATGTTTGGAGTTTTTATGGTTCCAGGTGGTTCTATTGTTCTACCAGCTGCTATTGCTGCTGGGAAGAAATTTGGAGTTGATATAATGCCAAGCTCTTTTAAGAAAGGGGCACTTATTAAAGAAATGGATAATATTGAGGTTGATGGAGAAACTCTTGATAAAGATGATGAAGATGCTATTCCTTTTATGAAATATGAAGGTGTGATGTATGTAGGAGATATTGGAGATAGTCATGTTGACGTAATTTATCATCAAATGGGTGATTATGAATCTAGCGAAGAAGCTGATGATGATTATGGAAATATGTTAGCAGTAGGAGATTTAATTTCAGGTAGAGTTTGGGTTTCTAGAAAAGTAATTTCATTTTGGAATATGCCAGATGAAGGAGAATTATCTGAAATTATAGAAGAGATAAATTCATCATTACATCCAGGACAAATTGATAGTTCTTGGAGAATATATGATTATCGAACTGAAGATGTAGTGCCTATTGATAAATTTATTGATGCCGAAACCTCAAAAGAAATAGAGGCAAAACAAAAAGCAAAACAAGACGCTCATATGGAATCTCCTCTTGAAAAGAAACCAGTTGACGCTAATGATTGGAATAGATTTTATGCAAAAGGATTTGATAGACTGCAGGAATTAGCAGGAATAAATCCAAAACCTGAAGATTAAACTTTTATTTTCTTGTCAGAATAATTTTCTGTTTTTAAAGAATGGTAAAAATATGTGTGTTCCTTATAGTATTCTTCAGTTACCCAATAGTCTAATGGAATAGAATGGTACAAAGTTTTTTCTCTTACTTTAACCCATTTACCACCACGAAATTTTCTATATATTTTAAAATCTGATAACATTATGCAAATATAATAAATTTACTATTGTAAATACAATTTTTTTTTATTATTTTTGTAATATTGGTAAACTTTTAAAAAACTAAATAATTAATGGAAAACATAGTAGAGCTTAAAAAGTTATATAATAAGATTTTAAGTAAAAAAAGTGCTTACTCACAAATTGTTCAAGACCATGATGGATTAGAACAAATATCAGTTGCAGTAAATGTAGAATGGATCAAAGATTGTTTTGATGAAATTTTAAATGAAGATAAAGCTGAAATAACTTTAGAAGCTGGCCCATAATGGAAATACTTACAGAAGAATACTATAAAATGCATGTGGATAGTGCTAATAGTATAGTGAAAGACTGTATTGAAAGACAAGTAATAGATTACGAAATCCCTCTTCCAGAAATTGATATTGATAATATTTTTAAATATGATTATGAAAAATATAAGGAGTCTAGAGGAGTAAAAATAAAGAAACTTGTAAAAATAGATACTGAAAAGATAAAAAAGATTACTAAAGAATCATAAATTTTTAATATTTATAGAAAATATTAAAATTAATGGCCCAAATAATACCACCTATTGATTGGGGATTTTCTGAAAAAGAAGACCACGGTAAAATTATTAAGACAGAATTTACAACTAAGTTTATCACACTTAATTTGTTTAGAGGTATAAGAGAAAATGAACTTATACAAAAAAACAATAGAGGTCGTTATGTATTGTATAATGATAATTTTCCAGATAAAGTTATTTGGTTTACTCAAAATAAAAGATTTGCCGAAGGCTATGCAGACTTTGCTCTTTTAGAATATCCTCTAAAAGCCATAAAACATATGAAAATTATAACTTATGAAGATGGTTTTTCGGAAGATAAGGGAATTTTTGCTGAAAGTGTTAAAGCATTCTTTGACCATCCTGAGGTTGGAATTAAGAAAGGGGATATGATAGAATCTGAAGTAACTAACGATTGGCCAATATTGGGAGATATAGAATTACCTCCAAGCTGGTTTTTTTCATATAAAACACAAAAACATATAATAGCCAAAACACCAATAGAGATTAGACCTAGCATGATTGAATATACAGAAGAAGAAGTTTTATCAGAAGGGTATAAAAATAGACTACAAGAACTTGCTGGAATAATAAAACTTAATGTTTAACTAATTCTTTATATTTTGCATAATCAAAACCTTTGAAATGTGCACTTTTTTCATTATGACATTTTTTACAAACTTCTTCAGTTGGAATAGTCAAACCATTCTCAATAGATTTTGCTTGATCTTTCATAATAGTCATAGACTTATAAATACTCCCAGGTCCATGACAAGACTCACAAGAAACACCATCTGCTAAAAACTTCTCAGAGGTTGCATGGCAACTAACACATTCAGCATTGGCTTTTTCTGCTTCTGATAAAACATCCATAGCATTAGCATGTTTAGTTTCTTTCCATAGTTTATACTGTTGTCCTTTAGTAGGAGAATTATGACACATCTTACATTTTAATGCACCAATGTAATTAAAATCTTGAGCATAAATTGCACCAGAAAATAATAAAGCGATAAAAATAATTAGTAATTTTTTCATAAATTTTTAATTTTATTATCAATTTCAAATAAGATGCCAAAGAGGTACTTTTTTCTTATATTTATATAAAACTATTTTAATGTTAACAGAAAGTTATATATATAGACTTAAGGAATTGGCTGGAATAAAAGATACAGCCGAAGAAATTGATGAAGCTACAATATTAACTCCAGATAGAGATTGGTTTTTTAGAGGATTACCACTTATAAGCGATATAAAAACTAAAGAGCAAATTGCTTATTACAATGCTGTAATTGAACGTATTAATATGTTGTATCGAAATAATAGTCTTAATATGGATATTACTGATAACATAGAAGACACAGATTATTTCATGGATCATGATATTGATAATAGATGGTTTGAGGAAGTTGTTGAAGAAAAAATGGACGAGCTAGATAATTTAACTAATGAAGAACTTGCAAACGGTGAAGAAAATGCAATAGATTATTTAGATGAATCTGAAATTCCATTAAATTTATCAATTGAAAATTTGGTAATACAAGCAAAAGGTTTAACTGATTATATTAGTGATGCTGGGTATATTCTTCGTGATGGCGGGTTATTAAATTTTAATAGAAGCGGAAGTGGAGATGACCACAGAACATTAGAGATACCAGTAAATGAAGAAGTAAGTGGGACAAAGCTTATGTATGCTTTTATGGATATGACGGGTGCAATTAGGATTGACGGAGACAGAGGAACTATTCATATGAGAACAGAACCGTCTATGGCCCAATGGAAAATTATAGAAAAAATAATTTTAAAAAATAGAGATGACTTTTATATTGATATAAGTCGCAAAGGAGAAAATATAACACATCTAAGAAGTCCAATGGCACTTGATATGATAAATCATAAAGTCGAACAATTTTATGCATAAAATCAGGAAAATAATAAGAGAAGTATTATATGAAGGCTCTGTTCATCCTGAACAATGGCCAGAAGATCAAGATTGGACAAATCATAAATTTAATTCTGGAGACTGTGATGTTTATGCAGTTTCTTTACATAGACTTTATAATTATCCTTTATATGCAATAAGAGGAAAATTTTTAGAGCCAGAATGGGGTGGAAAAAGAGAGTGGGATTATGAATACTGTCATATAATGGTTAAACTTCCAAATGGAAATTACATGGATTCAGACGGAGAACTCACAGATCAAGAAGCCAAAGATTTAGCAATGTTCAATGAAGATGTTAAAAAAATAGAAATTATCCCTGTAACAGAAGAAGAAGCATTAAGTACTTTTTCATGCACAGATCAAGAACCAATGATTAAAAGTGTAATGAAACACATATCCTCTAAAGTGAAAAAATAAATTTCCTTTCTTATTTTTTTTTTATTAT
>Ga0114918_10001698_pt1 | contig 19707 bp, 10 predicted proteins | sample LantaG_FD_87015 | JGI IMG/M metagenome (GOLD analysis project Ga0114918, IMG submission 87015) | Deep subsurface microbial communities from Baltic Sea to uncover new lineages of life (NeLLi) - Landsort_02402 metaG | ecosystem: Environmental > Aquatic > Marine > Oceanic > Sediment | place... | reverse complement strand
GAGAGAGAGCGCCGCCGCCGGTGGGCGGGCAGGGCGATCGGCAGAGTCGTGGGCGGGGGGAGCCGTCTCCCTGCGCGCGCACGGGGCCCTGTGCTCCTCCACCCGCGGTTCCCTGTACCGCTGCCTCTCTGGCCGGGCCTTCAGAGCGGGCTGCGAGGTGTGAGGCTGCAGGCGAGCGGGCCTCAGGCCCGGTGACCCCTTGGGCCGCCGCCGCCGTGAGTCGGGAGACGAGTCCTCTCCCCTCTCCCCGCGCGCACGCCGCTCGGCAGCTCGTATGCCCGCTGCTTGCTCCCCGTTTGGGCTGGGGACGCGTCGCGCGTGCGTGTGTGTGTGTGTTGTGTGTGTGTGGTTGCCGCCTGGGACCGCTCTCGCGCCCCGCGCGCGCGGAGAGAAGAGAGAAGGGTCTTGCCTGATCGGCCCGACCTCGGCACCCCCCTCGCCCCTCTCCATCCATCCATCCATCCATCCATCTCGCCCGCCGCGCGCACTCCCACACTGCCCCTCACTCATACCCCTCTCCTCCCCCTCTCCCTCACAGGCCAAAATATCCGCAAGCTGGTCAAGGACGGCTTCGTCATCCGCAAGCCGGGTGTCATCCACTCGCGCTCCCGCGCGCGCGCGACCGCGGAGGCCAAGGCGGCCGGCCGCCACACGGGCTACGGCAAGCGCCGGGGCACGCGCGAGGCCCGCCTGCCCACCAAGCTGCTGTGGATGCGGCGCATGCGCGTCCTGCGCCGCCTGCTGGCCAAGTACCGGGCCGCCAAGAAGGTGGACAAGCACCTGTACCACTCGCTCTACCTGCGGGTCAAGGGCAATGTGTTCAAGAACAAGCGCGTCCTGATCGAGGCCATCCACCGCCAGAAGGCGGAGCAGGCGCGGGACAAGGCGATCGCGGACCAGTTCGAGGCGCGGCGGGCCAAGGGCAAGGCGTCCCGGGAGCGCAAGGCGGCGCGCCGGGAGGAGCGGCTGACGGGCGGCGCGGCGGCGGCGGCCGTGGCCGCGCCGGCGGCCAAGGCCGCGCCGGCGGCCGCGGCCGCCGCGCCGGCGGCGGCCAAGGCGGGCGGCAAGAAGTGAGTGAGGGTGTGCGCGTCGTCGTGTGTGCCCTGGTGCTTTTGCCTCCTTTTCTGCGTGTGGGTGTGTGGGAGCGGGAAGGGAGCGTTTTTTCAGTGGGGGATGGGTACTGGGGGAGCGTGTGTGTGATGTCCTGCATATGCGAAAAACGGGGTGAGTCTCAGAGCACGTCCAAAGGGTGTGTGTTTGGTGGTTTTGTCTACAGGATCTTACTGCTGGGGGGCTGGGTCGCCCGTACGGGGCACACGGAAGGAAAAGAGGGGGAGCGGGAGCGAGGGTTGAGAGCGGGGCGCGGCGATCGAGCGCTCGCTCGGCGGCGTGCGTGCCCCTCTCTCCCTCCACTCTCCACTCTCCCTCTCAATGGTGCCCCGCCGCGCCCGCCGCCTCCGCCTTGGCCGCCGCCTTGGCGGCCTGCGCCTTCAGGGAGGACAGGTGCCAGGAGCCGTAGACCAGGCCGACCGAGAAGGCCGCGACGCGGAGCGTCTGTGAGCAGAGAGAATGAGGAGAGAGGGGGGGTTAGTGTGAGCGACCGGGAGAGAGCGGGGAGAGATCACGCGATGGCGCGGGGCTCGTCGCTGTACGCCCAACGCACCGCGGCCAGGGTGGACCCGCCGGAGTAGGGGTGCATGGCGCGTGCAAGTCGAGGAAAGGGGGAGATAGGAGAGAGTGCAAAACAGGAGTGAGAGGAAGGTCGGCGCTCCGAGTCCTCAGTCTCCTGTCTGTCTTTTTCTCGCTGGCACAATCGGAGGACGGGGAAGAGCCAGACCCGGTTTTCAACCCACCATGCGGCCCGCCCTGACCCAGTGTCCCGGGCGGCCAGGTATGAGGGAGGGGCGCACGCGATGAGAGGAGTGGAGGAGAGAGGCCGATTCATCACGCCCTGTCGCCCGCCGGCGGCCAGCCGTCGCCCGCCGCGCCGGCGCATGCGCTCCTCTCCCCGCACGCGCCGCCCAGCCACACCCCACACCAGCCCGGCGATCGCTGGCACGGTGGCCTAGCCACATCCAGCCCGCGGAGCGGCAGCCCAGTTCGCCAACCCCCTCTGCCCGTCCCACAACCCTTTCTCACCACCCTGTCTTTCTCACCCTCTCCCTCACCCTCTCCAGCCGCCCGCCCGCCACCCTTGCACACCGCCCGTCGGGCCGGCGCCCCCGATGCCCGGCCGGCCCCACCCCCGCCCCGCGCCCTGAGCGAGGAGGAGGATGTGGGCTTGGACTCCACCACGGACCCGACCCCCAGCACGACCGGCCGCGTGCTCCCGGCGGCCGAGGCGGGCGCTAAAAAGAAGACCGGCGGCGGCAGCCTGTTTTCGCGCGCCCCGCCCGACACCGCCCCGCCCCGCCCCGCGCCCGGCCGCTTCTCGCGCGGCGACATCGCCCGCATCCGGGATGAGGGCCCCTCCGTCGGCGACGTGACGTTAGAAATGGAGCTGCCCCGCGGCCTCTTGGGCGGCCCGTTCGCGGAGCCGGGCGTGACCGAAGCCGAGGGGCCCCGTCGCTACTCATGGATCCCGCGCGCCGTCACGGGCGGCGCGTTCGTCTCCCCGCCCCAGCCCGCCTGGGGCGGGGTACGGGGGTACCGGTCCCGCCTGGGGCCGCCGAAGGCGCCCCTGTTCCTGTGGGCCGGCCTGCGGGCGCGCGACTGGACGGATGCCGAGAGGTACAATCCTGCCGCCCCTGCCTGGCGGGTGGAGGTCTGGGCGGGCGGCGTGGAGGGGTGGGGCCACCCGGGCTACCGCGTCCTGGTCACGCCGGACGCGGCCGCCGCAGAGGCCGTCAACGCGGCGCGGCGCGCGGAGGCGGAGGCCCGCGCGGGCGCCGCCCCCGTCGACCTGTCCGCCGCGGTCGCCCCGCCCCTCCTGGAGCCGACCGCCCCCTTCTGGGTCGACCTCCCCTCGCCCGGCGTCCCCGCCTACACGCACGACTACCTGGCGGGCGGCACCCACTCCGGGGCCGCCCGGGCCAAGCGGGCGCCCGTCACGCCCGCCTCCCCGCACGAGGTCGGGTGGGACCTCATTTTCCACGCCCTGTTCACCTCGTCCGAGGCGCGCCTGGGCCCGGCCGCCGTGGCGGAGCTGGCCAGTTCGGGCTGGGTCCGCCCCGGCGCCCACCCGTACGACTGCCCGTCCGACGCCCACCTGGACGTGGCGTGGCGGGTGGTCCCCGACACGCCCCCCGCCTTCAACCCCGTGGCCAAGGCCGTGGGGCTCGTCGCCGCCGCGCGCGACAACTGGTTCACCCTGGCCGCCCTGTCTTTCGTCTTCGCCGTCGTCGGCTTCTCCCTGGTCGATTCCTTCCGCAAGAAGATGCCGCAGGACTTCCAGGAGGCCATCGAGTTTGCGCAGTCGAAGGGCAAGGCCCGCCGGGACGGCGACACGGGCGTCGGCTTCGACTCGGTCGCCGGCGCGGACGCGGCCCTGGGCGACGTGCGCTTCATCGTCGACTTTCTGAAGGATCCCGCCTCCTACTCGGCCTCGGGCGCGGTGCCGCCCAAGGGCGTCCTTCTGGAGGGCCCGCCCGGGACGGGCAAGACCCTGATCGCCAAGGCCATCGCGGGCGAGGCGGGCGTGCCCTTCTACTCGATGAGCGGGTCGGAGTTTGTGGAGGCGATCGTGGGCGTGGGCGCCGCGCGCGTGCGCGACCTGTTCAAGCGGGCCCGCGTCCAGGGCGAGCCCGCCATCGTGTTCATCGATGAGGTGGACGCGCTCGGCTCCCGCCGCGCGTCGGGGTCCCAGCGCCCCAACGAGGAGCGGGAGCAGACGCTCAACCAGCTGCTGACCGAACTGGACGGCTTCACGCCGGGGACGGGCGTCGTGTTCCTGGCTGCCACCAACCGCGCGGACCTGCTCGACCCCGCCCTCCTCCGCCCCGGCCGGTTTGACCGCAAGGTCGTCGTGGGCCTCCCCACGACGGAGGGGCGGGAGGCCATCCTGCGCGTGCACGCGGCGGCCAAGCCCATGGCGCCCGACGTCGACCTGGCCCAGCTGGCGGCCGACACGCCGGGGCTGTCGGGCGCGGAGCTGGCGGCCATCCTCAACGAGGCCGCCCTGGCCGCCGCGCGGCGGGGCGGGCGCACCGTGGCGGCCGTCGACGTGGACGCGGCTGTCGACCGCACGCTCTTCGGCCTGCGCCAGCCGCGCCTGCCCTCCCGCCTGGCCGCGCCCATGGCCGCCTTCGCCGCGCACGAGGCGGGCGTGTGCGTGGTGGCCGAGGCGATCCGGCGGGCCGACGCGGCGGCCGGCAAGCGCTCCCGCCTGGAGGGCGTGGAGCGGTGTTCCGTCGAGCCCCGCGGCACGACCTGGTCCCGCACCGTCTGGGCCCGCAACCCGGACGATGACTACTTTGTGCTGACGCGCGGGCGCATGCGGGCCCGCCTGCGCGTCCTGACGGCGGGGCTGGCGGGCGAACGGGCGCTGGCCGCCCCCGGGGATGGGGACGGGTCGACGTACGCCTCCGAAAACGGCTCCCTGCGGGCCGCCCTGCACCTGTCCCAGCGTGGTGTTGGCCACTACGCCCTGGGCCTGCACTCGCCCGCGGGCCCCGCCCTGGACGCGTTCGCCGCCCCGCCCAAGCCCATCCAGGAGGATGACGACGCGAAAGTGTACACTGTGACAGTGGCCCCCATCGACGGCGACGCCCTGGGTTACGAGGGCGCCGAGTCCGGCACTCTGCTGGCCTGCTTCTAGCCGGGCGATGCGGGGCGGGATGCCGCCCGGTACGCGGGCCTGACCGCCGTCCGCCAGGCCCTGGACGACGCGAGCGCGATTCTTGAGGTGAATGCAGCTGCCCTGGCGGCAGTGCGGGATGGCCTGTTGGCCCGGGGCTCCCTGTCGGGCGACGACGTGCGGGCGCTGATGGCCGCCCACCCGCCGACTGGGGACCCCATACTGGCGGAGCCGCTGGGCGCGGGCGGGCCGCTGGTGGCGGAGGAGGCAGAGGCAGGGGTGGGGGCGCCGGTGTGAGAGAGAGAGAGGCACTGTGAGGATCAACGAGACAAAAAAAAACCGAGAGGAGGTTGGAAAAAGGATAACACTGACCCCCGCCCCACCGCACACACCGCCTCCATCTCTTCCATTTCCTCCTCACATTCCCTTCCATTCACATCCCCCCCGGCATGCCCGGGATGCCCAGGGAGGACGCCATCTCGCGCATGCGGGCCTTCATGCCGTCCACGCTCTTGCCGTGCGCATCCTTCATCGCCTCCGTCACCAGGCCCGCCAGCGCGTCCGCGCCCTGGGCGTACGCCTCCTCCGTGATGTCCACCGACCGGGGCTCCTGTGCGCCCGTCATAACGACCCGCACCGTCTCGCAGGCCGAGTAGCCCTCAAACTCGGCGGCGGACAGCTCGGCCTGGACGCGCGCGGCCTCCGCCTGCGCCTTCTTCATGTTCTCCATCAGGCCGCCCAGGTTGGCCAGCGGGTTGCCACCGCCGCCCTAGAAGGAAAGAGGGGGAGAGAGGAAGAGGAGGGAGGTATGAGTGTGTGTGCGTGTGTGCGTGTTTGCGGTGAGAGGGCATGTGGTTGGAAGAGGGAGGGTTGTGGGGAAGATGGAGAGGGAGAGGAGAGGGGCGTGTGTCCGCTCTCTCGCTCCGCATGCTGCTGCTCCTCCGCTCTCTTCCGGCCCGCGCCCCCCGGAGGCGGCGATCAATGCACCACCCCTCCATCCCACCAGCGGTCTCACCAGGCACACGCTGGTGTCCCCCTGTGTTCGCCATCCCCCGCATCCCCCTGCCTCTCACCTCCTTGCCGCCGCCAAACATGGCAAGCGGCGCGCAGGCAAGCCGCCGGGCGGGCGAGCGGCGGGCGGAGCTGTGTGTGTTGGAATGGAGGAGGAGTGTGCTTGCGATGTGAGTGCGGGTGGTGGCGATGGTGAGAGGAGGCACCATAGGTCCCATCACGAGGGTCGGACGGGGCGGGAGGCGGGGCCGCCCCCGTCCCCGGCAGCGGTGTCTCCCATAAAAAAGACGAGACAGCGAACGAACCGGAGACAACTAGGCGTGCCTCCTCCTCCTCCCTCGCCTCCCTTGACAACGCCCGCTCTGCTGCTGCTCGCCATCTCTCTTGCGCACCTGAGCGGGACAGCAGCGATCTGCGGTGACGAGAGGCGGGTCCGGGTTGCGGTCAGCATGGTTGTGTGTGGGATGAGTTGTTTGTCGACGAGAAAGAGAGGGAGAGGGGGGGCGGGGCGGCATGCGGGCCGCTCTCGGCTCCTCTCGCTCACTCGCGTTTTCTCGTTTTCAACCGACGACACACACGCCCTCCTCCCGCCCTCTCCTCCATCCTCACAACCATGGACTTCGTCGTGGCTGCTGTGCAGGTCCCCCGCGCGCTCGCTGCCGCCGCCCTGGGGCTGGGCCTGTTCTCGGCATTCTTCAACGTGCGCGAAGAAAAAGAGACTGTTTGGGAGGAGCAGTTCGGAACAACACATCCGGCTCACGCCCTCCGCCCCTTCCCCCTCAACTCCCCCAGATTTTGACCCGCGCCACTGCCCTGGCGGCCAAGGCCCCGGTCGTCGGCAAGCTACTGACGATTCGTTGAGTTGAAGGGGAGGCGCCGCTTGCGGAGGAGTGGAAGGAGAGAGAGGGAGAGAGAGAGAGAGAGAGAGAGAAAACGTCCCAGTCGCCGTTTTCGCCAGCTCCCTCCAGGCCAACCGCTCTCTTTGTTTTTTCAGTGCTGCGCCTGGGGGAGGGGGCGCCGCCTGCCGCGCCCTCCGCCGCCGCCGCCACCGCCGCCCTCCCTCACTCCCTCCCTCTCTCCCTCTCACCTCCTCTCTCTCCCTCTCCCCTCGCCCACGACAGCCCTGGCCCTCTTCGTCGACTCGCTCGGCCCCGCCGCCAAGTTCATTCCTTCCTCAACCCACTTCTTCCTTGCGGCTGTGATTGCGGCCACGATCCTGCCCGCGCCCAAGGTCAAGATCCCCGCCCTACCCAAGGCCCTGTCCCTGGGCGGCGCCCGGCGCACGCCGTCGCGCCGCCGCTGAAAAGGTTGGGTTTTTTTGCTCTTTTTTAAACCTTGCGCGCACCTCTCCCTCTCTTCTCTCTCTCTCTCTCTCGCAAAACGGCACCAGCGAATACACGCGCGCTCCCCTCTTCGCTGAGGACGGCGGAATAAATGCGAAAGGGAGAGAGAGAGAGAGGCGGAGGGAGCAATGAAGCGAGCCTCATTTTTGGGAGAAGAAACGAAGGAGAGGAGAGCGAGCGCTGGGTTTCCAACCTGCTCTCTCTCTCTCTCCTTCTGGCGAGAAGCGTGCCACATGTAAAATCAAACGCATGAGATGCGGCTGTGGGGGGAGCGGTGTGCGCCGAGGAAGGTGTGTGTGTGTGTGTGCGAGAGAAAGGGGCGCGTGCGCGCTACAACGCGTGTGTCGGCTGCCCCTCTCTCTCTCTCTCTCTCCCCCTCAACCTGTCTCGCGCACGCCCCGACCCGAGAGTGCCGCGCATGGGGGGGACGTCCCCCCCATCAATGGAATGACCCAAAAAAGAATTCCCGTGCACACGCCCCTCAAATCACTCCGCCACCAGCCCCGCCAGCCCCGCCACCATGGACTTCTTGCCCTCCACACTCACAGGTTCTTTTCCCAAGTACAGGTCGAAAAAAGCGGGCGCAAATGCCTTGGAGGCCAGGCGGCCCAGCTCCCGCCCGCCCGCCTGGACTGCCATGCCGCCGCCGGGGACGTTGGAGAAGGCCAGGTCCGTCCCCTTCCTGAATTCGGTGCTGGCAAAGAGGGCCTCAAAGGAGTCCATGGCCGTCGGGTCTCCTGCCTTGGTCAACGCCGGCGCCAGCGTCTCCCGGACGGACGCTAGAAAACGGGTGCGGGTCATCAGGCCGGTCGTGACGACCACCCGCAATGTTTTCGGCACGGCGTCGCCCACGACGGCCGCCAGGAGCGCGTCGTCCACGGCCTTTTTCCCGGCCGCCACCTTCTTCACGGCGGCCGGGTCGACGTACAGACCCAGCGCGTACACGTCCACGTTCTTGATGCCCAGCAGCCGCTTGGAGCGGGCGCTGTGTGTTGGGAAGGGAGGGAGAGAGGGGAGAAATGATGAGAGCGCGGGGGGGCGAGCGCGCGCCGCGCGTCGGGCCGATCGGTAGAGCTCCGCCTCTGTCTCCCTCTCTCCCGCACAGTCGCCTCCACTCACCCCACGCCAGCCAGGGTCGGGCACTCCCGCTTGATCAGGTGGCAGTATTCGGTGGTGAAGGGCGTGTGCGTGCGCGGCTCGACGGCCGGAGCAGCAGCCCGTGGCGCGGACGCTGCAGCGCCAGGCGCGTCGGCCTTGCTAGTCGCCGCCGTCAGGGAGGCAAACAGGCCGGCGTAACGGGAAGGAGTGAAGGCAGGGGTGGAGAGAGGCGCCTCGTCGGCCAGCCCCAGGCCGGACCGGGTGGCGAAGGGCATTTGGTGGCGCGCGGGCGGGAGAGAGGTGGGGAGGCTAGCGGCGCGCGGCGCGAATTCGGGGGGCGCTGCCCTCGTGGTTGTGCCGACCTCGACCCTCTGCAAGAAATTGAAAGAAAAAGATTGCAGACACTCTACCCCGCGCACGCGCGCACACACGCCACCCCCTCCTCCCTCACAGAAACTCCTCCTGCCCGAACCCGCCGCCGCCACCGCCGCCGCTCACCGAGTCGTCCCCGTCCATCCAGTCCTCGCCTTCGCTGTCCGCGGCCGGGCCCCGCAGCTGGGCCGCCAGGGCGCGCGCCGCGTAGGCACCGCCCCCCGCGCCGGACGCACCCGAGTCGTCGGCGTCGGCGTCCATGGACGACGCGGGGCCGCGGCCCACGCCACGGCGCGCAACCTTGTCCTCATCCTCCGAGCCGCAGCCCAGCAAGTCCAGGTCGACCGCACCGCCGAACGCGGCATGAGCCGCTCCTGCCGCGTGAGCAGGAGCGGGGGCCGCCGCCGCCGCCGCCGCCGCCGCCGCCGCCGCCGCCGCCTTGGATGCCGGGTGGAACAGGGAGACGGTCGGCGGGGGCGGCAAAGCGGGCGGGCCAGGGCCCACACCACCCACGCCCCGCGCCGGCGGCAGCCCCGCGTCCCCCCCACCCGGCCCACCCCGCCGCCGGTAGAAGAGCAGGTACGCCGCCCGGCTCTGGGCGTCGCCGGGCGGCACGCGCGCCGCCCGGGCGTCATCAAACTCGTACCAGCCGGCCCCGGGGACGGCCGCGGTGGCGGTGTAGTGACCCCCGCCCAGGCCGCCAAAGTGGTTGACCACACCGCACAGGTCGAACAGGTGTGCGCCCGGCGCCTCGCCGGGCCCAAAGGCGGCCGCGTCCGCGGCCGCCGCGGCGGGCGGCAGGCGGCCCCGCAGGTCCAGCCCCATCAGGGGGTACTCCACCGCCACGTCCAGCTTGTCCCGCCACGCCCGGGAGTGGGCGAACCGTTTGAGGTGGACCACCACCAGGGGGGGCAGGCGCCACAGGGCCAGCCGCTTGGTCGCGCGCACGGACGCCCTGCAGCCCGGGCACCGCCACTCGTCGCCCGGCGCCAGGGTTTCGGGCGCTAGAAAGGCGTCCAGGCAGGTGTCCAGGGTGAGGGGTCGGTTGGCGGGCGGAGGAGAAGATGCGGTCGGGGCAGCGGCGGCAGGTGGCGCGGCGGGCGACGCGGGCGGGGCGGCCAGCGCAGCCGCGCTCACCACCCCGCCACCGCCCGGCATGGACGCCACCGCGGGCGGGCTCGCGCCTTCATCACCACTCCACTCCGCCACAATGATGGGCGGCGGCGAGGAGGCCAGGGAGGCGCCCATGCGCGCAAAGCCGGTCAGGCGGACAGCCTCCTCCCGGCGCGCCCAGCGCAGGGACAGGCCGGGCGGGAGGGACGGCGGAGGAGGAGGCCGAGGGGATGGAGGAGGGGGGGGCAGGGCGGCGACCGCACTGCCGCCGCCGACTTCACCGTCAGACGCCTCGGACGTCAGGTTGCCATCACTCCCGCCGCCGCCACCGCCTTTTTTAGGTGAGACGGACACGCACCCGCCGGCCCGGCGGGGCGGGGAGGGCGGGGCCAGGGGCGGGCCGCCGCCGCCACCGCCGGCGTGCGGCGGCGTGCCCGGGACGGCGCCGATGCGGGGCGAGCCACGGCCGCCGCCGTCCTCGTCCATGGAGATGGCGCCGATGGCCGGTTTGATGCCGGACTTGGCGCCGGTGGCGCCGGCTTTGGAGGAGGGCCCGGCCGGGCGCGGCTGTTGTAGCAGCGCCGCCACCGCCGCTGCGGCTGCCCGCCCGGCGGGCGAGTCGGGGCGCAGGGGCGCGCCCGACCTGCCGCCCGCCGCCTCGCCCGGCGGGACCAGGACCAGCAGGGGCATGGAATGGGACGGCGCGGAGCCGGGGCCGCCATGCACGACCGTCGCGGCCGTCCAGCCGGGCGGCGGCGGCGCGGCGAAGGCGTAGGCCACCAGCGGCGCAAGGCCGCCGCCTGCGCCGGGGAGCAGGGCCGCCTCCTCGCCGTCGCCCAGCAGGCGGGGCGCCCGCCCGCCCGCCGACGTCGGGGACGCCAGCTCCGCCAGGATGAAGTGAGGCGGGTCCGCCGCCGCCGCCGCCGCCGCGCCCAGGGCCGTCACCAGGGCGGCCTTGAGAGTCCCGACGGTCGCAGGGTGGAATTGCAGTGTCAGCACGCGTGGGCCTCCCGGCAGCCAGGGCGGGGGCGGGCGGGCGGCGGGCGCCGCGTCCGCCGCCGCCGCCGCCGCACCCCCGTCCGCCAGGCCGCCCGCCACGACGATGACGCGCTGCGTGCCGGGCGCGAGAGGGGGTGGCGGCCGCGGCGAGGGCGGCGGCGGCGAGGGCGGGGTGGCTGCCACCGCCGCGCCCGGCCTGGAGTGGAAGAACCCGGCCGCAAAGGCGGGCAGGGCGGGCTTGCGGGCCGCCGGGATGGGCAGGCTGAGGACGCTGAAGGGGTCGGCCGTCACGGACGCCGTCCCGCAGGCCGGGCAGGCGAGGGTGGAGTGCAGCTGGCCGTGGCAGGCGTCGACGACGAGGGAGGAATTCCGGGCCGTGTGGCCCGCCCAGGCCCGGGCGGCGATGGCGGTGGCCGCCGCGCCGTCCCCGGCCGCCGCGGCCGCCGCTTCGGCCGGCGTCGCGCAGGTCGGATCCTCGGAGTACGGCTTCACCCGCACCCGGTTTAGGTCCTCGTGCACGCCGTCCAGCAGGAAGGCCGCCAGCTCCTGCGCGTCCTGCTGGGCAAAGCCCCTGAACTGGGGAGCGAACCGGGCGAGGGCGGCCTTGAAGCCACGGGGCGCGATGGAGGCGGTGTCGCCCGCCCACAGGGCCGCCACCAGGCCCGCGAACGCGGTCGCCAGCGACCCGCCACACCCTAGCGGGTTGTCCGCGTTCAAGTCGGCCCGCCAGGGCGCGGCCGGATCGGCCAGGGCGCGCGCCAGGGGGGGCGCGTGCGCCAGGCACTGGACCGCGGACGCCATGAAGCACGTGTTGCCCAGGTTGGCCAGCCCCGCGACGCCAGGTGGGGCGCCGCCGTAGGCGGAGAGCGCGGTGTCGGTGTCGAAGGAGGACCGGCAGCCGCCGCCGCCGCCGCCGCCGCCGCCACCGCTGAAGGCGGCGTGGGGCTGGCCGAGCGCGGGGCGGGGCGGGCCCAGCAGGGCGGGCGGGCGGAACGGGGCGGCTGCCGCTTCTGGGGGGTCCAGGCGCAGAGGCGCCGGCGCGGCGGGCGAGGACAGGTAGCCCGACGACCCAAAGGGCGGCCGGTAGGAGCCCAGGCCGCGGGGCGGGGGGGAGGGCGGCGAGGCGGCCCGGGGCGGGGGCGGCGTGGCGGCGGGCGGGGCACCACCACCACCGCCGCCAGCGCCGCCGCCGGCCGCGTACGCCAGGCGCATGAAGGACGGCGGCTCGTACGCGCCGCCCGCGATGGTCAGGTCGGCGGTCGGGCGGCCGTAGGTGCGCACGGACGGAGGTGGAGGCGGCGGCGGCGGCGGCGGTGGCGGCGGCGCCGCAGAGGGCGCGCGGCCAGCCCGCTGAGGCGGCGGCGCCAGCACAACCGCCGCCGGCGGGCAGGCCGGCATCAGCCCCGTCTCCGGGTCCCGCACTAGCAGGACCAGGTCGTGCACGAAGCCGGCGCCCTGCGGGAAAAGGTGGTCGCCGCTGGGTTCACCCAGGCACGCGTCCAGGCTCGCGTCTGGCGACGAGGAGGAGGGCGAGCCCGGGTCGGCCAGCCCCGCGTCCTCCAGGGCCACGCCCAGCGCGGCCACCGCCCGGGCTTTAACCGAGCCCAGGGGCTCCTGTCCCGCCACGGCCAGCGTGACGGACGTGCCGCCGCCTGCCAGGCTCACCCGGACGGTGGCGGGGCGGAGGTCGATGGGCGGGTGCGGGTGCGCCCGCCCGGTCGTGGGCAGGGCCACCTCCGGCCCGCCGCCGACCGCGCCCACCAGCAGGGCCCAGGCAGCTGGGCTGAGGAGGACGTAGTCCCGGTCCGCCTCCAGGCCAAAGCGGGGCAGGCCAAAGGTGAGAAGGGAGGTGTTGTCGATGGGCGGGAAAGGGGAGGACGAGGAGGTGGAAGCAGCGCGTGGGGGAGAGGCGGCGCCGGCGCCGGCGCTGCGCGCCGGCGGGTCGCTCGCTTCGGCCGGCCCGCCGGCCCGCGTCCAGGCCTGCCAGAAGTCGCAGTCCCGGGCGATGAGGTGCAGATGGACGCCCGGGGCCCAGGCGCCATCCGGGCGCCGGTGGGCGGCGGCGAAGGCCGCCTCCGCGGCGGCGACCTGGTCGCGCAACGACATTGATGCGAGAGTGAGAGAAAAGAGGGGGGGCGCGGCTGGATGGCACTCACACACACAAAAATGCCACGGCGACGAGCCCGCCGCCTCATCTCGGCCGCTGCGGCCGGCGATTTGGAGGCCATCAAGCAGGCAGGCAACCTGACGGGTCTCCTTGATGAGAGGAGACATGGCCGGAACGCGCTGATGGCGGCCGTCGGTGAGACGGAGAGAGGCGCGCCGGGGACGTGAAAAAAAAATGACCTCGCCCCGCCCACCTTCATCATTACCCAGGCCCGCCCGGCCCGGAAACACTCACACACACTCTCTCTCTGTGTCTCTGTCTCTCCCAATCTCCACCGAAACACTCTCACTTGCTCTCCCTCTTTCTCTCCACCAGAGGCCGGCGCCGCCCCCGTCGTGTCATACCTGCTAGAAGCCGCCGCCCGGACCGGCGGCGGCCCGCCAGCCGCGGCCGCCCTCGCCTCCACGCCCGCCTCGCCCACGGGTCAGACCCCGCTCACCATGGCCGTCACGCACGGCAGCCCCGCCCACCTGACCTGCGCGGCCGCCCTGGTGACGGCGGGCGCGAACTGGCTGGGTGTCAACGGCCGGGGCGACACCCCGCTGCACGCGGCCGCCCGGGCCGGGCGGGCGGGGGCTCTGCGCTTCCTGCTGGGCTGCACCGTGCGGGTCGGCGCCCGCCCCGCCCTCCTGGCTGCCGTCGTCGTCCAGTCGCCCTCAGCAGGGCGGGTCAGGTTGGTGGACGCCCGCAACCGAGCCGGCCTGGCCCCGCTGGACCTGGCCGTCCTGTCCGGCTCCGCGCCCGCGGTGGCCGCCCTCCTGTCCGCCGGCGCGGACGGCCTGGCCCTCCTGCCCCGGGCGGGCGCCGCGGCCGCGCGCGCAGCGCCCGGGTCGACCCTGCTCCACCTGGCCGCCGCGCGCGGGATGATGGCCGTGTCGGGCGTGCTGGTGGACGCGTCGGCGGCGACGCGGAGGGGGGGTAGCGGCGGCGGCGGCGCCGACCTGCGGTCCGTGCGCGATGCATTCGGGCGGCTGCCGGCCCGGGTGGCGGCGGCGCAGGGGCACCCTGCCCTTGCACGGGCGATCGTGCCACCTCCTGACGCTGCCGGGCGAGGAGAGGTGGTGCCGCAGGCAGCGGCGCCGGCACGTGTGGCGCAACAGCAGCCGCGCTGCACTCCCACTGCCATCCTCGAGGCCGTCGCCCGTCGGGCGGGCCTCCTCCTTGACCTGGCCCTGGCGGAGCACGGCCAAGGGGGAGGAGGCAGGGCACGGGATACGGCGGGCCTGGCGGACGCGGTGGCGGCGACCGCGGCCGCCCTGGCGCGCCAGGCGGGCGAGGCCGCCGCCTCGCCCGTGGGCGTGGCCGCCCTGGTCAGAGCCCTCGCGACTGTCGCGGGCGGGGCGGCCAAGGCGACGAAGCCTGCGTCCACCACCACCACCAACCCCACCCTGGGCGCGGCCGCCCTGGCAATGGCCGCATCGGCCGCCATCGCGGCCGCCTGCCCGGCCGCCGCGCCCGGGCCCGCCTCGGCCACCACCACCCCCGCCACGGCCGGGCTGGCTAACGGGGCGGACCCGGGCGCGGCCGCCGCCTTCACGGCCGCCGTATGCGTCACTCTGTCGGCCGCGCCCGCCGACCTGCTGAGCGCGACGGCGGTCGTCATCGCGGGCGAGCCCCGTCGGGAGGAGGAGGTGAGGCCAAGGATGGGCCTGGCCGCCTGGCTGCAGCGGGCGGTCGGCTGCGGCAGGCCGGCGGAGGAGGAGGAGCGCGGCCCGGCCGCGCCCGCCTGGGCCGTGCCGGCGGGCGCGGCGCCCCTGCTGGCCCCGACGCCGCCGGCGGCGGCGGCATCGACCTGGGCGTCCCACGGCGGCGCCTGGGCGCACGCCCTGGAGGCGGCGGAGGCGGAAGAGGAAGGAGGCGGCGGCGCGGGTCCGTTTTGGCGGCGGCGGACGCGGCGGGCGGCGGACACGCCGCCGCGCTCGTCCGCCGCCAGCAGCGGAGACGGCGAGGCCTCGCCGGTCGCCGCAGCTACGCCGGAGCCATCACCACCGCCGCCGCCGCCGCCGCCCGCCCTCCTGGCCGCCCAGCCACCCCCGCCCCCGCCCGTCTGCCCCGTGTGCATGGACGCCCGCCCCAACGTGCGGGCGGCGCCGTGCGGGCACGCGCTCTGCGGGGGCTGCGCGGCCGAGCTCGTGACACGGGGCGGGGTGCTGGGGCCCGGGCCGGTGTGCCCGTTTTGCAGGGGGATGATCGGCGGGGTGGTGGGGGTAGGGGCGGAGTGAGCAGGGACTGTAGTTTCGGGCAAAGGCGTGCCTCTGATGCTGAGAGAGGGGGGTTGAGCTGCCCCAACGTCGTTCGCCCCACTTGCGCATTTTTTTCGTCCCTCTCTCCTTTGTCCATCTCTCGACCTCTCCATCGAAGATGGGGGAGCGACGCTCCTCGTCCGCTCTCTTCGAGGCCGCCGCATCCACGCCAGAGGTGAGAAGAGGGGAAAAGGGGTGCGACTGGGGCGCAGGGAGAGAGGGGACGCGAATTGCGGCCGCGGCCGCTCGTCCCTCCCCCTCACAACGACCCCCACCACCCTCTCCATCCATCCATCCCCGCCGCTAGATCCTCCCGCCCCGCACCCCGCACCTGGGCGCCGCCCCGCCCTCCTCGTCCGCCGCCGCCTACGCCGCCTACCGGGCCGCCACCGACCTGGGCGAGCCCTACCGCCTGCCCCGCCCCTTCCTGGCAGGCACCAAACCCTACGGTGGGCCGGAGATCGCAGAGGCCCCGCTCCTCGCCCTCGTCAACGCGCGGGCGGGCGGGCGGGCGGGCCCCGCCCTGGCGGCCGCCCTGTACAGGGCCATCGGGGCGGCCCAGGTGTTTGAGTTGGGCAGCGGCGGCGGTGGCGACAGCGACGGCGGCGCCACCACCGCCCCCGGCCCCGTCCTGGCGACGGTGCTGCGCAACCTTGATGCCGCCGCGGCGAGCGGCGACGCGGCGGCCGCCCACCTCCGCGCCCGCCTGGCCGTCCTGGTGGCGGGCGGGGACGGCACGGTCGCCTGGGTGCTGGGCACGCTGGCCGATCTGGCGGCGGCGGGCGCTCCGGGCGCGGCCTCCCCTCCGCCCGTCACCATCCTGCCCCTCGGAACGGGCAACGACCTGGCCCTGTCCTTTGGGTGGGGCACCCGCTTCGAGCGCGCCTGGATCGCGGACCACGCCGCCCTGTACGCGTCCCTGGAACGCATCGCCCGGGGCGGCGTGCGCGACCTGGACACGTGGCGCATCACGCTGAGCCGGGAGGGTGGGCTGGCCGCGGCGGACACCTTCCCGGCCCTGCCGCACTCGCTGGCGGTGGTGGAAGGCGAGAAGCGGGGCGGTGGCGAGGGCGGGTCGGGCCCTCCTCCTCCCCCTTCCGCCACCGGCCGGTTCTGGAACTACTTCTCCCTGGGCCCGGACGCGGCGGCCGCGTACGGCTTCCACTCCCTGCGCGAGCGCCGCCCCTGGGCCGCGCCCGGGCGCGCCATCAACCGGCTCTGGTACGGCATCTTCTCCTGCTTCACGGGCTGGTACTGCGGCGGCGCGCCCGCGCGGGCGCGCGTGTCCCTGCGCGCCCGCAGGCCGACGGGCCCCCGCGCGGGCGAGTGGGTGGACGTCCCCCTGCCGGTCGGGGTGAAGGGCGTCGCCGTACTCAACCTGCAGTCCTACGCGGGCGGGTCCGACCACTGGGGCCTGCGGGACGGGACCCCGCCGCCGCCGGGGACGGTGGCGGGCTGCGGCGGCCTGGGCCCGGGGGCCGCGGTTGCCCGGTCCGAGGACGTCTGGATCCCGGGCGAGGGGTCGGGCCTGCCCGCGCCGGCCGAGGTGGAGGCGGCGCCCGTGTCCCCAGCCGGGCCAGGGCTGGTGCCACCGCTGCCGCCGCCGCCGCCTGCTGCCACAACAACCCAACCCGCCCCCTCCTGGTCGCAGCCCATTTTCAATGACGGCCTGGTGGAAGTCATCGGCTTCAAGTCGGGCTGGCATTTCGGGCTGACCATGGCCGGCCTGTCGCCGCGACTGCACGCGGTGCGGCTGGCGCAGGCGGCCGAGGTGGAGCTCGAAGTGCGGGCGGGCGCCGCGGGCGGGTGCGGGGGGGCCGGGAACGTGATGCACTTCCAGGTGGACGGCGAGCCCTGGGCGCAGCCGCTGCCGGAAGCGGGGGACGCGCCCTTACGCATCCGCATCGCGCACGAGGGCGCCGCCCGCATGCTGTTCAACGGGGTCCGCCTGGCGGGCGTAGCCCCCAAAATCCGGCGCCTGGCCGAGCGGGAGCGTACCGTGTCGCTGGGCGTCCAGCGCCGCCTGACCTCGACCGCCAGCCTAGCCGCAGAGGTGGGCGGCGGGCTGCTGGGTGGGCGGAGGGAGGGGATGAACTCGTCGGGCCACATCCAGCTGGTGAATGGTGGTGCGGGTGGTGGCGGGGCGGACCAGGCGCGGCGGCCGTCCCGGCTGGGGCCGGCCGCCGGCGCAGCCGCGTGATAGAAGTGTGGGTTGGTGGAGGGAATTGCGCCTTGTGGTTTTAGACTGTGTGCTCGCCGTCCATCCCCCCGCCTCTCTCCGTCTCTCTCTCTCTCTCCTGTTGTACTAATGCGCTTCATCTCCGCCCCCGCTCCCGCCCCGGCCCCCGCCCTCGCCCGGCCGGGAGAAGACGGGGCGCATGACCCGAGTGTCAAAAGCGGTCCACCAGTCGACAAACTCGCGCTTGTGGGTGGGCGTGGCGGGCGTGGTGGTGCCGCCGGGGGGCGCAACGGCGTCGGGGACGGCGCGGGTGGACGGCACAGACATGGTCCGCATCCACTGGGAGAGCTGCAGGGTGCGGGTCGGCACCGGCGCTGGCACCGGCGCTGGCGGCGGCGGCGGGCCGGGAGGGGGAGGCCAGGCCGCCGCGACCAGGCGGGAGGCCGGGTCCGGGGCGGGGCCGGCGCTGGTCCCGCCCGCGCCCTCGCCCTCTAGTCTTCCCTCTGCACCCGCACCGCTCAGCAGGCTGACCTCCTCCATGGAGCCCTGGTTGGCCAGGGGCGGCGGCGGCGGTGGTGGAGGAGGAGGGGGAGGGGGTGGGGCAGCCCCAGCGCCAGCAGGCGGCAGCCGCACTTTGGTGGCCAGGGGCGCCAGCTCGAGCCCGCCCCGCCCGCCGGCCCCGGCCTCCAGCCCGCCCCCACTGCCGGACAGCCTGAGCAGGGGGCGCCCGGAGGAGGACGGCAGAGACGCGGCGGCGGCGGAGGCGGAGGCGTGCCCCCCACCCCCACCACACCCGAGCAGGCGCTCCAGGACCGGCTTGGTCACCGCCCCAAAGCCGAGCGTGGAGACCAGGACTACGATGAGCGTGGCGGAGACCAAGGTGGCGGCTTTGGCTTTGGTGGGCGCGGTGGTGGACCGGGGCCCTCCCTCCTCCTTCAAGTCTCCGAACCCCGACTCCCCGCCGCCGTAGTAAAAACAGACGAGCGCGACCGAGACGGCGCCCCTCATGGCGCCCGCCCACCAGGCGACGCTGCCCTCCCGGGCGGTCAGGGGCGCCGTCCCCGCCCACGCGTTATGGGCGGCCAGGACGGAGGCCAGCCAGGCCGCCCGGGAGGCCAGCATCAGCACCAGCACCAGGCCCGCCACGCCCCAGGCGGCCGGCCAGTGCGTGCGGCCCCACTGGCCCGGGTCGAGCGAGGCCAGGCCGACAAAGGCAAAGATGGCGCCCTCTGCCACTAGGGACGCCGCCCCGACCGCCGCCCGCACCGCCGTCCGGTCCGGGCGGGTCAGGGAGGGGAGGCCGTAGTGCGCCAGGATGACGGCCGCGCAGAAGAGGGAGACGATGCCGGACAGCCCCACCGCGTCGCCGGCTAGGTAGACTGTGTAGGCAAAGGTGCAGATCAAGCCAATCGTGCTGGGGGCGCCGCCACCCCCGCTGCCGCCGCCGCCGTGCCCGGCCCGGGTCGCCTTGATGAGCCAGGCTCCGCCCAGGCCGAGGGCGACGCCCAGGGCCAGGGACTCCGCGAACAGGGTGAAGAAGGAGGCCAGAATGCCGCCGATGGTGGCCGCATCCATGCGCGGGGACGGGCCGAGGGCCTGGGTTCAAAATGGATGGGCGAGAGTGGTTAGGGCTCCCCACAGGGGATGGGAAGCAGACACACACGTCCCTCTCTCTTCTCTCTCCTCTCTCCTCTCTCTCGTCCCACCTTGACCGTGTGCAGGAGGGCAATAGTGGTCGCATCATTGATGACGCCCTCGCCAAATACCAGGTTAAACAGCGTGGGCGCGCGCTCCGGCTCCAGGACCTGGACATGAAAAAAGAGGGAGAGAAGGGTGAGGGTGTGGTGGTGGTGCTGCTGCCTGTGCTTGTGCTCCTCCCCTTCTCTTCCTTCTCTTCTCTCCCTCTCCCTTCACACACACAACACAGCACCTGCAGTACCGCCACCGAGTCGGATGCCGCGAAAATGGCGCCCAATGCCAGGCAGTCGGCCAGGGTGAGCAGGCGGGGCGCGCCGGGCCCGCCGCCGCCACTGCCCACCACTCCCGCCGCAGCGGCCAGCCCCGCCGCGATCACTCCAAAGGACGCGTACGTGCCGCCGACGCCCATGGCGGAGATGGTGGCCAGGTTGGCGAAGAAGGGGCGCTGGCGGACGGCCAGGCCGGCGTGCAGGATGATCGGCGGCAGCAGGAACACGAAGAAGGTGGAGGCGTTGAAGGTCATGAGCCGGTCGGCCTCGGCCGGCGGCAGCAGGCGCGCAGCGCGCGCGACCAGCAGGGCCGCGCCCAGGGCCAGGCCGGCCGTCGCGGCGACCATGCCCTCGCCCACGTACCGGGACCGGGCCGCGATGGAGTGGCCGACCGACAGCCAGAGGACCATGGCGAGGGCCATCATGCCTGAAGACAAGGGGAGAGGGGGGGGGGGGGGGGGGGGGGGGGGCGGACGGGGG
>Ga0114918_10001697_pt1 | contig 19720 bp, 17 predicted proteins | sample LantaG_FD_87015 | JGI IMG/M metagenome (GOLD analysis project Ga0114918, IMG submission 87015) | Deep subsurface microbial communities from Baltic Sea to uncover new lineages of life (NeLLi) - Landsort_02402 metaG | ecosystem: Environmental > Aquatic > Marine > Oceanic > Sediment | place... | reverse complement strand
GTATCGCATTTGGGACAGATGGTCGCGAACTGCTCGCCGATGATTGAAATCACCGGCTGGTACCACGAAGTGCGTTGAAAACGCACTGGCGGAACCTGTTTCCAACAGGTTTTGAGTATCAGCAGGGCGTTTCAACGCTCCGCGTGGTGGCGGTAGGCCGCTCTGTCCCCAGCGTGATACGCTCACGTTCGCTTTCCGAGTGCAGGGCGACCTCATGGCGGGACTTGAGCAGGTAGACCTCGTAGTGTGAGGTGAAAGATACGAAACTCCGGGTAGGCGATTTGCAGGCAGTTGCCCCGATTTCGTACTGCCGAGGGGGTCAGGTAGGATGGCAGATGGGCCCGCATAGCCTGTGCAACCTGCTCCAGGAACTCTCGTTGGGCCAACTCGTCACTCGGTGGTGCCTTAGCAGGTACATCAGGCGACACCAGGGATGCTCCTTGCTTCAGGCTTCGGGCTTCGAGCCCCAGCCGGCGGAACACGCCACGGGCCTGAGTAGTGTTGAACTGATCCGTGCTCAGTCCGGTCGCCAGGCTGAACAGCCACTTGACGCCAACCGGCTGCCCGTCCACATCCACAACCCAGTTCCTGTAGCGCAACGCCTCGGTCGGAATATCCCCTGCCAACGCCTCTCGAGCGCGGTCCAAGACCTCGCGACCGGATAGGCGGTACTGATGTCCTGCCACTCTGAAAGTGACGCTACGATCCGGGTGAGATTCCGCTATCATCGTCCATGCCTTTGTTTACGTCAGCAAATTATCAGAAACGAGCGAGATATGGTATAATATCCACGTTGCACAAACCACCGTACGCAGAAGGAGAGAACTATGTCTATTGCTCCCCCTATGTCACGTGCCTACGGCGAGATCGTGGATTTGCTGGCCGCCGGGCCATCTCCCCAGCAACTTGCGCAATTCAGGCCCTCTCCCCAGGCCCAGGCCCGGGTGCGTGTTCTCTTGGACAAGAATCGCTCGGGTACTGTGACGCCCGAAGAGAGCGCTGAACTGGATCAGTACGCTCACATTGAACACCTGATGCGGTTAGTCAAGGCCCGTGCTCGCAAGCGGCTTGTTCAACAATGACCAGGATCCCTCTCGCTCTCCGTCGTCTGGTCTCCGAGCCTGCGAGAGGGCGCTGTGAGTATTGCCTGATCCACGAAGATGACGCCTACTGGCCTGTTTTTTCTGCAACCGCCACAAAGGCAGCGACATCGCCTCCCTTGACCCGGAGACCGGGTATCTGACCTCTCTATTCAACCCTCGCACGCAACGCTGGAGCGATCATTTCGTCCTTAAAGACCCGTCATCCGTCCTGTGACGCCCGAGGGGCTGGTGACGGTCGCAGTCCTGCAACTGAACCACCCCGACCGGCTCTTCGAGCGATAGATGCTAATCGCCGCTGGCCGATACCCTCGCCATTAACCTTCGCTACCCCAATCGCGCCCAACACGCCCCTGTGTGATCACCAGATTGTCGTCAGGCTTGATGCTTGGATCTTACGGTCGCGGCTGATGATGGGAACATCCAGATGCAGGGCGGTAGCAGCTGAGTGTGTGTATCGGCGACGGCGCGAAACATCAAATGTCCTCCCTCGGGAAGCCAGCCCACATCTCGTGGCGGATTTCGTCAATCTCCTCGGCAGAGGGGGCTGGGCCCAGGTCAGCGCACAGGCCCAGGAGGGACTTCCGCCTGACCGGTCGCTGCCTGAGTACGTCGCGTTCGATCTCTGGGGCCATCTGCTCTATCAGGCGGATTTTCTCCAACGGTGGCAGTCGCCGAGCCAGTGAAACCACCTGTTCCAAAGTAACGGTTCCTTTCTCACTCATTGCCTATCCCTCCTTGACTCCTATCAGTCCCCGCTACCCCAGTCGCGCCCGGCAGGCCTCCGCCACTTTGCGGGCGCGTTCGTAGGCCCACTGGGGCAAGTCGTCCTGAAAGACGAAGGCAAAGAGCGCCGTCGTCTCACGGTACAGGCCCAGGGCGTAGCAGAACTGCATCCAGTCGTAGGCCTTCTCGGAGGAAGCGGCAGCGTTGCCGTCCAGGAAATCGTGCACCTCGCGCAGGACGGCACGGGCCCTGGTGCCCAGTTCCCGGTTAGAGATGCTGGTCTTGGAGCGGGCGCGTTCCTCGGCCAGCAACTGGTCGTAGAGTTCCCCCCAGAAGTGGCGGAACTGGTCGGGAGGCATTGCGGCTTTGGTGGCCCTGAGTTGCTCCAGCGTGACGCCTGGCGGAGCGGTCGTGCGGCTCCGTCGAGAGGGGGGCCGTCGCGGGCGACGTCCGGGTTCCAGTCGTGTCGCTTCAGGATGCTCCTGAATCCATTGGCGTCCTGCCTCGGTGATGTGCCAGACGCCACGTGCCAGTGAGTCCATCAGTCCCCGATCTATCAATTCTCGCCGTGCCCTTCTCACATGACCGTGCCAGTTGGGCTTTCCACTTGACCGCAGTTCATAGTGTTGATCAGGTATGTTGTCCTTGTAGCGTTCGCCGAGGAGACGGGTGACTTCGCCTGCCCACCCCTGACCTCCCTCAAGCGTGGACAGCAGACGAAGAAGTGGTACAAAGTAATCGGCTCTTGTTTGGAAAACCAACGCGGACATGAATTCTCTCCCTAATTGCTCTTCAGCCGGCACACCTCGACGATCTTGCGCACCTTGCGGTACTCCTCGGCATCCACGCGGGTCTCGTCCACGTGGGGAAAGAGGGCCACGGCCTCGGCGTAGAACTCGCGGTTATAACAGAAACGGATCCAGAGGCACAGTTCCAGGTCGCCGGGGCGACGGTCCAGGTAACCGTCCAGATAGCGGTGGATGACGCGCAGGTGGGCCTGGGCGGAGACCTCTTCCTTGGCAGACATCTTGCGCCGCTCGTCTTTGGTGGGCAGCCGCCAGCGACCGGTGCGCTCGTCCCGCCAGAAGTTCTCCTCCAGGATCTGGTCCAGCGGCTTGGCGATGGCTGCATCGTGGGTGGCGACCTGCCACCTGGGGATAAGATCGCCGGTGGTCTGGGGCTCGTTCTCTAAGATGCGCGAAAGCCAGGCGATGGCGGAGGGCTCGTCTCTCACGATCAGCCCCAGCCCGCCCTCGATCACCTGCTCGCCGCGCAGGTACCAGCGGCCCTCGACCTGCTTGAAGTAGTGGGGCAGAAGCGCCTCGACCTGGGCCATTGAGAGGGTGACGCTGCCATCGCGCAGCATACCGTAGAGGGCGTGGTTCCAGACCCCCTGGAGCGTGCGTTCCTCCGGGGGCGGGTTGGTCTCCAGAAAGGCAGCGATGGCCTCGACGATGCGCACCTCCTGCTGGTCGGCGTAGGCCCGGCCGTTGGGGGCGGCGATCTCGCCGGGACCGGGCTTGCGCAGGTTGAGCACGATGTCCTTGTTGGTGACCCGCTCGATTCCCCTTGCTCCTCGTTTGCCTTTGAACGAGAGTTGGGCTTTGTCGAAGGAGTTGATCTCGGCCAGTTCGAAGCCCGCCGTCTCCGCCGCGTCCAGGATGACCTGCCAGATGCGGTCGTCGGAGTTGTGGAAGACGACGCTGGCCCACCGGCCGGGCTTGAGGACGCGGTACATCTCCGCGAAGGACTCAGTCATCAGCCGGGCGTAGTCGGGGAGGGTGTTTTTGTCCTTGTGTTTGACGTGGACGACGGCCTCTTGGGATTCGTCGGTGAACCGGCCGAGCCAGGATTCCCAGATGAGATTCACATCGGCATAGAATATATTTGATCCAAACGGAGGATCAGTAAAGATGTAGTCAACTGTCGCCGTAGGGACTATCCCCATGTCGGCCGCAGAACCCGTATGCACAACGGACTTACCAAGCGGAAAACTCGACGAGACTGCCTTAACATATGCTATTACCGCTTTGAGCTTCGTGTCCATCAGTGTTTGGACATTGCGTTCGGCGAACAACGAAGGCACATACAATGTTCCCGGCAATTGCCCAGCAAGGTTGATCTTGCCTGGTCCCCTCAAGCTAACATTCGACAACATCGTGGCCAGCTTGACACACATCGACGTAAAGACGAATCTGAGCGCATCTGCTACCCGGGTGTCCTCTATCTGCCCAATCTCGTGCCAATACCGTGCAAGAGCCCACAAGTTGCGTTTAGTGTAGAATCTACTGACGTCAGTAATGTTCAGATCGCGGTGAACCCCACGCCACATTTCCCAAGATTCATCGAACCCTGTGTTTGGGAACCAATATGGCACTGGTCGCGCCTCTACGTCTGCAAGACTTTGTCGTTCAGACTCCGTAACGCGGTGTCTTCCACGGTGCGGCAAGCACTTGCGGCAGTGATAGTCCGTCAGCACCGGGATGTTCCTGAGACGCCTTAGCCGACCCTTTCGCCAACTCCTCCCACATTCCGGGCAATTGACTCTGTCCCGAATCTCGCCTTTCTCGAGGTTTACTGCCATGTCCCACAGCACCAGTTCCTCCCCGCAGCGGGCGCACTCAAATACGTCGCTCCAGATCGTGTACTGGATTGTCGCCGGGCCACCGCAGCGGTCGCAGGTCGTGGTGTAGAGCCAGTCGAACTCCTCCTTCACCGCCGCCTTGATGCGCTCGAACTCGCGCTTGAGCGCCTCCACGTCAACGGGGGTGCAGTAGTTGTAGGCGATGTGCGTCGCGGCAGGGGAGAGGTCGTTGAGGATGGCGTAGCGGGGGCCGGGCTGAACGCCGGATACCAGGTGTAACGCTTCGGCCGGAGGGTGAGCGCACATCAGTGCGGCCACGCCGGTCATCCCGGAGCCGCAGAAGGGGTCGAGGATCAGATCGCCGGGGTCGGTGTAGTGCAGGATATAGGGGACGATGCCCTGGGGCGGGACCTTGGTGTGGTAGGAGTGGGCGTTGTAGACGGGCGTGTTCTTGCCGGCCTTCACCGGCGCGGCGAAGGGGGGCCGGCGGTAGGTGTCGCTGGCGGGGTCGTAGGGGGTGGCGTGGCGGGCGATGAAGGCTTGCAGGTCGTCAGACATTGGGTCCGTCTCCTCCGGTGTGAGGCACGCAGAACCACGAAGGTCGCGAAATGGTGCGAAAGTCACGAAAGCCTTTTGCGCTTTTTGTGCCCTTTCGCGTGTTTCGCGGTTCAAGATCTCGTGCCCACCTGAGTCCCAGTTCTGTTACACTTCTCGACACGAAACACACCTTTCAGTGGTTGGTTTCGTGACACAGGATGTCACGGTCTGCGGTGTGATTGTTGATTTACGCTCACTCTGGCACAATGGCGCTGCCCGTGGGTGTCAGCGGGCCTCTGGTCGCCCCTTGTTCAGCACCCGAACGAACTCAGCCGGTTCGACGATTTGAACGCCCTCGTACTCCCCCAGGCCCAGCAGGTGGGCGTCACCGCTCACGATGTAGTCGGCATCCCCTTCGATGGCGCAGGAGACGACGGCATCGTCGTCCGGGTCCGGGGTCACGCCGTGCAATTCCAGGTCACCGGGGGTGAGGATGGCGTCCTCCTCCAGTGCCTCCAGCAATGCTTCGGCTGCCTCCGGCCGGATGCGCTGCCGCAGTTTGGGCTTCTCCAGCGTGCGATGCACCTCAGCGATAAGCGTGGGCGAGGTCAGTAGATCAAAATCGCCCCTCTCCCAGCCATCCAGGATGGCGCTTATGGTGCGCCCTCGTGTCAGCAGAAAGGCAACCAGGATGTTAGTATCCAGAACAACGCGCACGCTACCCGGCCCCATCTTCACCGAGCAGCCGGAACGATTCCTTCTCGCTCAGGTCATTCTCCGCCGCCGAGGCACGCATGGCCTGGAAACGCCTTCGCCGCTGCTGGGCCTCCCACTGGCGGCGCAGTTGGATCAGATGGTCGTACTCCTCGATGCCGATGATGGCCGCCACCGGCTGCCCGCGCCGCTCCACCACCACGTGTTCTCGTCCATATCGCACCCGGGCCAAAATGTCGCCGATCCGGTTGCGGACTTCGCTTGCGCGGATGCGCGCGATGGTCATCATATCCTCCCTGATATCAGATTGAGCGAATTGGTATAATTCACCCAATTGACATTATACGCCAGTTTCCGCCCGCTGTCAATGGGGAAATCTTGTTACCGCAGGCTCAATCGACCACCCTTGCGAAGGTTACAAATAGCCCCGGAACTGGAATGATGCCCGGCTGGCGAAGGCGCTTCTGGTCCGAAATCTGTCGCCTAACCTTCGCAAGGGTTCCCTCTATCTGAATGCTTGCGCTAGCGCAGACTCACCCGCACCGTCTTCTTATCCGGGTACTCCTTCTTCGCCTCATCCAATGCCTCGTGCAGCAACCCCTCAAAGTCGCGCACGGTGGCGGGTATCTCGCCCTCCCCGACGGTGGGGTGCAGTTCGGCCAGTCGCGCGAAGACCTCCGCCGGGGCGGTCACCAGCCCGTCCTCCACCAGCAGTTTGCGGATCGATTCGGCCACGCGCTCGTCGAGCACGTCCACCAGGCGGGCGATCTCGGCCGCGCGGGCGGCCTCCATCAGGCGCGAGAGTTCGTCGCCGCCGGCCCGCTCCAGCACGCGGCGCACCGCCTCGGCGCTCAGCCGCCGCCTCTGCTCCTGCAGCGCCCGCTCCAGGTCGCCCAGGAAGGCTTCAACCTCAGCGGTTGGGGCGCGACCGGTCAGCGGCAGGCCGCAGGCGGCGCACACCGGCTGGGCCTCCACGTCCACCGCTGCCACCTCTGTAACCGGGCACGGACGCAGCCGCTCCTGAAGTTGTGCGTGTCTCTCGGCCAGGTCCTCGCCCAGCGGCTCACCCAACTCCATAATGGAGTTGAGCAACGCCAGCGCGTGCAGCCGCCGGTGGATGTCCTCCAGCCGCGCCTGCAAGTTGGCCATCGCCCGGTAGGTGTCGCGGTGGTGCTTCTGGTAGGCGGTGCGATAGCGCCCTTTCAGCCGTCCGAAGGAGTCGAAGATGCCAGGCCAGAGCGCCGGGTTGCGCTCCAATTCCCCCAGAGAGAGTTGGCCGAGCAGGAGCAAACGGTCTCCGGCCAGTTCGGTGTCCTCCGGGCGGAGGGTCATCCCGTCGAGGTAGGCCCGTGTCTCCTGTATCTCGGCCGCGTACCCGGCCAGTTGGCGCAGCCGCGTGTAGACGCCCACGTCCTCGCGCAGCGGCTCGGGCGAGGTGTAGTGCTCCTGAACCCGTTCGTGGAAGGCGGCGTACCCCTGCGTGCCGGCCTGGCCCAGCGCCTGTACCCGGTCGAGCACCTCGCCGGTTTCCTCGGTCAGTTCCCCTTGCAACGAGCGGGCCAGCGCCTCCAGGCCTCTGCGGGCCGTCTGCGCCTCCTGGCCCAGCGTTTCCATCGCCGCGCGGAGCGCGTTGTCCTGGCGTTCGATCTCCGCCGGGTCGGAGGCGGCGTGCAGGTCGAGCTTGACCTCGCGGGCGAAGGCCACCACGTCGTTCCAACTGGGTCCACGGGCAGGGATGAGGGTGTCGAACCAGCGGTCCAATCCCAGTTTCCAGTCCACGTCCACCACGTTGGTCATCGTCAACGCGGGCCGGGGCAAGACCTGGCCCTTGCGTATCGTCAGCCGGTGGCCTGGCTTGAGTCTCAGTTCGACCCGTGGCTGGCCGTGGCGGATGAAGGCCAGCAGGTACAACTGGATCAGCGGGTAGGGGAGGCCATAAGGCACACCAGAGAGTCGCTCGTAGATGCGCCATACCGGCAGTTCCCGCCCCTGCGATTGATATTCGTCCAGCATGGCACGGATCAGGTCGAAGGCCCGGCAGTCGGTGGGCCTGAAGCCGGTGGGCCGGTCGGGGTGGGCCAGGCCCAGCCCGACGCCGTAGTTGCGCACGGCGGCGCGGGCGGCGGAGGTCTCCTGGCGACCGAAGAGGCCGCCGAATAGTTTGCCCGCGTCGTTGGGGCGCAGCAGGGAGCGCAACTTACCAACCTCGACGGGCAGGTCCCGGTAGGCCGCCGCCAGAAGGCGCTCGACGACGTAGCCAACGCGGCGCTCTGTCCCGGCCAGCCCCATCGCCTCGCGCACGTCTATCGCCAGCCCGTCGCGGGTGCCGACGGCGGCGGAGCGGTACAGGCCGGTCTGCTTCATTAGCAAGTCGCTCAGCACGCTCACCCGCCTGGTCACCAGCCAGTCCCGCATCTTTTCGGCCTCCGGGCCGGGCCGGTCACGGTAGTCCCGCTCCATGTTCTGCCAGGCCAGGTAGTCCACCGCGGCCGCGTGCGCTCCGCCCGCCAGTTCGGAGGGGATGATTGTGGCGATGCGCGGGTCCTGCAGGTCGGCTGGTCCGGCGGCGCCGGGCTTGTGGCCGGTGAGGATGACGATGCGGAAGTGCACGTCCTCGCCGGTCAGCGGCAGGCCCCAGTCCAGTTGCCAGCGCGTGGCCACGACGACCTCACCGTTGTACTCCAGATGCCGGAACTCGGCGCGGACCGGCTTCATCTCGTTGGGCTCGAAGTCGCCAAACAGCCCCGCCTGGCCGCCGGTATCGCGGGGTGTGAGAAAGAGCCCATCCGTCCAGACCTGGGTGACGGCGTAGGCGTCGCGCAGTGCCTCTTCACGGTAGCGGCTGAAGACCTCCACCGGCGTCGGGCCTTCCCCACCGGTGACGACGAAGGATGCCCCCTGGTCGTCGAAGCGCACCTGAGGCAGTTCCCGCATCCGGCCCAGGACGTAGGCCACGGCGTCCTCGGCGCGCAGGAGGTCGGAGACGGTCAGCGTCGCCTGGGCCAACTCCTTCAGCGACAGCGGGCCGGGCCGCTCCAGGTGGGCCAGGTGCCAGAGGAACAGCGTCGCCAACACGTCCCGGGCCAGTCCCAGGTCGGCCTTCTCCAGCCCCAGGCCCCCCAGCCCGTCACTGGCCACCTGGTAGGCGTCGAAGGCGGGCCGGTAGACGGTCGCGTTCAGACATTCGTGCAGGTGGTCACTCTCCAAGAGATCGGCCACGCGGATGAGGGTGTTGCGGTCGAGCAACTGCGGCCGGTTGAGCACCTGCCAGAAGATGAGGATGCCGGAGCGGGCGGTGGGCAGTTCGCGGGCGGTGATGCGGCGCGCGACGTCGAAGCAGCGCGGCTGGAAAGGGAAGGTGTCGCGGAACTGGGCCTCGTTCAGGTCGCGGGCGAAATCGAACATCTCGGCGTAGTAGTGGTAGTACTCGTCCACCTCCGGCAGTTTTCCGGGCTCCAGTTCCCGCACCCGGCGCGAGACGATGAGGTCGTAGTCGCGTTCGGCGCCGGCCAGTAGTGCCACGTTGATGAAGCGATCGCCGCCGTGCTCGCCGCGCAGTTTGGCTGGCACCGCCGTCTGCGAGGCGACGACGGTGAAGATACGCAGCCCCTCGCCCCTGGGCAGGACGAAGGCCATCGTCTCCAACAGGTCCTCGTCCCGCGCCTGTTGCGGAGAGCCACGGGTGCGCGACTTCTCCCAGCCCTCGTACTCGTCTATGACGAACAGCAGGCCATCGTAGGCCCCGCCAGGGAGGCCCGGCGACGTCAACTGATCGTAGACGTGGCGCAACCGCGCCTTGACGGTCGAGGCCACCTGCGCGCGGATGGAGTGCTCGCCGCAGTAGGCCCGCAGGAGGTCTGTGAGCGCGGCGTCGCCCTCGTACTCGCGCAGCGCCTCGGGGGACTGGCCGGTCTGGCTGCGCACGTAGGTCTCGATGTCCCCACGCGTCCCCTCCGGCTGCCCGGCGAACCAGTCCAGCAGGTCGTCGGCGAGCGTGAGGCGCACAGCGTCGCGCAGGCCGTGCTCCTCCAGCGAGTGATCCAGCCTCTCCTCAATGACGTCGAACAGGGGGCGGGTGGCGACCGCGCCGGTCTCCGCCTCACCGCGCAGGGAGATGACGACCGGGAACAGACGGGTGGTGCGCAGCCGGCGGCGGTAGAGGCGGATAGCGTCGTCTTGCGCACGCTCCCACAGCGCGTCGTCGCCGGACAGGAGGCAGGCCAGCGTGGCCAGGAAGTGGGTCTTGCCGGCCCCGTACTCGGCCTGGATCCAGAAGCCCTGGCCTTCGCCACGGGCCACGTGCTCCAGGATCTCCTCGAAGTGGCCCCGGATGCTAGCGGTGAATACGTAGGTGCCGACGGTAGCCTCCGGTTGGGCGACCGAGCGCTTCAGGTCGAGCGTGGTCTCCGGCTGTGGCCGGGGACGGATGAGCGTGCGCAGCGGTACTCGTTTCATAATTCCATCATCCTTGTCTTGCGGCACCGCCGTAAACAGGCGGTGCTGGAGGCCATCTCGCCAGGGGAAAGCCCAGCGTCGTCTCTTTCAGGGCGGCGCATCATCCCTGGATAACGTTCTTCTCTCCTATGGCCCGGCTCAGCGCGGCAAACGTGGCCGCCGGGGCCAGGCGAACGAAATCCGGCAGCGGCGCGGGTGGGACGAACTCCGTCTCCGCACGGGCCGCCACCAGGACGACGGCGCGGCTGTCCCCCACGAAGGAGTAGAAGGGCTGGAGGGGTATGCCGTAGCGCGCCAGCAGGGTGCAGCCGTTCACGATGAGCACCTGCCGGGGGGCATGGGCGGCCTGGTCGCGCAGTTCTCGCTCGATCTGAGCGCGCATCACCCGGCGGGCCTCGCCAACGGCGTAGGGCGTGCGCGGAAGTCGCTTCGCCAGCGCGTAGAGGTCGAACCGCTGCAACAGCACTGGCGGCACTAACCCCTCCAGCGCAGCCGGATCGCCGTGCCAGAGGTAGAGGTGCCGGCCCGTCTGAGTCGCAGCGGTGGGGCCTCGCGCCAGGCGCTCAAAGGTCCCGCGCAGATCGTCCGGCGTCATAGCCGCAGCCTCTGGGCGAGCCACTCGTCCAACGTGTAGCGGGTGGTGATCTGCTCCAACTGATCCACGGTGACAAAACGGGCGATCAGGCCGGCGGCAGCCGCGTCGTGCAGCGTCTCCCGCACCTCGTCCGGGGTGTGATAGCCTACCTGCCGCCACAGCGGGTCGGCCAGGGTCTGAGCCAGTGAGACGATGCGGGGGGTGGGGGCGAACCGCTCGTGGAGCAGAAGCAGGAAGGCCGTGGCGGGACGTGGGATGGCCTGGGCGAACCAGGTCTGCCCAATCCTGGCGATGAAGCCCAGCTCACGCAGCGTGCGGGTGAGACGTTTGCGGGAGTTCTCTTTTGACTCGCCATAGGTCTCCTCAATGTACGTTCGGAACAGGCTGGCCTGCAATTCGGTACCCGGCGGTGCGGGCAGGATGAACCGCTCGATGAACGCGGCGACGACTGGCTCCTGTGAAAGCACATAGGCGCGCATCACGTCGCGCAGAATTTTCTCATCCCCGTAGGCAGTCCACACCCGGCCGGGCAGACTGGGGAGTTGGCGGTCGGGGAAAAACCAGCGGCCGATCAGGTTGGTGTAGCGGTGGCGGGTCTGGGGGGAGTTCTGAGGCAGCGTGTTGAAGACGTGCTCCGCGAAGGCGGGATACGAGTCAAACCTCAGGCTATCCTTGATGGCCTGGACGCTCTCCTCCCAGGGGAAGTCTTGAAGAGTGGAAACAGCGCTGGACATCCTTGTGTTCCCCCTCGCCAGTTGCGATTTGTAGAGGCGCGGTTACCGCGCCCCTACCATAGCACCCAGGCCGGCCGATAAGCCGGGTTCTGTCGTGGGCGGTCATCTATCTACGACGACGGTTACCCGCCGCCTCTAGCAGCCTACCCGGGGCTCGTGCGGGACGGGCCGCCCCGCGCCGTTGTCCGTCGAGTCTCAGACCCGACGGGAACAGTCTCGCCCCTGCTTGGCCTTGCTCCCGGTGGGGGTTACCTGGCCGCCGCTGTCACCAGCGACGCCGGTGGTCTCTTACACCACCTTTTCACCCTTACCAGCGGTGAACCGCTCTCCGCCAGCGGCTAAACCGCTAACGGCTAACTGCTACCACTGGCGGTCTGCTTTTCTGTGGCCCTTTTCCGTCGGGTCACCCCGCCTGGGCGTTACCCAGCACCGTGCCCTGTGGAGCCCGGACTTTCCTCGCCCCCTGCCCCCCTCTTTCCCCCCCCCCAGCGGGGGGGGATGAAGGGGGGGGCGCGACCGCCTGGCCGACCTGAGCGCCAATCTTATGATAACACACTGCCAGCGGCTGTCAAGGAGTGTTCTCCTCCTGCTGTCCAAACCGCCGCCGGAGTTCGCCAGCCGCCAGGTCGCCGGCCGCCTCGACCACCTTGCCCAGGATGGGGTTGACCAGCAGCGAGGTCACGCTGCCGGCGATGGAGGGCAGGTGCTCGACGAACCAGTCCCGCACCCGCTCCATCGTGCTCAGGTCGGGCTCTTCGGCGGCGGCCGCCTCCGAAAGCAGCGTCACCTGCGCCTGCGCCTCGTCCGCCAGTTCGGGCGGGGCCTCGGCTGCCACGCGCTCCCGCAGATCGGCGAAGAGCCCTCGCAGCGCCTCCAGGTCCGCTGCTGTCACACCTCGCCCCTCCCAATGCCCGATGATGATGTCGCCCTTGCCAGTGTGCACCGGCCCGCTCACTGACCCGATGTGCACCTCGAAGGTATCACCCGTGCGCCGTTTGGTCATCGCTCCTCCCTACTGTGGTGGGGTGATTTAAGAACTCAAAATAGGACACGGATAGTCACGGATCAGACGGACTTTCACTGATTTTTCTGTGTTTATCCGTACAATCCGTGTTGATCCGTGTCCCATTCATCTGCCTGTGTCGTCAAAGAAGGAGTTCTGAAACTACCCCTGTGGTGGCACGTAGAAGCGGATACTGAACTCGGCCGTGCGCTGCGCGACGTTCTCAATGTAAAGCGTCACGCTGTAATTCCCGCCGGGCAGCGTCCATCCGCGCTCGTCGTAGTAGACCACCCAGCGTGTGCCCTCCGTCCCGTCGGTTTCCACGTCCCAGAAGTGTTCCTCCCGCGCCACCTCCTGGCCGTTGCGGCTCCACACCACCATCCACGCCAGCCCATCGCTCATTCCCACGTAGTCGAAGATGGCGTAGACCACTTTGGTGTTCCAATCGAAGCGGTTGTCCGGCGCAGTGAGGATCGGCGTGCCGTCGGATTGCACGCCCAGGGCGATGGTGATGGCACCAGAGGCAGGAGGCGCTCCCATGTCCCCCGTTCTCTCCCGGTTCGTGAACCCCACGCGACTCTGCTCCTCGCCCGCCACTGCCACCGCTACCTCGTAGTCGCCGGGGGAGAACGGCTGGTCACCTGGGGCCTGGAAACTGCTCTGCGCTGCCCCCTCGGGCGCGTCGCTCCAGGTGACGGTCTGCTCCCGCAATAGATCGCCCTCGTAATACAGCGAATGTACGACCTCCAGGCCCCGGCACATCCCCTCGTGCTCGTAACTCAGGTAGATGACCCGCAGGCCAGAGGCGAAGGGCTCCATTACTTCACTTACCGGCTCCGGCACGTCAGATACTCGCAGGTTGGAGATACGCGGTGGGGTCTCCAGCACGTGGAAGGGGATGGCACTCACTATTTCTCCACCGGCGTACATCAACAGGCGATAATCACCCGCCTCCACGCCCTCCGGGCCACCTCGCAGGACGGGCACGGTGATGTGGCTCTCGCTCCGTCCCCAGGGGGCCTCTGGCTGCGCAGCCACGGCCTCGTCGTCACGGTGCACCTCCCAATACCACTTCGTCTCCGGCCGCACCTCATCCAGCGTAAACTCGGCGATGATCTCAGAGGTGCCCAGGCAGAAGGTGTCGGCAGGATATGCCAGGGTGCCATCTTCCGCCAATCTCTCCCCCAACGCAGCCTGGACCGCTACAGGGGGGCGGACGGAGGGTATCGGTGTGGTAGTTGGTGAGGGTGTGGCTGTCTCGCTCTGTCCCCAGGGAAGGCCCACGATGAGAAACAGAGCCACGATGACGATCACTGCTCCGCCGATGAGCGCCCAGGCAAGCGGCGACAACGGGGCCGGCTTTTCCCTGCGCTCCAGCCGGGAGTCGATCAATTGTCCACGGGCTAATGGTTGCAGCGATGTGTCGGGATAGGTGCCCGTGGCGTCATAGAGGGTGTTGGCCAGGAAACGCATCCAGGCCCGCAGTTGGCTGCGCTTGCCCACGTCGGCGACCACCGCCCCGGCGCGCTGTGCGTCGGTGATGAAGGAACTCACGTCTTCCAGGAATTCCTCCCCCGTCTGGCCTTTCTCCTTGCGGGCGACCAGCGCCTGGTACCGTTCTTGTAGCGTGTCGAAAAGGTCACTCATAATAGGCCCCTTATCAAATGCGTGTACAACCGCTGCACTTTTTCGACCACCCGGCGCAACTCCCGGTCGGCGAGGCTGAGGTAGCAATCGCAGGCCCGATTGAGTTCGTCGGCCAGGTCAACCAACCCCTCGGTGTTCCATCTTTCCTCCCTCAGCCCATCCTCCACCTCACGCCGCAGCAAAGCGATGCGTGTGCCCCAGTCCGGCCGGGAGGCTGCGGTTCCCTCGCGGTGGAGGGACTGCCGAATATACTCTACGCTGCTCTCAAAATCCATCAGCCGGTCCACTTCGGTCTGGCAGGATCGCCAGCCTCGCAGCAACGCTCGCCACTCCGTCGGTTTCACTTCCGTGCGGCCGAGAGCACGCAGATCGGCGTAGAAAGGGGAAAAGGCAGCGAGCACTTCGTGCAGGATGTGGTGCAGCTCTTTCCACTCCCCCAGTTGGGCCTGGAGTGCAGATAATTGTTGGAGCACCTCCAGAAATTGATCGCGCGTTCCTTCGTCGGTGGAGAGCGCACGCCGCAGTGCATCCGCGGCTCGCGTGGCTGCCAGTTCCACCTTCTCAATGTGAATGATGTCGCCCCGCCCGGTGTGCACTGCGCCAGCAACGTCACCCACCTGTGCCTGGTAGTCGCTTCCACCGGAAGATTGTTCTGCATCGCTCATTCGCCGCCCTCCTCGTCAACAGACTGCAAGTCGTGCAGCCGCCGCTGGCTGATCTCGCGCCACTCGGGGTCGTGGCCCAGTGCCAGGTAACGCTCGTAGTCAGCGCTAGCGCGCCGGGTGCGGGTAATTACTCAGCCTGCGCCTTGTGAGGGTCTGCGACCTTCAAATTTTGCAAAGTTTGCTGAGAATGGCCTCATCCTCGTTCGCCGAAGGTCTCTGGCCGAGGCGTAAAGGGCTCGGTCGGGAGACCTTCGCCCATCAGCCTGAGTAATTTAGGACTTGTTTACATTGTACTGGGGAGACGGCGAAAAGTCAATCCTTGCCTTTCGGACCCTCTCTCTGTCCGTTGTAGCAAGTTTGCCTCCCTTCCATACCTGTACTATAATGCACATATTACGCTCAAGAGTGGAAGGAGATTATTGGAGGAGCCTCAACTCGGAGAAGTGCAGCCTGAGCACGTCCATCCCTCAGACGGCGAGCGAGTTTCACTCGCCCGCGCCTTTGGTGGTCGCTCACTGCTGCGCGAAATTCTAGAGACTGTTTTGTTAACAGTCATCATATCTCTCGTCATCAGCACGGCCACAGGTCGCTTTCAAGTGCATGGCTCCAGCATGGAGCCGACGCTGCACAACGGACAGTACCTGGTGGTCAGCAAACTAGTCTACTGGGTTCATCCGCCGGAACGGGGGGACATCATCGTTTTCCAGCCCCCCAATAGCCCTGCCGAAGACTACATCAAGCGCATCGCGGGGCTGCCAGGGGAGCAGGTAGAGATTCGGGGCGGGGAAGTATGGGTGGATGGCATTCTCCTCGATGAACCCTACATTGCCAGCCCCGGGTCTTACTCCGGCGCGTGGAATCTGGGGGACGAGGAGTACTTCGTTCTGGGAGACAATCGTGGTAACTCCAGCGACTCGCATAGTTGGGGGGTGCTTCCACGGGAGAACATCGTCGGAAAGGCGTGGCTCTGCTACTGGCCTCCGGAGCAGTGGAGTCTGGTGGCGCATCACACCTTCCCGGAGCCCGTGTATCAGGGGGATTAGGCTATGAGAAGAGACGAAATCGCTCATCTGATTGATCACACCCTGCTCAAGCCGGAGGCCACGCCAGCGCAGGTTGAACGACTGTGCGACGAAGCCCGTTGCTACAGATTCGCCGCTGTGTGTGTCAACCCCGTCTACGTGAGGCTGGCTGCCAGGCGGCTGGAAGGGTCCGGGGTGGTGGTCTGCAGTGTGGCTGGCTTTCCGCTGGGCGCGACTACCACCGCGGCCAAAGTGTACGAGGCCCGGCAGGCTCTGGCCGATGGCGCAAGCGAGGTGGACATGGTGCTCCACATCGGGGCGCTCAAAGCGGGCAACCACGACATTGTGCAGGAAGACATCGCAGCAGCGGCGGCCGTGTGTCACGAGTGCGGCGCGTTGCTCAAGGTCATCATTGAGACCGCGCTGTTAAGCGACGCGGAGAAGGTCACCGCCTGCCACCTGGCCCAGGCCGCCGGCGCCAACTATGTTAAGACCTCGACCGGCTTCGCCAGCGGTGGTGCTACAGTCGAGGACGTGCGGCTGATGCGGCAGACGGTGGGGCCGCAGATGGGCGTGAAGGCTGCTGGCGGCATCCACAGTTATGCCGATGCCCTGGCGATGATTGAGGCCGGGGCAAATCGCATCGGGGCCAGCGCTGGGGTGCAAATCGTGGAGCAAGCCCCCAGGTGAAAGGAAGGGAAAAGACACCGGCCTTTTCAAGCCGATGCCGACCGTCGAAAGGAACCCTACGATGGAAGAACAGTTGCGTACTACTTGGCTGGTCGCGGACTTCTTCACCCATAGTTATCGTATATCCGGCAGTGTGGATGTGCGCTATCGGAAACTAACCGACCGACTCAACGATCGTACCACAGCCTTCCTCCAACTCGAGGGCGCCTACGTCTCCAATATTGAGCATCCTACGGACATTATCGCCAGCCACGCCAGTTCTGTCCTCCGTAAGCATAGTATCGTTGCCGTCGTCGTCGCCCGCCAGGAGAACGGGTTGCCGCCCACACACACTTACGGCAGTTATCTCGGTACCTGCTTGCGTAAAGTCTTCATCACTGTCCCATCTTTCGAGATCGAAGGCTACCTGCGTCTCTCAAGCAAACTTGATCTGCGCACAGTGCTCACCACCGGTATAGACGATTTTGTCTCCATCCTCGATGGCCAGATGAGGTCCTCGCTGCGTCCAGACATCACCTTCACCGGTGGTGTGATCCTGGTCAACAAGGACTATGTTGATGCCTTCTGGGTGGAGGAGGAGGAGGAGGAATAACCCGACCATGGCGAAAATCCTGGTTATTGACGATAATGCCGAACTTCTGGAGATGATCCAATTGCTGCTGGAGCAGCGAGGGGGGCACCAGGCCATTCTCAGTGCCGATGGCGCAGATGGGCTGGCCCAGGCCCTGGCCGACCCGCCTGACCTGGCGATCGTTGACGTGATGATGCCCGGCATAAGCGGCTACGAAATCTGCCGCCAACTGCGCGCCAATCCCTCCACAGCCGCCGTCCCAATCATCGTCCTCACAGCACGGGGCCAACTCGTGGACCGGCAGGCCGCGTTGGATGCTGGGGCCGATGACTACATGGCCAAGCCGGCGACGATGATGGAGTTACTGGATCGGATTGACGCCCTGCTGACCAGGCGCACAGCGGCAAAACTGCCTTTTCTCGCAAGGACGATCGTTCTACTGAGTCTGCGCGGTGGCGTCGGTGTTACCACACTGGCGGTCAACCTGGCAGCGACGCTGGCCCAGACTGAAGAGGGGACGGCCTGTCTGGTAGATCTCTGCCCTTCGTCGGGGCACGTGGCGCTGCAACTGGGCCTGCGTCCCGAGCCCAACTGGTCGGATCTCGCCCGGACCAGCGTTCTCGATGCAGAGGTCATTGAGAGGAACCTCCTCCAACACACTTCCGGGCTGCGGGTACTGGCGTCGCCGGTTTTCCCCATCGCGGGACAGGGGTTGCCGCGGACGGTGGTGCAGACGATGCTTGCGACTCTGCAGCAGCGGTTCGCCGCCACCGTCGTGGATACGCCGTCGGCGCTGAATGAGGGGACGATGGCGGCTCTGGAGGCGGCGCCGGTCGTGGGATTGGTGATCACCGCCGAGTCCCCCTCGATCCAGACGGCCATCGGCACACTGCGTGCTCTCAAGCAGTTGTCGGCTAAATTCCAAATCATCCTCAACCAGAACACACCGGGATCCCAGTTGCCAGCCGGGGCAATTGAGCAGGCGCTCAAACGCCCGTTGATGTGGACCATCCCCTTTGATCCGGCTCAGGCACAGGCACTGGCACGAGGAACACCGCTGGTACTCCATAGTCCCAGTTCGCCGTTGGCGCAGGCCATGCGGGGGTTGGCCCAGGAACTGGCCCGGGTTGCACGGGCCACAGCTGTTGACTGATAGCCACGGGCGCATATAGCATTGGGGGGCGCGGGCGCAGCGCCGGGCTGAACCCCTGCGCTGAGAGGGTCAAGCCCCTTTGGGGCTGGATTTTAGCCTGGGGGCTTCGCTCTTTTCAGCCTGGACGTTTCACGCCCGGAGTTGCTGTTGAGTGAGAAGGAGAAGCGATGAATCGGACAATCGCCGTGCCTATCGCTGCGCTGGCCATACTGGCAGCGGCGAGTTGCTGTTGCTGCGGTGGCTTTGATTGGGATTGGGAGAGGTTCTTCCAACCCACGCCGGTCTTCGAGACACCCGTACCGCCTATCTACGATACTCCCATCCCCGAACCCACCCCCGCCATCACCCACGAGCCTGCGGGCGACGTCGGAGCCGGGACAGAGGAACTGCTGGAGACGACTGACGTGCCGATGCGCGATCTGCACGAACTGGCGATTCGGTTGCGCGGCCTGTCCCCCGACACTCCGCGCACCGTCAATCCAGAGGGCTCCCCCGATTATCCCGTGGACACCCGCCGGCTCTTCCACGCCTCCAACTCGGACACCGACGAGGCGTTCGACATCTACGCCATTCTGGAATACAAGACCGAACACGTCTATATGTGGGTCGAGGAGGGAGTACGCTTCGACCAGGACGACCTGATCGCGGCGGCAGACTTGTTCGAGGAGCATATCTACCCCACCGACCGCGCTTTCTTCGGCTCAGAGTGGACCCCCGGCGTGGATAACGATCCCCATATCTCCATCCTCCACACCCGCAACCTGGGCGACTACACCCTTGGCTACTATTTCAGCCCGAGTGAGTTCGTCTCCGCCGTGCGCGAGGATTCCAACGAGATGGAGATGTTCTACGTCAACATAGACTACCTAGCGATTAACAGCGATGACTATCACGGCACGCTGGCCCACGAGTTCCAGCACATGATCCACTGGTACAATGACCGCAACGAAGATACCTGGCTGAACGAGGGTTTCTCTGAACTGGCTTCCTACCTCAATGGTTTCGATCCCGGCAGCGCAGATGTATCCTTTGCGAGCCGGCCTGACAATCAACTGAACGACATGGACTACGATGCCCCGGACGGTTATGCCAGTTACGGCGCTGGCTACCTTTTTACCTCCTACTTCCTCGACCGCTTCGGCCCTGAAGCCACCCAGACGCTGGTTGCTCATCCCGAAAACTCCCTCGCCAGCGTGGAAGCCGTGTTATCCGACCTGGGCACCGGGCTGACCTACGAGGACCTGTTCGCCGACTGGATCGTCGCCAACCTGCTGGACGACCCCTACATCGCCGACGGGCGCTACGGCTACGAGGAGATTGACCCGCCCTCCTTTGGCATCGAGACCACTTACTACGAGTCCGACTATCCCATCTCCGAGAGCAGTACTGTGCACCAGCACGGCACCGACTACATCGAACTGCGCGGTGAGCAGCCCCTGGTCTTTCGCTTCACCGGCTCCACCCAGGTCGGTCTGGTGGATACCACCGCCTACAGCGGCAGTTACTTCTGGTGGTCGAACCGGG
>Ga0114918_10001695_pt1 | contig 19727 bp, 24 predicted proteins | sample LantaG_FD_87015 | JGI IMG/M metagenome (GOLD analysis project Ga0114918, IMG submission 87015) | Deep subsurface microbial communities from Baltic Sea to uncover new lineages of life (NeLLi) - Landsort_02402 metaG | ecosystem: Environmental > Aquatic > Marine > Oceanic > Sediment | place... | reverse complement strand
GTCCTCTTTTTATCCGAGAGTTATGAGAGATGCCGGCCTCCAAGGTGGAGGCTCCCTCACACCAGAGGAAAGAAAAAAACTCTCGGATAAAAAGAGGACCCTCGCTGGAGGAGTTCGACGTGAGATCTGCGAAGGGGTCAAGAAAGAAAACGGAATTGACATCACGATGCTAAGGGACCTGAGAAATAAAGGAAAAAAGGGGGGAGACCTAGTCCGATATGTTGATGTTGCGCAAGACCTCGGACTCTTGTGGGCCTATTATGAGGCTACCCGATCCCTGGCCGTTGGAGAGTGGCGTATCCTGGAAGTTCCGAGCTAGTCAAGTCCCCGACTGAGGCTTCTGAAAGTTAACCGAAAGCTTTCCACTCGCCTCTATGGGGGTATTGAGGTTTGCCCTTAGACTGTTTCCTGGTCTGCAAGCCCTCTGCAAAACTTTCAGCCTTCGTGAAATCGGGGTGCACTCTCCTAGATAGCTGCCTTATTCGGTCAATCCTCTCGTCCGTCTGATCTTCGATGCCTCGATATTTTCTCTGATAATCTTTCTTGAGCCTGTTCAATTCGGGTGCCGTTAATGACCTTCTCTTAAACACCCCCATTCCTTGCTGACGCAGACTCTCCTTCTCCCGACCGACCTCAGCTCTCCCTTGCAGCATCTCCTGCTTAAGGTCTTGTATTGCGTGCCATTCCTGAGCCAGGATGGTATTGGTCACCCGGTAAAACCTCCCTATCAAGAAAGCTAATTTCTGGTCCTTAAATTTATTCAGAACCTCAGCTTCCACCTTCCGAATGAATGCCTCATTGAGATCGGTTACGAACGGTTTCCTGGAAAAACCTCCCCCCTCTAAGGCCGCCAACACCGGACGCCTGAGTTCCGGGTGGTCCAGGGAGACTTCAATTAAAACCTTCTTCTCGTTAGCGGTAAGGGACCGTGACATTTTTCAACTCCGTTACAGGAATCGGGACACACGCCTGTCTGCCTCGAATAAAGGGGAGAGTGTTGAAACGAATAGTCTCGATACTCAGATGAAGTAAAATATAGATAGAATAAGAGGTCCCCCTCTTATTCTATCTATCTTTCATCTGGATCGGGTAAGATAATAAGGCGGGCTCCTTCCGGGGGGCTCGCCTTATTATCTTACTTTTTTTACGAGGAAACCATGAGAGACCTGTGCTTTATTGATGTGGAGACCACTGGACTCTGCAAAACAAAAAATGAGATCATAGAAATCGCGCTAATCAGGACCTCTCCGCAACTTGAAAAGAAAATAGACTTCCATGCTAGGGTTTTCCCAGAACATATAGAAACAGCCAATCCGAGAGCACTAGAGATAAACCACTACGACGAGGAAAGATGGGCTCAAGAAGCACACCCCCTGTCGGAGATCCTTCAAAAAGTCCTCTCCATAACTGAAGACTGTATCCTGGCCGGACATAATGTATCTTTTGATCGAAAATTTCTGAAGGCTGCCGTAGAAAAATGTGGTGAAAAGCCAAATTGGAACTACCACATGTTTGATACTAGTATCCTTGCTATTCCCTTCCTTGCCGAGAAAAGAATTAGAAACCTGAGCCTTGGCAGTCTCCTATCCTCTTTTAGTATCAAAAAAGATAAAACACTTCACTCGGCAAAAAATGATATTGAATATACCTTAGAACTTGCTAAAAAAATGTACCAGTCACTTAAAATTGTAAGTGGCCCCCCACGTTTGAAAGCACTAATGGTAGCCATCGAAGGGATAGATGGAGTCGGGAAATCTCACCTCATCCAAACTCTCCTCCAAAAATTAGAGGAATATAGCCTGCAAGTAGGAACCACTGAAGAACCGACAAGGGAATCGAAAGAGGGAAATCTTATCCGTTCCCACAAGGAAAGATTAGAACCCGAGTCGGAGCTTAAACTCTTTATGGAGGATCGGAGAAAACATCGTCCCGTACTCGATATTCTAAGAAATACTCGTGATGTGGTTATACTGGACAGATATTATCTCAGTTCTATGGCATATCAAGGACAAAGACTTTCTGAACAAACAGGACTCGATCTCACAGAGACCATGGCCCGCATTCAAACAGAAAGCGAAATCCTTGTCCCCAAACCAGACCTCGTACTTATCTTAGATGCCGACCCGACAACGGCTATACAGAGACTGCTGCAGAGAGGGAGGGGTCAAGATGGGTTCGAACAGGAAGAGAATTTGAGGAAGGTTCGAGAGGCTTTCAAAGCTATAAAAGAAAAAGAAATGTTGGGTTGCCATGTGACAATCATAGACACCTGTCAGTTATCACAAGAGGAGGTTGTCGAAGTAGCCTTCAAAGAAGTAAAGAGGGCATATTTTGGTTGAACTACAAAAACTCTGTAAAAGGCACCTTTCAGGAACCGGCCATGTCGTTCTCGACATCGACTCTCTCGAAGAAGAGGCATGGGAAAAAGGAGTGCTGAGAGAGGACTTGATCTCCTCTGTAGCAGACCTTTTCGAAACGGTTGGGTTCTCTGAGGAGGAGTCCTTCTCCCTCTTGTCTTTTGACTACTTTAAATGCACCCCATATTCCGAAGCAATTCAAAAAAGATGGAGTTCAAAAGAGGAGTGGAAACCCGCTTTTGAGGCTCATTCTCATAGCTTTCAAAATAGAGAAGGGATAGAAAAAGGTTCACTTTGCGGATGTTTCTTCTGCCTTGATATTTTCTCACCAAAAGACATTAAAAAATGGGTAAGGAAAGACGACACGGCACTTTGCCCAAAATGCCATATTGATTCGGTTATCGGGGACGAGTCTGGGCACCCCATTACGAAAGAGTTCCTGTGGAGAATGCAACAAGTCTGGTTCGGGCATCAGTCCATAGGAACGAAAGGACCAAACTGGAAAAAATGATTATTGACGTACATGCTCACACATCAAACCATAAAATGTTGGGACTCCATACAGAGAACGCAAAAATCGAAGACCTTGAAAGGATGGCTAATAAATATGGAGTGCAGAAAATTATTCTCCTCGCCACCTACTTCCCCTTCAAAAAGTCAGGGCTAAAAAATAAAGAGCTTCTCGAGAGAATACGGGGGAAAGACCTTTTTCTCTCTTTTGGTTCACTAGACGCCATGAACCATTTGAAAGAAGGCATCCGGGAACTTGAAGACCTTCTTTCAGAAAGATTAATCCAGGGGATCAAACTCTATCCCGGCTATCAAAATTTTGACCCTTCGGACGAGTCCCTTTTTCCCATATATTCTCTGGCAAAAAAATATGCAGTCCCAGTCATGTTCCATACAGGAGAGCTTCATCATTGTTGCTCTCGGAAAGAAAGAATCGAGAAAAGGTACCGGTGCAAAGCTAAGGAATGTTGGATTGATCTTCTCGGACATCTTTCCGAGCCCCAAAAAATAGAATTTGCCGTGTGGAAATTTCCTGACCTCAAATTCCTCCTATCTCATTTGGGAAATCCCTATTTCAACCAACTCCGTCAGTTGATGAAACGATATGATAATATCTATACAGATATTTCCGGACAGTTTCTTTCAGGAACCGAAGAGGACACACCCGAATATCGACAAACCCTGAAAGAAGAGATCTCAAAATTTTTAGATCTCCCTTTTGGTCTCGGAAGAGTCCTGTTTGGGACGGATTTCCCCATTCAATCCTATAAAGATTCCATCCAACTGATCGAAGACCTGGGGCTTAGTGAATGAAAAGGAATTGGTCTTTTACAAAAATGCAGAAAGTATCTTAGGGGCCAGTCTCTGATTATCTTTCCCCGAATCTCCCGACCCATTCAAGGACTCTTCCCAGGCACTCCTCAGCGGGCAGGTCCCCCTCTTCGTACATCTCTTGGAGATGTTCCACCCAAAGAGGGTTGTCTCTTACCACAGGGATTCTGACAACCCCCTCCTCCCCTACAAGGTGGGCTTCCAAAGGGCCCTCTACGGGGGGCTCCACAATCTGGAAAATCTCCCTTAACAAAGGATAAACCATCTCACAGGTTCCGAGAAAGACCCGATCCTCTCCGTCTCTCTCTAAAACCTTTCCATCCATACTTAACTGATAGGTGATCCTCTTACCTAAAGGGGGAACCTTTCCAGAAAAGACTCTCTGGAGAGCCCGGTCGACACCGGCTCTTCTCTGCAAGTGGGCTTCCAGAAGTTTTCGATGGGTGTTTTCTTCTATTTGATCTTTGTTTTCCTGAACAAACTGCCTACCACCCTCCCTTTGTAGAGTCCCTGGAAGGTCAATAAATGGGGTGGGAGAATATCCCCCCAATAATTTAAACCCGGATCGTGGGCGCTGGGGGAAAAGGCGGTCCTCTTCACGAACCCAAGAGGTGAAGGAAAGCCCCCGAATGAGGCCACATGCGACAACATCCAAAAGATCCGAATAAGAGATCCCAGGGTTTTCTGACACCTCAATCATTGCGTAAAGGACTCTTCCATCCTTCTGATAAAAATTAGAGACAAGAAAAGACCTGTAATTCTTAAGCCCAAAAAAAACTTTGAACGCTTCAACAACTAAAGGAAACCCAACTGCACTTCTAGTACGGGCCCCTACTTCATACAAATGAGCGGCATCGATAAGAGAGAGAGTCTCCGAAAAGACCCCGAACCCGGCCTCAAGAGCTTCCAACCAATTCTCAGACCGGTAAGCTTCCCTAAATTTAGACAGCATACATTCCCCCATTCAAAAGACGGGGGGACATTAAGCCCACAAAGTGTAGGGTCAACAATATTTATGGTTATTGGTAGGTGCCGCTACCCCCACCCATTTTTTCGGGAATATTTTTTTGCCTCCCAGAGACATGCTACCTTTTGAGCAGAAGGCTTATGTTCCGTCTCAGGAGTGGGTTTGACCTTTGGTTTAGATGCGGGGTCCGATTTGGACTTAACCACAAGTCTTCTCTTGGGGGTCGATTTTGAGGATTTAGGTTTCCCCAACATTTTTGCTCGAGCTTGCTCAATCGCCTCTTCGATCTCCTTATCTCCCATCTTCTCCAAATGTTCCCCGAGAGCCTCTAGGACTGCCTGGATGAGGAGGAGCATTTCAGCATCCTCACCACGCTCGCTGGCCAACTTGAAGGATGCTTGGGACGGGGTAAGTTTCTTCATCGCTTTTTTGGCGACGGATAAAATTCCTTTACTGCCGAAATCGGTACTCCCCAAAATTCCGAAGCCTACCGCGGTCATGGCAAGGGAGGCCGTGGTTATAGCTGCGGTTGTAAGCTCCAATCTTTCTTCGGCACTTAGGGTTTCCCCCCGCAACAATTTACCAATATGCTTTGGGGAATTCTTCATAGATTTGTATCTATATTTCGTTTTTTTCCAGAAATCCTGAGCCAGGTCTTTGCCGGTATTCTTCAACCAATTACCGGTATTCTTCAATTTTTCAGTGAAACTTTTCTTTCTCTTCTTGGGGTCCAGTTCGGACAAGGCCTTCTTAACATCTTTTTCCCGAACCGGAGGGTTCTTTTTGTCCCGTCCAAAAACCTTTGTATACCACTCCTTAGGTTCAAGTACCTCTCCCTTGACACCCCGCTTTATTTCAGCGGTCTTCTCCTCTACATACTCTTGGTATTTTTTCTTAAGGTCTCTTTTTGATAAGCGTCTTTTCATTTTATGACCCATGTTACTAAAGGACTATAAGGGAAGGGCTATAAAAGCTCAACCGGACCGCTCCCCCATAGCCCAATAAAAAAAGGCCTACTACCTTTTGACCAGGTAGCGGCCTTTTTTTGTGCTCTCCGCATGTTTAAAGATTTCTTTTCAGGACATTCACTCGCCAGTGAGCCCCTAATTCCTGAACTTCAATTATTTCATATAAGCCCCAATCTTCTAAAGACTCCCTCAAAAAGTCTTCCAGTTCCTTTTGATTTGAGGCCATACGTCGGTCTACCCGGATCCAGTATCTCTCTTTCATTTCTCTCCCTCACAAAATTCTAAAAAAGCGTCTTACCATCTCAGTGTGGTGGTCGAAAGCTAACTGATGATCTCCAGGATTCAGGAGAATCCTTTCATCACTTTTCTTCTTCCAATTCAAAAGATCACCTTCCCTTAAAGAGGGGCTCTGAGCAAATAGGGCAAAAACGGATTTATGAGTAGAGGTAAAACAATCGATTGGCCAAAATCGAGACCCTTCTTCCATACGTACCCGAATTTCATAACGACAAACGTCAAGACAAACCCTTTGCCAATCTTTACCCGATTCGAGATATCCTCCAGGAAGCATGAGACGCCCTTGTTTCTTAAGGACCACTAGAGACGCCCCCTCAACCCCCCCTATGAAAATAGGGACAAGAAGGTTCACGACCGGAATTTGATTTCTTGTGATCTTCCATCGATTCTTAGGAAGCATTGATCCCTCAAATGAGAAACGAGTAACTTTTCACCCCAATATAACACCCTCCCAGCAGACCCGCTACGAGAAAGGAAAAAGGCTCCGAAATCCCTAGATAAAGAAGCACAAGCAAGGGAAACCCTGCGAGCAAACAAGCGACCGGAAGTGCCAAGACTGATTTTTTAAGGACTTCTTCCATTACTACTCCCCCCTAAAATGAAAAAAAGGTTTATAGACCAGTATAATATTGAGAGGTTAGGACTTTCTTCTCCCCTTACTACCCTTTTGACTCATGGGTAAGAAAGAAATAAGAAAACCTTGGTCGGAGAAGGCTGGTCATGGGAAAATCCGGCACGGGGAGCATAGTACAAGGCTCCACCATATCTGGAGGTCCTTCCGCTTAGGAAGAAAGAAATATCGAATCTATCCGGATTGGGAAATCTACATAAATTTCAGGAACTGGGCCCTTGAAGCCGGATATATCCCTGAAAAAATGATGCTTCGCCGAAAAAACAAATATTTGGGGTATAGCCCTAAGAACTGTTATTGGCTTCCTCGGAGGAAACCTATCTCGGCATTCGGTGAAACCAAAAAACTGGAGGAATGGATAAGGGATAAAAGATGTGTCCTCAAATATCATGAGCAACTATCGAGGCGTTTAAGAAGGGGAATGGACCCCGAACTTGCCCTCACCTATATAAGGAAACATCGACCTGAACGCCGAGGAAGAAAAAAAATCAAAGGCCTTCGAAGAGTATGGAAAGAGATAGAATATGACTCTTTTGGGTGGGAGAATTTCCGAGAATTCGAGTGGTGGCTCAAACAGAATGGGTATAAGCCTGGGTTCCGGGTTGTGCGAAAAGACCACTGGAAGCAGTGGAGCCCTAAGAACTGTATGGCCGTCCACCGGTCCGAGGCCTTTTTTTATGGCCTCGCTGTCGGGGGATGGGACCTTCACCTGTTTAGGGCCTGGGGAGAAAGTAAAACAATAACTGAATGGTTAGAGGACAGAAGATGCCGCTGTAATTGTAGGGAAATACTCGAGGAAAGGTTCCGGAAAAAATGGAGGATAGAATGGGCTATTAGCCTTCACCCCTTCTGGAAACGGGAAATAATCGCCACTATAAATTGATTGATTCGAAAGGACTCGAAAAGACGATCTATTGGTGGTCTAGAACCCCAACAAGATGTAAAGTAACTCTCAGGACATTTATGGAAAGGCTAAATCGAGGGGTGCCACTTGATGAGGCACTACGTTGGTACCGGATGTCCACAGAGAAAAAGAGGTGGGTTCCGGACCCTACCGGGGAAAGGAAGTGGATTTAACTTTCTGCTGGAAAGTCTATATTTTAGTCACTCGTGGAAAACAGATAAACTGGAGCTAGATATGAGCAGTAATAATTTGACCGCACTTAAAGAAAAATTTGAACTAAACCTCCCTCCGTTCAACCTTCTTCCGGAAGAAGAGGTGAATACCCCCAAAGATCTGTTTGGGGTATTCCTTCGGATGCTTAAGGATAACGTTTCAACCAGAAAGAGGAAATTCCTTCTCAAGTGGCTCTCCATCAAACTCGGTATTGTAGTCGCTTGTCTTATCGAGGAAGGAGAAAACTTCGAGGAGCTAGACGGTGAAATCAAGCATTTCATGGAAAAGGGAGTAGATAAATACTACTCCCTCAAAGAGGAGGGAGAGCTTCTCTCCGAAAAAGACTCCACTCCGCTGGTTTAATGATCTCAAACCCTAAAAAGTAAAAGGGGAGCCTTTTGGCTCCCCTTTTACTAGGTGGTTGTCGTGGAAGAGACTACGTAGGATTTGAGGTAGGATTTAGGGTGGGATTTAAGGTAGGCAAAAAAGAGGAACCACCAGGTGTATTTAACCTTACGCTAAATGCAGAAAAATTTAAAGCTTTCCGAAAGGGGAGATTGTTCAAATCATTATGAGTAAAAAAGTAAAGAAAAAATTAAAGTCTCGCCGACTTGGGAAAAATTTTTCAATCAGATCCTCAAAAGGATTTCCAATTGATGATGTCAATGCCTTCGAGTCCACTGGAGAATATCTTTTCTGGTTGACTCATGGACTCAACTACCTTCATTCGGACTTCGAGTCCGCAGTTTGGAGGCCCCTTTATGATATATATGAGGGAAAAACTCCACAAATAGAAGAAATAAGAATAAAACTTGTGAGTACCTTTTCAAAGGACGAAGAATGGACTCCAATAGGAAAAGTCCTCGGGGTTTGGGCAAGTCAAGGACCCGGGGAGATCTACTCTGTATACCGGAATATTCTCCACACCGTAAAAAGGTCCTTGAAAGGACCTATTAAGGAAGAGGAGCTTGAAGATCTGGTGAGAGGACCTTATTTCGGCCCCGTTTGGGGGATCTTCCACGAAATGAAAGAACGCTCCCTCCTAATCCTTAATTAGAGGGACCTCAACCATTCGTCATAATGATCCTGAGCGGTCTTTTTCTTCGTTTCCTTTTTCTTCTTTCCTTCACCGCGCCAATCTGTGGTTCCTTTATATTTATCCAAGGTGGCCGCACAGAAGGCTTCCGGGTTATCCATTTTGCCCTTCATCTTTTCTACACAAGCCTTAAAAGGATCCTTCCCACCACTTGTGATCTTCCCATAAAAGGCGTCGAAGGATTTCTGGGTCCAACCTTTTGGAAGCTTTGACCAACCTTTACCTTTTTTGGCCGTCCGAGACCCGGAAAGATACATGGAGGCTAAGGTCTGAGCGAGCTTAGTTCTCTTCTCCGAGGGGGGATTCTCCAGAGTTTCTTTCTTCTTTCTCCCCTTCGAGAGAGGCTTCTTCGAAGTTTTCTTTTTCTTTCCTTTCTCCGAAGGAGGCTTCTCTAAGATTTTATTTTCTCCCTCGGGCTTTTCAGCCTCTTCAGGTTTTTCAGTCTCTTTAGGTTTTTTGTTCGCGGACTCTACCTGGTCCCGAATCAATTTCTCTTCTTTTTCCTGGATTTTTTCGAGGTCATTTTTTCCTTTTTTGAGATCCTTCTGATTATCCTTCTCCTTTTTTTCAATAAGCCCTTTCGCAAGAGCTGGGTCATTATCTAATAAATTTTCCAGATCTCTTTCATCTGCCCCGAGGATATGAAGTAAATCCTTAAGTTTCTCAAAAATCTTTTTCTTAATATCATTCGTAAATAATTTATCTTCGAGTTTTCCCCGAATCTCTTTTCTTTTCTCAGGGTCCTTAAGAGCCTCGTGGATATCCTCCCGACTAGGCATGTCAGGATCATCTCCGGCAACTTCCTCGATAAGGTCCCCAGTTTCCTTTGTGAGACTGAAGTCTTTGGAAACTTCGATATCACCTTCCTTTTCCTGTTCTTTTTTGAAATCCTCTTGAGCTTTTTCCCTATCCCAATTTGCCTCTTCCTTCTCCTCTTTCTCTTTATCTAATCGGGCAAACTTATCCTCTTTCCATTTATCAAACCTTTTCTGTACAGTTCTATTTATACTCTCGTCTTTATCACGATACGTGATCATAGTTTTCCACTTAATGGTCCTTCCAGTAAGTGGGTTTTGTATCTTCTCGTCACCAACATCATTATAGAACTCGATCCATTCCCCTGGGATGTCCTTAGGAGAACCACCACCACCACCTCCTCCTCCAGAAGGTTTGGCACCAGATTCCCCTTCGGCCCCTTCCTCTTCTTCCTCGAGGGGGACTTCCTGGGCTACGTGGAGAGTCTCTTCCTCGTCTCGGTTCGCACTTTTCAAGTATAGGTAATATTTATTTCTCATTTCTGGCACCATTTAACCGTTGAGGATCGAGAGGATCTCGGAACGGAGTTCCGGATTCTTGTGGGCCAGGTGAACCAAAGAATTTGGAAGCCAGCTTGGTTCCTCCAAAGACTCTTCTCTAACGGCCATTTTCTGCAGGAGAGGAATAATCCTAGGGCGCAGAGCCGGCTTCCGATGGGCCACACGTATCAAATTTTGAACTACCTGGTCAGGTCTCGTTTTCGGTTTCTCCGAAAAGAAAGAAACGACCTTATCACGGAGTTTGGGGTTAGATTGAGCCAACCGAATGAGGGTAGTCACTAACTCTTTTGGATCCTGAAGAGCACCGGACCGGATCGACCGGGACCTCTCCGAAGCCATATGATGACGGAAGAGGTTATGTTGAAGAGCCCGGTCTATCCTACCCAAGGCCCTCTCAGAATTATCATAAACATCTCTAGAGTCGACCGAGTCAAGCTGCCGATCAAATTGTTCCTTAAGCTTTTGTTTTTTCTCCGCCTCGTATCCCTTATCCTTAAGGAGTGTAAACATCCCCCAAAAACCTTCTTTGGCACGCTTGTCTGCTCTCTCCTTAGCCCCCGCTCTGATACTGTTCCTGGCACCCTCCAGAGTTTGCGCAGTTTCCCGATCAAACTTCATAAGTTCTTTACTCGTTTTATTTTCCGACCAAGCTCCCTTACGTGCTTCTTCAATCTTTTTCTTCCGTTCAATTTTTCTAGTTGCCTCAATGCCATTTAATTGCAACTCGGCTTCTTCGGCATCGAATCCTCGCGCCTTATGCTCATTGATGGCCCACGTCCAAGCCTTCTCGTTGGCTTTCGGCCAAATTTTTCTATATCCACTATCCCTAGGAATATAATCGAATTTTCGATAATACAGTAAGGTATTCCAAGAAACCTTTTTCCCGGTATCTGGATTCTTCTCCGTTTTCGTTCCAAATTTTTCTAGGAAAGGAAAAAGATACTCATCCTTAGGAGTACGGTCATCCCTTCGAGTCAACCCATCAGAGTCATCAGAGCGTGACTGCCACGCTCTATCATCTAGACCTTCCCAGTCATTCATAGCCCGTAAGAAATCAGGATCTTTCTCCACCTCGGTTCCGTCAGTATCATAGTTCCGGTTACCGCCACCGGCTCTTTGAATTTCCTGGGACTCATCCTGTTGAGCAAAGAGATCCGTGAGCGTTTTTTCGAAACTCTTGACTGCACTTTTAGCCTTCTTGGCCGCACTATTTCCGGAACTCTTTTGTTTCCCCGAAGAGATCGTTGCAAGGGCTCGGAGGAAAGCTTCCATAAGAGCTTTGATTAGGTCCTCCTTCTTCACATCACTTTGAGCAGCACCTCTCTCCTGCAGATTCTGGGGAACAATAGGGGCCTCTCCGGACATCACACGGCCACTCTGATTACGCTGTTTTTCGGCAAGGGCGGCTGCATTCTCTTGCTCTTCCTTGAGCTTTGCCATTTGCTTGTCGCGCTTGATCCTTTCCTCTTGCTTTTTAGTTTTACGTTTCTCTTTTTCCGCGTCTAATTTAGTCTTTTGTTCCTCGTCTGCCAGTTGCTTTTTAGTTTTACGTTTCTCTTTTTCCGCGTCTAATTTAGTCTTTTGTTCCTCGTCTGCCAGTTCCTTACGCTTGTCCAACATCTCGCTAATATTTCTTTTGAACTTCTGATAGAGAGTTAGATCACCAGCTTTCTGAGCTGCCTTAGCTTCTTCCTGAGTTGCCTTCACTTTGGCATCAAGATTGGCCAACTGGTCCTTCGGGGTATTCGCCCCAGATCCTCTAGTACGTTCCGCAGCCGTCGGTCTCTCGTTCTTCGGGGTATTCGCCCCAGATCCTTGATTAGGTCCCGCTGCCGGTTTCTTTGGGGCACTTGGATTATCTGGAGAAGCTAATGTGTTAGAAAGCGTTTGCAGGCCTCGATAAAGTTTTTTCCCTACCGCCTTCACTCCGCTCGTAGTTTTTTCTTTCAGGTTTTCCCAACCGCCTTTCTCAGGTTCCGGAGGTTTCGGAAGAGTCAGGTCTACCTTTTTGGGTTCCGCCTTCGGACTGGTCATATTAGAAGTTTCTTCTTGCTGCTTTCTAAGTTTTTTCTGCCTATTTTTTCTCTTATTTTTAGACCTAGAATGTACGGGTCCTTTGTTCTTCTTACTTCGGGTCTTAACCTTAGCTTCTTTTAAAAAGTTAGGACTCTTAATCAAATCAAGAGCTAAAGGGAGAAGCTCCGTCCGATATGTGGGGAGACGATAAGCCAAATGTATGATTGTAGAAACAGTCCCACGGTCCACATCTAAAGCTATACGATTCCCAAATTTTTCAAGGACTACTCGACTCTCCAAAACATCTAGGAGGACATTTCTTACTTTTGGATTCTCGTGAGCATATCGAATAATTTTAGACTCGAGGGAGTCTACCGGAGGTCGGAGGATCTCAAGGAGGTCCCCCCTCATATCCGGATTTTCCTTGGCAAGGTGTATTAAACCTTCAACCAAATTAGAAGAAGCAATTTTATCTGCCTTTTCTTCATCGTCTTCCGGTTCTTTTTTAGTCTTAGGTTCCTTATCCTCTGACTTTTCGGATTTGGGGCCTTTATCTTTCCCTCCCTTACTTTTTTCTCTTTTCAGGGCTTCTCGATCAACAGCATTTACCTTTTTCCAGGTTGTGATAAAGGTAATTAACTGCTCCAGCATTTTCCGCACAGTGACTTTATCACTGGACATCATATAATAAAGTTTTTTCGCTTCTCGGTTCAAATCCGAGTTGTGAGTTGGAACTTTTATATTCTCTAGAGCCGACATAAGTTTTTTTATGTTCGGGTACCCCGAACCTGCAGGCTCTTTCCCAGACTTTTCCTTGTCCTTGGGAGACTTCTTTTCTTCCTTAGGAGTCTCTTCTTCAGGAGTCTCTCCCTTAGGAGTCTCTTCTTCAGGAGTCTCTTCTTCAGGAGTCTCTTCTTCAGGAGTCTCTCCCTTAGGAGTCTCTTCTTCAGGAGTCTCTTTGGAGTATTTCATACGGAAAATCTCTCTATCTTTAACATTAACCTGTGGAGTCATTTCGGACCTCAGGAAAATCTTCTTCCTTCCTCTAACAGAAGAGAGAATAGCATATTTATTGATCTTCAGTACGACAAGTCAAAAGAAAGCCGTCTGAAACAAACTTAGGAACAGTACCGTCAACCCTTACGATTGGGGCGGAAACAAAATCTATCTCAGTAGATACAAGAAGATTCCTCCCCTCTTTTTCGAAAGGTTGCTTAAAATTGGGCCAAGAAGTTATTTTTTCCCAACGACTCGGTTTTTTATACAACTTTTCAAAAAGGTAAGGCATCACCTTCTTTTCCGATTTGGAACCTAAAAGGTTCACTGCTTCCCTTACCATCGAGGACATCCCACCAGCTCCACGAGAATTCGTGACACGGATCAATCCGGCTTTTGTGTCGCTCCTCTTCCAGTGATATTTTTCCATAATCCCACAACTAGGTGGGACATAAGAATTAAGCCACTGGTCGGCGCAGATCTGAATGATCTCTGGATGTCTCGCGATCTCGTACCAACCTGAAAGAAGCCAATCAAACTTTTTGTTGTGGGGCCCCTTCCCTCTTTTTGCATTCAGGTGCTTCACCAGGAATTGGGGGTCTTTCATCGCTTCTGCGGCTTCTTCTCCCCACGCCCATTTAGCTATTTCAGGCTTCTCACGGGCAAACCTCACGAAAAGGGCTGGCATTGTCTGCGCCCACCAATGAGCGATCCCCACGGAAACCGTATCCAGAGAGATCCAACTATCTGGACCCCTGCTAAATTTTCCCTCACCCTTATAATTCGAAACAAGTTTCAACAAACCCGAAACAAAACTTCCATCCCCGGTTATCTGTTTCCACTGATTATCTACCTTATTGAAAACATCAGGAGCATGATCATACCCCCACATTTTTTTGATCTTCGGTAAACCATGAAGAGGAGCCAGATCCATTTTCTCACCGTAGAAAAAGATGAAGAGAACAAGTCCCTCACCTATTCCGGAAAATAGAAAGGCTAGTTAAATTAAAGAGAATCCTTCATCAAATTCTCTTTAATTGCGGAAAGGAGAATTCGAGACTTGGAACAATCCTCTTTCCTGAAAGTGAAAAAACCGATCACACTAAAGGTACAATAAGAGTAAGGTCTTGTGTCCCTAGAAAAAAGGGTTCCCATTAAGGGGATAGAGAATCCTGAGTTTCTAAGTCCGAAATCCTGGAATACACCGGAGATAATATGAGAAAGGGAAAGGTAATCGTTGTCGAGGGTCTAATCGGGGCCGGAAAAACCTGTTTCTCCAATGAGTTGGGAAAAGCTCTTGGAAACCAAACTTTGATTTTTGGAGAACCCGACGACGAAAACCAGGCCAACCCATACCTGGGTGATTATTACAAGGATCAACTCAGGTGGGCTTTCACGATGCAAATCCACTTACTTCAGGCTCGCCTGAAAATTCATTTGGATGCCCAGTGGTATTCACTAAACAGAAGAAAGAATGCAGTGATCGACCGTCCCTTCTACGGCGACACGGCTTTCGCTCGACTCCAGTATAAGAAAAAATACTTGGAGAGTCGGGAGTACGAGACATATCGTAGCCTCTACCACTCTATGACAGCTCAGGTCCTTCACCCCCAAATTTGTATCTGGGTACAGACAACCCCCGAAACCTCTGCTCGTAGAATAAACTCTAGAATGGTCGGAAGGGAAGGAAGGGAATGTGAATCTGTAATCGACTTAGATTACCTAGACCTTTTAAATAAAGAAATCGAACATATGATTTCAGTCCTCGAAAATGCCGGAGTTCGTGTTATTCGTCTTGACTGGAATAAAGACACGACACCAGAAACTCGAGCACCCTTGATCGAGTCCATTTGTGAAACGATCAAAAATTACGAACCTCCAGACCTTTTTCTGGACCTTCACAGAAGAACCATTTAAAACAGGGGTTCGAGAAAATGATAGTTTTTGGGAGAAGAAAGATAGTTTCAGGATAGTTTCCCAAAAACCTATAAAAATCAAAGAGTTACTTAAACCCGTGTCCAGAAAATGAAGGTCAAACCTTCCAGATACGGGTTTAACTTATTTCCTTTCCTGAAATATGACTCAATAAACTATCCATTTGGGGAAAATCTTCTCCGGAAACTATATAATTACCCAAATATCCCCGTCTCCTCTACAAATTTCACAAACTCATTCCGGTAAAGTGTCTCCGACATCGAGGTTCAAAGTCTTCTTTTCCGGCTACGATTATTTGAGAGCCTCTCTTTCCTTGGATGCCCTCAAGAACCTTTTTATTTGTACACTGGGAGAAGTTTGCATCTTCTCCACAAATCATACAAACAGCTTGGAGCTTAGTGACCTGTTCTGCCAGACAGAGCAGTTGAGGAACCACGTTATGTCCATTATGAAGGAAAGGTTTTCCAGCGAGATCTTTGTCCAAACAGGACAGGATAACCCTCTTTCCCTCATTCGCCAATTTCTCCACGAGAGGGACTAACCCTTCGTCGAAGAATTGAGCCTCATCGATTCCTACCGTAAAGGATTCCGGATCAATTCTGCTTTCCAGGTCCGATGAATTTTTTACGGCGCAAGCTTCCATTTTTAATCCTTCATGGGAAACTACATCCGTATCACTGTATCGGTCATCCTGTATTGGCTTGAAAAGTTGGACTCCTCTCTTTGCGTAAGTAACCCTTTTCAAACGATTGATCATCTCCTCTGTTTTTCCGGAGAACATCCCACCAGTAATCACCTCGATCCTACCGAGTGAAGCCGGCCTTTCCATCCTTTCTCCCCCAAAAAAAAGCCCCGCAAAGCAGGGCATCAAAGAAATCAATCCGAAGAACCCAACCTACTCCTCTCCGGAGGAGAGGACCTTAGCAATCCTTCGGTCTTCTGCCTTCACACCTTCTTCCTGTTCTCTCATCTTGTGCAAAAGCTTCATCTCATTTTCTGGGAGTCTATAGTTTCCCTCTCGACTAGTCAACCCAATAGCTCCGGGTTTCATCATTTTCACGAAATCCGTATCCATCTTTCGAATGGCAATGATCCACTCGAGGGTTAGGTCGGAACCCGCACCTAACATCAAATGCTGCCCTAACGGAACAAGGGGTTTCCTCTCCTTCATGAGAAGAACCCCGGATCTGGTTTTCAACTCAAGATCAAAATAGGTTACTGGAATAAGGATTTCCGGAGCCGTGAGAACTACTCGGAAAGTGATTTGGAGACGCAAATCTCCGAAGGAGACAGCTTTGAATTTATTTACCACCCCCCAGTTTACAATATGAATCTCAAGGTCTTGAGATTGAACAAGCCTCTCAAGGACTTCCTGCTCATCCTCTGACATCGGAGTATACAGGGAATGAGGGTTTCCACCCCCAAAAGGATTCTTTCCATCATGACCCATGTTTTGATCTCCATTTCACAAAACTCAGAATAATCATACTCTACTAACAAAGCAGGCTCTGTTATTTGCTCCCTTTTTCCCCAAAAAAAAGGAAACCTCAACACTTATCGCTGGGGAAAACCCGACCACATCAGACTGGTGGAAAAAACACTCCCCACAATCTCCCCGTATAAATCCAAACCCTTTATTCGGATTGAATTTATGAATCACCCCTCGACAAGATACCGGGCGATTTGAACGGATAACTTTTCTAGCTCTTTTGTGCTTTTTATCCGTTTCCGGATAAACCTCGACCTGTACTTCCTCTCCTGCAATCGGAGGAGGAAATTCTTCAAATCCTCCGAACTTAAAAGAATCCAGATAAAAAAATACGGTTTCCTCTCCCAAAAGAAGAAAACCGTACATTCTATCCGAAAGATATTTGGAGACTATCGCTTCCTGCAAACTCAGACTTTCCCCATCTCAAGAGCTTCTGCTGCCTCAAGGGCTTCAAGTAGCTCTGATTTTTTCATGTCCATACTGAGTTCGAGGTCATAATATTGTTCCCCAATTTCAATCAACTCTTTTTTGTTCATTTTCCTGTCCCACAAGGTGTCGTCTATCTCTTCTGGGACCGGCTTGGGCTCCGGCTTGGGCTCCGGCTTGGGCTCCGGCTTGGGCTCCGGCTTGGGCTCCGGCTTGGGGGCCGGCTTGGGCTCCGGCTTGGGCTCCGGCTTGGGCTCCGGCTTGGGGGCCGGGGGAGCTACAGGGGGAAGGGCCGGGGGAGCTGCTGCACTCCTCATAGCCTCTTCTACACTCTTCGGCTGTTCCGAGACCTGTTTCTCAGGAAAATTTCTACGAAATCTTTTCATGAAAGGAGGTGTATACGCCATGATTATCCTTCGTTTTTTGTCGCCTTTATTTCGAAACTCCTCTTCCGAGGAGTTTCGACCAAGTTAGAAACTTTCCGGAATTCGAACCCTATTTTTCCTCTGTTTCTTCCCCAGAAGAAGACCCGAAATCTTCCAGGTTACTTTCTTCTTTTTCCAGGACGGGAGAAGATAGGCTCTCAAGAGTCTCAATTTGTTCAGGCCCCCGAGTAATTTGGGCTACCCGAGTGTATCTATCTACAAGAGCTTGGCCCCCAATGAAGAAAGAGGCCAAAAACCCTGCGGTGATGATTGTAATTGAAAAGTTGAGACTTCCTTCATAGCCTCCCTTTGAAACCATGTAAACCATCAACCCCAAAAGACCAAACTCAATAAGAATGAAAGCCAGGAATTTCTTTGATTTTAAAGCTGTTTTCTCGAATTCGTTGGGGTTCATTTTTTTTCTTGGGGGTAGGAGCGTTTAACTTAATCTCTGAACTCTCTCCTAGGCATCCGTGTACGAACACCTTGAGTGTTCATTGCCCTCTGAAAGTTATCTTCCACAACCTGAGGGTCTGCCAGTATCTGAGAAGGACCCGGATTATTCAAAATCAAGGTCTCCAAACGAGTTTGTTCCGCTGGGAGCATTGTAGGTACAATTTGATTAAATTCGGAACGAGCTTGATTACTCGTCCTTAAACAGTAAAGAATAAAATCATTCTGAAGGCGCGGGGGATTTTTAATGTCCCCATCGACCCCTTTCAGCATGTTTTCTCCCCTGTCGTTGTACCACCAACCCATTTTTAGATACCGGTTTTCCAGAAGGGAGTAGGACTTCCTCTCTAAATCTGCACCCTATAAAGATAAAACCGAGGGATTTACCATCGGAATTCCGGTCTCTTCTCTGTATAAACACTCACATCACAACCACGGCCCTTGATATATCTTACAATTTCTTCCACTTGCGGAACCGTAAGGACAACCTTCCATAAGGTCCTGGACCCGTCATATTTTAGTGCCGGACTCAAGGGAACAAAAAGATCAAAGGGTTCCCCACCGGAAATTTCAAGAGTGAAACATTTACCCGGATTCATTTTTCATTTTAGGGTAAAAGAAAGATTTTTTAAGGCGTTGAGACAAAAACATCTAGCCTCCAACCAACCTCCCGGTCCGAGATCCTATCCACTGTTTGAATACAAAAATTTACCGGAGTCTCTAATCTCTTAACTCGGTTCACAAAATAACCGGCACAGGTGTCAACAAAGCAAAACTTGCTTTGGAGGGCACCCTCATGAGACATCCGGAAAAACCATTCAAAACTTTCTCGAATCTCTTGACCTTCCGGCTCCACCAAAGAAAAACTAGAAGGGTCCAAGGAACCTTCAACCAAAGATTTAAGGACCTCCAAAACGGACCTACGCCCTTGAGTTGTAGAAATAGCCTTCCAGGCAAATTCTCTCTCCAGTACTGGACGTACCTGAGCCAATTCAGATCCGGTAATCTCTCCAACATTGATCGGTGCAGGTAGTGATCCCCTCTGGTAGATTTCGGGATCTTTTTCAACTACAACCTGAACAAGAGGGGCCTCCTCTCCTTCTTCCACCCCTAAAGCTGCCCGCACACCCTCCGAGATGAGCTTCAGGACCTTATCAGAAGCGTTGTAGAGCTGGGCCCCTATCATAACGGGGTTCCGGGCAGAGGTCACCACAGAGGGGGCAGGGCGCACTCCTGAAGGAAGTGACCCTGTCCTCAACTCTGGTGCGTCTTCGTCAAACTGGAGACGCTCTGCCAAAAGAGCCTCATACAAAGGATGAAGGTTTTTGGGGCCGGTTTCCTCGTTCCCCATGAGGAGGTCTCCTGCCGAAAGACCTCTCTCCTCCAACACCTTCCTCAAAGCCACATGATTTTCATCCTGGGACTCCAGGGCCTCCCCTACCCCCTCCCCCGAAAGCTGTACCTTCACAATCCCTTCAACTACTGAAGAAAGATCCTCCTCATCGATCTCCCCCTTCCGGTATTCCTTTAGAGCCTTTTTCAAGCCCTCGGAATTTTCTAAAAGAAGACTACTGATATCTTTAATGGTTACGTCAGCCATATGTCAATTCAAGCCCTCTCCAGACCGATGAGACTGGACACAAAGTTTTAGGAGTCGGTTCAAACAATGATCATACGATTTCCATAGAACTCGTATATCAATATCCGGGTCCCTCATTGAAACCCACTGATAAAAAACAGGGAAAGAAAGCAAAGCTGGGAGGTTTCCTGAAACCTCACCAGGAAAAGTCTGGTCATTCAAAGGGATAATACAGGTTATATCTGTAGTAGTCATTTCTTTGTCACTATGGTTAACGTTGATCCCACCTCCACAATCTCATCCTTGACAGGCTCCCAG
>Ga0114918_10001694_pt1 | contig 19727 bp, 21 predicted proteins | sample LantaG_FD_87015 | JGI IMG/M metagenome (GOLD analysis project Ga0114918, IMG submission 87015) | Deep subsurface microbial communities from Baltic Sea to uncover new lineages of life (NeLLi) - Landsort_02402 metaG | ecosystem: Environmental > Aquatic > Marine > Oceanic > Sediment | place... | reverse complement strand
GAGAGAGAGAGAGAGAGAGAGAGAGAGAGAGAGAGAGAGAGAGAGAGAGAGAGAGAGCAAGAGGAAGAGGAAGAAGAGGTTGATGAGCAAGAAAAAGAAAAAAAAGCTAGTCGAAATGGAATTGAAAACGTCGCTTCGCGGGCCCTCTCTGAGAGCGTTGCTGTCTTTTTTGCTGCTACGAGAGGCACGCTACGACAACACACCTGGCCTGGACGCCGTCCCGGCACCGTCGGCGGCTCCTGCCGTGCCGTTGGGGCCGTGGCCAGCGTCGGCAGCGGCAGTCGTCGCCGCATCGGCCGCCGTCGTCGTCGTCGTCGATGGGTGATGGGCCCGAGCGCCGCCTGTTCCTGGCTCGTCCGTCATCTGTTGAGTCCGTTCCGAGCTTCTAGATGCCGAGTGTTTGAGAGCTACTATGGATCTAGCGTGGTTTCAAAGAAGAACAGAGGTTTCTCGTAGCAGAGAGGCTCGCGCGCGACGATGATTGAAAATAGTTTCGAGTCGGCGCCGCTGCCGGGGACTTCGAAAGAAATGAAAGAAACGGCCCCCTTTTTGTTGACATCGACCTCATTTTCTTTTTTTAGACAGAGACCCGACACCGCGCCAGCGTCCTTCCCCGTGCTCTTCATAATTGGAATAATAAAACACTGCAGCAATTTATCACACATTTTTGGTTTTGAAGAAAAAACAGCTAGACGAAAAAAGGAAAGAGGAAAAGAGAAGAGACAAAAAAAAACGTTACTCGCCCTTCCCCGTCTTTCCCTCTCTTCCCTCTTTCCTTCTTCATCCTCCCCCCTGGAAGTTGCTCGCCCCGCTCACGATGATGCCTATGATCACCCCGAAGAGCCCCAGCGCCGACCCGAAGATCTCCACCACCAGGATTTTCACGAACAGCGTCGAGTTGGCCGCGTCCGACAGCGCCGCCGAAGAGCCAACGACGCCGACGCAGAGCCCGCACGCGAGGTTGGCCCACCCCGTCGTCAGGCCCGCAGCTAATAAAGCGTAGCCGCTAGTGTAGGCCGAGACGGGCCAGGTCCCGTCGGCCTTCTTGTCGACGTACTCGATCTTGGTCTGGAGGATGATGGCGACGATGACGCCGTAGATGGCGACGGCCTCGCAGAAGATGACGCTGAGGGGGGAGAGGTGAGAGAAGAAGAGGTTTCAAGGAGTGAGTTTTTTTAGGTTGAGGTTGAGGTTTCTATCGCGCTGTCCCTCTCTCTCTATCGATCACCAGCTTACCTGATCAGGTTCTTCGAGGTGATTCGCGGTTCCCGCACGGCGGCTCCCAGCAGCGACGAGCCCGTGATAAAGATGCCCCTATGTTTTTTTTTAAGTGGAGTTGTTTGTCGAGGTCGAGGTCGAGTTTGAGAAAAAAAAAAAACTCCATCGACAAAAAAAACAAAACCATCATCGCTCTTCTTCGCCTCCACTTCTCTTCGCATCGCGCGGGCACTCTCTCTCTCTCTCTCTCTCTCTCTCCCATGTCCACCCAGCACGTAGATCTTGACGTCATCTACAGACCCAAAGGGAAAGAAAGAGCGAAAGAAGACCCATCAAACTCTCACCACGCCGCCCCGAGGATCGAAAGCCCGACGCAGAGGCCGATGCCCAGCGCCGACCAGTAGTACGGGCTGATGTTCCTGAACACGAGGCCGAGGTAGTCCCAGTCGACGAGAGGAGACGGCGAAGCTCCTAGGCTGTGTACCTGATGGTGCAGGTGCGGCGGAGGGGGCGCGACCGCGGCCATGCTTCTCTTTCTTTGGCGCGGGGAACAATGAGAAGAGGAAAAGAAGAAGAAGAAAAGTGTTGGGCATCAGTTCGTTTTTTTTTTCGTTTTTTTGACGAAGAAAAACATCGTCGGACCCGTGGGGCTTTCCGGCTGCGAGTTTCTCCCTCTTCTTGGCATCGATTCGAGCCGATCTTTCTCGCCTGAGTCGTTCTTGATCTGCTCTTTATTGACTGAGGAGGGAAGATCCTGATTCGAGACACAAAGCGCGGAATCGTCCTGCGAAGAGAAACAGTCCTCGCCCCTCAATCGATTGCTCTTCGATCGATGCCTCGACCTCGACCTTGAAGAAGAAGAAAAGAAAAAAGAAAAAACATGTACCTCGCCCACGGCTGGCCGCGCGCCCTCGACCTCGACCTCCCCGGCCAACCAGTCGCGTCCTTTCACGACGGATCTGTCATTGTCTTCGTGACTTCCGGCGGGTTGGGGCTTTGGTCAGCCGGCGCCGGGGGCGGCGGAGGTGGCGGGTTGTTTTCCGACGGGAGCAGCAACGGCGAAACTCTGTCTTCCTCTTCAGCAGCTTCCTCGTCGGGAGCACCGTTCAAACTCGCGACAGAGCTGGCTCCGAGGGGGGAGGCGCACGTGGCTGCTCTGTGGCGGCCAGCGGGGATCGTCTTCGGAGGAAGGGCAGGGGGAGAACACCTTCACCAGCAGCAGCATCAACAGAGGCGCCTCCCGGCGCTCGCCGTGCTGAGCTCCGCCGGCGTCCTGCGCATCTACGGAGTCCACTTCTCGGAGGAGAGGAGGGCGCTGCCGCTGTCTGCGCCTCTCGGAGGGTGCTACTCGGGCGGGAACGGTGGAGAGGCCGGAGGTGGAGGTGGAGGAGGCGGCGGCGGAGGAGGAGGAGACGGAGCCAACGCTTCTTCCTCTTCTTCTTCCTCCTCGGCAGACCCTTTCTCGCTTTACGGCTCTGACGACCCGATGACGGGCGTGGGCCCCTCAGCGATCGACATCTATGTCACCGAGGAGATCGACATCGTCGGGATGAGCAGCAGCGGCGGGATGGCGGAAGAAGAAGGAGGAGAAGGAGGGAAAGAAGCCTCTCTCGGCGTTGGCGTCTCGCGCCCTGCAGCCCTTGCTGGCGACGCCTCTTGTATCCTCGTCGCTCTCGCCGACGGCGAGGTTCTGGCGGTGACCTGGCAGGGGGACGTGCGGGGGAGGGCGAGGCCGTTCGACGGGGCGGTTGTCAATGGAGGCAGCAGCGTCAGCGGGAGCAGCGTTGCTCCTCTGAGCCCGCCGCGCTCGCCGCTCCCAACGACGACGGCGACAGCGACGGCGACAGCAGCTCTCTCTTCGTCTTCGCCGCTGCTCCCCCCACTCCTCTCCCCGTCGCTGCCTTCGCCCTTCCCTTCGCCCTCAGCCTACCGGTCTCCTCCCCCCCGTTCCGCGAGAAAACAGCCCCCTGTCTCTGCTCCTCTGGTCGCGCTACACTACTGTCCAGCCGCCAGAGTCGCCGCCGCGGCGTTTGGCGATGGCCGCGTGGCGCTTGCCCGCGCCTCCCCCACGGCCCCGCGGCCACCGGCAGCTCTGGGCATCCCCTGGGACGTCCGAGCCGGTGGGGGTGGGCCCACGGCGAGGCCGGTGGCTGTCGCCGTCTGCGGCGCCGCGGACGCCGTCGCCGTCGGGACCGACCTGGGCGACGTCGAGCTCTTTCCTCTCTCGTCGTCGTCGTCAAGGAGGTCGAAGAAGAAAAGGAGCTCGAATTCTTCCCTCGCTCCGTCTTCCCCGCCGACGTTCTCCCCCGGATCGATGGCGACATCGAGCTACACGGGCGGTGGAATCGACGACGAGGAAGAGGCGCCGCCGGCTCTGCCGATGCGGGTGCTTTCCCCTCGCGGCGACGGCGACGACGACGGCGTCGGCGAAGAAAACGAAGTCGAGCGAGAAACAACAGCAAGAAGGGGCGCCGGCCCGGCCGCTGCTCTCGCCTGGTCCCCGTGCGGGGGCGCTCTGGCGGTAGGGTGGGCCCGCGGAGGGGTCTGCGGCTGGACGCGCTCAGGCTGCCGGCTGTTTTCCTCTCCTGCCGTGAACGCCTTAGAAGAGGAAGAAGAAGAGGAAGAAGAGGAAGAGGAAGAAGATAAAAACGAATCTTCATCTTCGTCTTCTCTTCCTCGTCCTGCTCCCCAACCTCCGTTCAGGCTCGAGGACGGCGCGAGGGCGCTGGCCTGGTCCCCTGTGGGCGGAGGGCGCCTCTTCGTGCTGCAGCCTCCGCCTTCCCTCGCCTCCTCTTCTTCCTCCTCGTCCTCTTCTTCTTCGGAACCTCCGATCTTTGCCCGCTGCCTCGAGATCCCGCTGGCGAGGGCCCTTCCGTCCAGGGCTGCCTGCGCCGTCGCAGGGATGCTCGCCGACGACGCGCTGCTGCTGGCTTCGACGGGCGACGGGAGCGGCAACGGAAGCGGAAGCGGAGGAAGCTCCAGGTCTCAGCACCAAAACCACCACCACCACCACCACCACTCTCTCCTCTACCACCCGCCTTCGTTCGTGCAAGTCCGCCCGCCGCCGGCCTACCTTTCGGCCAACTGGCCCCTCTCCGTCGCCTCGCTGAGCCCAGACGGGGCCAGCGCGGCGGTGGCGGGGGCGAGGGGCCTGGCTTTGCTGACGCTCTCTCCGAGTTCTTCGAGCTCTTCTTCGAGTCATTCGTCTTCCTCTCTTATCGACCCCGCCACCGCCCCGAGGAAGTGGCGCCTCTTCGGCGACGTCTCGCAAGAGGCCCGCCTCGCCGTCGGGGCAGTGGCGTGGCTTCCGGGGCTCGTCGTCGTGCTGGGCTGCGGGCCTTTGCCCTTCGAAGGCGGGGCACTGGCAGCAGCGGCGGCAGCGGCAGCGGCAGGAGCAGGAGCAGGAGCAGCAGCAGGAGCAGGAGAAAGAGCCGGAGGAAGCGGCGTCGTCTTCCGCCTCGGCGGGGCGGCGGAGCGTTACCCTTCGATCGTGGAGCGTGGGACCGCGGTCGCAGCTGCCTCTTTCGCGGCGATGGAGGCCGAGGAGAGCGCGCGGGCAGCAGCGGAGAAAGGGAGCAATAAGAGCAGAAACAAGAAGAAGAAGAAGAAGCGCCTCCCCGTCCCCTCCGACCCGCCGCCCGGAGTCCCGACCCTCCACGTCTACCCCCGCTCCCACCTCGACGCCTCCTCGAAACTGAGCGTCCTGCGGCTGCGGTCGCCGCCGCTGGCCCTGGACGCGGCCGGAGGGGAGTTTGTGCTCGCGGCGTTCGCTTCGAATACTTCTCAGAGTTATTCTTCTTCTCTGGGCTCTGCTGCTGCGCTCTCGGGAGGTGGAGGTGGGAGCGGCGCCGGATGCAGCTTTGGGCTCGGAGGCGGCTTCCTTCCCGAGGGTTCCGGGCTAGACATCGTTCTCTATCGGCTCCAGCTCGAGGACCAAGAAGAGGAATCGGAGGCGGCAGCAGAGGCAGCAGCAGCAACAAATTCAGGCGGCGGTGCGAGATCCTTCCTTTTCGGAGGAGCTCGGGGGGGGCCGGCGCCGCCGCCGCCGCTGCGAGCGACGCTCGTCGCCGTGAGGGAGCTCTCGGTGCTCTCTCCGATGGACTCGCCGCCGCTGTTCGACGCCTTCCTGGCGTCCGTGCCGGCGTTGGAGCCGAGGAGAGCGGCGCGCGCGAAGAAAGTGAGGGGCAGGAGGAGGCAGAGCGGCAGCAGCAAAGACGCCGCTCTTTCTTCGTCTCTTTCTCTTCCGCTTCCTCCCCAGCCTCCGCCTCCGCCAAGGCACGCCGTGCTCCTCCGCAGGGGAGGCACCGCCGCCCTGCTCGACCTCGAGACGGGCGCCGAGGCGCGGCTGGGAGAGGAGGGGGAGGTCGACGCTCTCTGGCTGCCATGCCGCGACAACAGTGAAGGAGGAGGAGCAAACTCCTCCTCCTCTTCTTCTATGTCTTCTTCTCTTTCTTCTCTCTCTTCGCCATGGTGGGCCTACGGCCCGAAAGGGATCAAGATGTGGCTCCCGGCAGACGTCACAGCGGCCGCGGGAGGGGGCCTTTTGTCCCCTTCAACTTTCGGAGGAGGAGAAGATTCGACTTCTTCCTCCGAAAGCGAAAACGAAGACAGAGCCGAACTCCTCGCCTCGCAGCTGTCGACCGCGGTCTCCCTCACAGGCAACGACAGCGACCCGCCGATGCCTCCCGTCTCGGTCTTTAACACTCCCCCCGGGTCGGCCCGGAGGAGCAGCAGCAGGAAAAGCAAGAGCGGGAGCTGCGGAGGAGGAGGAGCAGGGAAAGAAGCGGGTTCTTCTCCTCTGCCGTTCCCTCTTGTTAACCCCCCTTTCTCGCCACGAGAACCCGAGCTCGAGTTCGACAGGGGGTCCTTCCCGCTCGCGATCTCCGCGCGAGGTGACTCTGCGCTGTTCGTCTCGCAGAGGGTGATCAGGAGCAGCAGCGGCAGCGGCAGCGGCAGCGCGGGTGCCGCCGCCGCCGCCGCCGCGAGAGGGAGAGGGAAAGCCAAGGCTTCTTCCGCTGCCGCTGCCGCTGCCGCTTCGGCTTCGGCTTCGACCGCGTCTCTCCCCGACGGCCACGCCAGCCTCCCTCTCTTCCTCCCGAGCATCCGCGTCGCCCCTTACCTTTCCGCGGTGCTCCGGAGGCTGCTGGCGAGGGGCGAGGCCGCCGCGGCCCGCAGGGCGCTGCTGCAAGCGCTCTCGATGACGCTGCCGGAAGAGGAGGAGGAGGCCTTGGACGGAAACGCCGACCCGAAAGCCCGACGCATACAGAAGAGGCTGAGGAAGAAGTTAAAATTGAGGCAGCGCCCTTCTCACGCGTGCGTGATGCGGACGGCGCACGCGCTCGAGTGGCTGCTGTTCACGGCGCTGGAGGCGGCGTGCGAGGAAGGAGAAGGAGAAGGAGAGGGTGAAGGGAAAGAGGAAGAAGGAAAAGAGGAAGAAGAGAATGACGAAAACAAAACCGCTCCCTCTCCCTCCCCCTCGCCCCCCTCCCTCCGCCTCCTCTCCGAGGTCGCCTCCCTCCTCACCCACCACCCCTTAGTCCGCGACGTCGTCGTCTCCGTGGCCAGGAAGACCGACGCGTCGATGTGGCCGCGCCTGTTCGCCGCCGCGGGCAGGCCCTCGCTGCTCGCGTCGGCAGCGATTTCTGATTCTAGCCTCGACGCCGCCGCGGCGTGCCTGCTGCTGGTCGACAGGATCGAAGGGGCGGACGCGGCGCACGCGCTGGCGATCCGGCTGCTGGCCGCGGTGCTGGCGCCGGCGTTTGTGATTGTCGGGGGAGGAAAAGAAGGAGAGGACGACGGAGAAGAAGAAAAAGAACAACGAAAAGAAGAAAGAGAGAAGGCTGTTTTGATTTCCGACGCCGCCCTCTTCGACCGCGCGGAGCTCGCAGCGGAGCTGCTGAGGTTTATCATCCCCCCCGCCCCGGACGGCAGCCTCCCTCTTCCGGCGGGTTGGGGGAGAGCAGCGAGCGGGAGCAGCGAAGGAGGAGCCGCTGCTGCTGCTTCGAGTTCGAGTTCTTCTTGGTGGCCTGCGTTCCTCTCTTCGACCGCCGATGTCATCGCTCCTCCTCCTCTCGCTTCTTCTTCTTCCTCTCGTTCAAACCAGCCCCCTCCTCCTCCTCCTCCGGGTGCCCCGCGCGGCGGCGCCGAGAACGCCCCCGCGGCGGAGGCGGCCTGGTGCCACTTCGCCTCTGCGGCGCGGGCCCTGCTGTCGGGCGGGAGACTGCGAGCGCTGGCGGCGCTGTCGGAGGCGCTCCGAGGGGCCGGGGGGGACCTGGCGGCGCTGCTGGCCGCGACAACAGGGACGGCAGTCGAAACAGAGCAGCAGCAGAGCGGCGCGTCGGCGCTGAAAGGGATCAGCGAGTGCTTGAAGGCCTTCCCTCGTTCGCTGCAGGGCAGCAGCAGCGGTCGCTCCCCTCCCGCGTCGCCGCAGAGGCCGCTGCTGCTGCCGCCGACTTCGGAAGCGGGAAAACAAGAGCAAGAACAAGAGGAACGAGAACGAGAGATCGAGCTCGAAAAAACCCGAGACTGCCTCTCGCTCGCCTGCGCCGCCGAGCGGGCGGACAAAGCTTTGGCTCTGGCGCTGGTGCTGCGGGACCAGGAGGCCCTCGCCTTCATCACCGAGGCGCACCCTCTGCTCTGGGCCGACTTCTGGGCCGCGACCGGGACGAAGGGCCAGGAGAACGGCGTGAGGTTGCCCCCCAAGGTGGCTGCGGCGGCGGACGAGGCGGCGGCCGGGGTCGACGAGCGGCGGAGGTCGAGGGGGAAAAAGTGATTTGTAATAGCAAAATGAAAGGAAGAGAAATGCGGCGTCTCGACGCGACGACGGCACGTGAAACTGCCTCTCTCACTTGTGGAGAAAGAGAAACAGAGAAAGAGAGAGAGACACGGCCGGAAGATAAAGCGGAAAAAGCGGCAAAAGCGCTCGTCGGGGTCGAGAAAAAGAGAGAAGATTTTTTCGGTCGAGGTTGAGACGCTTTCCACTTTTTCTTTTTCCAACGACACGAGTTCTTCGACGCTTCCTCTATTCGCCGCTCTCTCTCTCCGCCCTCACCCGCTCGCCTACAAGCGATCCACCTGCTTCAGAAAGGCAGCATGCGATCCGTCCTCCGCGCGCCGTGCGCGGGAGGGCTTGCCCCGGCGCGTTCGGGGCGCGCGGGACGCCGCGGCGAAAAACCCATCGCTGTCGCTTCCGCCGCTTCCGCCGCAGCTGCCGCCGCCGGCGATGCCCGCTCGCAGAGCCCCTCTCGTGCCAACAGCGCCAAGGCCGTCGCGTCCTCCAACAGACCCGCGGTCGACGCGCCCACGTCGTCGTCGTCGCCGGAGATCATCGGCCGCGACGGCTCGGCTTCGTCGTCGTCGATGTCCGCTGGCGCTCCGCTCAAGGCCGTGCGCTCTTCGAGGTGAGAGATTGAGAAGAGAGAGAGAGAGAGAGAGAGAGAGAGAGAGAGAGAGAAAAACGTTTGAGGGAAAAAAAAAGATGGGGAAAGCTCTCGCTTATTCGCCTCGAGTGCGAGGGAAAGGGCCTCTTTTTGCCCTCGTTTGATGATCTTCGTCGAGTTACGACAGTGCCCAAGCCGTAAGCACTCGTAACAGAGGGAGAGAGCGAGCTCGGACAAGGCAGAAAGGGTCAACGAAGGAGAGGAAGGAAAGCCATGTCGATGTTCTTTTTTCTTGCTTGCGTCCCCTCTCGCCGCTACTTTGCTCACCCTTTCCCTCTCTCATCTCTTTTCCTCTCCTCCCACGCACAGGCCCGCGCCCACCAACAGGCCGGACGCCAAGGACGTCGTCGCCGTCGTGCTGGCCGGTGGGGCCTCCAAGAACCCGCTGGCTTCGAGCACCGCGCCGTCCGCTTTGGCTCTCGGTTAGTTTTTTTCTTTCTTTCTCTCTGTTTTTTTCTTCTTCGCCAAGGCATCTTCTTTTTCGCCGCGATTGGGGATTGCCAGCGGTCGGTTGCACCCGCCTCTCTTCTGCCGCGGCTTTCGCGCTTCTCTCTTCGGGAAGGAGAGAGCACGTCGAAGAAGCATCAACGACACTTGGAATGGGAAGAGAATTTCCCCGAAAGGGCCCACGCGAGAAGGCTTTCGATGGGGGGACGAATCAAGGGCAAAAGAAGAAGAAAAAAGAAGATATCTTTTTTCGGTTTCTTTCAAAAACCGCTCGCTCGCTCGACGTACCCTCCCACCTCTCACATTTGTTCCCTCCAAACTCTCCCCACAAACCACCCACTCGGCAGGCAACATGACGCTCGTCGACATCCCCATCAACAACTGCTTCCGCTCCGGGATCAATTTGATGTGAGTAGAGAGACAGGAGAAAGAGAGAAAGAGAAAGCGACCTCTTTGCCGGGGAAGGGAAAAGAACCCGAGTACTTCTTTTCTCTTCTCACCCTCATTTCTTCTTCTCCGCTTCTTCTTCTTCCTCTCTTTCTCTCCTCCACCCCCAACTACAAAAACAAAAACAGGTTCGTCCTCACCCAGTTCAACTCGCACGAGCTCAACGCCCATGTCGCCCGGGCCTACCCCCCAGCTCTGTTCGGTGGGCCCGCGCAGCAGGGCTTTGTCGACGTCCTGGCCTGCCACCAGACGGCGGAGAACTCCGAGTGGGCAAAGGGCTCGGCCGACGCCGTCAGGCGCCACCTGCGGCAGATCATGGACCCCGTGTCGGGAGCGGAACCCCCTTCGCACGTGCTCATTACTTCCGGCACGGCGGTCACGACGCTGCGCTACTCCGATCTGATCGAGGCGCACAAGAGGTCCGGGGCCGACGTCACGCTCGCGACGCAGTCCGTGCCCGCCGAAGGCGCGGGACGCCGTGGTCTGCTTGCTGTGGCACCCGCCGACGACGGGGGCTCGCGCGCCGCCGGTGGCAACAGCGGCAGCGATGGCCGCGTGATGGCCTTTACCGAAAAGCCCGAGGGCGCCATGTTGGATGCTTACGCGGGTGCCTCCCCCTGGACGAGCGGCAGCGACGTGTTCGAGGCGTCGATGGGCGTGTACGTGTTCAGGGCCGATGCGCTGAGGGCCCTGCTGGCGCCGAGGAGGGTCGGGGGCAACACGGTGGCGACGACGATCGCCTCAGTGGTGAGTTTGGTTTTTTTTTTTGGGGGGGGGGTCGAGAGAGAAGAGAGAAGAGAGGAATGAAAAATGAAAATGAAAACTCACCTTCTTCTTCTCCTCCCATCTCCAACAACTCAAACAACCTCGAACAACAGGACGGCTACGACGACGACGACTTCGATGACGTCCACTTCGGCGAGCACGTCGTCCCTCACGCGCTCTCCGCCGGCTTCGATGTCCGAGCGCACCACCACGGGGGCTTCTGGGCAGACGTCTTATCTTTGAAGGACTTTGTCGACGTCTCCTTGGCCCTGGCCTCTCCCAGCCCTCCTGTGGCTCTCCACGGCGGAGGCAACGCGTTCGTGGCCCCACCCGCCCCCCCGCGCGGCGTCGCCCCTCCCTCCCGCATCGGCAAGGCCTGCTCGCTGACGCGCACGCTCGTGGGAGAGGGCTGCGTGCTGCGAGGGTGCGAGCTCGTCGACTGCTCCGTGGGGAACAACTCGCACATCGGGGCCGGCAGCAAGCTGGAGAAGGTTGTTTTCGTGGGGAACGACTTTGTGGGCGACCCGGCGCTGGCGAGGGAGAGGGCCAAGAGCGGCAACGGAGCGGGTTCCAGTTCATCTTCTCACTTCGCGGTCCCCGGCGTCGGAGAGAACTGCAGGCTGAGGAACGTGGTCCTCGACAGGAACGCCTCGGTGGGCGACGGCTGCGTGCTGGTCAACGAGAAAGGGATCCAGACGCGCGAGTTCGACCCGGAGCTCGGGTTCCTGGTCGCGGACGGGCTGATCGTGGTGCCGCGCGGGTCGGTCGTCGCTCCCGGGACCAAGTTTTAAGGAAAAAAGGCGGAATTTTTTGTTTTTTTTTCCGTTAACGTTTTTTTCATTCAGTTTTTTTCGATTTCTCCCCACAACAACTACAACCTCTGGCCTCTCCCCCCCGCCCCACAACTAAACTACTGATTCTTCCCCCCATACCATTCATCCCTTTCCGGTTCATTTTTAAAACGCTTTAGAGAGAAAAGAGAGAGAAAGAAGAGAAGAGAGGGGGAGAGAGAAACGAGAGAGAGGGAGAAAAAAAGAGAGAGAGTTGCGTTTTTTTTCTTTTCCTTTCCCAGTTCTTTTTTGTGTGTTTTCCTTTTTCCACTCTTTTCCCTCTTGTAGCGCGTTTTTGTTTTTTGTGTGCAAAGGAACCAAATCAAAAAGAGAATCAGAAGAGAGAGAAAGAGGGCGTGAGATGGCGGTGGGGATGATGAAAAAGAGAGAGAGAGAAAGAGATGAAAAAAAAACGAAACGAAACTCAGTTTTTTTTTCTTTTTTTTTTGAAAAAACGGGGATGGAAAAAGTTTAACACACAGCGCACACAGAGGAGTCAAAAAACGAAAGAAGAACCAAAAAAGCCGGAACGAAAGAGAAAGAGAATTAGAGAAAGCAGGCAAGTGGGAGGGCGCTGCCGCTCCCTTCACACTCCTTCCTTAACCTCGACCTCACCTCTCTCAGCTCCTTCCGACCTTTTCATCTCTCTCTCTCTACTCTCTACTCTTTACTCTTCCGGGATCTCCACCTCGCCGTCGTCGATCTTCGACTGGATGTCCCTCGGGCTCTCGCCGTCGACGGTGCACCCCACGGACACGCACGTGCCCAGGATCTCCTTGACCGTCCCCGTGAGCTCGCGGGCGCACGACCTGTCGCGCATCACGCGCGCGATCTCAATCACCTCCTTGAGCCCGAGGTTGCCAGAGTGGATGATGCCCTTCTCCTTCTTGCGGTCGCGGATCGGTTCCTTGAGGGCCTTGATGACGAGGGCCGCGGCGGAGGGGATGACGGAGACCTTGGCGATACGGTTCTGGACCGAGAGCTTGACCGTGACGCGGAGGCCCTTCCACTCCTTGGCAGTCTCCTTGGCGATGTCCTCTCCGATCTTCTTGGGAGAGAGGCCGAGCGGGCCGATTTTGGGCGCGAGCGACGAAGCGGCGCCGACTTCGCCGCCGGTCGCGCGCACGAAGACCTCGACGAGCTCCGAGGGGTCAAACTTGGGCGGCATCTTGTCTGTTTTTTGTTTTTCTCTGAAGCGGAGCTAGTGCTTTCGAAGAGCGTTCGTCCTGTGGGAAAAGAATCGTGAGAAACGGAGAGGAGGCGAGGCAGCGAGAGGTGAGAAAGGAGTGGAAAGAGAAAGAGCGATCGACGTTTTTGTTTGGGGGGTTGATGGCGGCTTCGCTTCGGAGTTTCAACTCGGCGCAATTAGAGCTCCTTCGAGAGCAGCTGGTGCCAATCCAAAGACGGCGATGAAGCCACCTCGAGCGTCTGCTTTGTCTATGCGGGTCAGAAGGGGCAAGCAAAGGACAGGCGCGAAGAGAGACGGAAGCGTTCGATCGAGCGTCGCTGCGGCGGCGGCGGCTGCCTCCTTGATCGCGACGCTCTCCTTCGATCAATCCCTTTTCCGCCGGGTTCCTCCCAGGCCCCTTGCACGCCTTTCTCTGATGCTCGCTCCCCGACCAGCGTCATCGCGAGCGTCGCGGACGTGGCGATCGTCATGCGGTGGTGGATGGGAGAGAGAGCGGGGCGTGGAAGAGGGCCAGGGGGAGAAGGGGCGAAGAAGAAAGCTCACCTCAAGTTTTTTTTTTTGGCAATGTGAAAGCCCTCTTTCTCGAGCGTCGACTTTTTTCTCCATTTGTTTTCCTTCTTCTCTCTAATCATCTCTCTTTCTCTTTCTCTTTCTCTCTTGTCGCCTCTGCCTCTAAGGCTCAGGGCGAGCCCCGCGTCGGCGACGACTGTGGACAGGCCGCTTCTCTGTCTCGTAGAGCCTCGCCTGAGCGAGTGAGCAGGGGAATAGAAAGGCAGAGAAGAAGCGAGAAAACAAGAAAGAAGACGGAGATTTCGACGGCTCTCTTTCTCCCTTCTTGACGTCGACGACGCCCTTCTCTCTCTCTCTCTCTTTCAATCTCAAGAGATAAAAAAATGGCGCTGACCTCCGAGGAACTCAACTTCCTCGTGTACCGCTACCTGCAGGAGTCTGGTGAGTGTCGTGCTGGAGTGGCGGATAACAGGGAGCGAGAACGCGCGAGGTAGAACTCGTCGCTTGTTTTTTTCCGATTGACGGACGGCGACGCCGCCGCCGCTCGCCGCTCGCCGTCGTTGGCCATTTCGATTGCCCCTTTCTCGCCCCTCTAGGAGGCATCGTTGCGCCTCGGTTGTTCACGCCACGTGCGGTGCTGGATAGGGACGTGTTGTGTGACTCGTCTTGAGCCGCGATTTGTGCAAGATGACGAAGGAAAAGGGGTCGATGGAGCGAGCCAGGGAGAGAGAGAATCGACGTCGCCTCTCGTCGCCGCCGATTCCCTCCGAAACAAACAAAACAAAAAAAAACTCAACCTCTTCTTCTTCCCTCTCTTCCCTCTTCCCTCCCCATCCACCCACCCACCACCAACAAAACAGGCTTCTCCCACGCCGCCTTCGTCTTCGGCTACGAGTCCCTCGTCCACCGCGGGAGAGAACCCGGGGGAGGCGTCCCCCCGGGAGCCCTGGTCTCGTTCGTGCAGAAAGGGCTCCAGTATCTGGAGCTGGAAGCCAACGTTGCCGAGGACCCGGCAGGCGGCGGGCCCGCGGTGCGAGGGGACTTCGCCGCGCTGACGGCGAGCGACCTGATCACCAAGGACGTGGACGAGCTCAAGCGCGCCGTGGCCGAGAGGAGAGTGCGCGGCGGAGGCGCCGGGGGCGGCGCGGGGCCGGCGACAAACGGAGGAAGCGGAGGAGCAGGAGGAGGAGGGCTCGACGGGCCGCTGGTCCCGGATTCGAACGTCACGAGGCTCGAGGGCCACAGCTCCGAGGTCTTCACCGTGGCGTGGTCTCCGGACGGGAGGGCGATCGCCACGGGTTCCGGGGACGGCACGGCGAGGCTGTGGAGCGTCGGGAGTGGCGGCGGAACAACAACAACAACAACGACAGCAGCGGGAGGAGCAGGAGGCGAAGGAGCTGCTGCTCCGGCGTCGGCGTCGGCGGTGCTCTCTGCCTCCTCGATCCTCCGACACACCGCCGAGGGAGCAGCCACCACAACCGCCCCTGCCCCTGCCCCGGGGGACAAGTCCCGCGACGTCACCACGCTCGACTGGTCACCCGACGGCACCTTGCTGGCGACGGGCTCCTACGACGGCGTCGCGAGGCTGTGGTCGGCCGCAGACGGCAGCCTCGTCCGGTCGCTCGCACGCCACTCTGGGCCCATCTTCTCTCTGAAATGGGCCAAGTCGAGCCCAAACTCGACTGCTCCTCGGTTGCTGCTCTCGGGCTCGGTGGACAAGCGCGCCATCGTGTGGAACGCGGACTCGGGGGAGGTCAAGCAGGAGTTTGAGTGCCATACAGGTGAGAGAGAAAGTTTTTAGTTTTTTGAATTTTTCATTTTTTTTTCGTTTCCTTTTTTCCTCTCTCACTTCTTTTCCATTCTTCTCTTCTCCTTCCTCAAAATTTAAAATTTTAAAAAAAAACGTAGCCCCGACCCTCGACGTCGACTGGAGGGATGCCACCACCTTCGCCTCCTCCTCGACCGACGGCACCGTCCGCGTCTGCAGGCTCAAGGGCGAAGGAGGAGAGGGAGAAGCGGCCGACGCTTCGAAAAGCGTCACCACTCTCTCTGGTCACTCCGACGAGGTCAACGCCATAAAGTGGTCCCCTTCCGGAAAGCTCCTGGCCTCGGCCTCGGATGACGGCACGGCCAGGCTGTGGGACGCCGACGCGGGAACCTGCGTGCGCACGCTGACTGGCCACTCCAAGGAGGTCTACAGCGTGAGATGGGCGCCGAAGCTCGGAGGAGGTGGAAGCGGAGTAAGCCGAGAAGCGGAGGCGATGGACGAAGGGAACGACAACAAAAGCGATTCCGCGACAGAGCACTCGTCGCTGCTCGCCACGGCCTCCTTCGACCACACCGTCAAGCTCTGGGACGCAGAGTCCGGCGTCTGCCTCCGCACGCTGGCCCGCCACGGCGCGCCCGTATACTCCGCGGCCTTCTCCCCGGACGGGAAATTATTAGCCACGGGCTCGTTCGACCGGAGGGTGCATGTGTGGAACGTGGCAGACGGAGAGCTCGTCAAGACTTTCAGGGGTAAAGGGGGCGTCTTCGAGGTGGCGTGGTCTCCCGATGGGAATTCGGGGAGGCTGGCGGCGTGCTTCTCGGACAGGTCCGTGGCGGTGCTGGACTTGAAAAAGTGAAAGAGAGAGTTTTTTGGTCTTCGGGTTTTTTTTTTTTTTCTAACGTTGAGGTAGAGAGGAGAAAAGAGAAGAGAACAACGAGAGAGAGTGCGCAAGGGAGGGTTTTTTTATCCAATTTGAGTGTTAATGATTATCAACGACAACAACAAGAACGATACCAACGGATTCGAAGAAGCGGAGGGAGAGAGAGAGAGAGAAACGGGGGACAACGAAGAAGAAGAAGGAAAGAAAACTCCTCTTTTTTCCCATTTTTTTCTCACAAACGCACACATCAACTTTTCTCCCTCGCTATCTCACACTCTCTCGAAGATGGAAAAAAAAGGCCCCCGGTAAAATGTGTATATTCGTTATTTTCCTTTTTTGTTTGAAATGCGGTAAAAAGAAAAAAAAGTAAAAGGGAGGGGGAAGAAAGAAGGGGGTAAAACGAAGAAAGAACCGCAGCTGTTCTTCTCGTTGTTATTGAAATTTGTTTCTAATGCTCGTTTTTTTTGTCTTTTTTTGTTTTAATGTTTTCTCTCTCTCTCTCGTTCTCTCCCGCGGTGATTTCTCATTTCTCTCCCTCTCTCTCTCGCCAGTTCACTCTCTCTCCCTCTCTCTCCCTCTCTCTCTAGACCTGGATCACCGGGATCTCGCGGTTGAAGATCCACGAGAACTTGGTGTTGACCGACGGGCGCGTCTTGAGCCTGCGGTCCTGGATCGAAGTGAGCTTGCGCAGCTTGATCAGCAGCTGGCAGACCTCCTCCTGCGCCTTCTGGGCCTCCGGGGTCAGGTTGGTCATGGTCTCGATGTCCCAGTGCTTCATGAGGAACTCCATGATGGCGACGTAGTCGTGGCCTGAGGTTGTTTTGGAGTTGAAAAAAGGAAAGAGGAAAAGTGAGTTTTTTTTTCGTTTTGGGGTTCTTTTTTTTTCGTCGAAAGTTTGTCCCCTTTTTTTTCTTTCTTCTTCTTCTTTGACCCCGCCGCTGTCTCTCCTTCTCATTCCCCCTCATCGTATCCTCTCTCTCTCTCTCTCACCTGTGTAGGTCCCCGTCGCCTGCGCGACGCTCGAGAAGTCCTTGAACAGGTTGGCCGCTTTCCCCGCCGCCGAGCTCGCGTTGGCCTTGCCGTGCGACCGGTCGTCCATCAGGTGAGCGGGCATCACGATCTGCCGCTGCATCATGTCCGAGAACGCGCACATCGAGCCCGACGGGTCGAGCTCGAAGAGCTTGTCCATGATCTTCTGGTAGGCGCGCTCGTGGCGGGCCTCGTCTCCGGCGATAGCCGCGCAGATCTTGCCCAAAACCTTGTCGCCGTTCTCGGCGGCGTGCAGCGCGGTGTTGCCGTGCGAGATCTTGGTGGCGCGCTCCTGGAAGGAACTGTTGTAAGGGTTTTGGTGTTGGAGGAGGTCGGGGAAAGCGAGAAGAAGAAGGAAAAGAGAGAAAGGGAAAGAGGGTGAGTGAAACAGAAGAAGAAAGAGAAGAAGAGGTCGAGGTCAAAAACGAAGAAGAAAAAAAACTTCAAAAAAATCAAACTCACGTGTAGATGAACCCGTAGTAAGGGTTGTTCTCCGTCTTCGGGTCCATCCCGCTCGTGATCAGGTTCTGGATCGTCAGCTCCACGGCCTTCATGTTGACGCGCCCGGACAGGTAGCAGTACTTGTTCATGAGGTCGCCGTGCCTGTTCTCCTCCGCGGTCCACGCCCTCGTCCAGCGGGCCCAGGGGGTCGGGGAGGCCCCGGTCTCGTCCCTGACGCCGTCGAGCGTGTTGAGCATGGCCATGTAGGTCGGCAGGGCCTCCTCCGTGATCATGTCGCCGACCAGCACAACAAAGTAGTCGTCGGGAAGGTTGTCGGTCCTCTTGCGGAGCTCGTGCACCTGGTCGACAAAGTCGGGCGACGACGAGTCGGGCAGGAAGTCGGCGGGCTGTCAGCAGGCCTCGGAGTCTTTCAGGATGGGGAAGACCTGGTTCTCGATGTGGTCGTCGATGGAGCGGACGATCTCGAGGCGCTCGGCGGTGCAGGAGTGGAGGACCTGCGAAGTGGAAGGGGAGAGAGAGGTGGTGGTGGAGGTTGAGCGAAAGGGGGAAGAAGAAGAAGAAGAAAACGAAAGGGGAAAAAAGGCGCGATCTTTCTTTGGTTGATGATGATGATCGGCTCGCCGCCGCGCTCAAATCATCACCCTTGAGCCTCTCTCCTCCACGGCAGCAGGAGCACAACATCCTTCCCATGGCGCGGGCGGGAGCAGAAGAGGAAAAACTGCAGCAAAGCCAGCAAAAAGACCCGCGCGCGAGAGAGAGCGAATCAACGGCGTGGATCTCTCTCGCTTCGCTCGCTGGCAAAATGCCTCTTCCGCTTCTCATCTCTCTCTCTCCAAACCCCCAACCCCACTACTCACCTGCCCGTTCAGGACCAGGGGGCCGTCCTTGGGCGCGGCCCTGTCCGGGGCGACGACGGCCGAGGCGGTGGCGGAGGAACCGCGCAGGGGGGCGCCAGAGGGGCCGACGAGTTTTTTGGCGACGGGCACGATGATGCGGCCGCGGTTTTGAGATGACGACGAAGACGAAGACGACGACGAGGAGCTCGCCGCGGACGACGCCATGATCGTCGCAGAGCGCTGAGCGCGCATCACGTTTGCGGGCATCGCTCTAGCAGGAGGGGAAGAAGCAGCTGAGGGGAGGGAAGTCGTTTGGGGGGATCGGGAAGAAAAAGGGAAAAGGCAGCGAGCGGAAGCGACGACGGCCTCTGAAAAAAAAGAAAGGAAAAAAGAGAAGGATTGAAGAGAAGAGGAGAGAAGAGAGAGGGTCGTGAGCAAAAGGCGTTCCGTCTGTTTCCGATGAGCGTGCGAGGCTCGGACGACGAAGCAGCAGCGTGTGCGGGATAGAGAGAGAGCAGGCTCTTGGGTGAAGGGTGCGCAGGCGCTAGGGCACGAGATGAGAAGGAGACAAGAGAGCAAGCGGCCACGGAAGAAACGCAGGCCGCTCGTCGCGAGCGAGCGACGCTCGTCGCTGCGACGACGCACGACGCCGCCGCACGCTCGGTCCGTCTTCAACACGCCCGGTTAACAAGCGCCCCCTTGCTCTGCTCGACGCGCCGACGTCGCCTGGGCCTCGACGACCCTCTACTATCGGCGCAGAGAGAGCAGAGAGCGAGGGCCCAGGGGAAGAAGAGGCTTCGCGATTCGAATGGAAGGGAAAGACTAGCTGCGAAGCGAGAGAGACATTGCCGAACGAAGAAGGGGAGGAGCACCTCCCTTCATCCCCCTCTCTCCCGCTCCGAGCGCGAGCTCCCGTCGTCGTCCCACCGCAGCAAGAGCGCGGGGATCACTTACTTTGTCGTATGCGGGGCGCTGCTTCGCGAGCAAAGGGCTGGAAGAGCGGTGCGTGGGGGAGTCGTTGAGAAAAAGAACAACTGAGATGAAAAAAAGTGAAAAGAGGCAAGAGGCAAGAGCGAGGCAGAAATTGAGAGAAAAAAATTTCTCTATTTTTTTGCCTTCACGTCTCCCTCCTCGACTCGAGGCCTGCTGAACCCCTTCTTCACCGTTGCTGCTTGCCACGCGCTCGCCCTGTGCCTCTCCTCGCCTCTTCTGAGTGAAAATAGAAGCTGTCCCGCAGCCAGTGACGCCATTTCTTGTTTACTAGAAGAAAATGGGAAAAACAAAAACAAAAAAAATCTCTCTCTCTCTTCCTCTCTCTACCTTTCTCTCACTCACTCCGCCCCGCCACCGAGCCCTTCCTCCTCCGCCACCTCCACCAGCTCGCGCCACGCAAGTTCGACGTGGGCCCTGGCCGTGTTGCTGCCCCCGATCGCCAGCCGGACGGCGCAGCAGCCGGTTTCTTCTCCTCCGAGCTGCGTCGAATTCATCAGCACCTTCCCTTGCGCGTTGACCTTCTCGACGAGCAGGGCCGTTTTCCGGGAATTCGCCTCCGACTTTTCTCCAGCGACGCGGAAGCACACCAGGCTGAACCTCGGCGGCGCGGCCAGCTCGAACAGCGTGCTCTCCTGGACCTTGCCGGCGAACCAAGACGCCAGTTCGCAGTGGTGGCGGACGAAGCTCCTCAACCCTTCCAGCCCGTAGGTCCTCAGCACCAGCCAAAGTTTTAAGGATCGGAACCTCCTGCCCAAGGGGACCTGCCAGTTGCGGTAGTCGGCGCTGTTGTTTCGCGCGACGAGGTAGGAAGGGGTGAGGGAGAGGGCTGCGGAGAGCCAGGAGGAGTCCTGTGTGTGTGTGTGTGTGTGGGGGAAGGGGGGGGGGTAGGAGTTGGGTGCGTTTTTGGAGTTTTT
>Ga0114918_10001693_pt1 | contig 19736 bp, 13 predicted proteins | sample LantaG_FD_87015 | JGI IMG/M metagenome (GOLD analysis project Ga0114918, IMG submission 87015) | Deep subsurface microbial communities from Baltic Sea to uncover new lineages of life (NeLLi) - Landsort_02402 metaG | ecosystem: Environmental > Aquatic > Marine > Oceanic > Sediment | place... | reverse complement strand
GCGGCGGCGGCGGCGGAAGAGGAGGGAGGAGGAAGGGCGGCGGGGCGGGCGGCCCCCTCGATCGACCGCCGGTTGTTCGCGCTGGCTCCTCCGAAGCGGGAAAGGAACGCGGCCTCGAGCGACGGGGCGGCGGCGGAGACCCTGTCCCAGGCCGCGGCCGCGGCCGCGTCGGCCGCGGCGTCGGCGGCAGCGGCGGCGACGGGGTCGGCCAAGCGGCGGCGCGAGACGAGGCTCGCCGTCGCCGTCGTCGTCGGTTGGGGCTGCTGCTGCTCATGCTGCTGCTGCAGCTGGAGCCGCTTGTCGCCCCCTCCTTCTTCCCCTTCTTCGCGGGCGCGTTTTCTCTGCTGCAGCTGCTCGCCCCCTTCCCCTTCCCCTTCCCCGCCTTCGCCCGCAGCCAAAGAAGCAGCCAAAGAAGCAGCCAAAGAAGCCGCCTCGGCCGCCGTCGCAGCGTTCTCGTCCGAGTCGCTGCTCCCCGGGACGGCCTGCGCGCCGCCCTCGCCCCGGTTGGTCTCCGGCGGGGACGACGGGTCGACGACGTCGACGTCAGAAGCAGGAAGGGCCGATGCTGCCGCCGCCGTCTCGGGCTCGACGGGCCTGTCTTTGGCGCTCCCGCGGCCGAGGAAGCCCGCCACGGCCTCGGTTGCTGCCTCGGCGGCCTGCTCGTCAAGCAGCGCGAGCCTCCGCTCGACCTCGGCCGCGTCCGCGTCGAGGGCGGCGAGGGCCGCCGCCTCGGCCTCGGCCTCCGAGGCCCTCGCGTCGCGGACCATTCCCAGGAACTCGATGAGAAGCGCGGCGTCGGGCAGCGCCGTCGGGGGAGGGGCCGGTCGGGCGCAGGCCTCGCCCGCGGCGGCCGACGTCGCTTTGGCCGCTCTCGCAGCGGTCGCAGCTGCTGCTGCCGCCGCTGCTGCCGCTGTCGCGGCTGAGACAGGGATGGAAGAGGGCGCCGCGCGAGGAGGAGCAGCAGCAGCAGCAGCAGGGGCGGGGCGAGCAGCGGGGCGAGCAGCAGCTGCTTCTCCCATCGCCGCCATCGCCGCCGCCTCCTCCTTGGCCGCGTCCCTGAGGGCCGGCAGCCAGCCGGAAGTCAGGATCGCGTCGATCGTCGGCCTCGCCGCCGCGTCCGGGTGCACCAGCGCCGTCACAAACGCCGCCTCGCGCGGCCTCGACGCGAGCACGCGCGACGGGAGGATGCGGTGCCTGAGCGCCGCGAGCACCGCCGCGCGGCCCGCCGCGTCCGGCAGCGGGCAGAAGAGCTCGAGGAAGAGCACGCCCAGCGCGTACACGTCCGCGGGGGCGCCGACCACGACGGAGGAGGAGGAGGCGCCGGGGCCGCCGCCGCCGCCTTCGGAGGAGGGCGCGGTGGGGGACGCGGTGGAGCCCGCGCCCAGCAGCAGCTGCTCGGGCGCCGCGTACCCCGCCTCCTCCTCCGGCGGCGCCCGCCCGTCCGCGGTCGCCGGGGCGCAGGGGCTCAGCGCCCCGCCGGCCCCGAGCACCAGGGAGGAGGGCCTCAGGCGCAGCAGGCAGCCCCCCGCCGAATGCAGGGGCCGGAGCAGCGCCAGCGCCGAGCAGAAGAGCTTGAAGGCCGCGAGCGGCGCCGGGCGCGCCCCGCGGCGGCGGAGGTACTCGGACAGCGTGAGCGCGTTGGGGGCGGCCCGCGGGAAGGTCCGCGCCGAGGCCGCCGCCGCCGCCGCTGCTGCAGGGGAGGTGAGGGACGGGCGAAGGGGCAGGGGTGGGGTCTTCGTCGTCGTCGTTGCTGCGCCTGCGGGGGAAGCGGCGGCGACGGCGGCGGCAGAAGGCGGGGAAGAAGTGGCGGCGGCGGCGGCAGTGGCGGTGGCGGCCTCCTCTCGTCGTTCCTCCTCGTGCCCTCCTGCTTCCTCTTCGACGAGAATGACCTCTGATGCTGCTGCTTGCGCAGCAGTGGCGGCGGCAGACGGAGCAGCAGATTCGGAGGGGGCCGGAGCCCGAGCTCGCGCCTCCTGCCGGTGCCGCTCCGCCGCAGCCGCGCCCTCGCTGTCTTCGCCCCCCGCGCCCTCCCCTCCCAGCCCGCCGCCGCCGCCGAGCCCCGCCCCCTCCCTCACCGCCCTCTGCCTCCTCCACACGTGCTGCCAGATGTGCTGCACCTCCTTCCTCCCGACAGGCTTCAGAAGGTAGTCCTCCGCGCCCAGGCGGATGCACTCGAACACCGTCTCGGCATGCTCGTTGGCCGACATCATCACGACGGGCACCGCCCGCAGACTCGGTTCGGCGCGGACGTGGCGGAGCAGCTCGACGCCGTCGACGTCGGGCATCATGACGTCCGTGAGGACGAGGTCGAACGTCCCGGGGGGGTGGGAGCGGAGCTTCTCGATCGCCTGGAGGCCGGACTCGACGTCGGTGACTATGATTTTTTTGGAGGTTTTGGGTGCAAGAGCGTGAGCGCGCCACCTAGTTTTTTTCCATCTCTTTGCCTTTTTTTCTTCCAAGCCGACGCCGCCGACGAGCCTCAGGAATGGACTGCAGCAAGTCGCGTTCCGGTTCCTTCTTCTTCCTTCTTCTTTCCCCATCTACTCACCTTTGTAGCTACACTTCCGCAGCAGGCTCGCCACGACCATCCTCTGCATTCTCTCGTCGTCGACGAGCAGGACGTGGACTTCCGCGGGCGAGAGCGAGGGAGCGGCCGGGGCAGTGGCTGTCGACGTCGGATTCGTCGTCGACAACGGCGCATTGAAGCCTCCTCCGCCTCCGCCCTCGCCCTGTGGCGCCGCCGGGCCACCAGCCATCCCGCTCAAAAACTTGGTCTGCCTTGTTCTGTGGCTCCAGCCGGCGCTAGAGGAAGAGAGATTTGAGGGGCGTCGAGTGCTGAGAGAGAGAGAGAGAGCGCAAAAGAGATCGATTTCAGATGGAGCGCTTGGCTATCTCGGCTCGCTCGTCGGGGAAAAAAAAGTGGCCATCGAAAATCTTCGGCCGACCTCTTGGTCTTGTTTTCGACCTCTCCTTCTTCCTCGGGGTATCGTGTCCGGCTCCTCCCCGCGGGACCCCTGCCGCTGTCCCAAAAGAGACCCCGCCGTCCCAAAAAAGGAAGCACACCATTGCGTCACAAAACTTGATACACAAAGCTACAGATGGAACGACAAAGAGAGACAAAGGTTTCAAACCTCACTGTCGCTCTCACTCCTTGGCCGCGGCCCTCGTCGCCGCCCTCCGCTCCTGCCACTCTTTCCCGGGCCGCGGCAGGTCGAACAGCCTGCCCAGCGTGCCGTACGTGTCCCCTCCGAGCCTGCAGACGGGACGCAGCTTCACGGGGTCCACCACGAGGCTCCTGCCGTCGGCCGTGGGAGAGGAGACGGCCTCGAGGACGTGGAAGGCGACGACCTCCCCGATCAGGATCGTCGTCGTCTGGGTCCGCGGGGGGCCCTTCCCGTCCCCGTCCCCGTTTCCGTCTGCTGCTGCTGCCGCGCTCCTGCTGAAGACCGGGTGCGAGGCCACAAGCCTGCACTCGAGCTGCACCGCGGCTTCGGCCACCCTCGGAGGCGCGACTCTGACGGACGCCTGGGGGGTCAGACCTGCCAGCTCCAGCTCGTCGACGCCGCGGTCGAAGAAGCCGCAGGTGTGGTTGAGGGACTCGACGAACCAGGAGCTCGTCGAGTTCACGACGAATTCCTTGGTCTCCAAGATGTTGTACAGCGTGTCCTTCAGGCGGTCCGGTTTCCCCGAGGTGAAGCAGACGCCGAGCGCCACGTGCGGGGGGTCGTGGGAAACCAGACCCGCGTAGCTGAAGGGAGCGAGGTTGCCCGAGCGTTTTCCGGTCTTTTCGTCGGTACTTGGGGACAGCGTCGAGACGAGCGCGATCGGGCGCGGGACGAAGGCGGAGATTACAAGGGGGTAGAGAACGCTCCCGGCGGTCTTCGAGGGGTCCACGAAGTGTCTCGGGGCCGCGAGGAGGGCTTTTCGGACCCTCTCGCGCGTCCTCTCGGCCTTCTCAGCGTCGGAGGCGGTCGCGGCGCCGTCGCCGTTGTCTTCCCCTTCTTCGTCTTTCAGGTCGAGGTACGGATGGGGCTGGAGGTCCCCGGGCTGCCAGCCGGGGTGCGGGGTCCCCGTCGTTACGATGAAGTCGCCGTCGTAGTCGTCGTCGCCGTCTTCGGCGTCGCTGCTGGGTGTTTGTTGAAGGGTTTCGGGAAGGGAGAAAAGCAAGGAGGTCGAGGTGAGTCGCAAAAAACGATGATGATGATGCAATGGTGAGCAAAGAAGAAGAGGTCATTATCTCGCATTGCGCTTACCTCCTCTTCTTCTTCTTCTTCTTGTCCTTCAGCAGCATGGCCCCAGCCCCGAAGAGAGCTCCCCCCGCGGCGGAGAGGAGGAACGGCCAGGCCATGATCTAAGCTTGTGAAACGAGAGTGATTGTTTTTCCTCTCGACTCGAGTTGAAAAGTGACAGGTGACTGCGCCCAGAGCCTCGACAACAACGCGAAAGAAGAAGAAAGAAACAGAGTCCGCGAATAAAGAAACAACCCTCCCGCCGCCGCCGCCCTTCCTCCCGCTCCCTGCAATGCAGAGAAGTTTCTCTTTCTCTCGAATTGATCAAAGCCATCGTTGTGTGAGCATGAGAGGTGCGTTGACAAGGAAAACGACAAGAAGCAAAAAAACGAAAAAAGTTTAAAAAAGAAACTACAAAAAAAAATCAAACCCGAGATCAACCCCTCGGCCCATACACCGCCACGTTGGTCCTCCCGTACTTTCGGTCCCTCACCCGGACCAGCGGGCCCAGCACGTGCGGGATCTCCCTAGCGGCTCTCCCGGGGTACTCTACGATCACCACGCTCCCGTCGTGGAACAGCCGCCCTTCCTCGCTCGCCGCCTTGCTCATCGCGCCGAGTAATTCCGTGTAGCTGACTTTCACGTAGGGAGGGCACACCGAAATGAAGTCGAAGGGCTTGCCGCGGTAGGAGTCGACGAAGAGCTCCGCTCGCGTGGAGTGGATGGTGGTGGTGAAAGAGGTCGAAGTAGAAGGCGCGGTTTCGAAATCGTCCTCTTCCTCTTCCTCTTCAAACTCGTCGTCGTCGTCGACGTCAAACTCGTCGTCGTCAGCTCCCTCTTCTTCATCCTCCGCTCCCCCCCAGCCCCCTCCCTCGCCCTCGACGGAGGCCTCCGCCGCCTTGACCACGCTCGCGATGTTCGGCTTCAGCACCTTCGAGACGACCCACGGCTCCATCTCGACGAAGTGCGCCTCGGCGGCGCCCCGAGACAGCGCCTCGAGCCCGACCGAGCCGGTGCCGGCAAACAGGTCGAGCCACGCCGAGCCCGCGGGCATGCGCCCGGCGCCGGCGGGCGACCTCGACAGGAGCATGTCGAAGAGCGCCGCTCGGACCTTTTCCATCATGGGCCGCGTGTTCTCTCCCTTGGAGGAGAGGAGGCGGGTGCCCGCTGCTCTGCCGCCCAGGAGCCTCAAGACCCGGTGGAGCTTGCGCTCGTCGGAGGAGGCCTTTTTGCTCCGGAGCGCGGCGGCCGTTTCCTTGTTCGCGGCGACGGCCGCGGACTGCTCGGCCGCGAGCTTGGACAGGACGTGTTTCGGGATGGAAGCCAGGGCCGAGCGCGGGTCCGTGAGCGCCTTGGCGTCGGGGAGGCCCAGGGCCGCGGCGAGGGCGGCGTCAGCGGCTTCCTTCTGGGAGGTCGAGGAGGCCGGGGTCGAGCCGCCGGCCTTTTCCTTGCCGCCAGACTTTCTCCCGGTCACGGTCTCCTCTTCTTCTTCGAGGACTCGCAGGCCCCACTCGGGGTTTAAGAACAGGTCTACGACCTCCTTGGTGCCGATCTTAGTCTTTGAAGAAGAAGAGGAAGAGGAAGAGGAACCGGGGGTGTCGGGGATAAAGATGAAATCGGTTTCGTCGTCTTCGTCTTCGCCGTCGAGGTCGTCGAGGTTGAAACTCCCGACGATTTCGTCGTCGCCGTCCTCGCCCTCGTCGTCGTCGCCGTCCTCGCCCTCGTCGTCGTCTTCGTCTTCGCCGTCGGCGTAAAAACCCTCCGCGATCTCGTTCCGCCTCTTCTCCTCCAGCAGCTGCTCGAGTTGCTCGCCGTCACTGACGACGGCACCACCCGGGCGAGCAGAGGCGATGCGCTCCCTCCAGTCCTCCTGGCCCCACTTCTTCTTCCCTCCTCCGCTCGAGTTTGCAGCGGAGGCGGCGGCGGCAGCGGGAGAGGAGGTCGAAGTCAAGCCCCCGAAAAACGTCCGACGGCGGATGAATGCACGCGGCGCCCGGGTCGTTCTGGTACCTCGAAGCTCAAGGAGCGCGCATGAGCTGTTAGTTTGTTGTTTTAATTCGTGTCGAGAGGTGTTTTTGGAGTGAGTTGAGAGAAGGATGGGAGAGAGAGAGACAGAGCGAGGAACGAGAAAAGAGGGACTGCATTCAAAATTGAAGCGGCGACGGCTAGGTGCCAATTGCAGAGAGTCTGCCGAACGATCAGCGCGCCGCGGCTGCGCCCTCCTTCTTTCTCTCCCTCTCTCTCGCGCGCGCACGCGCGCTCGCACTGACCTCGAAGGCTTGGCACACGAGGCGGAGCGCTGCATGGTAATCGATGGACGAGCGAGCTCTTTCTTCTTTCGTCTTCGTCTTTTTCCTTTTTTCTTTCTGCTCTGGCAGACTGACCAGCGAGTCATTTTTTTTTCAAAATAAAAATCATTTTCTCTCTCTCTCTCCCTCCCCCTCTCCCCAAACCTCCACCTCCCTCCGCCCGCTTCACCCCCAGCTCTCTTCAGTTTTTGAGCACCCCCTTGAGCGCCGATGCCTGCGCCGCGGCGTTTCCCACGTACGTCGCGGGCGTCATCTCCCTCAGCGACTCCCTCGCCTCTTTCGGGACGCCCTCCTTCTCCAGCCCGTCGACAAAGGAACGCATCGACTCCGAGGTGACTTTCATGCCACGGGAAAAGGCCTTGAGCTTCTCGTAGGGCTCGGCCACGCCGTAGCGGCGCATCACAGTCTGCACGGGCTCGGCGAGGACCTCCCAAGAATTGTCGAGGTCGGCGGCGAGCTTGGCGGCGTCGGCCTCGAGCTTGCCGATGCCGCGCTTGGCGCTCTCGTAGGCGAGCAAAGAGTGACCGAGCCCGACGCCCAGGTTCCGGAGCGCGGTCGAGTAGGTCAGGTCGCGCTGCCACCTCGAGACCATCAGCTTGGACGCCAAATGGTCCAGGACGGCGTTGGCGATGCCGCAGTTGCCCTCGGAGTTTTCGAAGTCGATCGGGTTGACCTTGTGCGGCATCGTCGAGGAGCCGACCTCTCCGGCCACGGTTCGCTGCTTGAAGTAGCCCAGCGAGACGTAGCCCCAGACATCCTTTTGACGAAGAAGATTGTTTTTATGAGAGAGAAAGAAGAGAGAGAGAGAAAGAAGAGAGAGAGAGAGAGAGAGAAAGAAGAGAGAGAGAGAAAGGAGAGAGAGAAAGAGATGAGTTTTCTTTCTTTTTCCCGTTCGCGCCGCCACTCTCTTCTCATCGACACCGCCCCAAAAGCGTTTCATCTCTCTTACCCTGTCAAAGTCCACCAGCACCGTGTTGAACCTCGACACGGCCCCGAACAGCTCAGACATGTAGTCGTGCGGCTCGATCTGCGTGACGTAAGGGTTCCACTCCAAACCCAAATCGCTGCGAACGAACTTGGCCGCGACGGCGGCCCAGTCCACCTCGGGGTAGGCACTCAGGTGGGCGTTGTAGTTTCCGACGGCGCCTGCCATCTTGGCGAGCAGAGGCACGGCCTTGGCGGCGTCGCGGGCCCGGGCCAGGCGGTAGGCGAAGACCGCCATCTCCTTTCCCAAGGTCGTGGGGGAGGCCGTCTGCCCGTGCGTGCGGGCGAGCATCGGGAGCGCAGCGTGCTTCTCTGCCAAAGAGGCGATGGCTTCGATCACCGCGTCCTGCGCCGGGAGCACGACATCGACCAGGGCTTCGCGGAGCATGAGCGCGTGCGCGCAGTTGTTGATGTCCTCCGAAGTGCACGAGAAGTGGACAAACTCGAGGACGTCTTTGAGTTCCTCGAGGCCGGACTCGACGAGTTTTTCTTTGATGACGTACTCGACGGCTTTCACGTCGTGGTTTGTGGTTCGCTCCACCTTTTTAACTAAAGCCGCGTCCTCCACAGTGAAGTTCGTCGCGATCCTCTCCAGCACAGCGTTGGCCTCGTCCGAGAAGGGCGGCACCTCGACGACCTGCGGGATCCCCGAGAGGCACTGCAGCCACCGGATTTCCACGAGGACGCGGGCCTTGATGAGGCCGTACTCCGAGAGCGAAGAGCGCAAGGGGGCGACCTTGGGGGCGTAGCGTCCGTCGAGGGGGCCCAGGGCGGTGAGCTCGGTGAGGTCGAGAGGGGCTGCGGAGGCGGAGGCCTGGTGGAGGTAGGGGCTTGAAGAAGGATGGAGCAGGGAAGGGGGAGAGGAGGTCGAAGAGGAAGAAAGCAGCCGTTGAAAAAAAAAAGAGCCGTCGAACAATTGATTCTCTCTCTCGGATTTCCTCCCTCAATCCGGTGCCGAATGCTTTTCCGAACAGCGCGATAAGAGCAGCATTCCCGTAGCAACTCCTCACCATGCCTGTGCGGGACGAGACGAGCTGCTGCCGAGGGGCCGCGAGGCGCGAAGACGACGACGAAGAAGTCGAAGAACGAACTCGTCGATCGGCAACTGGAGTGCTGCTGCGCCGAGGGAGCGCTGCTGCGTTGGTGCTCTTGCTGCTGCAGCCAGCGATAGCAGTGCTGCTGAAGCGCAGCACGGACATCGATCAAGAGGAAGAAGAGGAGCCTCTTTCGTTCGAGAGAGTTTGCTTTCTCCTCCGAGAAGAAAGAAAAAAAAGCAAGGGTGCAGGGAAATAGTGCTTCTCCGAAGCCCAACCTGCTCACTTTTTTTTCCATCGTTCTTCGCGAGATTTTTGCTCGTTTCGCTCACCTTCCTTATCTGCGGTCGCAACCATTGCTTCCCGCCTGCGCCTCTTCTCGCGCGCGCACGCCCTCTCCTCCACGACGTCGAGGGCGCGTCTGATGCCCGGCCCCCCTCCCGCCGCAGCAGAGATGGCGGGAATCAGCAGTGCGGGAGCCGGAGCAGGAGCAGGAGGAGCGACGGTGAATGGTTCCACCGCTTCTCCATCTCGCCAAGCCGCGTCCACTTCCTCGTCGTCCTCTCCCAGGGGCGCCTTCATCGTGCTCGAGGGCGTCGACCGCTGCGGCAAGACGACGCAGTGCGCCAGGCTCGTCGAGGGGCTCAGGGAGAGCGGGGTGAGGGTTTCTTCTTCTTCTTCTTCTTCGGCGGCGACGACGACAAAAAGGGGCGCCTTTTTCTGGTTTTTGTTTCAACCTCTTCTCGTTCCCTCACCTCCCTCCCGAGACCTCTTCCCCGCCTCCGAATCCAAACAAAACGAAAAACAAAAAAAAACGCCGCGCCAGATCAAGGCCGAGATGTGGCGCTTCCCGGACCGGACGACCGAGATCGGCACCATGATCGACGCCTACCTCGGCAGGTCCAAGGAGCTCGACGACGCCGCGGTGCACCTGCTGTTCTCGGCCAACCGGTGGGAGAAGCGGGCGCGGCTGCTGCGGGAGCTCCACGAGGGGACGACGCTCGTCTGCGACAGGTACGCGTTCAGCGGCGTCGCGTTCACGGCCGCCAAGAACAGGCCCGGGCTGGGGTTCGACTGGTGCAGGGCCCCCGACGAGGGCCTCCCCGCCCCCGACGCCGTCCTGTATCTCGACCTCGACCCCGCCGAGGCGGAGAAGCGCGGCGGGTTTGGCGCCGAGAGGTACGAGAGCCCGGAGATGCTGAGGACCGTCCGGGAGGCCTTTGGCGAGATCTCCCGCTTCGTCGACGGGAGGTGCACCCGGTGGCTGAGGGTCGACGCGAGCGGGAGCGTGGAGGAGGTCGGCGAGAGGGTCGGCGAGGCGGCGAGGAGCGCGGTGGAGGCGGCCGCAAAGGGCGAAGCGCCGCTGAGGAGCCTGTGGGACGGGATTGGGGGTGTCGTCGGGTGGCCCCCTGCAGAGAGGAATCTTTCCTCTGCGGACGAGAAGAAAAGGTAGAAAAGAGCGAGAAAGAGGGGGAACGAAAGACTTTGAAATGGGGGAAAGAACGAATGGAAAAAAAAAACGCTCTCTTTTCTTGTGTTAAAAAAAAATCACGAACGACGGGCAACGGAAGAAAAAGGTCCCGCCTTCCCTACTCTAGTAAGCCCCCTTTTTAAAGTCCTGCGCCGCCTCGAAGGCCGTCTTTGCCGGGGCAGCAGCAGCAGCCTCTCCAGGAAGCGAAAACTCGTAGTCGTCCGCGTCGCGCCTCCTCCTCTGCGGCGGCCCCTTGGACGGCGGCGCCCTGGCGAGCAGCCTGATAAGCCACGTCGCGAAGACAATGGACGCGAAGTGCGAGACCAGGACGTTGGCAGACGCCTGCACGGCGAAGACGTCGAGCGCTACGGGGGCAGCAGCCCTGGCTCCGGCGTTCTGCGCGACCGCAAAGGGGTTTTGCGTCGCGGTGAGCAGCGTTGAGCTGACGAGGCTCCCCACCGTCGCCTGCAGTCCCACGAGTGCCGCCCCCGTCGACCACAGGTTGAGCCTCGTCGCGGCGAGCGCGCCCGCGACGACGGCCGAGCGCTTGACGCTCTCGCCGCGGACGATGACCGCGCGCGTGATCCTGGTAAGCCCGAAAGCCAGGGCCGTCGACACCAGCGAACCCGCGACTCCCGCAGCGGTGCACAGGAACAGGAACGGCAGAGGCAAAGCGCCGCCCTGGGCAGCCCAGGTCGGGCGCGACTGCGCGGCGGTGAAAAAGAGCACGACGGCGGAGACGATCGAGAGCGAGAGCTGGGTCCAGAAGCTTGCCCAGGCGAGGCGGCTGTCGTTGTTTGGAGTACATTTGAAAGCCGTGAGCGAACTTGGTGGTCTCCTTTTGAGCAAGGGTCGAAGAAAAAGACGAAGAAGGCCCGAGAGGGACAGCGGCGACGGCGAAGACTGGGGGACCGGGAGAGAGAGAAAAAACACAGACGGTTATCTCACTTACCGCACGCTGAAAGCTTCTTCGGAGATGGGACCTTCATCGCGGGTCACGAGCGGAACGTTGTTGGAAGAAGCAGCGGCGGCAGCGACGACGACGAAGGCGGCCCTGGGAGGCGTGGGGCGGCGAGCAGATGAGACGACGACGGCATTCGTTCTCGAGGCGATCGTCGACGTGCTCCTCGCGACCTTTGCCGCCACCACGCGGCCGCGCTGCTGCTTCGGTTGCGGCTGCGAAGTCGCGCCCAGAGGCGCGAAGCGCACGCCACGAGAGGAGGCCAGTGCTTGCATTGATAAAGACGGGGCTCCTTGGAAATGAGACAGGCGATTGGGAAAGAGATAGAGTAGTGTTTAGGTTATTCCTCTCCCAGTTCGGGTAATTTCGACCTCAACGACTCAGCCCTTTCTCCAACCCCTCACGCGGCTCCCAGTTGAGCGTTCCGTCTTTTGCGTTTCGTCTCTAGTTTACATGAACAAGGAGATTGTAATAATCAGCTCCGTCAATACGCCTCGACCCCGGCCCCGTCGCACTCGATCAAACACGCGCCTCCTTCTCCTCCGATCTCGACGACCCTGAACCGCGCCGCTGTCAGCGCCTCCGCCACCGCGATCGCGCTCCTCGTGTGCTCCGTGAGCGCGCAAGTCTCGATCCTCGAGTGGCCCCTGGCCAGGGCCATGAAGATGATCAGCTGGTCCTGGAGCCAGCGGTCCGTCGCCGCCGCGCCGCCGCCGGCGGAGAGATCTCGAGCGAGGTCGGACCCGACCTGCGCCCCGACCTGTGCCGGGGAGGAAGGGGCGGGAGAATAGGAGGCGAAGGAGGGCCCCGCGGCCGTTGCCGCGGTCTTCTGTTTCTTGTTGGAGCTGCCTTTGGGCGGGGGGGACAGGGGCTGCGCCGAGCCGAGCAGGAGAACGTCGCCTCCCTCTCCCTCTCCCTCGCCCTCGCCTCCCTTCGCCGCTCCTCCTTCTCCCTCGATCTTGGCCACGGCGATGACCCCGCCGCCGTCGCCGAAAGCCTCCTCCGGGGACTGCAGGCGCGAGACCGCGACGGATATCCGCTCGCGGGAGAGATTCACGGCCCCGCGGGACTCCAGCAGGGCCGCGACGCAGGCCTCTGCCGCGGCGCGGGCCGCCACCTCGGGGACGGCGTCGCCGGCGGAGAACGCCGAGACCTCGACCGAGACCCTCTCCGCCGATCCGTTCCTCCTCCTCCTCTCAAGCACGATCGGGGGTAGCGCCTCCCCGGGTCGCAGGGACTTGACTGTCAGGGAGACGACGCCCTGGCCCTTTGGGAAGAAGCCCCTTCGCCGCACTCGGAGGTCGACCTCGAACAAAGGAGCAGAAGGAGGAGCGGCGGCGGTGGAAGAAGGGGGAGGAGGAGGAGGAGGAGGAGGAGCAGGGCGAGCAAAGGCCCTCCTCAGCGTCGAGAGCAGAACGAGGCGCGCGTAATCTGCCGGAGGGGCCGCAGAGGCGTCGGTGCCGCCGACGAGCTCGAGGGTCGTAGTTATGGGAGGAGCTGCTGCCGCTGCTGCTCCTGCTTCTTTGCCGGCTTCGGCGGAAGAAGAAGAAGAGCCCAACGAAGAGGGCAGCAAGAGCAGGCACGGCAGCGCCGTCTGAATCATCAGGAGCGTCGAAGCGGCCGCTGCTCTCATGTTTTTCGTTGATGATGATGTCGAGTGAGAAAAAAGAACTCGTCTCTTGAAACGGCAACGGGAAAAAAAGGAAAAAAGACTCAACTCTTCGGGTCGACTCGGATCGTCTTGTCCTTTTTCGTCGCCGGCCCCTCCATTTGCTTCTTCTCCTCCCTCGGAGGCGGCAGCAGCGTGATCTCGCTCGAGCCCACGGCCCCGCCCTGGAGCTCAAACCCGGAGAGCGCCGCCACGAGCTCCAGCCCGTGCAGGTGCTGCGGCCTCAGGCCCGGCCTCGGCTGCCGGCCGGCGCGGATCGAGTGCACCCTCAGCGGGGTGCTGGTCACGACCGCGAGGGCGGCGGCGTTGCGGAGGATCTGGCCGCCGCCCTCGCCGTGGGACCCGTCGATGGTGACCAGCGGTTTGTGGGAGGGAGGGGGGGGAGGAGGAGGGGGAGCAGGGGGAGGGGGAGCAGCAGCAGCAGAAGCCATTGTCCCGTTTTCGAGGTCGAAGGTTGTCAAACCGAAATCGGCCGATCAAAACGAAGAAAACAATCTTTCGCCACCGAGAAAAAAGAGGACTAGCTCTTGCAGCTCCTGTTGCTTCTCAGGGCCCGCTGTTGCTCTGTTTCTCTTCGGACTAGAGGTCAAGAAAAGAAAACGGACAGCGAGAACGTGAAGGAAAAGAGGCAAGTCAAACAGAAAAGAGGAGCTGATTTGTGGTTTTTTACTTTTACAGTCCGCCTCCCTCTCCTCTCGTTGCCTCCCTCTCCTTCCTCAGCTTCTCCACCAGCGGCGCAACCGCCATCCTCTCCGCGCCCTCGTCCAGCCCTGCGGCCCTCCTCGACGCGGCCAGGGCCTCTGCTGTCTTTCCCTTTTGAGCGTCCAGGGAGCTCGCCAAGGCCAGCAGCGACCTCGCGAGCGTCGCCAGGGGCGGAGGGAGAGGAGGGAGAGTTTGCTTCGACGACGCTTTCTTCGTCTTCGCCGCCAGTGTCCTCTTCTTCTTCCTCTTGTCCACCTCGGCGTCGACGGCCTCTGCCCCGCCGTAGGCCTCCTCCGCGGCGGCCACGGCGCGCCGCAGCGTGTCGCTTGCGGCCTCGCTGTCGCCCTGCATGCGCTGCGCGACGCCGGCGCCGAAGAGGGACCGCGCGACCTCGAGCTTTCGAGAGCGGAAATCCTCCTCACCCGCTTCCTCCCTCCTCTCGCTCCTCCCTCGCGCCTCCTCCGCTTCTTCTTCCTCCAGCCTCGCGCACTCGCCAAAGGCGAGCTCGCCGTCATGCCAGTGCGCCGCCGTCGCCCGGAGCTGCCCCAGAGCGAACCAGGCTCGCGCGCTCCGGCCCCCCGAGGAGGCGACGGCGGCGGAGGCGGCTTTTATGGCCGCGTCGACGTCTCCCGCGGCGCGGAGCTCCGCCGCCCGAGACAGGTGGGCGAGCGCGGCGGGGGGCGTCGAGGAGGAGGACGACGAGGGGGAGAGGAGCGCGCTCGACGCCGCGGCCGCTGCTGCCGCCTCTCCGGCGCCGCTGCTCCCGCCGCTCGCTCTCCTTCCTCCTCCTCGTCCGCCGGCGGCGGCGGCGGCGGCCCTCTCCGCGACCTCCCGCAGGCCGAGCAGCTCCCGGACCCGAGGGGAGCGGAGCGCCGCCCCCTGCGCCAGCGCGGCCCCGCTCGAGCTCGCCCAGTAGAGGACGGCGCCCTGCGGCAGCAGCAGGGCTCCCACGAAGGCGGGAAGCGCGAGCCACTCGAGCAGCAGGCGGACGGCGGCTCCCCGGGGAGAGGAGGAGGAGGGGGAGGACGAGGCGCTCCCCGTCGGCCCCCCTGCTCCCGCCATCCGGAACGCGGAAGCCGCCGCCGCGAGCGTCCCGGCGGCGACCAGGGCCGGGAGAAGGCCACCCGCGACGCCCATCGGGGCCGCGAGCGAGGCGACAGAGGAAGGAGCCACCGAAGCAGCAGCAGCAGCCGCAGCCGCAGCAGCAGCGGCAGACGCGGAAGAGACGGCCGGGGAGGCAGCGGCGGCGGCCGAGGCGACCTCGACGGCGCGGGCGGTCAGGTCCGGGAACCAGAGCGCGCCGCCGTCGCCGAACCCGGGCCATCCGGCTTGGGCCATCGCCCGCACGCCCAGCACGGCCGAGGCGAAGACGGGGAGCTGCAGGAGAGGGGAGAGGAGCAGCCAGCAGGGGTGCGGGGCCCGGGCCTGCTCCCGGAGGCGGAGGAGGCGGCGCAGCGTCGCAGCTGTCAGAGGAGGCCGCCGCGCCCTTTGTGGGTGCTGTCGCTGCTGCCCTTTCCCCGTCGAATCGCCCGCTTCGTCGTCTGATGGTTCTGATGCTTTTGCTGCTGCTGCTGCTGCTGCTGCCGCTCCTGCTGCTTTAAGCCTCTCCTCCTCCTCCTCCTCCTCCCGGGCCCTCTGCATCAGGGGCCCAAAGGCCGCTGCCGAGCGCGCCTGCGCCACGGACAGGGGGAGCAGCGCCGCTCGCACCGCCACCGCCGCCGTGGGGATCGCCGCCCACCACGGCAAAGAGATAAGGGAGCTCGAATTGGGGCCTATGGAGTCGAGGAGGGAGGCCGCGGCGGCGACGGGCGCGGAGGCGTCCGGGAGGAGGAAGAGCGAAGAAGCAGCAGAAGGAGAAGAGGAGCAAGCTTCCGCCGCTGCTGCTGCTGCTGCCTCTGCTGCTGCTGCTCTTCCATCTTCCACTCCAGCAGCTGCAGTAGCAGCAGAAGATGAAGAGCGCGGCGTGGTCGTCGAGAGGGAGCGGGTGGCGGCGGCGAGCGAGTGCGTTCGTATTCGCCTGCGGGGGGGGGGGAGGGTTTTGAAGAAGAAGAAGTAAGAAGGGAGAGACGAGGGCAGAGGAGTTTGCATCGAAATGCGTTCCGCAACTGGGTGACTCTTTAACTTACCTTGATGCTAGCGACACTGCCAAGCGGTTCAAAGCCATCGTGGGACTGCTCTCTCGAAGGGAGGGGGGAATGGACGCTCGAAAGAGTAAGGAAAAACGGGGGACGACGGTGACGGGTTTGAGATTTGCCGCCCCTCCAATCGGCTGAACCAAAAAAAGAAAGTCTGCCGAGCGGCTTGTCTATTTTCGACGCTGACCCCTCCCCCTCTCTGAAGAACGAGGGAGAGAGAGAGAGCGAAACGCCCGCATCTCCGCTTGCGCCCCAGTTTTCCTCTTGTTGAGGTAGGTCCTGGGAAATTCTCTGCCACAACGGTTAGCGCACTACTGTGAATCGTCGAACAAGGCGACACTCCGCTTTGACGAGGTAGTACAGAGAGTGGAAAGAGGGGGAAGGCAATGAGTGGCTCGCTCGCTTCACGCCGCTCGCGCCGTTTTTGCCTCTGGCCGCTGCATACCTCTCAGGCTCGATTCATTCATCTAGCCGTGTCGCGGGACCCAGAGAAGCCTTTCCCCGCCAAGCCATCGGCCTCAAAGGCCATCGAGTCATCTCACCAGACAATTCACGCAATTGGAATGGGCAATTCTGGAAACAAAACCCACCAAAACAGGCATCGAAAGGAGAGGGGAAGGAAGAAGTTTTTCTTCTTTTCCTCTCTTGCTGGCTCTTTGTTTCCGACCGACCTCGACCGCTCCTCTCTCCCGCTCTCCGAGAGAAAAAGAAACACACAAAATGATGTTTTGCCGCGCCCAGCAGCAGCAATCGCAGCCCCAGCAGCAGCAGCATCAGCAACCGCAGCCCCAGCGCCTCGCCCCGACGCTCTTCTCTGAGGCCCGCGCGGACCACGCCGAGGTCGTCGCCCGCGTGCTGCGCGCCAACCCCGCCGCGGCCAGCGTCAGGGAGGCAGCGACGGGCGGCACGGCACTGCACGCGGCCTGCGCCGCGGGCGCGCTCGCGGCCGTCCGTGCCTTGCTGGCAGCGCCCGTCCCCGCCCGCCTCGACGCCGTGGACGACTCTGGCGACACGCCGCTGCACTGTGCTGCTCGCGGGGGCCACGCAGAGTGCATCGAAGAGCTTCTGTCGAGCTTCCCGTCGTCCTCGTCCGCCCTGGCGCGCAGGAGGAACGCCGCGGGCCGGTGCCCGCTGCACGAGGCGGCCGCCTGCTGCTCGCACGCCGCCTGCAAGGCCCTGCTCTCCGCCGGGGCCCGCAGGTCCGCGCTCGACGCCGAGGGGATGACGGCGGCAGACCTGGTGCCTAGGGGAGCCGACTCGACGGAGGCCGCCGTGCTGTACGCGATGGTCCTCTCGGGCAGGTCGGCCAGCGTCGCTGAGAGGGCTTTGGGCTCCTTTGGTGCCGCCGCTGCGGCGCCTGCTGCTGCTGCTGCTGCTGCTCCTGCAGCCGGCGGAAGCAGCAGCAACCTCCTCTTGCGCAGGAGGGACTCGAGGCCCTGGGTAGCTGCCGCAGCCGCGAGGATCGCCTCTTCCTCGAGCAGCAGGAAGCCCGCTGCGGCGGCAGGAACGCAGCAGCAGCAGCAACATCAGCAGCTCCCCGCGAGGCAGCAGCTCCGCGTCGTCGCTTCCGCCTCGACCGACTACGGAGGGGAATCTCCCGCCGCTCCTCCGGCTCCTGGTCCTGCTGCTCCGTCTTCTTGCGCAGCAGCAGCTGCAGCATCAGCGGCAGCGGCCCCCTCGCCCTCCGCGGCCGCGGCCGGCCTTTTTGCCGAGAGCTGCAGCAGCCTCTTTGTCGGCGCGAGGTCGGTGAAAGGCGCTCCTGGCGCTTCTTCTTCCTCCTCTGCCGCCGCCGCCGCCGCCTCTGCTTCCCCTGCCCTCCGCGTCGCCGCAGCGGAGCGCAGGGTCGAGGAGGTCGTCGACGTCGTGTCCAGGCTCGCGGCCGCCGTCGAGGGCACGAGGGCCGCGGTCGAGGCCGACCGCGAGGCCGCGCGCCGCGAGGTCGCGGCGCTGCGGGACGAGGCCAGGGAGCGGGCCGCCGCCGCCGACGAGGCCCTGGCCGCCGTCGACGGGAGGCTCGCGTCGCTGCTCAGAGAAGAGGAGGAAACGAAGGCGGCGAGAGCAGCGAAAGCGGCGGTCGAGGAGGAGGAGGCCGTCGCTGCTGCTGCTGCTGCTGCTGCTGCTTCCTACTCCTCGGACGACTCGGCCACATCGTATGAGACCGCGCCCTCGGGGGCAGAGGCAGCAGAGGCCAACGATCCTTCTTCCGCTTCCTCTTCCACCTCTCTTCCTTCTCCTTTTCCTTCTCCTTCCTCTCTCTCCCTGTCCACGGAGTTTGCCCCCGAGCACCTGCTCCGGAATGCCGTCCCTTCCTTCGCACACGTCCCGGAGCGTCGACGGCCTCCGCGGCGCGCTGGCCTCGCTCGAGCGGCGCGTCGCCCGGGGGGAGGAGTGGGACGCCGCGGCCTCGGGTTTCGCGCGCAGCGTCGGGCTGGAGCTCGAGAAGCTCCAGATCGAGGTCAGCGAGAGCGCCCGCGCGCGTCTGATGGGAGAGGCCAGGCTCGACGCCGCCGAGAGGGGGGTCGAGATGCTGCACGGGTACCTGAAGACTGCGGCCGCAGCCCTGGGCCCCGAGGCGGTCGAGGACGCGAGGAAGCGAGGCGCCGCGCTCTCGGCCGCGGCCGCCACGCTGGCCAACGAGAAAAAAGCGAGGAAGGCGATGGAAGGGGAGCTGCGGCGCGTGAAAGAGGCGTGCAGGGAGCTGCAGGGGAGGCTCGACGAGGTCGAGAAGGAGAAAGGGAGAGAGGCGCCGGCGCCGGCGGCGAGAGCGGCGATAGCGACAGAGGCCTCTGCTGCTTGTGCTTCTGCTTCTGGTGCTTCTGCTCCTGCTCGCCCGCGCAACCGACGCCGCTCTTCCTTCCTCGGCGGGCTCTTCAAGCCCTCGACTGCCGTTTCGAGGCTGGGCAAGGGGGAGCGCAGGAGGCTGAGCAACTGCTCCGGAGCAGAGACCAACGGCCTCGCGCTCGCGATGACCGCTGCTGCGGCGAGGGGGGGCGCCGAAGAAGAGGAAGTTCGAGTCGTGATCGAGGAGGCAGAGTAGGGATGTTGATTCCGCTCTCTTTATTTCTTTTCCCGTGCTTCTTCTTAGAACGAAAACGAAAAAAACAACACCGTCACTTTCCGATGAGACGATCTCCGATTTTCATTCCCTCCAACTGTTTTCAGTGGTTTTTCCTCGAGAGTGTGTTTTCTCTTTTCTGATTTTTGAAAACCGCAGCGTCTCTCTGTGCTTTCTTTTTCCGAGATAAACAAAACAAAAAAACAGTGTCTCCTTCGTGAAACAGAAACAATCCCCAGTGTTATCCTCTTTTTCCATGTCAAGAGCGTCGCCGAGTTTGTGCTTCTTTTGTTTATCGCGTTTGGAATCGGAGAGAGGAGGTTACATCTTTTTTGTCTTTTTTTGTTTTTGGTTTCGGTCGTTTTTTTGGTTTATCGCTGGCACTGGTTTTTTGTTGATGCTCGCTCTCTCTTTGATTCTCTCTCTCTCTCTCTCTTTTGGACCGAAAGAGTGGCTGCTGCTTCTCTCGGATTGTATATTATTATGGTTTGGTAGTTTATCTCGTTCGCTCGCTGCCGGAAGTTATGTTTGGAAAACTGAAAACAGAAAACAGAAAACAGGGGAAAAGAAACACGCGTCACTGTCTCTCGCTCGGGCTCTAGCAAAATTGCAAAGAAAAATGGCGCGCGTCCCTCTGATTTTTTGAGGTTCTCCGACGGAATCGACCGAGAAACGCGGATTGGGTTTCAGCGGCATCACTAGAGAAAGTGTGCGGTTTCGGAACTCGGAGCGGGAGATTTCTCTAGGCAGCTGCTGGGCCAGGAGAGGCCGCCGTCGCCGCCTCTCCCGCCGACGCCTTGAGGGCCGCGGCGGCAGCCGAGGCCTCCGCGGCCTTGGCGCGCGCGGCCCTCCAGTTGGCCTTGGCCTCGGCCAGCGCAGCCTGGAGGATGCTGATCGCCTGTATCGATTGGGAGGGAGTTTTTTTTTTTTTAGGAAAGGGGAGGTGAGACGAAGATAGTTCCAAAGACAAGAAGGGGTCGCTGCGAGCCGAGAGCCTAGTCGCCGGCAAAAGAGTCGGCCGAGAGCGAATATCTTTTCTGTCTTCCTCCGCTCTCGCTCCCTCTCTCTCTCGCCTCCATATTTCCCGATCAGCGATCTGCTACTGTCGTTAGATTTTCGATCCATGCGCGAATGGCGGGCTTTCTGCTAGGGGCGGGAGAGCGCAGAGGAGGGCGCGAGAAGAGCTG
>Ga0114918_10001692_pt1 | contig 19756 bp, 17 predicted proteins | sample LantaG_FD_87015 | JGI IMG/M metagenome (GOLD analysis project Ga0114918, IMG submission 87015) | Deep subsurface microbial communities from Baltic Sea to uncover new lineages of life (NeLLi) - Landsort_02402 metaG | ecosystem: Environmental > Aquatic > Marine > Oceanic > Sediment | place... | reverse complement strand
TTTTTTGGTTTTGTTTTTTTTTTTTTTTTTTTTTTTTTTTTTTTGGGGGGGGCTAATTTTTTTAATACTTAACTTTTTTTTCTTTTTTTTTTTTTTTTGGTGTTGAAAAACTTTTATAAAAAAACCCTTTTTTTCTTTTCTTCCTTTTTTTCTTTTCCCCTTTCCCCCCCCCCCCCCCCCAGGCCGAGCCCGACGTCACCAGGACCGAGCTCTCCGCCGGAGACTCCTTCCTCCTCCTGGCCTGCGACGGCGTCTGGGATGTCCTCACCAACCAGGGCGCCGCGGATGTAATTACAAGGGAGCTCAATTCCGGCAAGTCGCCGGCCGAGGCCGCCGCGGCGCTGCTCGACGCGTGCCTTTCTCCGGACCCGAGGGCGACGAGGGGCGCAGGGTGCGACAACATGACCGCGGCGGTGGTGCTGCTGCCGACGAGAGTAGCGAAGGTGGTGGTGACTGCTGCGGCGGCGGCTGTTGCCGTGGTGGGGGGCACGTGAAAAAAAAACGTTTTTTTTCTCTGCCCTCCTTTTTCCTTTTTTCTTTCTTTTCCAAACTGCTTATTTATTCTGTGTGTGATTTCGTTGCTGTGACTTTTTTTAAGCGCCGTGTGAAATGAAAAGAGAATGAAGAGTCAATGAAGAAGCAATTTAGAAAAAAGGGCGAGTGTGTTTCGGCGCGGCGCGGAAGCAGAGGGAGGGGGGAAGAAGGTTGAGAGAAGGGAGGGGAAAAAAACGTGAGTGCGGCGAGAAGCTGAAGCTCACTCTTTGATTTTTTCTTGTTTTCTTTCTTCGATTGTCTTTTCTTTTTTCGTTTTCTGCCCTCCCTCTCGCCGAGCCTTTTCCCTTCCTTTCTTCTTTTTTTCTTTACGCCAGAGGTAAATGTACGGATATGAAGATGCGCTACGAAGCACGAATGAGGCCTTTGCGTGTGAACCGAGGGAGAGAGAGGCGAGACAAAGAAGCTCGATGAAACCGAATGAACCGTTTTCGAGCGTCGACTTCCCCCTTGAACAACTTCGATCTTCCCCTTCCGATGCGCTCGTTGCGCAATCGTTTTCTTTCTTTTCTTCCGCATGATATCCTCGTAAGAGACTTCTCAAGATACCTGCGGTAGAAGAATGAGAGTCGAGCTCGGAGAAAGGCACGCCATCGGACGCATGGAAAGAGCAAAAGCTCTGGCTAGCTTTTTTCTCGACTGCGACCCCTTTCGGTCACAGCCCGCGCGATGGATTCACTGATCGAGAAGCCGCGCCCCGTGACTCGCCTTTTTCCGCGTTCGATTTCTTTTCTCTTGCCCTGGATTCGTGATCAGCATACATCCGATGCGATTATGGGAGCAACAAGGGAGGGGGAAAGTTGGTTTCAAAAGCACAAGAACGACCGCGATGGGGGGGAACATCGGACTCGACGAAACGAGAAGGAAAAAACTCGACGCGCTTAAGACCCCCTTCCTCTTCTTACCAAACTCAACAAAAAAACAGCCTCCTTCTCCCAATCAAAATGGCCCGCCTCTCCATCGCCACGCTCCTCTTCGCGCTCCTCGCGCTCGTCGCCGGGGCCGCGTTCGCGCACCGCGAGCTGCAGAGTGAGTAAAAGTCTTTTTCATCCTTTTTTTCTTTTCTTCGCGCTCTTTCGCTTTTTCAACTCTCTCTCTCTCTCACCTTCTCAAAACTTAAAAACCTCTTCTCCTCTCTCGAAATCTTTCCCCCCCCCCTCAAGGCGCCACCTCCGACTGCGTCGGCCTCGCCATGCAGATCGGCCAGGGCGACTGCTCCGCCTTCATCAACGACGTGAAAGGCACCGTCAACGGCTTCGCTGGGGCCGACGACGGCACCTACCGCAACGCGCTGTCGCCCTACCTGTCCCGCTACGGCGACGGCAGCACGGTGTCTTCGGCGTGCTGCAACCAGGCCGCCGCCTTCATCGCCGGAGGGTGCTCGTGCAACAGGCTGATCCTCTCGGCGGCGGGAAGGCTGGGCTTCGGGAGCGAGACGGTGGCCAACATCCCGAGGCTGTACCAGTTCTCGTGCCGCAACGGGGCCAACGACTTTGCCAACGGCTGCTCGTTCAGCGGGTGAAGAGAAGAGAAAGTTGATTAAAAGATGTTTTTTTTCTTTTCATTTTCGGTTTTCGTTCCTTCCGTCGATTTTCGTTTTTTTCTTCTCTCTTGAACAACAACAACTGCCTGCTTGTTTCCTTTTCTCTCTAATCCTTTTACCCCGAAGTGTGCCAGTCTTTTCTTCATTATGTCCAATGCTCTCTCTAACTTTGTAATTGCTTCTCCCTGCGCAAGGAACGGGGGGGCAGAATAAAAAAAGCTTTTAAAAAAATCAAGTTCATGTTTTTTCTTTCGTCTCTCGCCGTCGTCGTTTGATTTTTTTGTTACACACGCGCACGGACATTCCCTGGGAGGGGGGGCCGCTGACGATCCTTCCTCGAAAAAAGGAGAAAGAGAGAGGGGGCGGGACGAAGGGCGCGGGAAAGAAGTGCGCTAAAAAAAGAAACGTTTTTTTTTTTAGAAAAAAAAGGACAATTCGGAGTGCATGGGTATTTCCGCGTGTTATGATTTTGAGATAGTCGTCTCGCCTCGCAGGGGGGGCTGCGCGAAGGGACTATCCCAGAAGCTTTTGTCAGCGGATCCGAATGCAAGTGTGGGGGCAGTGTTTTTTTATAGAAAAGATCGAAAAAATGACGGTATTCGAATATGAAAAGGAAGTGTGTTTGTGAGTTGTATAAGTGTTGTCGTTGTTGGTGGTGGTACTGATGTTCGTTCTTCTTCAAAAGAACAGACGTCGACGACGATGACGAAGAAGAAGGAGGGAGAGATCAAAAACCTCGGAGAAAGAAAGAAAGAAATATTTTTTTCAAAGCGTGTTCTTTCTTTCCTACCCTCCAAACCCGAGCAGCATCTCTACTACCTCGTGCTTCCCGCTGGCCCTGGCGACGTCCAGCGCCGTGAGCCCCTCGCTGTTCCTCGCGGCGAAGGGGCAATTGCCCGTGGAGAGCTGGAGTTTTATTTTTGAATTTTTTTAGGAAAAAAGGTGAGTTTTTTTCCTTCTCTCTTCTTCTTCGTTCCTCTTTCTCTCTCTTTCTCCTCTCTCTGTAAATCAAAAACTCCGTCCCCCTTCCTCACCAACGTCGGCAGCGCCACCACGGCGTTGTAACCCACGGTGTAGTGCAGCGGCGTGTTCCCTGTGCCGTCCGGGGCGCCCGGGTCCGCCCCGGCGGCCAGCAGCGCGGCGACAACGAGCGCGCCGCCGCCGCCTGCTCCCGCCGCCGAGAGGCCCGCGACGACGGCGAGGTGCAGCGGCCTCCTGCCCAGGGGGTCCGGGGCGTCGGCGTCGGCCCCGGAGGCCAGGGCCGAGCGCACGGCGGCGAGGCTGCCCGAGGAGATGGCGGCAATGAGGTCTAGAGGGGTGGCGGTGCCGGAAGCGGAGGCGGCCGGCAGGGAGGGCGCGCGGGTCGTCGGCGGCGGCGGAGGAAGTCGAGGCATTTGCTGCCACTGCTGCTGCTGCTCAAAGCGGAGCTGCGTGTGATGCTGCTGCTGCCTCTGCTGAAGCACGGCGGGTGGCGGCGGCGGAAACAGCGGCGCGTAATGATGCTGCTGTAGCTGCTGCGGCAACTGCTGCTGCTGCGGAGAAGCCGTCGCGGGTGCAGGGGCGCTGCAGGGCCGAGCTCCTCCGTCGCCGTCGCCGCCGTCGTTGTCCTTGTTCCCGCTTGTGCGGCTCTTGCTGCCTCTCCCGCTGCCCCGGCTGCCTCCTTCCCCGCTACCCCCTCCTTCGCTCCTCCCCTCGGGGGAGGACAGGTCCTCCCCTTCCTCGAGCCCGGCGGCGAGGGCGGCGATGGCTCCCGCGGCCCCTCTCGTGACGAGGGGCAGCAGCGGGGGCGGCGGCGGCAGAGAAGGAGGAGGAGGAAGTGGAGGGAGAGGAGCAGCTGCGGAGGGATACAGAGGCGGGCGGCGACTGCTTTCTCGCTGCTGCTGCTGCTGCTGCTGCTGAGGCTGTTCGTCGGCGAGCAGCAGGCTCTCGTGGCAACGCAGCGCCGCGGCGACGCTCGCGGCCTCGGAGGCCGCGGCGAGGGCGCGCCGCTGCTGCCGCTCGAGCTGCTCGAACGCCCCAACCCCGGCCGCGGAAGCGGAGATGGCGACGGGAGGAGCAGGAGCAGGAAGGTCGGGGGCGACGGACACGGCGACTTGAGGAGGAGGAGGAGGAGGCGTGGGAGACGAGAAGAAGCGCTCGTCGAGCCCGGCGGCGGCGGCGGCGGCGTTGGCCGCGACGGCAGCTGCGGCGGAGACGGAGGCGTCGTTCGCCGCTTCTTCTTCTTCTGGTGCAGCTGCTGCTGCTTCTCCTCCTGCTCCTGCTCCTGCCGCCGCAGCAGCAGCAGCCGCAGCCGCCTCCCACCAGGTGACCGCTGCCGCTGAGACCGCCGCTGCTGCTTCCTCGTCCCCTTCGTCCCCTGCCGCCGCAGCGGCGGGCAGCGGGGGAGGGTAGAAGTCGAGCGGCGGCCCCGGCTCTTGCTGCTCTTGCTGCTGCTGCTGCTGCTGTTTTCCCTTCTTCCTCCCGTTGACATTGCAGGACCCTTTCGGCCTGCCTCGCTTGCGGGGGGCGACGTGAGGCGGAGCAGCAGCAGCAGCAGCAGCAGAGACGATCGCCGTCGTCTTCCCGGCAGAGAGGGACGCGGCTGTGCGCTCGAAGGCGTCCTCAGCGCGTCCGAAGGGGTATGGGTCGGCGTTTTCGTCGCCCTCGATCCCGTCTTCCATCTCGCCTTCTTCGTCGTCTGCGCCTTGGCCTTCTTCCGCTTCGTCCTCCTCCTCCTCGCCATCGTCGTAGTCATCGTCTTCTCCTTCTCCGGCGTCCTCATCGACCTCCTCCTCCTCCTCCTCCTCCTCCCGCAGCCTGCTCCTCCTCTCGGCCCGCCGTTGCTTCCGCCGCTCCCGCCGCTGCAGCCGCTGCCGCAGCCGGCGGTCGACCGGCGGCTCCGACAACTGCCTCGCGACCTCGGCCCTCGCCGCCAGCAGGGCCGCGGCGCAGGCGCGCTGGCGGGCCTCGCCCAGGGCCATGACGTCGGCGACGCTGGTTGTGGAACGAGACGAGGAAGAAGAAGAAGGGGGGGCGAAACGAGAAGAGGAGCCGCCGCCCTTGGTCCTCCTGCCATTGGCGTTTCCTTCGGGTTCGGTTCCGGCGGCAGCAGCACTAGCAGCAGCAGCGCCGTCCCCGAGCGCCTCCCTGGCCGCGGCCAGCGCCCTCCGCAGGTACTCGTAGAGCACCGAAGGGCCCTCCGGGGGCTTGGCGCGCCTCGACGTGTAATACACCAGGTTCTTCACGGCCCCCTCGGTCCGGCGCGCGCCGCAGGCCGCCGAGACCGACGCCGCGATCTCGGTCCAGCGGTTGCCGCGGGCCGCGTGCTCGGCTGCGACGACGCACTCCTCCTCGGCGGTCCAGGGGGCGGCGGAGGAGGGGTTGGAGGAGGAGGAGGGAGGAGGCGGCGGAGGCGGGGCGACGAGGGCGAGCGCGGTGGAGGAGGGGCGAAACGGGTCTTCTCCGTCGCCGTCTCCGCCGTCGCCGTCATCGTTGTTGTTCTCCTTGCCCTCTCCTCCAGTCGCCATCGCGGCAGCAGCAGCCGCCTCGGCGTCGGCGCCCCTCCTCACGTGGTTGTAGTACCGCTCCCGCACCTGCTTCGAAGACCTCCCTGGCATCGCCGCCGACAGCACAGCCCAGAGCCCGGGAGGCGGCGGCGGGCCCTCTCCCCTGGCTGCCTCGTCCCCGGCCAAAGAACGCACGTTCTCGACGAGCCTTGCGTGCTCCTCGGGCGTCCACTTGCGTTTGGGGACCGCGAGGGTCGGCTTCTTGCGGCGCTTGAAGGCCGGGGCGGCGGCGGCGATGGCGGCGATGGCGAGCGGCGGCGGAGGGAGAGGTTGAGGAAGGGCGGCAGCAAGCAGCTGCTGCTGCTGCTGCTGGCCGATGTCATTGTCGTTGTTGTTTTCGACTCTCTGCTGCTGGTTTTCTCCTCCCGGAGGCAGGTACAGCGCTAGGTCAAAGGCGTAGGCCGTCGCGGAGCGCTGACAATGATTTGGAGGAAGAGAGAGAGAGAGAGAGAGAGAGAGAGAAAGAGAGAGAGAGAGAAAGAGAGAAAGAGGGAGAGAGAAGATACATAAGGCGTTGAGAGAGAGAAAGAGAAGAAGGTCGGAGCACAGGGCCGCGAGAGGCTTCGAGTGTCGTCGAAATGCGACAACGGAACGAGCTGCGCCGCGCGGTTTTTCGTCGACGAAAACTGATTCAGCGACGCCGCAACGGGCGCCCCTTAAACCTTTTTCGAGGCTTTCCCACGTCGTGGATCGTCGCCAGGGACCATTTCACTCGCCCCAGCATCGATTTCGCGGGCGAAAACCACGTCAGTTGGGCGCTCTGACGGGACGCGATGGGGGCGGAGAGCAGTCGATCGAAGTAAGCGAAATGCCCCCCTCCTCCTCCTCCTCAATCTTCCACCCCCCCTAAAAGGTCTCCAAACCTACGTCTTCTGCGCCATGCGCCACCACTTGGTCGTATAGGGACGGATCGAGCGCGTCGGCCCGGTCCGGGAAAGGCGACATCGGGGGGTCGGCGGGGCCTTTCCCGAGGGTTCGCAATGGCCAAAGTGTTCCGAGGCGGCGTCGTCTGTCCGTCTGTCGAATTCCTTTTTCGAAAAAGTCGAGTCGAACCTCGTTTTCGCGGTCGAGGGAGAGCGAGAGGCCCGCCCCTTGACTTGCGACAGGGACGGGAAGGTCCGTTCCCCCAGCTACCGGGGAAGCGAGGAGAGGTGAGAGAAGGAGGGAAGGGACGGAAAGCAATTTGGGGAGAGACGCGGTGAACGCGCTCCAGCATGAGCAAGAGAAGAAAAAGTGGGAGAGCAAGCGGAGTGGGGATTTTTTAAAAAAAAATCTCGCCACTCTAAAACACAACCTTGATTTTGAAAGACGAGTTGATGCCTCCTCTCCGCGGCGCTCTTCCTCGCCTCCACGCCGCATGAGCCCCCAATCCCGTCTTCCCGCGCCCGCGCCCGCGCCCGCGCCCGCGCCTGAAAAACGTCGAAGCGCTCCGATCGGGAGTACTGCTGAACCAATTGCCCTCGCAGAGACAGGGAAAGGAGACGACCAAGGCGAAACAACGGCGATCGATCACGATGGCAGCAGCCTCGACCTCCCCTTCCTCCTCTCCCTTCGCCGTCGACAGGACTCCGGCCACGGCGCCGCTCGGCCAGACCGTCTCCGTGGCCCCCGACCCGGCCACGGGAGCCAAGGAGCTCGGCAGGCTCGTCAAGCGGGCCGCTGCGAGGGCGATCTCGGAAAGGGGGAGCTTCACGCTGGTCCTGAGTGGCGGGTCGCTCGTCGACGCCCTGGCCTCGAGCCTTGATGGTGACGATGGCGGCGACGATGGCGACGATGAAACTTCTCCTCCTCACGACGGGAGCAAGTGGCACGCCTTCTGGGCTGACGAGAGGCTCGTGCCCGGGGACTCGCTGGACTCCAACGCCGCGGGGGCCAGGGCGTTCATCGCAAAGGTGAGAAAGGAAGGAAGCGAGGTGTTGAAGGTTGAGGTTGAGGTTGAGAGGTTGAGAGAGTTTGAAAGCGAGCACGGAAGAAGAAAAAAACTCACTCTTTTCTTCCTGCCTTCCACTATTCCTTCCACCATTCCAGGCCGGCATCCCCGCCTCCAACGTCCACGCCCTCGCCGACCCGCCCGCCGCGTGCCCTCACGAGGCCGCCAGGGAGTACGAGGCGCGGCTCCGCGCGCTGCCCAGGGAGGTCCTGCCTATTGTTAAAAATGAAGAAAAAGAAGAAGAAGAAAAAAACAGCAAAATGCCTCTTTTCGACCTCGTGCTGCTCGGCGTGGGGCCCGACGGCCACGTCGCGTCCCTGTTCCCCGGTCTCCCGGCCGTGGACGTCCCCGCTTCGAGCGGGCAGTGGGTCGTCGGCGTCGAAGGGTCGCCGAAGCCGCCGCCGCTGAGGATCAGCCTGACTCTGGGGGCGATCACGAGCGCGAAGGAAATCCTGGTCGTCGCGTTCGGGGCAGGGAAAGGGGACATCATCCGCCAGGCTCTTCTGTTGGGAGGGAAAGCCGGGTCTGTTTTGCCCGTGCAGAGGGTGGCCGGGGCGAGGTGGCTGATCGACGCGGCTGCGGCGGCAGGGCTTGAAGAGGAGGAGAAGAAGGAGTGAAAAAATCTTTTCTTTCTTGTTGTTGTAAGGAGAGGACGAGTCCTTCTTTTCTCTCCAGCTTTCGCATTTGAAAACACACAGGCCGTCGCCGTTTTATCTGGGGGTTTAGCGACGCGAAGGAGAGCAGGAACTATCTTAGTAAGGGCAGGCCGAGTGGGGTGGGGGTCCGAAAAAGCGCAAGGCCAAGGTGGTCGAGGTTGAAGAGAGAAACTTCCTCCACTTTTTTTCCTCTGCTCGCCGCCGCCTTTCCGAAAGCCAGCTAAAGCCGCCGCAATCGGCTCTCCCTCCCGCGCTCTCTCCCGCGCTCCAGTCTCCGTCAATCCGCCCACGCCGCGCGGATCGGACTCCTGATCGCTCAGAGACCAAGTTTGAGCAGCTGCGAGATCTCGAGAGAGCAGCAAAGAGGCCGCGATCCAGGGAAGAGAAAAAGGGGACAAAAAAAGGGCAATCGCAACGACAAGGACCGGTCACGCCGTCGCTCCCTTTTTTTCCGACCTCGACCTCTCTCAACTTTCACAACAACCATCATATCATGGCCCCGCCTCCTCGCTCGGCGCCCCTGCCCACCGCCCCGGGGGGGATGCACCGCCAGCCCAGCTACGGCTCGATGTCCGGCGTCTCGGGCGCTCTTTACTCCGCTTCGTTCAGGGACGTCGCCGCCGTGGCGCCCGACTCCCTGGGGGCTCTGAGCCCCTTGGGCCTGCCGCCAAGGCACGAGGGCGGCGCCGGGAGCCCCGGCCCGACATCCCTCGCGCCGCCGCCTCCTCCTTCCGCCAAGCAGCCCGACGAGTCCGACGCCGATTCCGCGCCCGCCGCCGCTCCAACAGCGATCGCGAAACCGGCTCCAGCTCCGACTCCGACCACCCCTCGGGACCAGCACCACCACCGGAAGATGCCGCCCTTGGGAGCGGCGAGGCAGGAGCACGAGAACGAGCCGGCAGAGGTCGTGATCGTCTGCGAGCCCGAAGGCACCAGCCTGATGATGGGGGGCTTGCACCCTCGGGCTTCGCTGTACGAGAGGCCCGTGAACCTGGAGGCTGCCAAGGCGGCGCATGCCGAGTTCAGGAGGGTGATGCGGGAAGCCGGGATCAAGGTTCGGGTTTTTGGTTTTGGTTTTTTTCTTTTCATTTTTTCGTGTTTCAGGTTTTTTTTCTTTTCTCTCGACCGAACCTTTTTTCTTCTCACTTTTCTCTGTCTCTTCTCTCTCTCTTTCTTTTCTCTTTTCTTTTGTCTCTTTCTTTCTCTCTCCCTCAGGTCCTCACCGTCCGAGACATCCTCTCCTACGGCGTCCGCTCCCATATGGGCGCGCGCGTCGACCTCGAGCTGCTCGCGATGCGCGCGCTCTCTTACACGGTGGCGCCCGGCTCGACCGCCGACGAGTTCGGCGAGGCCGACAGGGCCTACCTGTCCGACGACTACAAGAGGCGCGTGCTCGAGCACATGAGCATCAACCAGCTTATCGACACCATCTTAATAAATCCTACGGTCCAGCTGAGCCCGAGCAGGAGGGACACGGGCTTCACAGCCACCTACTCTTTCCAGCCCCTGTCGAATCTGGTTTATACCCGTGACCAGCAAGTCACCACCTGCCGTGGCGTCGTCATGGGCAGGCTGCGGTCGTCGCAGAGGCAGCTGGAGGTCGACCTGATGAGGTTCTGCTTCAACAAGCTGGGGCTGCCGGTGAGGAAGTGGAGGAGGTGGAGAGAGAGGAGAGAAGACGAAGAAAGAGAAGCGAAAACGAAAAAACTCACCTCTTTCTATCTTTCTTTCCAAAAACAGGTCGTCGGTGCCATCGAGGCCCCCGGCTACCTCGAGGGAGGGGACTTCTTCCCCTGCGGCCGCGGCCTCGCCATGCTCGGCGTAGGGCTGCGCTCCAACGTCGAGGCCGCGCAGCAGCTCATGACCCGGGACCTGCTGGGCACCGACGCGCTCGCCGTCGTCCGCGACGACTTCGAGCAGAGCCAGGACCGGATGCATTTGGACTGCGTCTTCAGCATCCTGGGGGACGACGTGTGCCTGATGCTGGACGAGATGATGGGGGAGGGGTCGCCGACGAGGTAAAGAAGAAAGAGAAAGAGAAGTAGAAGTAGAAAAAGTTTTCGGAGGTCGAGAAAGAGGTCATCGGAAGAAAGAAACAAAAAAACTCAACTTTATTTTCAAAAAATCAAATTCTTAAAATTATGAACGACAGGAGGCTCGTCGACGAGTACCGCCGCGCCGGCCCGGGACAGCCTTACGAGCTCGTGCTCGAGGGCGTCGAGTTCTCCAAGTACATGCGGGAGCACCGCGGGTTCCACATCATCCCCATCTCCGGTGACGTGAGTTTTCGAAGTCGGGTTTTTTTTTCGTCGAAAGCGAGAAACGGAAAAAACCAAACTCACCTTTTCTCTCTCTCTCTCGATCGCTCCGTCTTCTTCCTTCATTCTCCCCACCACTCCAGGACCAACTCCTCTACGGATGCAACGTCCTCAACCTGGGCAACTCGAAGGTGATCTCGGTCCACGCCGGGACCGCGAGGCAGATCGTGCGCGACCCGAAATTCCGCGGCGACGTCCAGGTCGTCGACTTCTCGCCGATCACCTCGATGTACGGAGTGGTGCACTGCTCGAGCCAGGTGGTCAAGAGGACGCCCGTGAGCGCCGCGATGTGAAGCGAAGCGAAGCGATGTGGCTTTTTTTGTGAGGAGAAAACGAGAGAAATAAAAGAGAGAGAGAGAGAGAGAGAGAGAGAGAAGGTGCTTTTTGATTTTTCCAGCGCGTGACTAGCGAGTTTTTTGCTTTTTGCTTTCTTTTAAGTTTCATTTTTTTGTTATCACAGTTTTGTTTTTTTGATTGCTCTTGCTTGTTTTTTAAAAGTGTTTCGGTTTTCTATGCAGTGAGGGAGGGGAAGAGGGTGGATGGTTTGGTTGAAAGGCGGAAGAGAGAGAGAGAGAGGCAAGAAAGAAAAGTCAAAAACCTCCTCTCTTTTTCTTCAAAGTTCGAGCGCCTCGAGCTCGGCGACAAAGGCGGCGAGAGCTTCGAACAAGGGTTTCTTCAGAGCCTCCGCCGCGTCTCGTGCTGCAAAGCTCTTGTGCGTGGTCGTGGCCTCGAACAGCAAGTCGTCCTCGTCGTGGCCAGTGGTGAGCTCGAGCACCTTCAGGTCGCCGCTGATGCGGTTTTTCTTCTCTTTGCCTTCTCGCTCTCCTTCTGCTGCTTCTTCTCCACCTTCTTCACCTTCCCCTTCCTCAACCACCTCCCACCGCAGCTCCAGCTTCAGATCGTAGGCAGAGATCTTCTTCCCTCCCTTTCTGGTAGACTGATACGCGTCCCCCTCCACCGACGAGACCGACGCGACGCGGACTTTGCAAGTCGAAGTTGAGGACGAAGAAGGCGAAGGAGAAGAAGAGAGCGGGGCCTCGACTCCCGGGAGCAGCTCCGCGAGCTTGTCCTTCGCCCACGAGAGGCGGTTCTTCTCTTGCCTGATTGAGAGTGTTTTTTGTGCGTGTTTTCAGAGAGATTGTGAGCGTTGCGTGCCAGCGGTGGAGGAGGTGGAGGTGGAGGAAGAAGAAGGAAGAGACAAAAGAGAGCGGAAGAGGTTTCTTTCTTTCTTTGAGATCGCCCCCGCCGATCGATGGTTCTTCTTCTTCTTTTCTCTCTCTCCTTCTCTCTTTTCCTCACCAGTGCCAGCCCGAGACGTTCGCTCCTTGAGATCCGAGGTCTGAAACGAGCCAGCGCGGGTCTCGCTCCTCCCAGCGCGCCATTTCGAGGGGGGGGCGGGGCCGGGACTTGGAAGGCGTGCTCCTTTGAAAGTTGACGCAAAAGAGGGGGTCTCCGGAAAGTGTTTTTTTTCCGAATTTTTTTTTCCTTCGTTGCTGCTTTTTGAAAGAGAAACTCACAAATCAACCTTCGACCTCCCTTCGCCCTCGCTTCGCCGCCCTTCCTCGCCGCCCTCTTCCAACTCTCCAAGATGTTTGCCCTCTCCGCCCGCCCTACCCTCGCCGCGCGCCCCGCCGCCGCCACGCGCTCGGTCCGCCGTGTCGCCCCGGCCGCCCGCGCTCTCGTCGTCGTCAAGGCCGACCCCAAGACCCCCCTCGAGGCCGCGATCGAGGAGGCCAAGGACACCTGCGAGTCCGGCTCCTCCTGCGAGTGCGCTATCGCCTGGGACACGGTGCGTTGAGATAAAGAGAGAAAGAGTGGGGGAGAAGAGCAGGGGAGAGAGAGAGACGGAGACGAGGAGGAGGAAGAATGGCAAGCCGCCGTCTTGCGTTTTTTCTTTTTCTCTTGGTGCTCGTCGACCCCGAAGAGAAGAAAAGAGGAAAAAAGACGATCCCGAGACGGGCTGCATTCGTGGCCTCGCTGCCCTAATTCCCGTCCCTTCTCCTCGTCGATGACAAGAGTGTGTTCGATAGGAGCCTTAGCGCGAAGGGAAAAAGAAAGGAACTGCTCGGAACGCATCGAAAACGAGCTCGCAATGGAGCCCCGCGGCGACCAAAAGAGGTCGAGCTCCTGTATCGACCTTTTTTTTTGTCGACAGCGAAGCTCTCTCTCTCTTCGTTGGTTTGTTTTGCGATTTGGGAGCGTCGCTCGAGAGCGCTGTGACGCTTCGCATTGCAATTAGTTGTGTCCACGGGTCCGCCTCGAACATGATCTCGGGCAACGTGCGATTGGGGCTCGGAATCGACCTCAAAGGCGCTTGAATCGACCCGCGAGAATCGAAAGAGAAGGGGGAAAAAAAACATCGCGCGAGCAAAGAGAAAAACTCTCTCACCCTGTTTCTTCCGACCTCTTCAACCTCCTTCCTTCTCCCTCTTTTCCTCCCAACAAAAAAAAAAAAAAAAAAAAACAGGTCGAGGAAATCTCCGCCGCCGAGTCGCACAAGAAGGCCGCGCAGACCAAGGCCGACCCCCTCGAGGAGTTCTGCAAGGACTCCCCCGACGCCGTGAGTCAAAAGTTTTTTCCTTCTCTTTTCTTCTTTTCTCGAGTTTTCTCTCTCTCTTTCTCTTTCTCGTCTTTTTCGTCTCTCGCTCACTCACTCGCTTCTCCGCTCTTCATTATTCCACCGCCACCACCACCACCAACAACAACAACAACAACCTCACAGGACGAGTGCCGCGTCTACGAGGACTAGATCAACTCGTTTCCCCAGCGAAACCATGAGATGCTAGTAGGAGCCCTCGCGACCTCAAAAAAAAAAAGCAAGCAAAGCGTTAGAAAAAAAAGAGAATTTTTTTTGAGTTTTTTGTTTCTTTTCATCCCCCCTTTGTTTTTCCTGCGCTTCTTCCGCTTTTGCTTTTTCCCCTTTTTCTTTTGTAAGAGAGAGACAGAGAGAGAGCGATAGAGGAGGCAGAAAAGAATAAGTATGAAAACCTCGTGGCGGTGGTGGTGTTACTGGCGAGGGGGCGGAGGAGGAGCAAAGAAACACTAAAAGAAGAAAAGAAACTTTCTTTTCATTATTTTCATCTTCTCTTCTCTCTCTCGCTTTGACAGGAAACAACAAAAATGCAAGCTGCTGCCGCCACCCCGGCGGCACCCGCCCCTCGCCTCCCGCTCCTCGATCGGCTCCTCAGGTCGGTTCTCGCGCTCGTCTCCGTCGGGGGCTTCGCCTCCGGGTTCTGCCTCGTCGTTGCAGGGTGCTCCCTGCAGTCCCCGCCGAGCGCGCCGGTGCCGGGGTGAGAAGAAAAGCTTTTCGGTTTTTTTTCTTCTTCGTTTTTTTCTTTCGTTCGTTGACCGACTTTCTCTTCTCCTCTCACCCTCTCTTCCTCTCTCTACCCACCTTCCACCAACCCGACCGGCCAACAGCGGCCTCGTCTCCCTGGGCGTGCTCACCACCCTCGCCGCCCTCGCCGCGGCCGTCGGGTCCAAGAGGTACCGCTGGGCCCTGGCTTGCTACTTCGCGTTCGGCGCTCTTTCCGTAATCTGCCAGCTCGCCGTCGTCTTGGTCATCTTCGCGTCCCCGGAGCGCGTCGCGTCGTCGATCCTGAGCTCCGAGGGCGGCGGGCTCGCCCACGCCATCGACTCGGCCCGGAAAGCGGGAAGCGGCGCTCTCACCCCGGAGAGGCTGGCGCAGCTGCAGCAGCTCGAGCGGAACGCCAGAGAGACGCTCGCCGGAAGGCTCGACGCGGTGAAATGGTGCTTCCTGCTGCTCGCGCTGGCCGAAGGCGTTGGGCTGGGAGCTGCGGCGTGGAGGTACGTGCGGAGCGAGGTGCCCTGGTCGGCCAGGTACGAAGGGCTGGAGGCAGGGGAGGCCGCGAGGCTCCGCGGCGTCGAGCTGCGGGACGCGCTGAGGCAGGGCCTGGGAGGAGGAAGCGGGGGAGGGAGGTCGAACGGAGCTTCTTCTTCTTCTTCCTCCTCTTCCTCCTCGGCAGCGAGGTTCGTCTCGGGTGTCTCGCAGAAGAACAACGGCTTCGCATCTGGCGCCTGATATTGATTTCGAGAGATTGGAAGGAAGGACGCGGGTCGTCGATGTTACAAAAATCAAATTTCGCTTTTTTTTTTTTTTGAAGTATTTTCCTCTCTCTCTTTCTATATCTCTCTCTCGTTTTCTCTCTCTTTTTCTTTCTCTCATTCTCTCACTTCCGCTTCGGCGGGGGAGGCGCCAGCATCCCTCGGATCAGCGACGCGGGCGAGTCCACACCGGGAAAGACGCTTACGCCCTTGGCTCCGGCGCCAGCTGCTGCTCCGGCACCAGCTCCTCCGAGAAGGCTCACGCCGCCGCCCAGGCCGCTGCCCATGCCGCCGCCGCCGGTGCCGAAACGGCGCGCGCGCCAGTCGGCCTGCAGCCGCGCCGCGGCCGCGTCGGCCCTGGCCGCCAGCGCGTCCGCCCTCCTCGCCAGGCCCCCCAGGGCGGCCACCTGCACCGCCAGGGCGCGCCCGGCGTCCTTTCCCGCTTTCGAGACAAGGCCCGTGGCGTCGTTGGGGTCGGCGGGCAAGGGCGACGACGAAGAAGAAGAAGAAGAAGCTTTCTCGTCGCCGTTTTCGTCGTCGTCGTCGTTTCCGCTTCCTTCTTCTTCACCTTTCGCCTTTGCGACGCTCTCCAACAGCTCCCTCGCGGACTCGGCCAGCCCGCTCCACGAGGCTTCTTCTTCGGCCAGGGCGGCGATCTTGGCCCTGGCGGCCGCCTTGGCGGCCTCGGTGGCCGCGGCGGCGCGAGGCGAAGAAGAGAAGGCAGGAGCTCCGGCGGCGTTACCTCCGCTTCCATTTGCTCCGGCGCACACAAGGGTGCCGTCGGCGAGTGCCGCCGCCACCGCGGGCCCGGCCGCGGCCAGCGCCCCGGCGACCTCCGCGCCGCAGGCGTGCTGCTGCTGCAGCTGCTGGTCGCCGGCGAGGGGCGACGCGCCCTCGCTGAGGAGGTGGCGCCAGAGAGACAGCAGGCGCTCCGACTCGGGCACGCGCGGCGGCTGCTGAGGTTGAGGTTGGAACTGCACCTGCTGGTGTTGAGGAGGAGCGAAGGAGCCTCCGTAGGGCATCGGAGGGGCGGTGGCGGCGGCCGCGGCGGCCGCGGCGGCGAAGTAGTAGTCCTGGTGGCGCTGCTGCTGATGCTGCTGATGCTGATGCGGCGGGTGGACCGAAGCCTGCGAAGCGCCGGCGCCCGGAGTCGTCGCTGCCGGGGCGTGGGCATGGGCAGAGGTGGAGTTGCCTCCCCCTTCCTGCCTCCGCCTCTTGAGCGTCAGGCCGTCGACGACCACGACCTCGTAGTCGCCCTCGACGCATACGACGACCTCGGCCGGGTTGGGGTCGATCTGGAGGGTTGAGGTTGGTTTTTTTTGGGGGGGGAGGTCGAGTGAGAAAAGATCGAGGTTGAGTCGATGTCGTGCGGCGAGTTTTTCTTTCTTTCTTTCGATGCTCCTCTCCAATTCTTCTCTCTTCTCTCTCTTCTCTCTCCCATCAACCAACTCACCGCCTCAGACAGGCTGACGTGCATGCGCACGCCGTCGACCTTGTCGATTATGCCCTCGCGGTTGGAGGGCCTGTTGTTTTGGAGTGGAGAGGAGAAAGAAAAGGAAAGAGAGAATGAGCGTCGTCGTCGTCGTTTTCAATTTTTCGATTGGCGCGCTTTTTTCTCGACAGGAGCTGTCGGCCTCCGCCATTCAAAGCTCGCGGCCTGTGCGCGCCCTCTCTGCCTTTTCTTCTTTGACAGAAGCTCCACTCACGCGTAGTTCTCCATGTCGAAGCGAGGATAAGCTGGAAAGATGCAGTAGGGACGGAGTCTCGCAGGGGAGTGGACCAAAAGAATGAAACTTTTTTCGATTCAAAGCAATTTCAAAGCAGGCAGCACGAGCACGAGCGGACGAGCACCCCGGAGACGGAGTTGGAGGTCTGCGCGACGGCGAGCGTGGCCTTGGCGAGGTGGCCGAGGGCAAGGAGCGTGAGCACGGGCGGGTAGAGCGAGATGGCGAGGAAGAGCACCAGGAGCATTTGTGGGTGAAGGGGTGGGGAGCGAGAAGAGAGATTGGAATTGAAGGAAAGGCGAGTGAAGTGAGAGAAGCGAAGAAGAGCGACGAAGAAGTCGAGAAAATAGAAAAAAAACGAAAAAAAGGAGCTCGAAGCAAAAGAAGAATCACTAGTTTCTTCCTTCTCTACTTCTTCCTTCTTCTTCCTTCTTCTTCTTCCCGTTCGTTTTTTTCGCCCCCTCTTCCCACCGAAAAAATGCAGTCGACGACGCTCGCGTCCTCGTCCTCGCGTGCCTCTGCGGCCTGCCGCGGCGCGGCGTCCACGAGCGGCAGCAGCGGCTGCAGGGCTGCCATCGTTCCTCGCGCTGCCCGCCGTTCGTCGCCGGCTAAACTCGCCGCATCTCCTCTCGTCCGCGTCTCCTCCCCTTCCTCCGTCGTCGCCACGCGCGCCTCCACGCCCTCCACGACCGTCGCGCCGCTCGACAGCGTCGCGCCGACGCCCAAGAAGGGCGAAAAGGTGAGAGAGAAGTTGGGCTGGAGATTGATTAAAAGAGAGAAAGAGAGAGAGAGAGAGAGGGCCGTCGCAAAAAAGCGGCGTCGTGAAGCTTTGTCTCGATCCCTTTGCACGCCATCCGCCGAGCACCTACCTGATTTCACGCATCGAAACCAGCACGAATCGGAAGCAGAGACCAGTAGTTATCGAATTATACTACCTAATTGAGATGAGGCACGCTCTGCTGCTCTGGACAGCGTCTTCGAATGTCGATTGAGAGCGCCGTCGCCGCTCAAAAGCGAAAGAAGAAGAGCGACGCCGCGCGCTGCCGCCTCTTTTCCTTTTTCCTTATCTCTCTCTTTTTCCTTATCCTTCTTCTCTCAACCCCAAAAACTCCAAAACAGGTCAAGTGGTACGCCGTCGTCGCCAACGCCCAGTTCATGCTCCACGACGTCCAGAACGAGGCCTTCCCGGAGCAGCTCCGCGAGCGCCGCCGCCTCTTCGGCGACAAGGGCAAGGAGCTCGACTTCTTCCTCGTTTGCGAGCCCGGGTGGCTCGACGCCTCGTTCCCTTCCGAGGCGAAAAAAGTGAGAAGGCCGGCCGTGGCTCTGATCTCGACCGACGCGACCTGGATCACCTTCATGAAGCTCCGCCTCGACCGCGTCCTGAGGCTGGACCCGCCCACCGAGCTGACACCGGAGGAGGCCCTGAAATGCGGGGCTCCCGTGCCGGACTTCGAGTCCTTGGACAGGAGCCTGAGCCAGGAAGGGAAGAAGTGGACAGCCCCTTACTCGCCTTACAAGCCCGGGTGGTGGAATGTGTTCCTGGGTTCCGAGAACGGGCTTGTTTGAGAGTGGAGAGTGGAGCGAGAGAGAAGAGAGGGAAGAGAAAGAGAAAGAGAGAGAAAGAGAAAGAGAGAGGTGATTTAAAATTTTTCGTGTGATTTTTCATTTTTTCTTCTTTTTTTCAAGTTCAGGACTTAATCTTTCTCTTTCTTTCTTTCTTTCTCTCTTTATCCGAGGATCTCCTTCGACCCGCCGCCTCTATTGCTGCTGCTCGCCAGAGGGAGAAGGCCCCAGCGCCTCTTCGGCACCTGCTGCTTCTCTGCTCGCTTGCAGGCTCCTCCCTCGTCCGAATCCTCTTCCACGCAGACCGCGGCGCCGCTCGTCGCCCTCGCGCGCGGCCCGCCCTCGAGCAACCTCCGCGCAAGCTCCGACCCCCCTTCTCCTCCCTCGTCTTCTCCTCCTCCCTTCTTCTTCTTCCCCTTCCCTCCTCCTCCTCCTGCTCCGCCTCCGATCACCCACGCCGCCACGGCCTCGTGCGCCGACGCCCTCGCGGCCCCGCAGACCGGCTGCGCCCCGATGTAGAGGTCGAAGACGGCGGCGGCGAGCAGCACAGAGTTGTCGACGGTCGCGACGTGAGCGCCGTCGACAGAAGCGGTGAGCTTCCCGCCCGGGGATCGATGAAACTCGATCACCGCTCCTTTGGCCAGAGCTCCGGCGTTCTTGGACTTGCCCTGGTCGTGAACGCCCTTGATGCCGCCGAATCCCATGAGCCCGGCCAGGCTGCCGAAGCCGTTGAGGATCCCGCCGGAGTGGCGGGCCGAGGGAGGTAGGGCGTCGGAGCGGAAGTGGGAGAGCATCTCTCTGAGGCCCTTGTCGTCCGGGGAGCCCCCCAGGCGCTGGATGCGGCGGGAGAGGATGCGTTCGTACTCTGCTCGGAGGATGGCGATGGGTAAGGCGCGCCTGAGGGGGGGGGGGGGGGGGGAGGGGGGGAGGAGGAGTGGTTTTAAATGTCGCGGGGAAGAGGATGGGGAGTATGGGAGGGGGGAGTGGGGGGGGGGGGGTTGGGTAGAGGGGAAGAAGTGGAAGAAGAAGAAGAAGAAAAAAGAGTGAGTTTTTTTCGCTTACTCTCTCTCTCGATCTCTCGTTTCTTCTCTCTCTCTCTCTTTCTCCAAAACCAAAACCAAAACTCTCCGCCGCACCTCGACCTCACGACCAGGCTCATCGGCACGTCGTCCGCCGACCTCAGCGCGGCGCCAAAGGGCAGCGCCGGGTCCTCCTCGAACTCCTCGCTGAGGGGGAGCTGCTCTCCGAAGGTCGCCCGGGGGAGCTCTTGGTGCCGCGTCGGCCATCCCTCCTCTCCTTGATTCGTCTTCTCCTCGCCTTGCTGCTTCTGCCGTTGCTGCTGCTGCTGCTGCCTCCTCGCCCTGGCGTCCCTCCGGCGGTCGAGGAGCCCGGGAAGGATCGGCACGAAGCGCAGGATCTTGCGCTTCTTCTTGTAGCCGTTGCCGTTTCCTCCTCCCTCGCTCGAAACTGCGGCGGCGGCCTTGAGCGCGCCCGGCGCTGCCGCGCGGAGCGCCGCGGCCGAGGCCGAGCTCCTCAGCGCGCTCGCGTCCACGTACACGCCGAAGTCGTAGATCAAGATCGCCCTTCCCAGAATGGGAAACATGCGCGAGCCCGTGGAGGCGAGGTCGTGGAGGGGAGGAGGAGGGGGCGGCGATGGGGAAGAAGGAGGGGAGGAGAAAGGAAGATGCTTTGATGCTGCTGCCGGTTGAGGAGAGGTCGAAGAACTCGAAGAGCTTGTCGCCGCGGCGAGCCGGGCAGGGAAGCAGGTGCTGGCCCTCCAGTCGATAACATTGCTGTTTCTGCTCTCCTTCGCCGGCTGCTCTTGCTGTTCCGTCCCGTTGAAGGACGCCACCAGCGAGG
>Ga0114918_10001691_pt1 | contig 19763 bp, 17 predicted proteins | sample LantaG_FD_87015 | JGI IMG/M metagenome (GOLD analysis project Ga0114918, IMG submission 87015) | Deep subsurface microbial communities from Baltic Sea to uncover new lineages of life (NeLLi) - Landsort_02402 metaG | ecosystem: Environmental > Aquatic > Marine > Oceanic > Sediment | place... | reverse complement strand
TAATGAACCGTACGCCAACAACCTCGTAGGTTGTTCGTAGGGGCACATTGCATGTGCCCGCTAATGAACCGTACGCCAACAACCTCGTAGGTTGTTCGTAGGGGCACATTACATGTGCCCGCTAATGAACCGTACGCCGACAATCTTCCCCTTACGCGGGTGAGGCCTGTTGACTGAGTTTGATGGTTTTTCGTAGAGGCGGATCCATGTATCCGACCTCGTGAAAGGAAGATAAAATGCTGCGGACTCATAATTGTGGAGAACTTACAATAAAAGATGTTTCTAAAAAAGTTTCGCTCGCGGGATGGATTGCGTCCGGTAGAGATCACGGTGACATTATATTTATGGACCTTAGAGATAAGCACGGAATTACTCAAATAGTTTTTGATCCGAAAAAAAACGCTGAAATACACAAAGAAGCTCACCGGCTCAGAAACGAATATTGTGTGCGAATAGACGGAACAGTTTTCGCGAGACCTCCCGGGACGATAAATCTGAACATTACCACCGGAGAAGTTGAGATCGAAATAGAAAAGCTTGAAGTTCTCTCGGAATCTTTAACTCCTCCTTTTGAGATCAAGGACAATATCACAGCGGCTGAAGAAATAAGGCTTAAATATCGTTATCTTGATTTAAGGCGGCCGGCAATGCAGGAAAAACTTCGTCTTAAACATAAAGCGTATAAATCCATTATGAATTTTTTGGATGAAGAAGGCTTTTTGTTTGTTGAGACTCCTATGCTTACAAAATCGACTCCGGAAGGAGCAAGAGATTATCTTGTGCCTTCAAGAGTACAGGCGGGAAATTTTTACGCCCTTCCGCAGTCTCCGCAGATATTTAAGCAGTTGCTGATGGTTGGCGGCGTAGAAAAATATTTTCAGATTGTCAGATGTTTTCGGGATGAAGATCTTCGAGCGGACAGACAGCCGGAATTTACTCAGCTCGATATTGAAATGTCGTTTGTAGATGAAAACGACATATTGGAAGTGTGCGAGAAGCTTTTCAAAAGACTTTTTTCGGATGTTATGGGAGAAACTCTGGAAATTCCGTTTCAAAGGATGGATTATGAAGAAGCTTTGACGCGGTACGGCAGTGACAAGCCTGATACAAGGTTTGAAGTTTTTCTTCACGATCTTACGCGTTTTTTCTCGGACGAAAAATGCAAATTTAAAGTATTTAAAGATGTCATCTCTTCCGGCGGTAAAATTATGGCCTTGGCCGCGCCCGGATACGGGAACATAAGCCGCAAAGAAATAGATGCTCTTACGTTTTTCGCGGGAGAATATGGAGCCAAAGGGTTGGCCTATTTTAAAGTGGAAGAGAATGAAATGACCTCTCCCATAACTAAATTTTTTGAACCGGAACTTCTCGAAACTTTAAAACGGGAAACCGGAGCGAAAACCGGGGACATGATTTTTATGGTCGCGGATTCGAAAGAGACGAGTATTGCTTCGTTGGGAGCATTAAGGCTCAAAATAGGAAAAGACAAAGGACTATCGGACAATAAAAAATTTAATTTTGTTTGGATAGTGAATTTCCCTCTTTTTAAATTTAATAAAGACGAAAATAGATGGATATCGGAACATCATCCTTTTACATCATTTAAAAAAGGAGGGATGGAGCTTTTGGAAAAAGGGAAGTTCGCGAACATTGTGTCCGATTCTTATGATTTGGTGCTTAACGGCAGTGAGATCGGCTCCGGGAGTATAAGGATTCACAGAAACGATGTTCAACAGAAAATATTTAAAGCTCTGGGACTGACAAAAGAAGAATGTGAAAAGAAATTCGGGTTTCTTCTTAAGGCGTTTAATTACGGCGCGCCGCCGCATGGCGGGGTGGCGTTTGGTTTGGACAGGATTATTACCCTCTTTACGAGGGATGTTTCCATACGGGAAGTCATTCCATTTCCAAAAACACAAAAAGGAGTTTGTCCTTTGACTGAAGCTCCATCGGCAGTGACGGAAGAACAGTTAATGGAATTGGGGCTAAGGATTCGAAAAAAAATCGATTCGGGCAAATGAAGAAAACTATGACCGGCGCCCTGGGATTTGGGTTAAATTTGACAAGCAAATTTAACCCAAGCGACTTGGACATTAATTCGACTAAAGGTTTCAGAGTGCTTGTACACTCTGAAACCAAAGTCTCATTAAGTCCAGCCGCCTGGGATTTGGGTTAAATTTGACAAGCAAATTTAACCCAAGCGGCTTGGACATTAATTCGACTAAAGGTTTCAGAGTGCTTGTACACTCTGAAACCAAAGTCTCATTAAGGAGGCGTTATGCGGAAAATCTTGCTAATGTTGGTTGTTGTTGTGGTATTATTTGCGGCAAAAGCGTTTGCCGAAGAAAATTTTTTGGAAGTGTATACTTTCAAAAAGGATAGGGTAGACCAGGAGATTAAAGGAAATCGCGGATACCTATTCGGGAAAGCTCCTGAAATAAACGAAAAAAATCGAAAGACTCAGAGAACTCTTATAGGTGTGGATATACAGGTTGGCGTTGCGAGTGACGATGATGAGGATGTCGACGAGACCGTTAAGGAAAAAAAAGAAACGAAAAGTTTTTTTGGGGCTAAAGCGGAAAAAACAGTAGAGGATAGTAACCCGTCACTGAAGAAAACTGTACATGTCAGTGAAGCGTCAGATAAAGCGCCGGTAAAAAGTAAAGTTTTAATCGTTGAAGAGACAGAAACAGATTGGATTAAATAAAAGGGCGTCATATTTCAGACAGAACGCTGCACGTTTCGCGGCGCGCGTTTTATGGCATTTCTTCTTTTTTGTCGTCTCCTGGAAGATCTTTGCGCGGATGACAATATTTTCTCCCTGACATCCGCGTGATAGAATGATAGAAGGAATTACTTCTGTATGTCAGTATGCGGCGGAATTTGGAGAAGGATTTGATTTTTCTCAAAGCGCGCGCGATGCCGAAAAAAAACAATGAAGAGTTATAAGGAAGTTGAGGCGGAACATGACGAAACACGGGGTTGGATCAATATTTAAAAGTTGCGCGCGCAAGGAAACTCTTTCGATTTTACTTATAGGTCTATTTTCGGTGATAGCTCTTTGCAGTATATTTGTCAGTCCCCAGCTTTATCAGTGGAACATACATGAAGGAGATGTCGCGCTTAAGGACGCGTACGCGCCTTATGATTTCGCTTATTTTTGGGAAATTGACGAAGCAAAAACCGAAAGCGCTAAAGAAGCCGCCGGCAAGATGGTGCCTTTCTCTTTGAGGCGGTCAGCCGCGCTTGAAGAAGATACCGCGGGTAAAGTGTCGCGATTTTTTGACGCCGTGGAAGCGGAAAGGGAACAGGGAATTTCCTTAAACGAAAAAATAAACAATTTGAAAAACGCTTCCGGAATAGAAATCTCGGATAAGAATCTTAAACTTCTTCTTGAGTATCCGAACGCGGAAGAACTCCGGATCAAAACTTTAGATATTCTTAAAGATATTTTTCAGGTGGGATATCTGAATGACGAAAATCTTAAATTTTTGGAAGAAAAGGGTGTAGGCAAGGTATCGCTTTATAACGAAGGAACAGGGACTCAGACGGAAAGCAGTTTAAGTACGATCTTAAATAAGGCGGCGCTTCAGACTGTCGCGGATAATTTCGCGGCCGCGGAATTTGAAAAAGATCGTAAAATGTCGCACGCGGTATCTTCTTTAGTAACGAGTATGGTTTTGCCTAACCTTCGTCTTGATGAGAAGAAAACAGAGGCTGAAAAGGCCGAAGCTGTTAAAAAAGTTGAGGCGGTATACAAGCGGTGGGAAGTGAAAAAAAATGAACTGATAGTTGAAAAAGGCAAGCGGGTTAATCCCAAACATATTGCTCAAATTGCACAGCTTCGGAGTGTGTTCCGTCCCGGTACGACTCCGACTTTTTTTCTCGGTATCGTTCTTCTCTTTGTTTTGCTCGGTTCGATCGCGTTTGTTTTCCTATCCTTTTCCGGTAAGACCTCCGTTTTTTTAGCCGATACTAAAGCTATCGCGATAATGCTCATCAACATGCTGTTTATAATTACCGCGGCGGATTTTGTTATGCGCTCGCCTCAGCCGAGTTATTTTATTCCGATGACAAGCATAGGCATGATACTTACGCTTCTTGTGAGTTTTAACGCGGCGTTTCTTTGCGTTATAACTATGGGGATTTTAATATCACTGCTAGTTGGAGGCGGGACGGAAGTTTTTCTGGTACTAATTGCCGGCAGTATGGCCGGGATGTTCTTTGTTCGGGACGCGCGCCGCCGTATGCAAATACTTTTGGCGGGACTTTTGGCGGGACTGGCGAAACTTATCGCCATTGGGTGTATAGGCCTTATTAACGGGATGGGATTAGATTTTTTTGTGCATGACGGCACATGGGCGATTGCCAGCGGGTTGCTTTCTGGATTTATTGTTATGGGTTTTCTGCCGGTGTTCGAACATCTTTTTAAGGTGCCTACGAATATCAGTCTCTTGGAACTGTCTGATCTTAACCATCCACTTTTAAAAAAATTGGCGATGGAAGCTCCCGGAACGTATCATCACAGCATTATGGTAGGAAATTTAGCGGAAGCGGCGTGTGACGCGATAGGCGCGAACAGTCTTTTGGCGAGGGTCGGCGCGTATTATCACGATATCGGAAAAATATCGAAAGCGGAATATTTTAGTGAAAACGAAATGACGTCCGGTTCGAAACACGCGAATTTAGCACCTTCCATGAGCGCTCTTATAATCGCCAAACACGTAAAAGAAGGTGAAGAAATCGCGCGAAAATATAAGTTGAACAGTAAGATCATAGATTTTATAACGCAGCATCACGGTGATAGCCTGATCTTTTATTTTTATCAAAAAGCGGTAAAAAAATCCAAAGAACTGGAAGCGCCCAAAGAAGAAAATTTTAGGTACCCCGGGCCTAAACCGCAAACTAAGGAAAGCGCGATCGTACTTTTAGCTGACTCGGTCGAGGCGTCAAGCAGAACGTTGGTAGATCCGATGCCGGCAAGTATCAGAAACCTTGTTAAGAAAATTATCAACAATAAATTTATTGACGCGCAACTTGATAATTGTGATCTGACGCTGAAAGATATGAACACGATCGCGGACAGTTTCGTCAGGGTGCTTACCGGGATATTTCATACGCGGCTGGATTATCCTGAGGATGTCAAAAAGAAGGCGAATAAAATATTTTCGAATGATAACAGTAAATTTCAGAAACCAAAATAAAAAACGACCGGTTGATTTCCAAGACATGAAACGCGCCGTGAAGAAAGTGTTGGAAATTTTGGGAGAGAAAAACACGGAGCTTGATATAGTTTTTCTTTCCAACCAAAAAATTCGGGCGCTTAACCGCATGTATTTGGGAAAAGACACCGCGACGGATGTTCTCGCTTTTTCCGATGAGAGTAAAAAAAATAGACGCTTCTTAACGTCTTTTTCAAAACAGTCCGTTTTCGGATGTAAGGAAAAAGATAAGCGTGCCGTGGAAAAATATTTGGGGAATATAGCGGTTTCTTCCGATAAAGCGTTTTCAAACGCCGCTATTTTTAAAACATGCTTTAAAGAAGAAATTATGCTTTACGTCATACATGGAATACTTCACCTTTCGGGATATGACGACGCGACACTTAAAAAAAGATCTGTAATGAGAAAAAAAGAAAATGAATTCCTGCGGAAAACCAGACAATACTTACGATAAGCGAGGATTTATCCATAGCGTAAACGCCGCATTGGAGGGTGTAGTACACACTTTGCGGGCGGAACGGAATATGCGTCTTCATTTTTTGATCGGTTTTCTCGCGATAATCGCGGGGATATATTTTAATTTCAACACCGGCGAGTTTATGTTTCTTTGTTTTGCCGTAACTTTTGTTCTGGTTTCGGAAATGTTTAATACTGCTCTTGAACGTGTTACCGATCTTGTTAGTGACAAATACCATCCCGCGGTAAAGGTCATAAAGGATATCGCCGCCGGCGCCGTATTTGTCAGTTCCGTAAACGCGATCGCGGTGGGGTACATACTCCTGTATAAACGTTTTAGCGGACATATGAGAGGATCTTTTTTTTCGATTAAGCAGTCTCCGTGGCATATAACTTTCATAGCGCTTTTAGCGGTGATCGGTATGGTTTTACTGATCAAGATCATCCGCAAGGAAGATCGTCTTCTTTCCGGAGGAATGCCGAGCGGGCATTCCGCTACCGCTTTCGCGGTGTGGGTTGCGGTCTCCGCGGTCACGGAAAATGTTTTGGTGTGTTTGTTGGTATTTTTTATGGCCTTTCTTATTGCCAGAAGCCGTATGGTAATGAAGATTCATACTTTGAGTCAGGTGATCGTCGGAAGTGTTCTCGGCGTGTTGGTGACGCTTTTGTTGTTTCAGCTGTTGTCATAGCAAAATTGTGTTATAATACTGGAACTAAAAATCGAATATTATCGAACCAACCTTGCGGGGTAACTCGCGCGTCTGGTTCGGCGGCGGACTTTAATTTCTTCTTAGTGAACAGCTAACGGCTGACTGCGGTTGATTTTTTAGCTAAAACAGGGCGGTATTATGAAAAAAACATGGAACAAGTTTTTGGTGGATTTTTTTAACGGGGTCGTGATCCTTTTGCCGATAACTGTTACGGTGATTTTGGTAAAATTTTTAGTTATGCAGGTGAATAATATCGTTCTTAATCCGATTATGAAATGTTTCGCGCCGGTCATAATGGGATTTCATCGTATTTATGTGGTCAAAACATTGATTTTTCTGGTGGTCATTTTTTTGATAACGATGATCGGATGGGGCGCCAAGATATTAGTGATAAAACGTTTTTTCGCGCATGGGGAAAAGTTTTTTATTAAACTGCCGTTTTTGGGCAGAATATATAACGCGGCTAAACAAGTGTTTTCCGCGCTTTTAGGTCAGGGGAAGACGGCTTTTAAACAGGTTGTAATGCTGGAGTATCCGAGAAAAGGTATATTTTCATTAGGATTTTTGACCAGTTCCACAAAAGGTGAAATAAAGAAGATTCTCTCTAACGAAAACGTTAACGTGTTTGTTCCTACGACTCCCAATCCGACAAGCGGTGTTTTTTTGATTGTTCCCAGAGAAGAAGTACATTTTTTGAAAATGAGCGTTGAAGAAGGAATGAAGTTGATTGTTTCCGGCGGCGCGGTGTCCCCGCCGTATATTCCCGGAGATTCCGAATAGATGAGGAGACTCTTGTCCGCGCAAAAAGCAGAAGGGATAATCTTAAGAAAGTATTTTTTGAGAGAGACAAGCTATATTCTGGTGGTCTTTACAAAAGAATTTGGAAAAGTGCAGGGGACGATAAAGGGAGTGAGATCTCCTTACCCGCAATTCGCGGGGAATTTTGAAATTTTCGCTAAATGTGAACTGCTTTTTTACAAAAAAAACAAGCGTCCCTTGGATCTAATTACTCAATGTCAGCTTATGGATTTTTTTCTTCCGGCAAGAAAAGACATTGAAAGGTTGACATACGCGAATTATTTTATAGAATTAGTTAATGCCGTTACCGCGGATTATGACGCGAACGCTCTGCTTTATAAAACGCTTTCGGAAAGTCTATCTAATCTCCGGGAGGATTTAAGCGCGAAACGTACGTGTAGAATATTTGAACTAAAGTTTTTACAGGCTTTGGGGTTAAGTCCGGAGATGGACAGGTGTGTGAACTGCGGACTTGAGGGACAAGAAAAAGTTTTTTTTAGAGCCGCCCCCGGCGGTATTATTTGCGAGTCTTGCGGAGGAGGGCTTTTTAACGACGTGCCGATATCCAAAGGAACTGTAAATTTTATAAAAAAAATTCAAGAAACAGATATTAGCAAAACACAGCACATTAAGGTCAGCAGGGAAGTCGGCGAAGAGACGGAAAAAGTTCTTAAGAAATTTTTGAAGTATCACATTAACCATCCTCTAAAATCATTAAAGTTTCTTGAAGAACTTGGAACAATGAGACAGTGGACTAAAACTTGCAGTTGATTTGAGGGATTTGTGACATAAAACCTATGATTGGTGTTTAGCTGACGCCGCGGGATGTGTTTCGGCGGGCGGTTTCTTTGAAAGTGAAAGGGTGTTAAGGTGTAAAAAAATTATGGAAAAAGGGCGAGTTGAATTAAAAGACGTCGCGAATTTGTGCAAAAGGCGCGGTTTTATATTTCAGGACAGCGAAATATACGGCGGTATCGGAAGCGTATGGGATTATGGACCTTTGGGCGTCGAACTTAAGAACAACGTAAAAAAACAGTGGTGGAAGTCCATGGTTTATGACCGCTCGGATATTGAGGGATTGGACGCGGCAATTCTTATGAATCCAAAAACATGGAAGACTTCCGGGCATGTTGGGTCGTTTCAAGATCTGCTTTCAGATTGTAAAGTTTGCAAAAAAAGATTTAGGATCGATCAGCTTAAGACCGAGACTTGTCCCGAATGCGGAGGAGAACTTACTGAACCGAAAAGTTTTAATCTTATGTTTAAAACCCGGCTCGGATCAGTTGAGCTCGGCGCCGAAGATATATATCTCCGCCCGGAAACGGCGCAAGGGATATTCGTGAATTTTGAAAACATACTCAATTCAAGCCGGCGGAAGCTTCCGTTCGGAGTCGCGCAGATAGGCAAATCTTTTCGTAACGAGATTACAACCGGTAATTTTATTTTTAGAAGCCGGGAGTTTGAACAAATGGAACTTGAATTTTTCGTGAAGCCCGGCGAAGACGACAAATGGTATGACTATTGGGTATCCGAGAGAATGAATTGGTATGGCTCTCTGGGGATCAATAAGGAAACACTCCGTCTTCGGGAACATAAAAAAGAGGAGCTTGCGCATTACGCGAAAAGATGCCATGATATAGAGTTTCTTTTTCCCATGGGATGGGCGGAACTTGAGGGTATTGCCAGCCGTACGGATTATGACTTAAAAAAGCACGCGGAGATCAGCGGGCGGAACCTGCAGTATTTTGATGACGCTACCGGTAAAAGTTATTTTCCTTACGTTATCGAACCTTCCGGCGGAATTGATAGAGCCTTTCTTGCTTTTCTTGTGAATGCGTATAAGACGGAAACTGTCAGAGAAAAAAAACGCACGTATTTGTCTCTTGACAACCGTCTCGCGCCGATAAAGGCCGCGGTTCTGCCTCTTTTGAAAAGCAAACCCGAGATAGTCGAAAAAGCGCTTAAGATCAGGGACGATCTTAGAGGCGATTACAGAGTGGTATATGACGATACGGCGTCTATCGGAAGGCTTTATCGCAGGCAAGATGAGATCGGTACGCCGTATTGTGTTACAGTGGATGTTGATTCTCTCTCCGACGATAAAGTTACGGTGAGAGACCGAGATACCATGCGCCAGGAAAGAATTGAAACGGCAAAATTGAAGACGTTCATTAGTGAAAAACTGGGGATATGACCTTAGTAGTGAAACAAAAACATGGGAGGAGAAAGAGCAAGATGACAAAGAAAACAGGTTATAAAAAATGTGAGACCAAGAAGACTAAAAAAAATGTATATTTTTTCGGCGGAGGTAAGGCCGACGGCGAGGGAAGCATGAAAAATCTGCTTGGGGGTAAAGGCGCGAACCTTGCTGAAATGGCGGGTCATCCAAAATTAAAAATTCCGGTACCGGCAGGGTTTACCATCACGACTCAAGTTTGTACCGCGTATTATGAAAACGCCGGGAAATATCCGAAAGGGCTTAAAGAAGAAGTTCAAAAAGCGCTTAAGAAAGTTGAACAAGTTATGGGAAAAAAGTTTGATGATGCCGAAAACCCTCTTCTCGTATCGGTACGCTCGGGGGCTAGACAGTCCATGCCGGGTATGATGGAAACCGTGCTCAACGTGGGGCTTACCACCGATACGATAAAAGGCGTTATTAAAAAAACCGGGAATGAAAGATTTGCTTATGACGCCTATCGGCGTCTCATAACGATGTATTCGGATGTTGTAATGGAAAAGGCCGCGGGAATAGAGCCAAAAGAGGGAAAAGGCATACGACAACAACTTGAAAAACTTCTGAACGCCAAAAAAGAAGAGAAAGGCGTACATCTGGATACCGAGCTTGACGCTGGCGATCTGAAAGACTTGTGTGAAAAATATAAGGCGAAAGTAAAACAAGTTTTAGGCAAAGCCTTTCCTGATGACGCGCACGAACAGCTTTGGGGAGGGATCGGAGCGGTTTTCGCGTCATGGAACGGGAAAAGAGCCATATCATACAGGCGTATTGAAAACATCCCCGGTGAATGGGGTACGGCGGTTAACGTCCAGTCTATGGTGTTCGGAAATATGGGCGAAAGTTCCGCGACGGGAGTCGCTTTTACTCGGAATCCGGGTAACGGAGATAATCGGTTTTACGGAGAATATCTTATAAACGCTCAGGGAGAAGACGTTGTAGCGGGAACGAGAACACCCGCGCCGATAAATAAAAATTCGCAAAGTGAACATAATCGCCATGAAATAATGCTTTCGGATTTTATGCCGGCCGCGTACAAACAGCTTGACGCGATTCAGAAAAAACTGGAAAAACATTACAGAGATATGCAGGATTTAGAGTTTACGATCGAAGATGGAACTTTATATCTGCTTCAGACTCGTGTTGGAAAACGCAACGGCCCCGCGGCGGTAAAAATGGCCGTTGATATGGTTAACGAAAAAATGATCACAAAAAAAGAAGCCGTTATGCGGGTAAAACCGTCTCAACTTGATGAGCTTTTACATCCGATCATTGATCCTGATGCCGAAAAGACGCATAAACCTCTCGGAAAAGGTTTGCCTGCCGGCCCCGGCGGCGCGATTGGAAGAATCGTTTTTGATTCGGCTTCCGCTGTTGAATGGGCGAAAAAAGGAGAAGATGTTATTCTTGTGAGAGAAGAGACTAATCCCGAAGACGTTGAAGGGATGCGGGCCTCACACGCGATACTTACCACACGCGGTGGAATGACAAGCCACGCCGCGCTTGTTGCTCGCGGATGGGGAAAATGCTGTGTTGTCGGATGCGGAGGACTTGACATTGATTACAATAAAAAAGTTGCGGCGATAGGAGGCATTTCCCTTAAAGAAGGCGCGTGGATTACGTTGAACGGGACAAAAGGTCTGATATACAAAGACGCGCTTCCCATGATAGACGCGACTAAAGAAAATAAAACGCTTAACAGTTTTCTGAAGATATGTGATTCCATCAGAAAAATGAAAATAAGAACCAACGCGGATACTCCTGAAGACGCGAAAAAAGCGCGCGAATTCGGAGCCGAAGGTATAGGTCTTTTCAGAACGGAGCATATGTTTTACGGTGAAGGCGCGGAAAAACCGCTTTTTCTACTGCGGAAGATGATACTTTCCGATTCAGTTGCTGATCGAAAAATCGCGCTTAAAGAGCTTTTTCCATATGTTAAAAGTGACGTAAAAGGGACGCTTGAAGCGATGGAAGGACTGCCCGTTACGATCCGGCTTTTGGATCCGCCTCTTCACGAGTTTGTTCCGCATCAGAAAGATCAGCTGTTGGAACTGGCGAAGAGTTTGGATATACAAATGGATGTTCTTGAAAAACGCGTATCGCTCTTAAAGGAAAGTAATCCGATGATGGGGCACCGCGGAGTTAGACTTGGTATAACCTATCCTGAAATAACCGAAATGCAGGTGCGCGCCATATTTGAAGCGACAGCTGAACTGGTCAAAAAAAACACAAAAGTGTTCCCGGAAATAATGATACCGGTTGTAGGCGTGGATAAGGAGATACAAGATCAGAAGGCGATCATCGCGGCAGTTAAAGCGGAAGTGTTGGAAAAATATGGATTTAAACAACTTCCTGTTATGATAGGGACGATGATTGAGATTCCGCGCGCGGCTCTTACCGCGGATAAGATCGCGAAAGAAACCGAGTTCTTTTCTTTCGGCACCAATGATCTAACTCAGATGAGTTATGGTTTTTCGCGTGATGATATGGGTTCGTTTTTAGCCCCATATCTTGATAAAAACATACTCGCGCGTGATCCTTTTCAGTCGCTTGATACCGAAGGTGTCGGTCAACTGATCTCTATCGCTATTGAACGCGGAAGAAGGGTATGTCCCAAACTTAAAGTCGGCATCTGCGGTGAGCACGGAGGTGATCCTGATTCCATTTTGTTTTGTTATAAAGCGGGGATGGATTATGTTAGTTGTTCTCCGTTTCGTGTGCCTATAGCAAGACTTGCCGCGGCACAAGCTGTTCTCAATAAACTGTAAACAGCTATCAGAGAAATCACGATTTGTACTGATAGCTGGTCGTTGAAAAAGCAGAAGGGAGGGACGCGGTTTGTTTTCTCGGCCGCGAACAAAATATGGACGCGATAAAACTTTATCTGAAGGACATACGAGATTTACCTCTATTAACGGCCGAATCAGAAAAAACGCTGGCGATACAAATAAAAAAGGGGAGCAAAAAAGCGCGGCAGGAAATGATACAAAGCAACTTGCGGCTTGTGATCAACATTGCAAAAAAATACAGTTATTTAGGTGTTCCGATGCTTGATTTGATTGAGGAAGGCAATCTCGGTCTCATGAAAGCGGTTACCAAATACGATCCTTACAAAGGTTATAGGTTCAGCACTTACGCGGCATGGTGGATAAAACAGTTTATTACCCGTGCCGTGGCAAATCAGGGCAAAACCGTCCGTATTCCGGTGTATGTGATGGAAATGCTCATGCGGTTTCATAAAGTTAAAACGCATCTTCTGCAGAAACTGAAGAAAACTCCGCAGATCGGTGATATAGCAAAAAAAATGAAACTTCCTGTCGCGAGGGTACGTCAGTTAAACCATATGTCGGCAAATATCGCCAGTTTAAACGCGCCCATAGGGGAATCGGGAGATTCGGAATTTATGGATTTGATCGAGGACGAAAGTATCGTAAATTCTGTTGACGAGCTTTCCAAGTTTCTCCTACATGAAAGAATAGAGGGGCTTTTGGAGAAAATGACCGACAGAGAGAAAAAAATACTTACTCTCAGATTTGGTTTGGGTGAAGATGAAATTTCGTATACTTTGAGGGATACGGCGAAACATTTTGGAATAACCCGCGAAAGAGTTCGCCAGATCGAAGCGGCGTGTATGCATAAACTGCGAAAAATGATGGAAGATCAGGAACAAGAAGCCGAAGATTTAATGACCAAAAAACAAAAAAAACGAAAAATGCTTCAAAAGAAGTAGAGTGATTTCCTAAAAATCGTCTCTAAAAACCAACCCCGCAAATTAATCCGCGGGGTTGTTTTTTTTATTCCCGAATTTAATGTGCCCGAATGCCGTCAGATATGTCCGTAGGGGCACATTGCAAGTGCCCGTTCATAGATTGTCAGTCGTCCGTAGGGGCACATTGCATGTGCCCGTTTATAGGTTGTCGGTCGTCCGTAGGGGCACATTGCATATGCCCGTTCATAGGTTGTCGGTCGTCCGTAAGGTCACATTGCAAGTGCCCGTTCATAGGTTGTCGGTCGTCCGTAGGGGCACATTGCATGTGCCCGAATGCCGTCAGAGATGGCTTGAGCCATATGTTTGTGACTGCAATGGTTCTCTTTTGTAATCACGTTTTATCATACGTGTGGTGCCGTATTGCGAATGCAAATGTAATTGACTTTGGTGATTGCAATCGGTACAATTACGTATGTGTTTAAATTCTCGATAAATTCTTTCAGGATTTTAGGTGGATAGCGGAATTATGAGAAAATATCTCCAATAGGCACATGGGGAGAAGTATGGATGTGGGCACGGCATGCCGTGTGCCCCTACGACATAGTCAAATCCAATAAATTACAATTCACGCGCCTGTAGCTCAGATGGATAGAGCGACTGCCTCCTAAGCCGTAGGTCCCGCGTTCGAATCGCGGCAGGCGCACCAGTTTAGTTAGCCGGATGGGAAGGGTCTCCTTCGGTGAGAAATTCTTGTGACATACGACATACGGTATATGATGTACGATTTTTAGAGAGAGAAAAAGGGGGGGGGGTATGCTTACCAGCATAGTTTTAGCTTTTGTTCCACTTTTTGTGGCAGTTGACGCGATTGGGATTATGCCGATCTTTATTTCTTTGACGGAAGATCTCACCCGCAGGGAAAAGATTCGAGCCATTGTACAGTCTATCATCACCGCGGTATGTCTTAGCGTTGGTTTTTTGTTCATAGGGAGAGCCGTTCTGAGGTTTCTTAATGTTACCATCGGTGATTTTATGGTGGCGGGTGGAATTCTTTTATTTTGTCTCGCGCTCATAGATATTGTGACTTCCAGAAAAAGAAGACGTATGCCGAATGAAGAGCTTGGCAGTGTTCCGTTAGGCACTCCTCTGATCGCGGGACCCGCGGTTTTGACAACATCTCTTATGATGCTTGGGGAATATGGTCTTGCGGCAACGCTAATCGCTTTGGTGATAAATGTTATTCTCGCGGGTATTGTTTTTTTATGCGCGGATATGCTAATTAGAATTATCGGTTCAAGCGGGGCGAGGGCGTTGTCTAAAATTGCCAGTTTATTATTAGCCGCGATAGCGGTTATGTTGATCAGGCGAGGTATTGTTTACATTATCTCGCTGTCTATGTGAAAAAGCGACGCGTGGCTTTTTTACTGTTTTAAGTATGAGGGACTTTTCTGTCGAGGCGGGTCTTGGGCGTTCGGAAGAACATGTTTTAATAAACGGAGGACTAATGGTGAAAGCTTCAAAACCGGTCGTTAACGCGATGCTTATTTGCGATAAAATAATTACAGAAGTCGGAACAAACAAAAAAAGTTTGATCGGTATTTTTGAAAATATCAGCGCGTATAAATTTCCTTGTGTGCATCATTTTCTGTCGGTTTACATAAAGCTGACAGACGCGAGGGGGGATTATAGATTTAAACTCGAGCTCGCGGATCTTGAGGATGGTTCTATCGTGGGCAAAGCGGAAATTCCTAAAACTGTAAATGTGTCCAGTCCTTTGGCGATTCATGATCTGGTTTTCAATCTGGCGGCGATGAAGTTTAACCATCAGGGTAAATACGAATTTCGAATTTTCGCGAATGACGAAGTTTTCGGTCAGAAAACATTTATGGTGAATCAAATTGAAGATACTTCCCGCCGAAAATAATAAAAGAGAATCCGAAACATATGAATAAAAAAAAACCAGAATTAGTTGCTCCTTCCGGTGATTGGGCATCACTTGTAAGCGCCGCCCGATCCGGCGCGAACGCTGTTTATTTCGGCGTCAAAAATATAAATATGCGGCATAACGCGGCAAATTTTGACATGCTTGAAATCGGAAAAGTTATGGAATTCTTGCGCGGTGAAAAGATGAAAGGTTATCTCGCCCTCAACGTTCCCGTTTATGATTCTGAGATCCCTAAGGTGAAAAAGATATTATCGGCGGCAAAAAAGAATAAGGTTGACGCGGTTATCCTTTCTGACGCGGCGGTTTTCAGCGCGGCTAAAGAGATGGGTCTAAAAATACATTTATCAACACAGATGAATATCTCGAACTTTGAAGCTGTAAAATTTTACGCGGCGTTAGGAGCGGAACGAGTGGTTTTAGCCCGTGAATGTACGCTTGAAGACATTAGAAACATAATCGAAAAAATAGAGAAAGAAAAAATAAAGTGTGATGTGGAAACTTTTATTCACGGAGCGATGTGCGTGAGTATTTCCGGAAGATGTTTTCTTTCACAGTATTCTTTTTCAAAATCAGCTAATCGCGGAGAATGTATTCAGCCCTGCCGGAGAGAATTTCTCATTACGGATTCAGATGGGGAGACGGAGTATGTGATAGGTAAAGATTATATTTTGAGCCCGAAGGATCTTTGTACGATAAACTTTATAGATGATCTGATTTCTTCCGGGATTCGCGCGTTCAAAATAGAGGGAAGGATGAGGCCGCCGGAATATGTCCGGAGCGTAACTTCCGTTTATCGGCAGGCAATCGATTCTTTCTGTAAAGACGGCTTATCCGGAAAATTGAAAGAACGTCTTTTTCAAAAATTAACACAGACTTTTAATAGAGGATTTGAAGACGGTTTTTATTTTGCCGAACCCGGCAAATTGGGAGCTATCTCCGGAAGTGTCTATAAAAAAGTTTATATTGGGGAAGTAAAGAAATTTTATAAGAAAATAATGGTCGCTGAAGTTTTAATAATGAGCGGAAAAATTGCCGTCGGCGATGAAATCCTGATAACCGGTAACAAAACCCCGGCAGGATTTTTAAAAGTTTCAAAATTAGAAATAAAGCATAAGAAAGTTGATGAAGCCGTAAAAGGAGAAGCTGTCGGCGTTAAGATTCCCTTCACGGCGCGTAAAAAAGACAAAGTGTTTTTGTGGAAACTAAGGAATAAATGAACATCATAGAAAAAAAATTTCAAACATGGACAAAAAATCTGCCCGGTCGGAAAAAATGTATCAGTATATTTGAACAAATTCGGGATATTCCTTTTGTCGTGGAGTCGAAACTTTTTTTTGGAACTAACGCCTCCGAACAAATGCTTAAACAGAATAAAGGTTTTTGTGTGCCGAAGCATCATTTGCTCGGTTTAATGTTCCTGAAACTGAAAGTCCCTGTTCTCTATTACACGTGTTCCTTTAGATGGAGTGATTTAAATGCCGCGATGCCGGCAAAATTAAAAAAGCTTGCGAAAGAGATCCCTCTGACATATCATCTCGCGTGTAAGGCGTTAATAGAAGAAAAATGGGTTTTTCTGGACGCGACATGGGACGCGCCTTTAAAAAAAACGGGGTTTTTCGTAAACGAAAATTGGGACGGAAAAACTGACACAAAAAACGCCGTGACCCCGGTGGAAGAATTTGTGACAGAAACCATCTCCTCGCAGAAAGCGCTGTACGAGAACAAATTAAAGGCGTATACTTTTTCTGAGAAACTAAAACTAGCAAAATTTTCTAAAGAGTTAAACAAATGGCTTAACGGGATTCGTTAGTCGGTCATGTGTTTTATGAGTGTTTTTTTGTCATCTTTGCTTAAAGTTTGCGGGGGACAAGATTGTCATTTTTTAAAGGGGGTTTTTTTATGATTGATCTGCACACACACACCTTTCTTAGCGACGGGGCGCTTATTCCGAGCGAACTTGTGCGTCGCGCGCACGTTGCCGGATATCGGGCGATCGCGATCACCGATCATGTTGACTATTCGAACATTGACATTGTTCTTCCGGGCATAATTCAAGCGGCAAAAGTTTTGAATAAATACTGGGACATTCTGGTTATACCGGGTGTTGAAATTACGCATGTACCTCTTGAAGTTTTTCCGGAACTTACTTCTTATGCCCGAAAAAAAGGCGCGAAAATAGTTGTCGCGCATGGGGAGTCGCCGGTTGAGCCGGTATTGACCGGGACAAATGCCGCCGCTATCGGAGCCGGTGTAGATATTTTGGCGCATCCGGGTTTTATTCGAAAAGAAGTAGCGGAGTTCGCCGCCCATAAAGGGGTGTGTTTGGAAATAACCGCTCGAAGAGGTCATTTGGAAACCAACGCGCATGTTTTTGATGCCGCAAGTAAAACGGGAGCGAAATTGGTTTTGAATAGTGACGCGCATACCCCGGACGACATTCTTACTTCTGAACGAAGAAATGAAATTCTGGAAAATCTAACTGATTCAAATGAGATTCGGAAAGGCATAATAAAAAATTCGCAAGATTTGATAAGCGGGATAGGATCCCCATAGGAAAGCTGTCGGGTTTCGGTTAAAAAGTTACCTTGAAATTCATTCTCTTAACGGGATTTTTTCTTATTCGACAGCTTGACACAGCTGAATATTGTGATATACTTCAACCAGAAAAATAATTCCTAACGGTTCTTCAACGACAGATTAAAAGTACCGCCGAGATGGTTTCGATTCAGGCAAAGAAGGGAGGGATGAAATAAAAAACAAAGCCGGAAACTGTCTAACCTAAGGCGATACAAATATAGAAGCCATGCGAGTGATGTGTAGCACTTGTTGCAGCACTCGTTAATGATAATTTGTGTCCTACAATTACCTTATTAAGGAGGTAAAATGAGATTTTTGAAAGTATTATGCGTGATGGCGCTTATATTCGTTATTTCCGCTGTCGCTTACGCTGAGACTCAAAGCGTAAAAGTGAGCGGAGACATCGTTATGCGCGGTTTCGCGAGAGACAATTATGATTTGTGCGTGAAAGGTCATAATAATGATCCGGTTGTTGCAGACGACGGTACGATATCTAATTCATGGGCGACGTTCTTGCAAAGTACAGCTGAGGTCCAGATTGATGCCGATCTTACTGACAACGTAGGCGGTTGTATCAGATTGGTCAATCAGAGAGTATGGGGGGATAGCAACTATTTTAGTGAAGGGGCATCAATGACCGGACAAGTTTCGGCGCCGTATGACGATTCTTTTACCAGTCTTGCGATCGCTCCGGGTAGTGACGCGTTTGAAGTTATCGTCGATTTGGCTTATATCGAGCTAAAAGAATTCTTGTATTCGCCCCTTACTTTGAAGGTTGGTCGACAGGATCTTTGGTTTGGTAAAGGTTTCATAGTGGGCGCGTCGCAGTCGGATCCGTCACGCGCTCTTTTCGCTCGTGAATACACGGCGGTTAATTCGTTTGACTCGATAAGGGCCACTTTGGATTACAGCCCGTGGACGATTGACGGTGTTTTCGCGAAGATCGCTGAAAACGCGTTAAGAGCCGGCGATGACACAAACCTCTGGGGCGTAAACGTCGGGTACGTTTTTGACGAATACAACGCTGAAGCTGAAAGTTACTTTTGGTACAAAAACAGAAGGTTTTGCGGAAGGACTGCTAATGCCACTACGTTGATTTCTGTTGGTTATGGTCACGATTCAGACGATGTGTACACCTTCGGTGGCCGCGGAAGTTTTGACCCGATCGAAAATTGGACGGTTGCCGTTGAAGGAGCGTATCAGTTCGGTGATTATCTTGGTCAATCATTGCAAGCGTGGCATAGATCGAGAAGCGCTTTCGCGGTTGACGCGTCGGTTGAATGCCGTTATTTTCAGGAACAGTTCGCGTGGAGACCTGTCGGAAGCCTGGAATACATTCTTTACTCAGGTGAGGATAACTTAGGAGAAGGTAATCCGAACAGGAATGGAACATACAACGGTTGGGATTACATGTATCGCGGGAAATTTGATACGGCGATAAGAGAATTCCAAAACGTGTATTACAAAACACTGCAGGGGACTTCACCCTCAAATACTAACCAGCACCAGTTCTTGGCAAAAGGCACAATTGAGCCGACTGACAGCATAACGATAGACGCGACTTATGCTCATTTCTGGCTTGACAAGAGATGGTCGAACGCGATGTCAAATAAGGACGTCGGCGGCGAGTTTGACTTTAAAGTAACCTGGGATTATACGGAAGACGTATCATTCAACTTTCTATCTGGATGGTTTTTCCCGGGCGGACTTTTCATCGATGGTAGAAACGATGTAGCGACTGATGTAGTCGGTACGGTAAAACTTAGCTTCTAAGTGTATCAACATTCGTTCCAAAAAAAATCCCGACCTGAAATATAGGTCGGGATTTTTTTTTGCGAATTTCACATTTCGCGTTTGTGTATTACGGCTTCCTAATGTACTAAATGATTCGTCTTACAATTCATTTCGCGTTCAATTTTCGTAGGGGCACATTGCATGTGCCCGTTTGACTGTCGAATTACCACCAACCTCGTAGGTTACTATCAACCTACGAGGTTGGTGTTTTTGGATACAATTCATTTCGCGTTCAATTTTCGTAGGGGCACATTGCATGTGCCCGTTTGACTGTCGAATTACCACCAACCTCGTAGGTTACTATCAACCTGCGAGGTTG
>Ga0114918_10001690_pt1 | contig 19767 bp, 17 predicted proteins | sample LantaG_FD_87015 | JGI IMG/M metagenome (GOLD analysis project Ga0114918, IMG submission 87015) | Deep subsurface microbial communities from Baltic Sea to uncover new lineages of life (NeLLi) - Landsort_02402 metaG | ecosystem: Environmental > Aquatic > Marine > Oceanic > Sediment | place... | reverse complement strand
TCTATTGCGCTTGACCTTATATAAGAGTCTTCAGAGTCCAATAAAACAATTATCTCTTCCAACGCTTCTTTACTTTTTGACAGCTGAGTCATTATTGTTGACAAAACCTGCTTGTCGGTCTCTTTTAAAACCATATCTACCAATAGAGATATATTTCCTTTTTGGCCTATTATCTCAACTGCATACTTTCTAATAAAATCATTCTTATCGTCAAGGAACTGTTCTATGTCAGTAACATCAACAGTTCTGCACTTTAAGACATTTTTTACATGCCTCAGGGACACCATACCCAACTTCATTGAACCTACACATGACCTTACAGCCCTTTCTGAATAACTCATTTTATTATCTTCTCTATTACATCTTGTAGCTCATATTCACTCATCATAATAATACTGTCCGCATTTTCCTTAATGTCGTCAATATTGTGTATGTCAATACTGTATAGCCACTCTGCTAATTTTTTTCCTATTCCTTCAATTTTGCACAAATCTATTAACTCTGCACTTACCTTATACTGCACTCTCAAGTTCAACTCTTCAAAGAAATCAGCCATTCCCCATTTAGCACAATATTTATCTAAGTGCATCAATGCCTGATGCATTCTTCCGTAGTTCTTTTTCAAATCTCCTGTAACCCCACCTGCCGATTTAATCCTTGGACCTCCTATCAGCGTCCAATATGGGAAAGCGCTCACGTTGTTGGAGTGCTCCCATTCAAACCCGCTCGCTTCAACGCTTGATTTGAAATCAGAAATAATGCCCAAATCATTTTGAACATTATACCATGACTTTTGAACAGGTACATCCGCCATAGCCCATACAGTTGATATATCATCAAAGTGTCTACCTTGCTCAAACAACAGTGTGAAGTTTTTCTTCCAACTATAAATAACACTAGGAGTAAAATAAAACTTAGCTGCTATCCTTCCAAGATTAGTATTTCTAATTTTATCTCCATTTGAAGTTATTGCTCCTATCTCCATTAGGAAATCTAACAAATCCTTCAAATCTAATTTTTCGCCTTGAAAACAGCTAAAACTTCGTGAATACCACTCTTCCACATCTTTGACAGTTTTAATAAATCCGTTTTCAATGTCTGCAACTATATGGAATGAAAGTTCATCAATTTTATTTATTTGAGAGCTTACCAGTAAATCCTGATCAGAATCTATTTTCTCCTTTATATAATCAATGCTGTCGTTTTCCAATACCACATCAGCGTATGCCACTGCTTCATTCTGATTTCTTCCGCCTCTTCCGATCATTTGCTTCAGCTCTGAAACAGGAACTTCCTTTCCTCCGCGCATAATGTCTGTAATTATAATTCTATTCGACATTTTCATTACCTTAGTTTAAATTAACACCTGCTGAAAGCGTAGACGTACTTACAAGCACATTCAGCCCAGAATGGGGATCTTTGAATGCTTCTTCTATATCTTTCTTCTTACTCTTTGACAGAGAGCCATTATGAAAAGCACACCTTACTGGAATTTTAGAAGCTCTTATCTTTTTGATAATATTACCTCCTGTAACTTTAGAATGAACAAAAACAACCATCTTTTCATCTTGATAGTCTTTAATCAGTTCTAAAACCATATTTATCTTCTTATCCTCGCGGCTGTATCCATCACAGTAATCAAAAGCATGATAATTTACTTCCATAACACATGGGCGCCAGTTGCTTTTAACATGCTTTGTCTCCTTTCCATTTAAACTCTTAACCCATTTGGCCATTTCTAACGAGTTCGTCATTGTTGCTGATAGAAGTATAATCCTTATTGATGGATTTATCTTCGTCAAACGCATCATGAAGGCCTCTAACTTACTTCCACGCCTTTCTATTCCCAACATATGAGCTTCATCGATTACAATGCACTCTACGTCTCTCAACCAACCCCAATGAGCCTTACTTCTCGTTTTAGCATCCAATGATTCAGTTGTCATTATCATTATTCTGCTTTTTTCAAAATCCTCTATTGTAGATGAATAATCACTAGTGTCTAGTTTAAACTTGTATTTCTTACCAAACTGAGGATTTTTATGCCAAGAAGCATATTTTTCTTCCGATATACTTTTATATGGACACGTATAAATTACTTTCGAATTATTATTTCTCTTTAAATGATACCCAAAAGCACACTCTGCCAGCGCTGTTTTACCGACAGAAGTGTTGAAAGCTATTACTACGTTTATATCCTTATCCAGAAATGGAACGACGGCTTCTTGCGCCTTGTTGAAGTTTTCGAATGGCAATTGGAAATGCTTAAAAGAACTAGTCTTCATAGCCTACCAGCATTGCATCCTCAAGGGCCTTTGCATCTTCCTCACTCTTAAGCTTGGAATACGCTTTCTTTTCCCCATTCTTTTTAAGTTGTATATTTCCACTGGCTTTCATATAAGTTACAACCATTTTGTTTTCATCAAAGTAGTAGAATATACTCTTATCAGTACTAGTGTTCCAATTCATTGAAACTGCTTTCCCTACTTTCTCAATGATTGCATCTACTAATGAATCTCCTGCCAATTCAACTTCAACTTCTGTAACAACTTCAGCTTTAGCAACATCTTCCTTGACTTCAGCTTTAGCAACATCTTCCTTGACTTCAGCTTTAGCAACATCTTCCTTAACTTCAGCTTTAACAACATCTTTCTTGACCTCAGCTTTAACAACATCTTTCTTAACTTCAGCCTTAACAACATCTTTCTTAACTTCAGCCTTAACAACATCTTTCTTAACTTCAGCTTCTTCTGCCAACTTTATATCTTCTTTTCTTTTTACATACTTCTTCTTAACAGAATTTGTTGGTTTTTTCTTCTTTATCTTCTCTGGCTCAACAGATGCCTCAGCAAGCTTTTTCCCTGCTGTATTTTTACTGCACTGCTCTACCACAAAGCATGTCTTACATTCCCTTGCAGCATTTTCGTAGTGACCAAAGCAGCTACCTGGCTGTATGCTGTCAATTGCTTTCTTTAATTCTTTATCGCTCATATAATGTCCTTCCTACTTGAAGTGTTTTTTAAATATTGGTATTATGTGCTCTCTATGAAAGGTATAGCAATTCATATAATGAATTTCCTCTTTTGGGTTTTCTACAATGTATCTTTCCCAAATATCTTCATTCATTTCAAGTTTCTTCCTCTTAATGATATTTGCCTTCCTAGATATCTCTGCAATGCAAAACCTATCTGGAAGGTTGTAATCACCCATACTGCTGTCTCCAAACATAGCATCTATTATGATACTGTTCTTAGGAAACTTAGAATGAATTTCCTTCACGACATGCTTAATTGCATCCGACAAGTGCTCGTTTCTGTTCTTTCCCTCTATTGTGTTATATCTCTCTTCACCATTTGCATCTAATGGGTCATATATCTTTTTCTTCTTTAAATAATCTCCATTTAAAACATTCTTACACACCTTCCAAGCCCACGTCGAAAATGATGCCTTGCTCATGTCAAACGTGTATAACTTTTCCCATATTCTGGTCAAGCAACTTTGAGTCAAATCATCAAAATCAGACCTATGGTTAGCATATGAAAATGCATTCTTATATACTAGCTTGATTATCCCGTCATACAATGCAGTCTGCCCATCAAACTTCAACTTTTTGTACTTTCTGTTCCCACTGTATACGTCATCTGCTACGGCTGTAGCTAAGAAATTAAGATCTTTCCTTACCGGTGATCTTTTAGTAATGGGTTTACGAACTACCATCACGGGTATTCTAATTATTCTTTCCATGTATCGCCTATTTTTACGCCTTTAATTTGCCTGTTGGCAGTATAATCTACTGCTATAATACTTAATTATCAAATAATTTAGCATTATCTATATATATTTTTAATTCTTTGTATTCTAAGTTCTTTGGGTCTAAATGCTCGGGCAATTTGGTAACATACACATCTTGATGTTTACTCATCACTTTGGCTATTTTCTCAGAGGCTCTTTGACCAGCTTCGTCCCCATCCAACATTATTACTATCTTCTTAGGTGCTTTTTCAAATATCATAATGAAATGATCATCACTCAAATAAGTTCCAAACAGAGAGACAACATTTCCTATGCCTTCCTGAGTTAGCTTCATAACTTCTCTGGCTCCTTCACATATCACAAGGACATCTGCTCTAGCTTCAACATCATCATATCCAAACAACAGCTTGCCGGACCTAAAGCCTTTTGGATATAAAACTTTTCTATATGCCTTTGGGTCTTTATTTGGATTTCTTTTTTTCCAATAATCTATCCCTTTAACATCTATAGCACAAAATCCTTTTAATTCTCCCTTTAAGAAACATGGAAGAACTACCCTGTTTATGTAATATCCCCACGTCCTCTGAAAAATCTTGAATCTATCTACAGTTTCTTTTGTTATGTTTGTTGAAGCCTTTCCAGGTGGATTCATAAAGTAATCATATCCACTCTGCAGGACGATAGGATTATCTAAATCCTTTCTAATGTCATCCAGCTTGATTACAGTTTCTCCCTTCTCTTCCTCGTTGACAGATGTCATTTTCATTCTAAGCTTCATCTGCTTCAGCTGAAGACGGTCAACACCTCTTCCCATTATCCACCTTACAGCATCTTTCGTCTCGCACTTTCTTAATCTCGCTACTATATAAACAAGATTACTCCCTCTTCCTTCCGTATGGCAGAAGGTCTCCCCTGTCTTTTTATTTATATGCCAATAAGGATGAGAAGAGGTCTTCTTGACGTAGTTAAAGTGATCAGGACAATAACCAATGACCTGATCACCTTTAACATGATCAACACGAACGCCAAGGCGCTCCAATACCTCAATTATGTCAATGCTAGGCATCAACCAAGAAATATCAGAATAATCGTCACCCTTTCTATCTTTATATAATTTTTTCAATTTTATCCCTTGAAATATCTACGTCTTCTCAATGAATCATACGCTGTAAAATCCTCATCAGTGCTCTCATCACCTTCAATAAAGTCAAAAGACTCTACAATTGTTGAATCCGCCCTATATGCCTCAGATAAGACTATAGCCTCTTTTGTCATAGGTTTATTTGAATATGAATCAGAACAGGTTGATAGAGCATGCATTATTCTGTCGAATGTTTCATCGTCAACATCTTTATTCTTCCTTGTAAGCATTTTCCAAGCAGTAAAGACTCTATTTGTAGTTAGAGTCTTTAATCCCTGAAGTGCGCCCTTGACAGTCTCTACAGGGATTAGATTTTCAAATCCATACGCATCCACTGATCCAATCTTATGCATCATTGCAGATGCAAGCAGAATAGCCCTTTCGTTGCTGTCTAAATTATAGTTAGACCCTATAACCTCTGCCATTTTTGCAACATTGGCCGTCTGCTTCAATAACCCAGCTTCTCTGCCATAGTGAGGTCTTCCGCTGCTTGGGGCTGTAGTGAATTTATTGAAGAAATTAGATTTATTAAATATCTCTTGGATAATTAATATTGGAGTATTGTTGCCAGACTCTTCGCACAGCTCCTCCACTCTTTCCATCATATCATCAAAAGTCCCTGCATCTTTGTCAGATGTTTCCGACTTGGGAATATAGTCCTCTAAGTTTGACGGCTCTTCCTCAGGGTCTATCCTTTGTATAACTATCTGCGGTTTTCCAAGATATTCATCCGTATTGGCAGAGATGTCAACAAAAGTCTTTTTTTTAACATCTTTCTCAACCCCCCAAAATCTAGCAGACACTGATCCTGACTTATCTCTCAAAAGGAAATCAGAATATCTATTTCCATTCTTTGCCTCTTTTACATCTACCCTCTCTAAATAATATACACCTGAAAAAGAGTCTCCAACGTTAACACGTTTAATAAATTGATGTTCTTCTTTCTTATTTGCTGCTTTCGCCATATGCCTGCCTTTAATTTTATCTTCACATACTCCGTGAAGTTCTACTTACAGTACATCAGATAAACTATTTTTTTATCTGATATATCTAATTAATTCAATTATTTTTTATTTTTCTTCTTATAAAGATTCTTTCTCTTACGGTCATCTATAGCTTTCATGTTCGACTCGAAAACTTCTGCTGCTTCTTTCTCCTTGGCAATTTCATCCTCATCTGCAGAATCATCAAGATCGTCATCGAGTTCTTCTAATGCCTTTTTAGCTTCCTCAGCAGCCTTGTCAACCACAGTATCTCCACTTCCACTAGAAGAAGGGTCTGGACTTGTACCCAGAGGAGCTACATATTCTTCAATAACCTGACCTGTTCTAACTATCTGCCGACATCTAAACACAAAGTTAGGCCCATCTCGGTTCTTACATATATTGACATTCCAGAACCAATCTCTCTGCCATTCTTCTCTGCTTGTTTGAGAATGATCTTGACCATCTTGCGTTATTACTGTTAATGTATTTGTATGGTGAACTTTTCCTTTACTACCATATACATCCATATTGCTTGCCTGTTTCCCCTTATCCTGTTTTTCTTTAAGAGCTGTTGCCGCTTGAGTTGCAGTTATAATGGGAATATCCAACACTCTCGTTAATTCTTTTATGTCTGCTGCTGCCTTTGCCTGTTCATCAAACTCAGACCATGCCTGCTCTATAGGCTTCATTCTATCCAAGTAGTCAAGAACAATCATATGAATCTTAACTCCCTTTTGTTCAAGCTCCCTGTAGGCGTTCTCAAGTTCCAACGCATTGCAGTAAGCAGGTACTTCTTTTATATATAATTTACCTCGATTAGAATCCGCTTTCAATTCCTTTAGATATTTTATCCAAACCTTACGATCATCATCGGATATTGTTGCTCTTTTAAAATCATCATATGGAATTCCTGTAAACAAGGCATCATATTTCATTTCAACCTGTTCTTTACTCTCTTCGTTTGTTACATGGAGCACATTCTTTTGATAATTGTTCATAATAACGCCGTGGCCCATGGCCTTGAGCATAGTTGACTTACCAACTCCCGTACAGGCGGCAAATAAACTTTTTTCATTTGGAAAGAATCCACCAACCAACTTGTCAAACTTCGCGAATCCAGTCCTAAGCCCTAAATACTTTTTTGGATTTTCCTGTTTATCCGTTATTATATCATCCCTTGGAACATACTCCTCGAAATCAGTTGTTTCTTTTTGTTCAATAATACTTCCAACATTCATTGCTTTTTTCTTAAGCAACGCTATGGCATCTTCAACATTGTCATTATCAATAAGATCATACACCTCATTGATAATCTCTACTCCCTGTTCTTTTAAATGATCTCTCTTTAAAAGTACTTTCAAGGCATCTGCATTCGCTGAGGAAACTATACTCTTAACCGCTGACCACTCTGCAATATAATATTTCTGATCGCCTTTATCTACTTTATTTATAATAGCGTCTTTAACAAGATTATCGTCTAATATACTCTTGCTATTTTTAAACGTATTAAACCCTAAATCAAATAAAAATTTTCTCTCATCACATGTCATCCACTCTGGATTACTTGTACCATAATGAGACCTTGCTACATATGGCTGTGTTAGTAAAAGATTTAAATATGATCTCTGTATTTCATCTGACATACTCATAACAGTTCTAATATCTCCTTTGGACTCATTTTCTGCAATACTATGAAGTCATCATCCCCTAACGCGGAATTTGACAATTTCATCTTTGACATCAGAGTGCTCTTTATTCTTTCTTCTATTGTATCTTTAACTATAAAGTTTATTACAGTTACAGTGTCTTTTTGACCAATCCTGTGGCACCTATCCTCCCGCTGAGCCATTATACTTGGGCTCCAGTTATCATCATAGTTGATAACATAGTTCGCAGACGTAAAGTTAAGTCCAGTACTCATGGCATCAGTTCCTATCATTATATCGATAGTATTGTCTTTATTAAACTCTTCTTGCATATCTGCTCTTACTTTTGTATCAGTATCTCCAGTTATACTAAGATACTTAAGACCCAACTTCTCAATCTCCAACATAAGCAGCTTTGCCATCTCTTTATATTGAGTAAAGATTACCGCCTTGTTTCCGTTCAAGAGTATAACCTCGGTTAATATTTCTATAAAGGCTGTAAGCTTGGAGCTTTTAACTTTGTTTATCTCTATCAAAGCCGGAGAATCACAGAACTGCTTACACCTTATGGCAGCAACCATTGGCTCAACTTCTTCTGTTAACTCATGCTTCCGTTCTGCAAGCTTTTTGTATATCTTCGATTCAGCATCGCTAAGTTCTATAACTCTGTCAAAATATATCTTATCTGGCAAGTCTTTCAACACATTCCTCTTGAGCCTTCTTATCATATAAGGGTCAATCTTATCACATACGGTCTTGACATCTCTATATCCCTTTATTGCTCCAAAGAAATCAGTTTCTGCATGCTTCTGCATAAATAAAGTTTTGCTTGGAAACAAGCCAGGTCTTAAAAAGTCATATATGCTGTGCAGCTCCTCTAGCTTTCCATCAACAGGAGTTCCACTCAATCCTATTCTGTATTTTGATTTTATTTTTTTTACGTTTTGTGTCCTCATCGACCTATGAGTTTTTATCGCATGAATTTCGTCTAAAATTATCATGTCCCAGACTCTTGATGTTACTGGAAGCATTCTTTTAACTCTTTGCTTCTTCTTATTCTCTCTCTCTACTCTTTTTTCCCTCTGAACAGGAGTTTCACTGTTTTTCTCTTTTATCTTCTTCCCACCAAACAGGTCTTCTGTTATTAACTCATAATTTACGATATAAAAGAAAACATCCTCAGTCCATTGCTTTTCTCTCTTTTCTGGAGTTCCAGCTATCACCGAATAAGACTCATCTGTGAATTTTTCTATCTCCAGAGGCCAATTCCATTTCAATGAAGCAGGAGTTATAATAAGACATTTATCTATTTCGCCTTTTTTCTTCCTATAGATGGCTGTGGCAATTGACTGTATCGTCTTTCCAAGGCCCATTTCATCCGCTATTAGTATTCCACCTGTAGAATTTATTGCGAATTTAACGCCAAGTTTTTGATAATTGTGGAGAGCGACTTTAATACCTGCGACTTTAAATCTTGTATCAATATTTTCAGCAGCGTCTATCTTTATCTGCTTTATATTTTCGTCAAGTATTAATTGCTTTTCTATTAGATCTTCCAAATCGCTGTTAATACCACAACTTGGAAATTCCTTTAATACTTCTTCTACCTTCTGTAAGGAAAAAGAAGCGACCCAACTTTTTGTTGGGGCGCTCCATTTAAATCCTATCTTTTTGGCTCTGTCTTTTTCTTCAAAAGAGCATTTTAGAACCATAAGACCTTGAGTATTTGTTATTAACAATGCCATATAAATATCCTTTTAGAATACTATACAGACAACCTGCCCATTTCTTAAGGATTTAACACTCCTAAATCTACACTATTTCCTAAATCCATTACTCCATTCAACACTGTATATGACTTCCCCGATGCCAATGTGATCCTACAATCCCAAACATACTGCCTTAACGCTAAGTCCTCAGTGTCCGAAGGAATTAAGAAAAAGAAAACTTCTCCTCTGTCAGCCGCTCCAATCATCCCTTGTCCTGAATCTGATGTGCTTAATTCGATAGATGGATCGGCACTTGTGCTTGACTCTCTAAAAGTCAAAAGCCCAGTAGCTCCAGTTAACTTAATAACTTCATTGTTTGGATCTTTTACATATATCCTTAATGTTCTATCATCGCCTTGCGTTAAAAATAAATTTTCAAATGGCACTTTCTTCACCCTGTTGCTAGGAATATTATTAACCAACCCATCATACCTGTCTTCATAAACAAGAACACCATTCAAATCGAACGGATGCATGTCATCTATATTGTAAAAAACATCTAAAATAACTTTCTTTGACATTGCCTTACCTCAATTAAAAATTCTCTACTTGCTGCAATATATCATTAACTGTTATTTTATCAATTTTTTGTACAATATTTACTTGACCATCATAACTGTAATTGTTGACACTTTCCATATCTGGCTGCATGATAATTGCATTTGTATTGATCAACTGAGCCAAAGATGGAGCTATGTTAGATTGACCTATTATCAATCCATAATTCAAATCCTTCTCTTCCAGAATGAAATCACTATAATATTTAACATCATAACCATATCCCTCTAGCCTTTCAGCCAAGAGTTCCCACTTAAAAGAAGGCCACTCTTTACCGTCTTCCATCTCAGTCACCAACAATACTTTTTTGGAATCCTTTTTACCATTAGACATAGCATGAGATGAACTTAAGCCCTTGGGAATGAACCCTAAAGATCTTGCCATCCACTCAACAGAACTCTTTTCTCCAAGGTTCAATGGAACTTCTATCTTTAGCGTTCCAGCAACCTCTTCTTCTCCAATGCACACATTGTCTATCTTGTCAAATATTGAACTTATTAACTTTCCTTTCGTTGCAATTGGCTTAACCTTTACATTCGGGAAGTTTCTAACAAAAGAACTTATTGCGAGCGCAGACCTTAGTTGTCCATCAGGACTTGTAAAAACTTCTATCCCAACAACCTTTTCTTTAGCACTTTTTTTCTTCTTTACTACTTCATTTGACTCTGGCAATAATTTACGAGAGTGTGCAGCGTCACATTCTTTAATTTTTTTCTTTGGATACTCACCATACAAACGAGGCATTACAAAGAGGATAGAATCCTTCGGAGGTGATTTTAAAATCTTTGCCAGCATATACCATGCCTTTGCCTTTTCATACTCTTCGAAACTATAATGCATATCTCCAAGTAAACAATATGGCTCAGCAAACCTGTCATCCTCTACAAGAGCCTGCAAGGCCTCTCCAATGGCCTTCTTCCTCTCATTTAATAAGAAGTGGCATCTTGCCTTGTAATACCGCGAGAACATCCTCTCCTCTCTAAACTTAGACTTTGTCAAATACTCTTCATAAAACCTAATAGCCAATTCATACTGCTTGTCTTCTCTGTACGAATTAGCCAAGTAAAACAATGTTCTTGAATCCTTACGCCCTTTCTCATAATAATCCTTTTCCATTATTTTAATATTTCTCTCTACTGATGGAAGTCCGCCCTTCTTACCTGGAAGGTGCTGTATCCTTATGTCATCCCGTTTGAACCTTCTTATTCCTTTCGTTCCGGTTAAGAATTCATGGCAGCTATGATTCTCATCAAACCTTACACCTTTTCCCCTTGGAAGCATTCTACTGTGATAAAACTCAGATCCTCCGAATACAACCTTGAAGTCATAAACAACATCTAAAGAACTATCTTTCGCTATGTCATTTATCTTACCAATGCTTTTATCATCCATAAAATCATCAGCATCCCACCAAATAATCCATGGATTAATACACTTATCTATTGCTTCATTCTTTGCCGTTCCAAACTCAAAGTCTGAAAAATGAGTAGCTTTGTTGAACTTATTTGAGTCATACAGCTCGACTTTAGGGTATTCTTTGCTAATTATTTCTTTTGTCATATCAGTTGATCCAGTATCAACAACGACAATTTGATCAGCAAACTTAACGCAATCAAGGCATCTTCTAATTACATCCTCTTCATTCTTGACAATAATGGCAACTGATATCTTCATGTTTTATTCCTTGTCCAATTCACTCTTTTTAACTTCACAAAGAACTAACAATTCCTGCAAGTCAGAGATGCATGAATCTGCAAATTCAACAGAACCAATCTTTTCAACCATGTTGGAATAGTTTCTATGAAATCTTTTTGCCAATTCTTCATTGTCTGGAGTTTTATTTTTCTTATTGTCGTTTCTACTTTGCTTATTTTTTTTTCTAGCCTCGCTCCTCTTCTTTTGAACCCTTTCCCTCATCTCTAAGAAACCTTTTTCTCCAAAAGAATCTTTCATTTGAGATACGATACTCTGCATGTCTTCCTTTTCAATGATTACTCCATTTTTCTTGAAGTGAGCAGGGATAGGAATTCCAATCTCCATGCTTTTCTTTACCTCTTCCATCTCTACTTTCGTTAAATCTTTCATATTTAATTACTCCAAAAATTAGTTTTTATACTTTCTTTAATTGATAAATATTCACTTTTTTCTTTATCCAAATCCATTCCACATTCAAATGCACAAGGTTCCATTTCCCACTCAATTCCCATGCTTTCAGAATGCTTTTTGAAATTCTCCCTGACTATAGGATTCTTAGTGCAAGCGTTGCACTGCACTTCACTTACTGTCTGTCCAGTTCTAAAACAAGGCCAGTGTCTTTTTTCCCTGTTCGTTTCCCTCTTGGGATCTTTTAGATATCTAACTATCTCTCTGTAACAATCCATTTCTTTTGATCTGTCAAAGTTTCTACTATATTTTACAGCTTCACAGAATTTTTCATATACAAATTCAGCGTCAGGCCACAGTTTACTTGGTATATCTTGATGTTTACTTCTATTTAATTTTGCGCTTACAACATCATATGCCTTAGAATAGTCACCGAATCCAGTAAACTTTTGAATATCATCTAATTCTTTTTTAGGGTCACTCATTAAATCTTCGAAATGTACAAAATGAACAGGAATATCTTTGTTGTTTAGAAAAAACCTAGCAGCTTCTTCTGTAACCTTGATATACATCTCTGGAGTATGTATAACTAAATCATCAAATATGTTTTTCATAGTCCCGTCTGGATGCATTACATCAAAACCCCTTTGAAGCCTTTCTTGAGATTTAGCTACTGCCCTTGGATGGCGAACCATGTATACAATCTTATCTATATAATCTGGTATTGAAGCAAGCATACCCTGACTTACCACCTTGCATATCGTCATTTCATCTTTATCTTCTATTTTCAACTGATCAAGCAGATGTTGTTCTCTTGTAGAATGCCTAATTCCCCTCACGGTGAAAGAACACTCCCAAAACCCATTTGGATTCATATCTTTGAAATCTCTGCCTACTTCCTTTCCTTGAGCCTTTAACACTACCTCTTGCTTTCCTACCATATGCTTTTTTATGGCAGATACTCCTTCTGGCACTTCTTCCTGCTCGTCGCCTTTCTTGTTTCTCTTCTCTTGTGGGAATTTTGCTCCCAATATTCTCTCTTCTCCAAATACGGCTCTGTGTATATCCATTTGGACACTTGTTCCACTTCTTGGGCAACCTGAAATAATCAACATTCTAATATTCTCCTCTGGTTTGTTTTTTTATTATACAAAATAAAGTTTATAATTTTACTTAACTGAAAGCCATTTCTTCAAAGGGCAGCTCGCCGCAGCAAGCTGCGTCTTTGCTCTCAACTGGCATCCGCACTTTTTACATCTATTGTTAACATAATAGTTGCAAGCATTGCATATATTCATTCTTTCTTTTTGAACCTCGGTCGGAGCTAAAGTCCTTCCAGTTATCCTTTTATGAATCGCTATATCTCTACTAGTTTTTAACAGATTACTTGCCATTCCAAATATGCTAGGCATCTCTATGTCTTTATACTCTTCTGCCACCTTCCCGAGAGGACAATCGAATTCAACCTTTGGAACATCAAAAACCTTTGATATTCCCTCCCTATAGTCTTTGCTTAGTCGGCACTTTTCACAATTCTTTTTACTTTTGCACATTGATGATTCAAAAAATGATTTCTTATCGCTCATTATCGCATTCCCTTTTTAGTTTTTACCATCATCTTTCTTCGCCCTTACGGGGCAGCACCCTCCGCCCCTTGAGTTGTTTTTCAACTTATGCAGAGCGCTTTCCTTCAATGACTTTCTTTCCTGAGAAGACATCCCCTCCATAAGGGACTCAGCCATAAATGGGACTCCAGTGCCACCAGTTGCTTCTACACACTCCATTGTAACCGCTAGTATCCATTCATTAGGATTGTCGCCCAGCAGCCCAGTACAGCATCCCGTCAAGCTTGAGAGATCTCCATCTGCAAGAGCGCTACAGGGAGCATCTACCGAAGTGACAATCACACAAAACTCATTGTCTAAATACTCTGGATTTCCCGTCAGCGTCTCTGGGAGCAAATCATCAAAGGATGGATTTGAGTTCCTTCTAACGATGCACAGCTCAGGAATTAATACCGATGTTCCATCTAGTTGAAATGGCTGCATGTTGTAATCATTTGGCTCTGTATGCCCCCTAAGCACAACATGTTTTGGCAACATGTTTTTTGCAAGAAGCAAAGGTGTGTCAAACAGTATCTCAATACACGCTCCGCCGCCAGAGGCACCGCCTTCGCCTTTTTTAGTTAAAAAAAAACTTCCACAGTATTCCAAAACGGACAACAAGTCCCCGTCTAAAACTTCCACTCCAGTATCGTTTTCTACAGTCACTCCCATTATCGTAGCGGTTTGATTTGGGCCATTTCCATATATATCAGCTGTAAAACTAGTAGAACTATCTTGAGTAGCTTTGGCAAACCATGTTGGAGCCGAGGCCCCCTGTCCCATTTGTATTCGCCTGCCTTCTGGAACTTCGTGAGGAAGTTCATACGGTTGTATATACCAAGAATTCCAACTCGTAGGAGGCAAGGCCGTTATCCCTACCGTTGACATCGGGTTTGTGTACTGGCCATCAGAACTGCTTGCCTCTGGCAGTACTGCTTCTACCTTTGCTAACTTTATCCACCAAAAATCATTTTCCAGATCGTCCTTAAGCTCAGTTTCGGTCTTTTCTGCATCAAACATTTCAATCGCACCCGTTGCCCCCTCTTCACACCAACTGCTCACCTTTATATATACAAAAGTTGGCGTTCCGTCCGCAGGGAGTGGGTCTAGTGCTTCCACACCTCCAAAAGTCAAATCAGCATGAGGAAGTTTTATAACACCTTCTATCAATTCAAACTCATCTTGACCTGTCATTCCTACATCTGGATTGTCATCTGTAACTGATGTATATTTTCTATGTGGACTATTTAGGAATCTGCACCTCAAAGGCTCTGTTATCGTCTGACCATCTTGCAATACAAGACTATCAAGCATGATCCCCGTCTGAGCACCAGTACCAACAGTTATTATCTGAGGAGTGTTGAAGATTGGAACAATATCATTGCCTAAAGATGCTGGAGTTCCAAGCCCTGACACCTCTCCACCCGTTATGGTTTCGTGATAAAAACTACCCACAGCATAGCACAAAACTCTTTTCGCGTCGCCAAAAGCACTATCTATTGAATTGCTACTTGTAACTACAGTATGAAGCTCAGAGGGGTCATAAATCGCACCATCGTAATCAGACTTTACATTCGTCCAAAACCATAAAGCCAATCTATTATTTTGCTTATCGTAAGTAACTCTTGGACTAAAGGCATCTCTTAGTACAGCAATTGAATCTGCCCCAGAGTTACCAGCATTTCCTACAGTTCCAGTATTTTCCGTAAAATAAGAAAGCCATCTTAGAGGGCCCACAAGGTCTCCTGTGGCAGAAGATATTCTTCCCCACATCATAATCCTATCCCCAGCCGAAATGCTATCTGAGGCGTTTGAATTATAAAGACCAATCCCCCCAATAGACATTGCAGCAACCGCCCCATTTGTCAACACATCTGGAATAAACGAAACTATATCTCCATCTCCAATTGATATTAGCTCTGGGCCTCTTGTAAAATTAACACTTCCTTGGAAATCCGTTGTTGTAAACTCTGACATATAAATTACCTATAATATATTACTGCTTTCATTGCAATAACTTCACCATTCTCTATGTGAACAATAAATTCATTCTTGCTATCTACCATCCCATCCTCATGATAACCTATTGCAATATTTCCAGTGTTTTTAACCTTATCAATAAATCTTTGTTGGACTTGCACAAAAACTACTTCTTCATTAACTTCTATATTTAATTTTGTACCACTTTTAGAAGTTTTGAAATTAACTATCTTCATCTTGCAACTTTCTAAATCTGTTAAGCCCTGCTGAAAGAAATTAATCCCAGCATTCTCACTAACTTCAACCACATCATCATTAGAATCCCTACCCTTTGATAATAATACCAATTCATTAATAGCGCCAATGACTGACTGACTCTCAGTGTCAAATCTAGTACGACCTTCCTCGGACAGCTGAACCTTAGATCTTTTGTCCTTTAAAATTATTTCACCATTAGTGTCTATAACTGGAACTTTTGAGTTTCTATCATCTTCTATGGTTATTATACTGTCGCTAGAAGATTTATTTTTACTTATATTAAAATTCAAACTTTCAGATATTGTTATAACGTTTTGAAGTAAGTTCTCCCCATGTGGATTTTTCTTACCGTAAGTGTGTGAAACAACATCCATAGATGACACTTTACCAAATGGCTTAGTATCTATCTCTTCCTTCCCATCCGTTAAATCTACTTTGGCCATCAGACATGCTGTTTTTGTAAGCTCTCTTTTGACCTTAGATGAAAAGAGTCTATAAGAATTTTTATCTTTAAATAATTTAGCCGTTGGCGTTATGTATAAGTAATAGACATAACCAACCTTCAGATTATTCCAAGCTATTTTACTACTCTCTTCAAAGTATATTCCATTAACGACTCCACATGCAGCTTTCTTTCTTCCCGTTCCCGTCAATAAAACCCTGTACTCACTGTCAGTTTCTTTTGCCAATGAATAATTTCCATCTTCAAATACACAACATTTGATTCCTTTTGTTCCTGCCAAAAGTTGATTCTCTATTGATTGCAATTTATCGAATTCTATTTCAGGGTCAATTGAATCTCCAACCCCATACGTAGGCATTTTATAGTGTGATGTTATTTTTCCATATTGATATTTTTTCATTTTATTTTACCTTATCGTTCCCACCTATTATAGATTTACCAACCTCAAACGCCCCACCTACGTCTTTTTCATCCGTCATGTGAATCTTAGTTGCCTTCTGAGACGAACTGAATGTATTTACAAGCCCCAATCTATTATCAATTATTCCTTGTGTTCTAACAGCGCTCATCAATCTTTGCATCGGTAATCTGCTTCTCATAACATACCTCCCTTAACTTCCAGATACTAGTTCTAAATCAGTTGTCCACATTTTTGACTGTGAATCATAGTTGTGCGTGTAACCCGATATCATCAATGTTCCCCACTTGTCATATATATTTATACTTGCATTACCAGGTATTTGAACCCTTCCTGCAACAGGAAAGTTTTTTGAAACTGCTCCAAGTTTAGAGGCTACATCAGATATTCTACTGTCATCCAAGTGTCCCTGAACTGGAGCAACTAATGATTTTGCCCAAGCAAAATTTGGAACTGTTGTCTGTGACACTATTCCGATTTTCGGAAACAATGGAATATTTGCTATATCCTTTCCAGACCCAACAACTATCTCTTCCAGTCCTATTACTACTATTTCGTTTCTAAGGTTGTCAAATATTGGCCTTTGATCATCCAATAATAATTTTACATTTGGATAATTTGGTTTCCAATCCGTTGCTGCTGCATTTATAGGCAAGCCAGTTGACGCATCTATCCCATACACCTTTATTAAAGCGTCTTCAACAACATATGTATTTTGAGTATTCTCCATAATTTGAACCAACGCCTGAACTACTGGAGTTCCATTTGCGAAATCAAAATAAGGACTTAATACGTCATCAGATGCTGTCAAAACTGGAGTGTTTGAACCAACCATTAACGTGAAGCTTATCCCTCCATACCTTGAGCAAAAGTCAACAGCACTAGGCGTAGTAAATCCATCAAAGAAAGGAGCATTTACTAAAGCTATATCGTTTAATTTTTGCTCAAATCCAACCAAAGGTATTGTCCATGTCGCTCCATCAGCTGTATTTACTGAGGATATCCCCATTGCCAACCCATTGAATATTGAACCAGCGGTTGTCCCCTCTCCACCGCTCATTGAAACTGCTATTTGACCAACTGATTGCGTTGCTACCGCATCAGTTCCAGCTATGCCATATTTATCTACCACTATCTGACCATTCGATCCATCTTGACTTGTTGTAATACTTAATGATTGTATATAATCTGGCCAATTTGCTTGAGGAGGCGATGGACTCACAGCTGGAGTTCCGCCCACCCAAACTAATGAAAAAGTACCATTGGAGTTCCTAACTGCATTTGTTCTATCTTCTGTTGTCCTTAGGTACTCTCCAAACACCTCCATTCCATACCTAGCATGATCAACCATATTTCCATTCCAATCAACTTTCCAATACTCCGTATTACTCCCACCAGGTCCTGCGGTACCAGAGTTTATAGCACTGCCATCAAGACTTGCTCCAGTATTATTCCCTGTCCATATCGGATAAACATCAAAATCATAATTAACAGGCGATAAACCACCAACATCCTCTGGAGCCAAAAACCATTCATCATATTCCATTATCTTTGAAAACCAACAAGGCTGATAAACTAACTGAGCTTTGCAGTTCTTAAGAACCAACGTCAAGTCAGTTCCAAAATCAGTAATCACATCGCTATCCGTCCCTACCTCCACCTCGTCTGGGTTCAACGGATCAAAAGGACTGGAATATGGACTAGTAAAAATAGACGCGCCCTTCGTCTTAGGAACGTATGTTCCTGCTATGCTCTGAAGCCCTGCCCTCCCACTTCCAGTCTGCGCATCCTGTATTCCAGATGTTAAAATTGCTCCATTCCACACAGGATATACCATCATCATGAATGAAAATCCCTTTTCATTCATATGTTGTCTGTGCTTTGGCGCTTCTTTCATCTGGGCATCCGACAAGTTTGCTTGCCCATTATTCCCCTCTCCTACTGGATCTATCGTCATTATCGCAGGCCCACCATCTTTTGCTTCTACAACAACTTCATTGGCAGTCAACACCATCGACCAGCTCGCATCGCCATTTGTCTCTTTTGACGTTCCCCCTGTGACACTCGGAGTTATATTGAAGAAAACGCAGAAGGCTCCACGCGCTATCTTTCCAGTTCCACCAAGTCCAGCATTAGCATCTGACAAATTCAACGTCACTTCATTGGAAGCCCCAGCATCTGCTTTTGCATTTATACTTATAAAATTAGGGTTTGTTTTTGACATTGATATAATATTGGAAGCATCATTTGGATCTGTTCCAGCCGTTCCACTAGTTACAGCAGTTACCTCCCAGTTAAATTGCCTTGTAAAACCAGGGTGAGAACTATCAACAGCCACTCCGTTGTCAACCTGATTTAAACTCGGATCACTTCCTATTTCTGTCGGTATCATCAATTTAGGCATTATTGAAAAAGTTGGAGATACAAAACCACTAGCTGTCTTCCGAACTGTTTCATCCCATGTCTCTTGCTCTATGAAGTAAGGCTTAGTTGCACTTAGAGCATCATCCATCGCTGTAAAGATGTAGTACCTCTGTCCTAATGTATTTGGGTCAAATGAACCCTGCTCGCCTAAAGCATAAATAAAAAACTTCTCTTGATCATAAACTATCTTAGAATATGAAACTCTTACTATATTAGGATCTGGAGGCGTAAATGCTCCGCCTCCAATTGTTGCTACTGGATTACTCATATTGTTAAATTCCTATTTTATCACTAAACCGGCATCTTCATATTTTTTTATCGCATCCGATGTTCCTAATAAATCTATGACTTTCGATTTAAACATGTTTGAATCAAAATGCACTTCCATTCTTCCCGTCACTGTTGTTGAAACTTCTAAAGACTCGTCCCCTTTGCTGGCAACGGAGCTTTGCCCTTGAGCTACAGCTGGAGGCTGGGCCAATACTGAATTCGTCTTATTAGGGACGGCAGCAGAAGTTTCCTTACTACCACTCTCAGAAGGCTTTCCAGAAGTTTCCTTATTGCCACTCTCAGAAGACTTGGACAAATTCTCTCTCTTGCTCTTGTAAGTATCATAAGAAGATTTCGCCTTCTGGCGAGCCTTATCCTCATTAGATTTCGCCTT
>Ga0114918_10001689_pt1 | contig 19793 bp, 14 predicted proteins | sample LantaG_FD_87015 | JGI IMG/M metagenome (GOLD analysis project Ga0114918, IMG submission 87015) | Deep subsurface microbial communities from Baltic Sea to uncover new lineages of life (NeLLi) - Landsort_02402 metaG | ecosystem: Environmental > Aquatic > Marine > Oceanic > Sediment | place... | reverse complement strand
GGGGGGGGAAGGAGGACGGGGGGGGGAAAGGGAAGGAGAGATAGGCAATAAGAAAAAATTAAAAAAGAAAAGCGCAAAAAAAAAAAAAAAAAAAAAAAACTCCCCTTCTCTCTTCTCCCGCCTCTCCTCTTCATCACTGCCCCACTACTACTCCAAACGCAGCCCTCCTCTGACTCGCGCTCAGCAGCGCGCCCCCGACCTCCTGCATCCACCGCGGGTAAAGCGCGTACGCGTCCTTCAGGCCCTTGGCGGCGATCTCCCCCCCGGCGAGGCGGAGGCCAGCGGGAAGCAGCAGCAGCGGCGGCGGAGGCAAGATGAAGGCCGCGGCGAGCAGCGGCGTCGCCGCCGACGACGACCATGCCCCTCCTCTCCTCTTCCCCTCTCGCCCGGCGCTCGCCGACCTCATCAACGGCACGGGCGTCTTCGCTCACCAGCAGCACGAGGATCACGATGACTTCTTCGAGCTGGAGGAGGCGCCCCCGACCAAGAGGCAGCGGACGCTGTGGCCGACGCCGGGAGGAGGAGCGTCGGGCATGCAGCAGGTGCGAAGCGGGCGAATCGTTCACGAGTGTGTGTTCGCCTCCCCCCTGTCAGCGCTTCCTTCGGTGTTCTCTCGCTCCAATTCGCATCTAGGCATGGAGAGAACGGGCGTCTCTCCCTGTTTGAAGGGACGGAGGAGTGAAAGATAGAGCGAGAGAGGGTGGAAAAAGGGCGAGAGAGACAAAAGCGAAATGGCCGACGACGCAAACCGCTCTTCTCGTCGACCTCGACGAGACCTCAACCGACGAAAAAAAAACTCAACCTCAACCTCTTAAAAACTTCTTTCAGGTCTCTTCTTCCCTCGCGGGCCGCACGACTCCGCAGGTCCCGGCGCGAAGGGAGAACAGCGGCGCCAACGCTTCAACTTCAGCTCCGTTTCAGACTCCTGCCGTGGGGAGAGGTAAGAGAAAAAAGAGGTTTTGCATCTTTTTTTTCTTCTTCAACAGTCGCGATTTTTTTCTTTTTCCCTCTCTCACCTTGAGACCCGAAAAACTTTCTCTCTTCCTCTCTCTTCCAGGCCCCGCCTTCGCCGCCCGCAACAACAACAACCACGCCACGGCGGCAGGGGCGAAGGCGAACAACAACGGCTTCGCGCCTATGCCCCCGAACACCATCCAGCGCCTGTTCTCGGCGGAGAGAGCGCTGGGGTCGCAGTCGCTCGACACTCCGGGCGGCGCGGGAGGAGCGGGAGGCGGCGGCGCAGCTCCAATGGCCACGACAGCCGCCGCCACTGCCGCCGCCGCTCCCTGGCAGCAGCTCCGAAAGCAGCAGCAGCAGCATCGGGGGGTCTCCTCCCGCGCTTCGAGGCCGCCGCTCGTGCCACCTCCTCTCGTGGCGACGACGACAAACAACCTCTCTCGCTTCCCTCCCTCGAGGCAAGCGGCGGCAGCAGCGGCGGCGGCCTTCGTCTCCTCCTCCGCCCCTCCTCCGCAACAGCAGCAGCCCCCGGCCGTCGAGGGCTTCTCGATCTCCTACTCTCAGTCGTACGCCAGGGCTCCCAGCGGCGCGCTGCCTCCTTCTCTGATTGGCGGAGGGGGAGGAGGAACAGGAGCGGGACCTGTCGCTGCCGCCGCTGCCACGAAAGCGGCAGCAGCGACGCTCCCCGCCGCTCACGCCGCCACCGCCACCGTCGTTACCGCCGCCGCCGTCGTCGTCATCAGCAGCGATGACGAAGATGAGGACGACGACGACGACGCGAGCCCCTCCCCTCTCCACGCAGGGGGCTTGGACGTGGAGGCCGAAGAGATCGGCGCTCGCATCCGGCGAGGGAGGCGGCAGCGGCAGCAGCAGGGACGGAGGAGGCGGAGGAGGGACAGCGACGCCGCGCCCCCACTGGCCTGCGGCTGCTCTCCCACTGCCCGCTGCGACTGCGCCGCCGAGGAGCTCGCTGCCAAGGCCGCGGCGCTCGACGACATCGACAGCGACGGAGAAGGAGGAGACGGAGCGACGAGTGACAGCGGCGGAGGCGGCGGCGGCGTCGGCGACGACGACGAGGAAATGAGCGAAGGCAAGCGCGAAGGACGACAGCAGCGACGAAGGAGGCAGAGGCAGCGCCCTCCTACCCGCAGCGTCACGCCCGAGCTCGCCCCTCGCGAAGACGGAGAAGAGGTGGAAGAAATCGCCGGCGTGGACCCCTCTGCCGCAACGGGAGCAACAGCGACGACGGCGACGGCGAGCGACCTCCGCCGCAGCCCTTCTTGTTCAAACGCCTCGACTGCTGCTCTCGCCGCAGCCCCCTCCCGCCAGCTTTTCGGCATCTTCCGCCCCGTCTCCCAGATCAAGCGCCTCCACATCGTCAGGCACGGCCAGTCGACCTACAACGAGGCCGTGGAGACCCGCGGCTCGGCCTTCGCCGACCCCAGGCACATCTTTGACGCGCCACTGACGCCGCTCGGCCGCAGGCAGGCTGGCGGCGACTTGAGGAGGGAGCTCTCGAGGATGAATCTGAAGGTCGAAGACACGCTGTGGGTCGTCTCCCCGCTGACGAGGGCGCTGGAGACCTTTGCGCTGGGGTGCCCCTTCTGGGAGGAAGGGTTCGGGCTCGGGAAAGGAGAAGATGGAGGAGGAGAAAGCGGAGAAGGAAAAGAGGAAGAGAAGGCGAAAGCGAAAGCGAAGAAAAACCTTCCGAGGCTCTCTGTCGTCGTCCGGCGGGAGATCTCGGAGAGGCTCTGCACCTCTGGCGACATCGGCCTCCCGGCCTCCCAGCTCCGGCGCAACTGGCCCGCGCTGGCCTCCCTGGGGGCCCTGGACTCCTTGCCGGAACGCTGGTGGCACGGCGGGCCCGAGGCGGCCAACTGCTCCGCGCAGCAGAGGTTCACGCTCCCGGAAAGGGCGCACGAGCTCGAGGGTCGGGTCGCCTCGTTCAGGAGGTGGCTGCACTCCCGCCCCGAGAGGAACGTCGTCGTCGTCGGCCACTCGGTCTACTTCAGGAGCCTGCAAAGGTCGTGCTCTGCTGCCGGCGGAGGGAGGGTTGGCGGCGGCGGAGGAGGAGGCGCGAACGGGGCAGTCGGCGGCGGGCCCAGGAGGGGCAGCGGCGGCAAGGGGGCCGGCGGCGGCGCCGGCGCGACGACGCTGAAGAACTGCGAGGTCGCCACGCTTTATTTTTGAGGCGGAAAATAGAATTATTTGTTATCTGTATTTTGTTGACCCGCGCCGTCTTCTTCTCCTCCTCTTTGTCGTGTTCTCTGTGGCATGAGAAGGAGGAGAGAAGAGGAAGCGGCGGAGGGAAAGTGTAACAATAAACAAACAAAAAAATCTCGAAAAAAAAAAAGAAAAAAAAAAGGAATAACGTCGTTCCACATTTTTTTTCTCTCTCTCTATCATCATCACCATGCTCGTCGCCCGAGCCCTCGCCCGCGGCCCGGCCACGGCGCTCGTCGCCGCGGCCTGCTCCTGCACTTCTTCCTCCTCCCTTCTCCACACCTCCGCCCCGTCCCATTCTTCTTCCTCGGCACCCAAGGTCGCGTCGTCCCCTCTGGTCAACTGGGCAGTGCCCGCGGCGGCGGCGGCGGCCTTCCTGGGCTGGGCGGCGTTCCTGAAGGAAGGCGACGAGAAAGAGACAAAGGTCGAAAAAAAGGTCGAGACGATGACGGTGAAGGACGAATCTTCTTCGGAGACGAAATGCGAGGAAGCACCTCCCTCCCTCCTGCCTCACCCGCCGCCGCGCAGGCACGACCTCCCCCTCTTCAAGCGCGCCGACGTCGCCCGACACAGCCAGCCGGGCGACGTGTGGGTGACGCGCGGCGACGGCGTGTACGACGTGTCGAAATTCGTCACGGGGCACCCGGGCGGGCCCGCGCGGCTGATGCTCGCCGCGGGCGGGGCGATTGACCCGTTCTGGTCGATGTACGCGCAGCACGACACGGCGCAGGTCAGGGACATCCTCGAAGGGTACAGGGTGGGGACGCTGGTGAGTTGGTTGGGTAGAAAGAGGAGGAGAGAAAGAAGGATAAAAAAGTTTCAATTTCAATCATCGATCATCGAAGCTTCTTCTTCGTCTTCGACCCTCTCAACCTCTTCCTCAACCTCAACCTCTTCTTCTTCAACCCCTCATCAGGCCCCCGGCGAGGCCGCCCCTCCGGCGCCGGACCTCGACGACCCCTACGGCTCCGATCCCGCGCGCCACCCGGCCATCCGCGTCGTCACCGCCAAGCCCTTCAACGGAGAGACCCCGGCGGCGACGGTCCCGGGGAGCCCTATCACGCCGAACGAGCTGTTCTACGTCAGGAATCATCTTCCGGTGCCCCTGGTCAAAAGCGACGCCTCTCCTTCCCCTGCGGAGCTCGCGGAGACCGTCAACGACGACTGGAGGATCCAGGTGCAGGGGCTCGACCCAAGGGCCCCCCCGCTGGAGCTGACGGTGCGCGACCTCAAAGACCGGAAGAAATTCGAAAAAGTCGTCGTCCCGGCGACGCTCCAGTGCTCTGGCAACCGCCGCAACGAGCTCTCCCGCGGCGTGAAGCCCGTCAAGGGACTGGAGTGGGACTCGGGCGCCATCTCGACTGCAGCATGGGGCGGGGTGAGGCTATCCGACGTGCTCAAGGCTGCCGGCGTGGAGTCGCAGGAAGAAGCCTTGAAAAAGGGCAAGAAGCATGTCTGCTTCGACGGCGGCGACGTCGACGGAGGAAGCCTCAACTCCAAAACGCCTTCTTCTTCTAATAATACTCCGCCTCTTCCGGGCTACGGCGCCTCCATCCCTTCCCGCCGCGCTCTGGACAGGAACGCCGACGTCATCCTGGCCTACGAGATGAACGGGAAGCCCTTACCGCGGGACCACGGCGCCCCCGTGAGGGTGGTGGTTCCTGGAGTCACCGCGGCGCGCAGCGTCAAGTGGCTCACTCGCGTCTCGCTTTCCGAGGACGAGCACGAGTCTCACTTCCAGCGGAAGGACTACCGCACGTTTGCTCCCGGGACAGACTGGGACAACGTAGACTGGGAGTCGGCCCCCTCGATCGTCGAGACGAACGTGACGTCTGCGATCCTCGAGCCGGCCGACGGCAGCAGGCTGAGCGACGGGCCCTACTTGCCCTCAGAGGGCACCGATTCGCTCTCGGTGAAGGGGTGGGCCTTCTCCGGTGGGGGTCGTGGAATCCAGCGCGTCGACGTCAGCCTGGACGGAGGTAAAAGCTGGACCCCGGCGCAGACGCTGGAGCGGGTGCCGGGGGACGGCGACGGGTTCGAGAACGGGCCCGCCTGGTGCTGGACTCTGTGGACGGCCGACGACGTCAAAATTCCCAATTACTTCAAAGGAACTGGAGATATCGAGATCGTGGCCAGGGCGGTGGACTCGAGCTGCAACGTGCAGCCCGAGGAGGCGGGCCCGATCTGGAACCTGAGGGGTAAGAAAAGAGGAGGAGGACGAGAAGAGGAAGAAGAAGAGAGGAGGAAGAGAAAGAGAGAGAAAGAGAAGAGAGAGAGAAGAGAGGGGCGAGAGGGAAGCTGAGGTTCGAGAGCAGTTTGGAAGGGAAAAAAAACTCACCCTCTCTTTTCTTCTCCAACTGTCAACTTATCAAAACCAACACCAACCAGGTCTCGTCGCCAATCACTGGGCGCGGTCGCGCGTGACGGTCGTGGCGGAGGAGCAGGAGGAATAGCAGCAAGGTCGTGTAAGCAGAAAGAGAAGCGGAAGAGAGAGAGGTCGAGGTTGAAACGAAAAAAAAGTGCTGAGGTGGAAAGAGAGCTCGGAAGACGAACGAGTTTTTTTTTCTCTGCCACAAAAACGCAATCTTCGAAAAGAAAAGGCAAAAGGCATTTTTTTTCAGCGCGACGGTCTGTTTCCCCTTTCTCTTCTGGTTTGAGAGGAAAACTCAAAAGTCGGTACGTCTAGTCAAGTCCTCTCTCCGCGCCTGTCCAGCTTGGAAGACGACGAGAGAAGCACAGGAGAAGCAAGGCCGTTGGTTTGAAGTGAGAATGGAAAACTCTCTCTCTTCTCTCTCTGTTCGCTGGCTCTCTTTTTTTTAGCCTGCTCGCCATTGACTTCTCCTTCTTTCTTCTTCTTCCGCGCCCCCCACTAGGCCTCTTTTTTCTCTCTTTCTCCATCCCCACTCCTCGCTTGGATCGTCTTCTCGAGCTCCAGAGGCGTTTGGAGCTCTGAAACGCCTTTGGACTTGCTCGACGAGAGGGGTAAAAAGGAGAAGGAGCAATTTGCCAAAGCAAGTCAGACTAGAAGACAGTTACAAAGCTTCGATGCCCCCGCAAACGCTCTCTTTTCGCGTCTTGTTGTGCTTTTTTTCTACTCCTTACAGAGTGAAATGATGTGTTTGTTTGTTTGAGCGGAAGAGAAGGAGCAGGAAAGGCATCCAGGGTCCTCAAAGGTGGGGGGCAACATCAGAAGAATCGAACCAGAGAGAAGAGAGAGCCATGGCTGCCTTCCACTCGCTCTCTTTTCCTCTCAACTCTTTCTTCTTCTTCTCTTTCTTTCTTCCTCTTCTTCTCTCTTTCAACTTTTCTCTACCAAAACATCCAGGCCTCTCTGCCTCTTCCGCGCTTGATCTCATCCCTGGGGACTCAACTGAACAGGTGAAAAGAGAAAGGGGATCTCTCAATTTTGCACAAAAAAAATGGAGCGCCGCAGCAGGAGGTTTTCCTCCCTCGCCGCCGCGGCCGCGCTCGCCGTGCTGCTTTTTGTCTCTGCCGCCGCTGTTTTCCCCGCGCCTGCTCTGGCGAAAAAGTCGTCGCCTTCTTCCCCTTCTTCCTCCAAGAGCTTCCTCGCTGCTTTCGACGGCGCTTCAGCCGACACAGCGGAGATGGAGCAGGTCGTGCCGCCCCCTGCCCCCCTCGCCGCCCCCGCCGCGGCGGCCGCCGCCGCGGCGGCCGCAGCGGCGGCCAACGCCCTCCCCAAGGTCGCCGGAAACCTCGTCACCACGCGAGACGGCAAGCCCTTCTTCATGATGGGAGTCAACCTCGGCAACGTCAAGTTCCTGCCGTTCTCGAAGGGGAACCAGTACACGCACACGCCCGCGGAGCTGCAAGCTATTTTAGATGGCGCCCTGAGAGATATCGCGGCCGCGGGAGGCAACACGATCCGCTTCTGGCTCCACATCGACGGCTCTTCGTCCCCCGAGTGGGACCCCAACACGGGACTGACGGCGGGCATCTCCCCGGAGACCTTACGCGATCTCAAGTGGTTTTTGCAGAGGGCCAGGGACAACAAGCTCGAGGTGATCCTGAGTCTTTGGAGCCACGACATCCTGGCGGTCAGGCGCTGCAACCCTCCCGCGACGCGCGACAGAGCCTTGAGGATCTGGGAGGACCCGGTAGCGACGGACGCCTACATCCAGAAGGCTTTGCTGCCGATGATGGCCGACCTGGGCGCGTCCAAGATGACCGACGGACGCTCCTTCCTGCAGGGCGGCGTTTTTACTTGGGAGGTCGCCAACGAGCCCGAGGAGGCCTGCGAGGAGCTCGAGTTCAACACCAACTACCAGTACAAATTGACAAGGGGGGAATACTCCTACTCCAACCCGTGGTCGTTCAACAGCGACCCGAGGCGCAAGTCTGACTACCAGGACATCGGTTTCATGCAGAGGGACATGCAGAGGGTGGACTCGAGCGACTCGAGCCAGGTAAAGAGAGGAGGAGAGTTTTTTATCTTTTTTCAGCGTTTTTTTTTTTTCGTTTTCGGGTTTTTTTTTCTTCTTTGACGAAAACAAAACTCATTTTTTTCTTCCTTCTTCTCTATCCACCCCAAATCTCATCATCACCGCCATCAGGCCGTCTACTACGGCGACTACTTCCTCAAGACCTGGCAGGGCAAGGACTTTTTCAACTGGTACCTCTACCACGACGTCTTCGGCCAGTTCAACTCGGACTACTACTACCTGCTCGACCAAGTCAAAAACCGCGGGCTCGTCACGAAAGGAATCAAAAGTTCTTTCAACGTCCAGCGCACGGTCAACAAGATCGCCGGGGCGATCAAGAGGGCCGACCCTGGGGCCAGGGTGACCGTGGGGTCCGACTCGACCTCGTGGATCTCGGACAGGCAGCTTGCCTTACAGCCGTGGAGGCCCAAGAACCGCAACCTCTACTCGGACGCCGCTTTGGTCAGCGCCGGCGGCGACCCGCTCGGCACCCTGGATTATTATCAAGTGCATTGCTACCCAGACTGGTCCGACCCCAACGTCAACGAGTTCGACCGCGACAAGGTGGTCTTCCACCGCGACAAGAGCTTCTGGGGGCTGAACAAGCCCTTGTTGGCCGGCGAGTTCTGGGATGCCGTGGCGGGCGGGCCGCAGGGCAGAAACCCGCTGACTCCCGAGGCGTGGTACGGGCTGGCCGCGAAAAGGTATGCGGGAGGTTTGGGATGGGCTTGGTTCGACGTCAGGGAGCAGCCCGGAGTCGCCTTGGCCTCTCCCTGGAGGTACGTGGTCAAGCATGCGATGCAGGACCACTGGATCGCGCTGATGCGCGAGGTGCGCAACAAGATGGACAACCCCGCCTACGCGTTCCGCCCGCTGAGGCTCTACCCCAATGCGGCGGTGAGCGACGGCGCGGCGAGCAGCAGCGACGCCGACGTTTCGTTCGACGCTGCTGCGAACAACAACTCCAGCTCTTCTGCTCTTCCCGGGGCTCCAATCGCGCCTCCGGACGTGGGTTTCGTCTCCGCGGTCGAGGACGCCGCGGCGGCCCGCCTCAAGGCAGCGGCAGCCGCCAAGCAGGCGGCCGCTGCCGCCTCGTCGGCGGCGCCGGCCGCACGCGACACGAGGGTTTTGGCCGTCGTCGTGCCCCGCGACGAGGCCACCGGCGAAGAAGATCCGAGCAGGGCGCAGGCGCTTTCGGCCGCCGACTTGGAGCAGATGGTGGCAGAGAAGCTCCTGGCAGAGGTCGAGGAGCAGGCCTCCTCGGAGGAGAGCGGAGCGGAAGAGGAGGAAGAAGAGGACGGTTTGCTCGAGGTGCTGCAGGCGGTCGCGGCCGTGCAAGCCGCCGTCGCCCCCAACGCCGGCGACCGCGCGCCGCCGCTCGTCTCTTCCGACTCTTCTTGGGGCGTCCCCTCCCCTCGCGGTCCCTCTTGGACCCGGGTCTTCGGGAGCAGCGAGAGCCCCGTCGAAGGGTACGGGACGGAGGCGGACGCCTACGGTTTCGACGCAGAGGCGTGGGGGCCCGACCAAGCTTAGGGGGGGAGGGGGGAAAGAATTTCAAAATTCTTTTTTTTTCCCCTCCTTCGCGACTTGAGTCGGGTTTTTTTTTTTCTTTGTCCTTTGCTTTCGCTAGCTTGCTGCTTTTCGCTTTCGCTTTCGTCCCCCCCAAAAAAAATTCCCTTTCTACCTATCCCCCCACTCCCCCAGCCCCTCCATTATTCCAATCCTCCAAAACAACAACAAACCCATTTTTACCCCCTTCCCAAAGGGCGGTGGAGAGAGAGAGAGAATGAGGATGAGGATGAGAAAGAAAAAAGGGCTGTGACTTGAGAGAGAGAGAAAAAAAAACTCTCTTCTTCGTTCGCGCCTCCCCTCTTTTTTGTTTTTTGTTCGTGATTTTCAACCCCGTTTTTTGCTTGTTTTCTTTTTGTTATTCAACAGCACACTGATATCTAAAAAGCACTCAACCCAAAAGATGGAGGAGAGAGAGGGGAAAGAGAGAAGAAGAGAGTCTCCGAGAATGAGTTTAGTTTTTTTGGGAGGTTCTCACGGAAATTACACAGCCGCGAGAAAGGTGTTTTTCGTTAGTTTTAAATATTAAAAAAGATAAGAAGAAAAAGGAAAAGCGCGCAGCATTTTTTTTTTGGGGGGGGAGAAGGGTACAGCGCACGAATTGGAAAAAAGAGACCTCATTGACGGTCATTGATAAGAACAGAAGGGGGGGGGGGGGAACAAAGCCAAAACTGGGAACAAGAAAAAAGAAAAAAAAACACTTCGGTATTTCAAAAAAAAATTCATCCTCTACTCGTCGTCCTTGCTGCTGCTCTCGGCGACGGCGACATCCTTGTCCACCTTCGCCAGGGACGCGGTCGCCTCCTCACCTCCTGCTCCGTCCTCAAAGTCCTCCTCCCTGGCCTTGTCCCCGACAAACCTCTTCCAGAACGGGTGAGCGGCCCACAGTAGGTGCATTTCTTCGATGGGCACGCCGCGCGTCTCGGGCACCAGGAAAAACACAAAGGCGGTCATCACCAGCACCCACCCGCCAAAGAACAAAAAGATCCCCCACTTGAAGGAGCACAGCAGCGAGATGAAGACCTGGCCCATCAGGGCGGTGAGCAGGAAGTTGACCGAGACGTTGATCGACTGGCCCACGGAGCGCGTCTCGAGGGGCTGGACCTCTGCCGGGACCAGCCACCCGAGCGGGCCCCACGAGAACGCGAAGGCCGAGACGTAGACGCAGACCACCGCGATGACGGCGATGCCCACGGGCTTGGGCAGCGTCGCAGAGACAGCTCCGCCCTCCTCGAAGAAGACGCCGAGCAGCACCGCCAGCGCGACCTGCGCGACCGCCATCTGCGCCCCTCCGAAGAGGAACAGAGGCCTGCGTCCGCGCCTGTCGACGAGCGCGACCGCGATGAGCGTCGCGACGACGTTGACAGCTCCGACGATCGCGGTGTTCATCAGCGCCGCCGAGCCGCCGAAGCCGAGCGAGCTGAGGATGACGGGGCAGTAGAACATGATGGCGTTGATTCCTGGAAGTTTGTGGTGGGGGTGGTTGGGGATGGAAAGAAGAGGCGTGAGTTTTTCGAAGAAAAAAGCGAGGAAAACAAACTTCAAAACATTCAAACTCTTTCCAAATCAAAAACTCTCTCTCTCAATCTCTCAAACTCACCGGTCAGCTGCTGGAACAGCGGGATCAGCAGCGCCATCGTCAGCTCGGGCCTGTACCTGCGCCTCAAGATCATAGCCCACCCGGAGTTGGAGCAGCCGCTCGCCGAGTCGTGAGACGCGGCCGCGGCGGCGTCGGCGGCGAGGCAGATGTCTTCGAATTCGGCCTGGACGTCTTCGACGCCGCGCACGCGCCTGAGCACTTGTAAAGCTTCCTGCTTCTTGCCGCGGGCGGCCAGGGAGTTGGGGGTGTCCGGGAGGAGGAGGCCGCCCAGGGTGAGGACGACGGCGGGGACTGTTTTTTTTGTTTGTTTGCAAAGGTGGGGGATGAGGAAGAAAGAAAAGTGGGTTTTTTTTTTCGTTCGGCCTCGAAGAAGAAGAAGAAGAAGAAGAGGAGGAAAGCGAACTCACCTGCGGCGAGCGCGAGCGACACCCTCCACCCAAGGGCGCCTCCGACGCCGAGGTGCGACGTGCCGACCTGGGTTGGAGTTTAAAGAAGAAGAAGAGAGGGGGGGATAAGAGAGGTGAGCTTTGATTTTCCTTTGTCGTCATCGAAAAAAACCCGGATTTGAAAAAAACTCATTTTTTTCCAAAAAAAAACCTTCCACTCACATTGACGAGCTGCGCCAGGATGATCCCGATCGTCGTCGCCAGCTGGAACATGATGTTGAAGGCCCCGCGCAGGTGCGCCGGCGACATCTCATTTAAGAAAAGAGGCACGGCCTGGTTGGCGAACCCGACGCCGACGCCGAGCGAGACGCGGCCGAGCACGAGCGTCACGAGCGCTGCCGAGCCCAAAGTGGAAGTCGTCGAGGTCGCTTTGTTGTTCAGCAGCCCGGCGCAGGAGGTCATGGCTGCTCCGACGAGGAAGGCGATGCCTGCCACGAGCATCGAGGCCTTGCGGCCGCACCTGGGGAGTGAGAGGAGTGGAGGGGGGAAGAAGAAGAAGAAGAAGAAGAAGAAAGAAGAGGGAGGAAGGAACGAAGTGGGGACAGAGAGAGAGAGAGGTGAGACGGGTTGAAAGAAATGATATTTGTTTTTTTGAAAAAATCTTCTTCTTCCCCCCCTTCTTTCTCTCTCGACTTTAAAGAAAAAAGCAGACTCACTGGCGCGTCACCCCAGAGGCGAGCAGCGACGACACCAGGCCCGCGAGGAACAGCGACGAGGTAAACAGCTGCAGCACGGGAGAGTCGAACTTGCAGTAGGGCGAGCGCGCGTCCGAGGAGGAAGCTGCCAGCTGCTGCGCCGCGACGGCCGGGAAGAAGGAGGAGAGGAAGGCCGGCATGGAGGTGACGCCGCCCGTGACGCCGATGTCGTAGCTGATTGTTGTTGTTGTTTTTTTTGAGAAAGAGAGAGAGAGAAGAAAGCGAGGGGGGGGGGACAGGTAAGAAAAGAGAAGAAGAGGTCGAATGATGACGAATCGGAGAAAAAAAAGAAAAGAGGGACTCGAGAAGCTAGCTTTGGCGATGGAGGAAAAAAAGAAACTGCCGCTTTCTTTCATCCCTTCGCTCCTCCCGAAAGCACTCACCCGAACAGCAGGCCTCCCGATGCCGCGGCCAGGCAGACGAAAAAGACGTAGAGCGTGAACTGAGAGGGTTGATTTGGGTGTAGAGAGAGGGGAGGGGGAGGAAGGAAGGGAGAGAGAGATTGGCGTGAGAGAGGAAAAGAAGATGATTGGAGGAAGCGAGAGGGACTCGAACGACTGGAAAAAAGGCGAAACAAACAAACAAACATCTCTCCCGCACCTTGCCCGTGTACGTCGCGGCGTTGTTCCCGCCCGATGTGGGAACGATGACTGGAGCCATTGTTCGAGCTGAGAGTGGTAGAGAGAGAGGGGGGGCGAAAAAGAGGGGGAAAGGAAAGGGAAGGGACAAGAGAAGAGAAGGTTTTGAGTTTTTTTGCGAAGAAATAGTGATTTTTTTTCCCTTTTGTTTTCGGTTTTTTCTCCTTTCTTTTTTCGTTCAGCTCGAGGTTTCTTGTCAAACCCCTCTATGTAATCAGCAAGTCGCTCTTTTTGGACCGCGCTTTGATCGAAAATGCGGTCGGATCGGGGGGATGGAGGGGCCTCTCGCTCTCTCGCTCGCGGAACTAAGAGAGGCTAGCGAGGGAGCGCCGCCGGCTGTCGCGCTCTGAGCGAGCGAGCGAAAGCGGGGGACTAAGGCGAAATGCCTCTCTCTCTCTTTCCTTTGCCTTTTTCCTCCCTCTAATTGTCGCTCTTTGAGCTTGTCTTTATGCTCGCTGGAGATCCCCGAAAGTGCTTATTCCGCTGGCCTGCGAAAAAAGAGTCGAGACGGTCAGAGAAGGCGACGCGTGTCGAAGGATTCGATGCAGGCCTCTTATTATTCGTCAAGATTTTGAGAAGAGAAGAAGAAGAGGCAAAAACGCCACCACCACCTCTCCCTCGCGAGCACGCGCGCAAGAGAGACGCCCAGTTACAATCTCAGAGAGCATATCACAGTGTTAGTTTTCACTCACCTTGGTTGTAGAAGGATGAAAAGAGGAGGAGGAGGAGGAGCGTTCGGCGAGGTGACGGAAGGAAGAGGGGGTCGAGACGGAAGAAGAAGAAACGAGAACAGTGAACAAAGAGGTCGAAGAAGAAGAAAAAAAAAACTCTTCTTCTTCTTTCTTCCCACTTTTCGTTTCCTCCCCTCTTTTCCTCTCTCTGTTCTGGGTCGCGCTCCCCCCCTTCCTTCAGCGCGTCCTCCTCCCCTTCCGAAAAACACTTCGAAAGCAAGCCATGCGCGGCCGCTCCTCGTTCGCGCGGGCCGGAGCCCTCGCGCTCGCCGTCCTCTCGGCGGCGGCGGTGCTCATCGGCGCTGCTGCCGAGCAGGTCGTCTCGCTCGACAAGAGCTGGACGCTCTCCAACGGCCAGGGCGTCTCGCTCCCGGTCTCCCTGCCCAAGTACGCCCTCGAGGCGATGCAAGACGCTGGACTCGTCGGGGACCCCCTGTGGCGGTGAGTGTATTTTGTGTGCTGTTGAGAGGGAGAAGGAAGGGAGAAGAGAAGGAGACATGCCGACGAAAAAAAACCTTGGCGTCCGCGACGACGACCGCGCGATTGTTTGCTTTCCTCGTCTTCTTTCTCCAGGCCTCATTGACGCCCCGTTTTCGTACGTGTCGCGCGCTCCAAGGCCATCTCCTCGACCCCGTGGCCTGCTCTCGACGTCGCGCTTGCCCCTCGGCGTGTCGGAGAAGGAGAGAAAAAGAGGAGGAGAGAAACAAGAGGAGCGTAACCGTTGCTGCTCCTCCCACCCTGACATGACATGTCGCCCTTTGTCTCTTTCTCCATCGCTCTTTCTTCCTTCTTTTTTCTTTTCTCACCCTCTTCTCTCTCTCTCTCCCTGTGTCTCTCTTCTTCTCTCCACCCCTCCTCCACGCCAACAACAGCTTCAACGAGCGCGAGTACCGCTACGTCGCCGAGCAGGTCTGGACCTTCGAGCGCTCGTTCGACGTCGCCCCCGCCACGCTCGCCGAGACAGCCGTCGAGCTCGTCCTCACTGGGCTCGACACCGTCGCCGACGTGCTGCTCAACGGCGAGAAGATCGCGCGCTGCGAGAACGCGCACCGGTGAGTTGTTTGTGATGATAAGGGGTGGTGGTGGTGGTTTGGAGATGGTGGAGAAGGAGTACAAGGACGGAGAAAGAGAGAGAGCAGCAGCAGCAAATCCCTTCTTTGCTCGAATGCTGCGTCGACTTTTTTCTTTCTCCGACGCCAAAGAAGAAAAAAAAACTCAACCTCTTATCTCCTCTTTTCTCTCAACTTCTTCCCTCTCTCCAAAAAAAAAACGCAGCGAGCACCGCCTCCCGGTCAAGGACCTCCTCAAACCGGGCCCCAACACCCTCGCCATCCGCATCCAGCCGGCGATCCTTGAGGCCTTCAAGCGCAGCGCGGCCTACCCCTATGCTGTCCCTTACCTCGAGCTGCAGTCGGTCGCGCCGTACAACTTCCTTCGCAAGCCTGCCTCGGACTTCGGCTGGGACTGGGGGCCCGCCTTCGCCCCCTCGGGCATCTACGGCGGAGTCAAGCTGGTGGCTTATTCCTCGGGGCTGCTCACGGGAGCAGGGATCAGGCAGCAGCACCACACGGTCGAGGGGGTCGACTCCGTGACTTTACACTTTGACGCGTACATCGAGTCCCCTTCTGCCGAGGGAGAAAAGGGAACCCTCACCATCAAGGGTCCCGACGGAAAAGGGTGGGACGCCGTCGCCGCCGTCAAGCTCCCCGCCAAGGGACTCAACGTGGTCCCCGTGGCCGTGGTCGTGCCCGGAGGCACCTTTGACCTCTGGTGGCCCGTGGGCTATGGAGCGCAGCCCCTTTACAACTTCAACGTCACCTATGCGAAAGATGCCACCCCTGATTCTTCTACCACTTTGGCTCGCAGGGTCGGTTTCCGCACCATCGAGCTGAAGCGCGAACCCTTGCACAACGGGCAAGAAGGGAGCGAGTCCTTCTTCTTCTCTGTCAACGGCGTTCCCGTCTACGCAAAGGGCACCAACATGATCCCGCTCGACATTTTCAGTTCCAAGACCACACCCGAGGACCTTCGCTTCTTGGTGAAACAGACCGTCGACGCCAACATGAACATGCTCCGCGTCTGGGGTGGGGGACTCTACCCTCAGGACGCCCTCTACGACGCCTGCGACGAGAGCGGGGTCCTGCTCTGGCAGGAGGCGATGTTCGCGTGCTCCATGTACCCCCGCGACCCCGCCTTCCTGGCCGAGGTCTCCAAGGAGGTCGCCTACCAGGCCCGGAGGCTCAACTGGCACGCTTCCCTGGCGATCTGGGGCGGCAACAACGAGGTCGAGACGGCGATGGGGTGGTACGAGCCGTCGAGGAACAACAAGGACCTCTACTCGAACGACTACTCGGCGCTGTTTGTTGGGTCCGTGAGGTCCGCCTTGCAGGGAGTGAGCCCGGACGTCATCTTCGTGGACTCGTCGCCGTCCAAGGTGAGAATTTTGTTATTTTGTTTTTGGAGGTGGAGTTGGAGGAAGAGGAGCGAGAGAGAGAGAGAGAGAGAGAGGGAAAAGAGAGAGAAAGAGGAGAGCGCGACGGGAAAAGAACGACGAAGAAAGAGAGAGAAAGAAAGAGAAAACTCACCCTTTTTTCTCCCTTTTTTCCCCTCTTTTCAAACCCATTACCATTCCCAGGGCGCGGTCGTCAGCACCCCCGACATGTACGTCAAGAAGTGGGGCGACGCCGGCAACTCCAAGTCCGGGGACGTCCACTTCTACACCACGGTCGACAACGCGCTCAACACGTCGACGTTCCCTCGTGCGAAATTCGTGTCCGAGTTCGGGTTCCAGTCGTTCCCCTCGTGGCAGGCCGTCAAGAAGTACTCCGAGCCCCAGGACTGGAGCTACCTGTCCCCTCTTTCTACCTTCCTGCAGAGGCACCCGGGGGACATCGAGGACATGATGAAGCAGATGGAGTCGCACTACCAGGTTCCGGCCGCGTACGCCCCTCAAGGTTCGCCTCCCTCGGAGCAGGCTTCCCTCTTCCAGAGGTGGATCTACCTGACGCAGGTCTACCAGGCAGCTACCTACGACGCGGCGTCGACCTACTGGAGGAGGATCAAGGCCGAGCCGGACGCGCAGACGATGGGGGTGCTGTACTGGTGAGTTGAAAAAACTTTCTCGGAGAGAAAGTTTTTTTCGAGTTTTTCTTCTCTTTTTTCGTTTTCTTTTGCCCTCTCTCTTTTTTTTCGGTTTCATCTCATCTCTTTTCGATCTCACCTCTCTTTTCTCACCTTTTTTCCTCCTTTCCATCACCTCCCAACAACAACCACTCTCAAACAGGCAACTCAACGACATCTGGGCGGGCTTCTCCTGGTCCTCGCTCGACTTTGGCGGCAACTGGAAGCTGCTCCACTACTCTGTCAAGAGGTTTTTCGCTCCGGTGCTGGCGTCCGGGTCCGCCGACGCGTGGGTCAACGCCTACGTCACCTCGGACGTGCCCACGCCCGTGGCAGGTGAGAGGGGGAGGGAGAGAGAGAGGATGTTGGGGTGTTTTTTTCGAAAAGGCTGAGTCTCGGAATTCGGAGAAAGAAAAAGAGAAGGGAAAAAAACTCACACTTTTTTGACCTCTTCGACCTCGACCTCCTCTTCAAAAAATCAAAACAAAAAAACAAAAACAAAAACAGGCGAGCTCAAGATCGAGGTGATCGACTGGGCCTCCGAGGGCCCCGATGCCAAGCCCCTCTGGTCCGAGACCAAGGCATACGCGCTGTCTGCCCTCGACTCCAAGAAGCTGTGGTGGAAGCGCGTCGACAAGCTCCTCAGGGACGCGGGAAGTGTCGACGCCTCGAGGGCGTTTGTTCGGATCTCGGCCAAGGCCGCGTCGGTCGGCGACGGGGCCGCCGCGGCCGCCGCGATCGCTCGCACCAACGCCGCGATCGAGGCCATGCTGGCCAAGGACGCGCTCGCGGTCTCGCTGGAGGACCAGAGGGGCGCTGCCGCCGAGGAGGTGGCCGCCGCCGAGGCCGCCGCCGCCGTCGTCTCTTCGGCCGCAGCGTCGGCGTCGTCAAAGGCCGCTTCTTACTCGTCGTCTTCGTCTGCTGCTTCGTCTTCGTCTTCGCTCTCTCCTACCGCCAAGGCCGCGGTCGACGCCCTGATCTCCCACGCGGCCACCAAGGGGGGCTCCCTGCCGCCGCAGATGCTCACGCAGTCGTTCCTGGCGAAAGCCTCCAGAAAAGCGGCCGCCGCCTCGGCCGCCGTCGCCGACGCCGCGGAGAAGTCCGACCGTGCCGCCGCCAACGAGCTCAGGCTCGCGGCCCGCGACGCCACCGCCGCGGCTGCCGACGCCGCCATGGCCGCCTCCGTCGACGGGCCCGACGCGGACGCCGCCGCCATCGCCGCCGCGGCCGCCTCGATCGCCGCGTACGAGGCGAAGCAGAACAGCAACAACCTCACCGCGCCGCCTCCCGCTGACTCCTTCTCCGGAGCTCCTTCCCCCGCCCCGGCGAAAGCCCCGAGCCCGTCTCCTCCCTCCGCCCCGCTGCCTCCCAAGCTGGTCGCGCTCATGTCCTCCTCCGAGGCGCGCGCCGCCGCCGCCAAGGGGGCGAGGCCCCCTGCTTCTGACTCCCCCTCGGGCGCCGGCGGCTGGTTCTCGTCGTCGTTCATCTGGCTGACCGAGCCCAAGGACGCGGCGATCAACCCGCGCCCCAAGCTCACCGCCACCGAGTTCGTCCAGGTCAACCCTTCCACGGTCTCGTTCAAGCTGTCTTCCAAGGGAGTCGCCCCCTACGTGGCGCTGGACACCAGCTTCGACGGCACGTTCGACGACAACAACCTGCTGCTGGTGCCCTGGGAGCCGCGGACGCTGACGTTCACGGGCAGGAGCGGCGCCGCCGTCGACGCCGCCGCCTTCTCCAAGTCGCTGGGCGTGCTGTCGCTAGCCGACACGCTGGACGAGGTGTCGACCATCTACATGAAGCCCAGCTCGGTGAACTAGAGAGAGAGAAGAGGAGAGAGAGAGAAATGGGAAGGGAAAAATCAAGACAGAAAGAGACTAAAAAAGACTAAAAAAAATTGAACTGCCTTTATACCCATCTCTTTTTTGTCTTTTTTTCAGTTTTTTCTTTTATCCAGAGAGGGAGAGAGAGGATTTCATTTCACAACCAAAAAAAGGCGGCGGCGACGGTGACGAGTTTTTTTTTTTTACGGGAAAGCGGCGACGGCGCTTCTTCCTTCCGGGGGGGGGCTCTTCTCCCTTGTCCTTCCTCCCTCCTTTGCCTTCGCCGTGCCCTGTTTATCTTTTCTTCTTTTTACCACTTCTTAGAGAGATTTCCTCTTTTTTAAAAACAAAAGTAACTAAAATCGTGATCCTGGTGTTATCAAAACGAAAGAGAGAGAAAAAAAGGAAAACCTTGGACCCTGTTTCAAAGAGAGAGAAGAAGAAGAGAGAGTTTTTTTTCTTTCTCGACCTCTTCTCACTTCTTGCTCTTCTGAAAAAAAAACTATCTTTCTCTTTCTCGCGCGTGCTTTGCGTTCAAAAAAGAGAGCTTTTTCGTCCTCTCTCTCTCTAAGGTAAATAGTGTCTCCAATTGCGTCCGCTAGCGCGTTGACGCGGGAGAGAGAGAGGCTCCTCGTCGGCGAGCGAGAGAGAAAGCAAAGGGAAAGGGAAGAAAAAGCGATTGAAGGAGAAAAAGGAAGAAGCCGAGGTCTCGCTTCGAGAGAGGCAGTTGAAAGAAGAAACTTTCGACGCCCTCTTCCTCTTCCCCTCTCTCCCCCCTCCTTTCGTGTCCTTCTCTGCGCACCTACGCGTGCTCATTGAGTTGCAGAAGCTTCAAGGAGTGAGAGAACGCCAATGAAGCGTCCTCTCGAGCCACGAAAGCGCACGCGCAAAAGAGAGTCCGCATGCCGCATTTGGCTTCTCGCTCGCTCGACTGGCGAAACCGTTCTCCTCTTCTCCCGCCTCCGCTACGCTCATTTCACTCTCTCGTTCTTCCCTCAAACCACACGACGTCCATCCAAACAGGCACATATCGGCTGCAGCGCAAAGAAAAGAGAAGAAAACGGTCGGTAAAGGGACGAATTCTCTCCCTCGATCCCGAAATCTCAAACCATGGCGGCACTGCTGAAGAAGCGAGCGCCGGCGCTCGCCGCCGCTGCTCTCTCCCTCCTCGCCCTGCTGCTGCTCGCCGCGGCCCCCGCCGCTCTCGCGGCGCCCAAGCCGGCCCCTGCCCCGAGCGCGTGCACGGACCTCCCGTTCAAGGGCGTCGACTGCAAGAAGCAGGTACGGTGAAGGGGGAAGAATAGGAAGGAGAAGAAGAGAAGAGAAAAAAAAACACTGGACGAATCAACAACAACAACGACGATGCTCGCTCGCTCGCTCACTTTTTTCTCAACCTCAACCTCAACTCTCTCTCCAACTCTCTCTCTCTCCAACTCTCTCTCTCTCCAACTCTCTCTCTCTCTCTCTCTCTCTCTCTCTCTCTCTCTCTCTCTCTCTCCCTCTCTCTCTCTCTCTCTCTCTCTCTCTCTCTCTCTCTCTCTCTCTCTCTCTCTCT
>Ga0114918_10001688_pt1 | contig 19813 bp, 20 predicted proteins | sample LantaG_FD_87015 | JGI IMG/M metagenome (GOLD analysis project Ga0114918, IMG submission 87015) | Deep subsurface microbial communities from Baltic Sea to uncover new lineages of life (NeLLi) - Landsort_02402 metaG | ecosystem: Environmental > Aquatic > Marine > Oceanic > Sediment | place... | reverse complement strand
TGCTTCCATTTTTGGTGAATTGTAAAACTATCGGAAGCCTTGGCTTTCCTTTTGAATTTAGGAAATCCTTTTCCCCCCTGAAAACAATCCTTCATTGCGGAACTGAGGTTAATGCAAACCTCTTGAAGGGACTGGGAATGGGAAGTTTTCAGGAAAGGGAAATGGTTCTTTTTCAGGTCGGGGAGCATTTTCTTCATGGCTCCTCCGAACACAAATTTCCCGGTCGTTTTGTATTTGATCTGGTTAAGGGAAAGCATCTGATTCCAAAGGAATCTCGTATTTCCCCCGTGCTGACGCATAAGAGATTCCTGTTCCGGCGTCGGATACAACCGGAATTTCAGTCCCTTACGAATCATCTTTGAACGACCAGACCTCATCCTATTAGAACCTCTTGTACAACTTTTCTTTCAAGGCTGCAGAAATCAAACGTCGAATAAACTCAGAGACCGGAAGCTGGCTCTCTTCGGCTAGTTGGAGAATTTCCTCTTTTACTTTAGGTGGAACTAATGCCTGAACAATCAGTTTCTTCATACACACCTCCCATATTCCTAATAAGGATAGGATATAGGACTCCTATTGAAGAGGGTCCTTTTTTCTCGTTCTCATCCCCGGGGCAAGCCCCGGGGTTTTCCCGCTCGCCTCTATAACCCCCATTTTCGGGTTGATTTCAACGCACCCCCCTTTAAGGAACTATTTAGTCCCAAAGGACTTCCGGGTTGAGGTACCGGAGAATCGAATACAACTCCCTACCCCAAAATTTCCGGGAAAATACAAGGAATTGACCAACAAACACTTCTTTTTTAGTCTTTTAAGAAAGAACTCTAGATAAGAGTCTCTTTAAGACAGAGGTTTGAGGAGAGGGCTTAACGTCACGAATCTTTTCAAAATAGGAATTAGACCCGAACTTTTTATGAGGAACCTCAAGTCCGACTTTTCGGAATTCTTTCAACATCATCTCAGATCCTATCCTATTCCAACTATGAATAATGATGAAAGCTCCCTCACTTTCCCCCATATCCTCACAAAGGCCCCTTACGGCATCCTGTCCCGTAAGATTATTGCTTGAGGGGGAAAAAAGACCCGTCCCTGGGATTCTCTGGGATCCGGCTAAATGAAGGTCATGGTCCAAAGAAAGAATATCGTAAAAAGATTTCCTTGCTCTTTCAAAAAATATAATAGGATCCGTGACCCACTCCAGAGAATGTTCAGAAAACATCTCCTTATAAAGAGTCACCCTCCATTTTTCATCATCAAGAAAAAGAACTCTCATTAAAATTTATCCATGCTACAGAAGAGGGCAAAAGGAGTTACTACCCCACTGGAAGAAGCCAAAATTATCATTCTTACGGCATCATCAAACGTAGTGGACTCCGAGGAGGGAATAATCGGAGCCATTCCCATACCCTCATTGAAACAAACCATCAAATTGGCCCCTCCACCAGCGTTAAGATTATTCGCCTCAACAACAGAAGCTGTCTTTGGTAAAGCCACAAACAAAGAAGTCGAAGGAGGAGGTTCTCCAGCAATCGCTGTGATCCCAGGGGCATTCCCGGCCAGAGTAACCGTCTGACTCTTTGTCGTGAAAAAACTTTCCGGAGGAAGTACATAAATTGGAGAGGGGGGCTGCCACACTCCACCCACTTCATCCTCTACCCTCAAATACAAAGCAAAATTATCCGTGGGAAGATTAGCGCTTAACCCACTATAGTCGTCCGGTGAAAACATCACTCGGGTTAATCCTCTCGAGCACTCATCAATCAGACCCCACCCATTCGCCGTTATCGTGGGAGATCTGAAAGAGGTCCCTGCATTAACCGTAAACATATTCACGGTTCCCGCATAAGCACCATTCAAAGTCTTGTGCCCAGAAATTCGATATCTCGTAACCCCCGCAAGGTCTCGAAAAACAAACTCAACTCTATTGGAATATCTGGAAATCAGTCTTGGAAGTGTGCTCATTTTTTTTCTCTCAAGCCTTTAACAAAAAGCCCCTGCACCATATCACTAAAAACTCGTCTTTATAGGAAAAAGATTGACACAAAAAAAAGGAGCCGGGGAACTAACCCCGGCTCCTTAAGCCAGCCTGGACCCCGGGGGGTCCTACTATTCTTAGAAAGAACTCGCTCGCAGCTGGAATGTCACCTTGATGTAAAGGAGTGGGAAGACTGGGATAAAGGCCGCAGTGACTTCTGCCACCGTCGGATCATCCGGAGCCACTTCAACAGTAATTCCAGTGAAAGCTGAAATAATCTGCTGGCGGACAAGCCTCTTAAACATCTGGGCCATTGCCGTCTCAATCTGGGTCATGACACCGGGGAGGAATTTCACTCCGATGAAACGATCCAGATTCGCCCGAGACAGCTGCTGAACTTCGTCCACGATTTGGATAATCGTCGGGAGCTTCGTCAGGATATTGGTCATATCCGTCGTGAAGCCCTGTCGGATCGAAAGAACGTTACCCTTCTCGTAAATTACGGTAACGCCATCCTGAGCAACCGTATTCTGTTCGACCAGATCAAGCTTCCTACCAAGCTCATTGAACCCGTAAATGGTCCTATTGGTCCACGGGGTCGCAACATCAAGGTTAGGAGACACAATGGACCCGGCCAAAGCAGACGCAAGATAGAATCCTTCAACGAAAAATTCTTTCTGGGCACCCAGGACATCCGTTAGCGTCAAAGTAACGCTATCAGGATAAACCAAACGGAACCGAGTCGCGTTGATCTGGTTAGCCCAACGTCCCGCATCCCGAATATTAATCGCAGGGGTGAACCCACAAATTGCGGTACGCTCCTGGCGATACCGGATGGAGGACTGAATGTCCAGGTGCTTGCTCAAGTACTGGTAGAAAGACAGAGAATCACCCCTGAGAGGAGTGATGATATCCGGAGTAATTCCACCTGCAAAAGGAGTCCCAAGATCATCAACCGCATTCCGATAACTGACCAGACTTGCCTGCTGAGAATTGGTCTCTTTCGCCACTTGCTTGAGACCAACGACAACAGCTCCGTTGATCATGGACAAGTAGGAAGCGAGGCTAAGAGGATTATCAGGATTGATAGTCCCCATCTCCTGCTCGATGACCGAAATCTTCGTGTACAGGGCCTGAGGGAAGGACTGCTTCTGGTACTTGTACGTGCAGTAATACAAGTCACCTACAGCCGGCTCCTGACCACTTCGACGGAAGGTTTCCACGAGAGCCGTATCACCAGTCCCAACACCGGCAGTATTGGAGACCGTAACCTCCACACCAGGGAAAATGACCGGGATGTTGGCATCTGTAGTGAATTTACTACCTGCCACAAAAGTGAAATAAGAAGAATCCGGATAACCAAACCCACCTTCTCTGGAGAGAAGAGTGAAAGTCAATCCCGTAACAGAGTCACGATAGGTCTGACCAACCACGCCATCCTGACCAGTACCAGAATTGAACACCGAAGTATCCGCGGTTCCAGATCCGTCCACGGGGTCGGAAGAGGTGACGTAAAACCCGCTGATCCCCGCTTCGCCAACAGCTCCACTTCCAACTGTAGCCTCGAGACCAGTACCATAAGTAAGAACATCATGGGAAGCGGCAGCTACCCAAGTCAGATTCGAACCTATGCCGAGCGACTGGCTTTGCAGATACAAATGCTCTGCACCCAGCTCATCCTCAAGCACACCGGCCAAGGCTTCCGCAGCAAAGTAGGAAGCGGTGGGGGCCGTATAAGACAGGATGTAAGCAGCTACGGTCGCGGCATGGTTTGCCATCATCGCCGAAGCAACCTGCTTAGCATCAACGGCTGTCGGGAACCTCTCCGCATTACTGCTGAATCCCAAAGAGGAATTGGCGGAACCCGTACCGATGAGGACCGAAGAATTTTGACCCGTCGTGATACTATTGATCCGAAGAGCCGCACCCTCCTGTTGCAGATACCCTGCCGCCCAAACCGCCGCCACATTAGCTCCAAAAGAGGGAACCATGGCGGACAAAATCTGGTAAGTTACCGTATCTGTGTAGGTTCCTCCGTATGGTCCCAGAGGAGTTGCGGTGCCAGTAGCGCTGGCTGTGAACTGCACCGTAACCGGATTGTTATCAATGTTGAACTTGAAAACGTTATTGGCTGCCGCCGTCCCCGTTCCGTCGTAAAACACTACAACCGGCTGGCCATTTCTCGGGTCAGCAGCAATATAACCACTACCCTGACCATCCGCAAAACCTATGGTTCCTACCATAGTAGCAGGCTTAACCGTAGCCCCATATCCGGAGAGCCCAACTTCACCGGCACTCAACCCGATAAAGTCAATTCCAGGAACTCCCTGCATCTCGAGCTGACACTGGCTAACTGCGTGAGTAGCATTGATGGAACCGGACCCCGGAAGGAGGCGGTTTCTCAGAATCAGGCGGTCATGCTTCAAAGCACCTGCACCACCACCAGAATACCTCTTGGCAATCGGACCATCATACAACTTGGTCTGAGAACCTTGAGCCGCAGCATCCGTATCGAACCCTGCAAGAATCGAGAAATCACTCTCTGAAGTACCGTGGTCGATGAACTCAAGGAATCCAGCACTGTCCGCAGGATCCTTCTGAACTTCGAAACCAAGCCTTCCATTAATGTCCGAGAAACAATTCAGAATATAGGCAATAGCACCCACACCACCACCGGCCAGGAACCCGGCACCGGAAGGCGTAAACGTAGCAGAAGAAACCAACGTAACTACATTACCAAGGACCCCAAGAGGAACTGCTGTCAAATTAACTGCAGGACCCACTGCTACCGCAGTTACAATAGCTGCAAAGCTATTTAAAGGATCATTGATTGCAGCCGCCAGGTCGATAGCGATAGTTGCTGCAACGGAGGAGGAAACGTCAAAATTATCACTTCCAGGAGTCCTTGCTACAGCTACTGCTGTGAGTGGGACACCACCGATTGTGACGGTGTCCAGGGCTGCCGGAGAGACACCACCAGACATTAAGGCGCCCGAAACAACAAGGTTCACATCGCCCACTAAGGCTACAGCATCACCCAGAACCCCGAGAGGAACTGCGGTCAGAGTAACCAAACCACCAACAGGAACCCCTGCCGTTGCAATAGCTGCAAAACTATTGAAGAAGTCATTGATTGCAGCCGCCAGGTCGATAGCGATAGTCCCTGCAACACCAGAGGACATATCGAAATCATCATTTCCAGGAGTCCTTGCCCCATTTGTTGCTGTGAGTGGGACACCACCGATGGTGAGGGTCTCTCCAGCGAGGACAACAGCACAAGTTGCGGTGCCCGTCGACTGAGTGACAATCGGAGTAACCGTTCCCGTTGCAAAGGCTCCGGCCATCAGGATACCCAACTGAGTGTTAATCTCAGTTACCAGGGAACCTGCGCTATTGTATGTTCCCGGAGTGATCGTGACGGTCTCATTACCACCAACACCACTGACATCACCCGTATAGTGCAGGAGGAACTCATCGTAATCACTCGCGGCAATTGCCACGGGGGACGTGAAACGAGTTGCTCCGATATACCGAGGGGCAGTTGCAGCAGCCGAAGTATTGATTGCCGTCGCATAAGCGGCGACCGTACCAGCACCTGTAGCAGCATCTGCCGTCAGGAGGACACCGTCTACCGTAAGAGAAATGCTCTTGTTGGCGTCGTCTACCGTGTAGGTGGTCCCACCGGAAGTGGCGTCGTAGACAACTTCACCACTCATCAGATGGCCAAAAAAGCCGAGACGACCAGCTGCACCATCGGCAACCGGGTCTTCCAGATCGATGTCCCCGGAGAAAACTCCCGAATCAATGAGGAGACCGGCCTGGTCGCTAGCTCCGCCATAGATGTAGTAAGGATCTGAACCCGGAACCGAATACTTAGCCGGAGTGCTATCCGACGTAGCAAAGGTAACCGTCACCACTTCGGACACGGGACCGGAGAAAGATGTTCCAGAACCACCCTCAAACCGGGCTCCAGGCTTATACTCAGACCCGCTCGGAAAATTGAGGGTAATGGTACTGAGAGCCGCGCTCTTGGCTCCCATAACGGCCCCGTAAAGGACATTTCCATCCTCGTCCGCGACCTCATACTGGCCAATACTGGAGACACCAGAAAGAGTATTGGTGAGGGTGTATTCTTCATCTGCTACCGTATTGTAGTAGAAAGAAGCCCACACCGTCGCACCAACATCAACAGCCGACTCGAGGGTGACCGTAGCCGTAGTCGAATCAACAGACTTCACCGTCACAGGACCTCTGTCCAGAGCATCCTGAAGAGAAAATCCCCAGTACGCCGTGATGAGATCCGGTCGATCCGTTGGGAGGTCGATTCGACTATTAGAAATAGACTGGAACAGACTCTGCCCTAAAGGAGTACTGCGACCATTTCCTGTCGTAGCAACATTCGGAAGACGGAACTTCATCCGGCTTGCAACAGAGGGAGACACAGTCGTGTCCACAACTTCAGAACATTCTTCCAGATACGCTCTCTGGTCGACCAGGAGAGTCGAAATCTGAGTCGGACCGAATACGGTAGACCCTACCGTAGTCGTTCCCGAAGAAACTAGAGCTGCGGTTCCCCAGACAAGTTTGTCGTCTTTCAGAACAAAATCAACACCGTCAATGTAATCATTACGATCAGGAGTGATTCCAGATCTAAGGACTTCCGTGATGTTGATGTTGGCGAGATAATCGAAAGTATCCTGCCAACTGTTGAAGTAATATTGAATCGTGACAGTGCTTCCCGAGGCGGGGGCCAAGGCAAGAGTTACAGTCCGGTTTGCACCATCAACGGCACTCGGAATCACCTGAACACCGTCTACCTTAACGGTAACGTCTGCAGTGTCCGTAGTGGTGATACCACCATTGGTACCATCAACAATGGGACCCTGGAACGTGATGAAGTTCCGGTTTCTTGCGGTGTCTGTCCCGGCAACAAAACCGAGGGCTGCGTTTGCGGACCCATCTCCAATCACGATGTCATGATCTGCGATAAGCATAACCGCAGTGTTGCCTTGATTATTGGTATAGGAGTCTGCATCCAGACTTCCAACGGCACCGCCACGGATAAGAGCCGACACCTGAGAAGCCGAATAGCTCCCCACCGCTAGCGTAATATCAACCTCTGGCTGATCATCAACCGTCAGAGTCAGAATGTTATTATCTGCGGTAAATACGAAAAAAGAACCGGAAGCGATTCCGAGCTGGCCCCTGATGACGGCTCTGTCAGAGGTCACCTGATCGGAAAGAGCATCCGTCGTCAGAGTGTCCGTCCTATTATAGTAATAGGTAATTCTAACTTCGTCTCCGGTATCTGGAGCCTGCGCCAGCTCAACGATACCAAGAGTTCCCAGGACCCCCATAACAACAACAGGTTCACCATTGATTGTTGCGGAGACAGAATCTCTGGAGTTCGAAGTCGTTCCAGTTCCGTTACCTGAAACAATCGGGTAATTACGAACCTGAACACGATTCAGGACACAATTGAAAGCTCCAAGGATAACTTCCCCAGTAGCGGTAACCTGAACCACTGCTCGGCTAGTCTCGTCCTCAAAAACAACCTGCTGGTCCACGGAAGCAGAACTACCGCGAATAACCTGAAGGTCACTCTGATAAAGAATTTCGTTTCCTGTCCCGATAAAGGTCGGGATTTTCAATCCCTCCAGATTTGTCGATACCGGAGACTCTAAGAGAGTTTTGGTGTAGACACCTGGGGGAGCGTAAACGTTGCCTGGAAAAGCCATGTTCCTACCTCTCGACGTTGTCAAAAACCCCTGTCCTACAGGGAGAAACCTATACTTCTGTTTACATTTTTTCCCGAGTGGGTTTTTAAAGCTCTGGCTACGGTCACATTTACATTTTGGGGGCATCGAGAGGAGGCCGGTCAAGCCTATGCCCGGGTTTTTTCTTCCAGCCAATCCATTGCAGAGCTATGGATTTCTCTGACTCTCCAACTACAATCAATTTCCTCGTCCGACATCACATCATATTCTCCGTCAGGAGAACGAAGGAGGTCCCAACGAGTTCGCTCCGGATTGTCCTCCAGAACAACCTCTTTCACCTGTTGCCGCCCTTCAATGAAGTTCCATCGCTTTTCAGCATCCCGAGCAACTATTTCATCCCAATCGTAGTCTACGGAAGAGACACCGGTATTTTGAAGGGAAAGACCTTCATGACTCGATTCCGTGTCGAAGGAAAAAGAAACCTCCTCCACGATTCTCTCGGCCTCCTCCCCACAAGAGGGACAAGGGTTCATCTCTGTTGCTTTCGACGCGGGCAATCCTTTTTCGAACCTACACCCGCATTCAAAACACTGAAAAGTGTACTGAGGCATGCAACCTCCCTTACTTATAGATATGAGTTATTCAAAAATTACCAAGCTATTTTATCATCTCGAAATTTTTACTTCGATCCTTGAACCACGGATCCTCAAAAGATCGAAGGCCCATATTGTCCAAAATCTCAATGTTTGACTGAACCCGAGCCACTTCCTCATTAGATAATCCTGGCACGGAAAGACGATCTTCAGTAGAGATACAACTCAACTGTTTTATTCGCGCTGGGAGTGGAACTTGAACAAACCAATTTGTTTGTGCCGACATAGAGATCGAACTTCCAAACAGATAATCATCGGCGTTCTCATCATAAATATCTTCCATCTCTCCCCCAAGACTAGCTTCCGTTATTTCAATTCCCTCCCAGGAAAGCCTGTCTCGAAGAACAAACATCAAATACATGACAGTCTGGTCGGCGATGTATCGAGCATCATTGACATCTCGAGCAAACAGCTCCAGCTCTATTGGCATCTCCCATTTTCCGTGATACTCAAGGGCAGAAGGCTCACGTCGATCACTAACAATGACAGAAACCTGGTCACCCTGTGCCACTCTCCTTCCGAAAGCTAGAACCACACCGGGGATTGCCTCGTAATGGGCTCTATTCTCTCGAACCTGGAAAGGTCCTCCGACCTCCCCCTGATACCGATAATCTACGGAATAGAAAACCCCCTCCGGCATCGGGTTAACAAAAAATATTTCTCCAGTTGAGGGGTCTGCAGTGTAATGTTCTTCTTCCGTTAGAAGAAATCCAGAGGGGATCTCATAAATCTGTAATGTTCCTTCAATAAAGGGACGGGAAGTGACTCCCACTTCCGTATCTGGCATCATCAAAGTTTCATCAATAACGGTTAACTTTGGGTCCACCGTAAACTCATGAAGACCTTGATCCATATCAGACTTCGTAATCTCAATAAAATACACACCAGGAGAGGATGGAAACACTCCCCCATTATTTTGTATGGCTGTGGAATCTTCCCGTATCCACTCGATGCAAAGTCCGGGGTGATTTCCAACCTTTGCGGGACCACAATAACTATATTGAACCCCTCCAAAGTGGTCCCACGTCAGAGCAAGGCTTGTAGCCCCCCCAGTTTTTACGATAATCCCTGCCTGTGGTCTTTCTTTCCAGGAAAACTTCCCTTGAATATGGTCCACAAGCTCTTTAAAATGAGGATCATAAGACCAAAACCTACGAAGTTCTTGGATTATTCGATCGTTCAATGCACTGGTCAAAAAATAAAACATGGTAGCCCCAAAATCAAAAAGAGCGTGAATTAATCTTCATACTCTTGCATTGCTTGAACAAGAAGACCTTGGGCTACTGAATTTAAAGGATCACCGGCTGCTCGAATTTCACTGATTTCTACCGGGAATTTTCTCTGATGTTTCTTGAACACTGTTTGGAACAATTCGAGGAAGCCCCCTGCCATCGAAGTCCCCCCACTAACAATGATCGGAATCGCCTTGGGAACCGCTAACTGGCATCTCTGTTTAAACTGAGCCACAAAATGCTTGATCACATATTCGATCAAATTTTTATAGTAGAAAGAGATAGCCTCCTCTTCCCGTCCCTTAGGATTCATTAAATCCACTCCCTTTTCCTTCAGGGAGCAAATGCGTGATTGAGTGGACCCAAGGCTTTTAGCGACTCCTCGATCGATCCAATCACCACTACGGGCTACGGAAAAAGTAATACCTTCCATAGCACTCACGGCAAGAGCAACGTTCACCATTCCCGATCCGAAACTGCAGGAAATTCCACTGAACTGCTCCTTCGAAGTCTCTGAATAAATAATAGCCATAGCCTCATTTGAGGCATAGGCTGTGAATCCCATTTCTGTAAGGATCTTTTCAAAAATCCCCGTATGATAAATCACATCCCTGTCTGGATGGTCAATTGGGTCCGCTGGAACCGAGAAATAACAAGCTTCATTCTCTACAAGGGGTTTTCCAAGAACTGACCCAATCAAGGTTCCCAAAACAGAAACCGCCTCCATCTCTCCCGGGGAAACGAGACCGGACGAAAGAGGTCTACGGACCTCTTTGTTATAGATTGAGGCGATCTCCATCGCCGCATCTCCAATAACAATTAAATCACTTTCCCTCTCAATAAACTCAGCTCCCGAAAGCTTCAACATCTTTTTCGATTCTTTCGGAAGATCCAGAAAAACATCTCGCATCCGTCTAATGCTAATCCCACTTCCGGTTCGACGAGCTGAAACTAGGTTCATTGTCCCAATATCAATGGCACAGCCCTTAACGATATTGGAAGTGTCTTTTTTGGTCATATCTACCTCCGAAACTTTTTATGTTTAAGCTGTTTCAACAACTTAGCTGAATCCTCAAAACCTTTATCGGATAAGTTCTTTTCCGGTGGCTTCTCCAACTCTGCATGCTCAGTTAGAAGGTTTGAAGGAATGAAAATATCCTCAAACTCTTCAATCTCTACCTTCTTTTGAACCTTTTGCTCTGCAGGAGAAGTCACAACAGGAGAATTAACGAATCTAGATTTTTGGAACTTCGAAAGGATTCCTTCCTGACGCTCGAAACCCGATATCATATTACCGCTAAGAGTAAGGATGATTTCTTTCAACTCTTTAATAGAGTTTTCTAAGGAGAGAATTTCATGTTTAAAGTCCTTCATAGAAGAATCCTCTATCTCAAAGGGACCTTGAGAAGGAATCCTTTTTCGGGTGATGGGCGAAGAACCAGATTGTGTCCGGAACCGAAATCTCTCCCGATACTCTAACCTCACAGCACCAAGATTAGCGACACGTTTAAGATCCAAAGATTTACGAGCCTTCTCTTCAGAGACCCATCTAACCTCCCCCTTTGTCATTGAGAGGCCAAGATCTCTAAAACGGATCTCATTACATAGACAAGTGATTTCGGCTTCCCTCACTTCTCACCCCAATGCTTTTTGAATTATAGCCCACGCTCTTGGCCATGCCTTAGCCACACCTCTCTTAATGAATCCATTCTTGGACATAGCCGGATGAATCCACAAACTATCCGTTTGCATCGGCATACTCTTCAAAAGTATAATTCCGTCTTTTCCTACAATACCATATTTCTTAGAAGAACTCGGGATCCCATATTTCCCAGTAAGAGCCATCCTACGAGCCATTCCCCTACCAGCCGCCATTCTCCTACTAACCATCTTACCTTCCGAAGATTTTCTCCTTCGGAATTCCCGGTCCCTCTCCCCCTTTCTCTTAATCCAGGTGTCATCAAAAAAAAGGTGCCCATAAATTTCTACAGTATTTCCAACTACACGGACTTTCAGTTCTGCCAAATGTTTCCATGCACTCGGGGAAAACTCAAGTCTCGTAAACCCCCTCTTAGCTTCGGCAATAACTGACTTCCGAATAATTTCCCCAGCTTTTTGTAGGGCTCGGTCTAAGGGAAGTTGAGGTTTTCCAGCTGGGGCTTTCCCAGCGGAAACCCCCGAAAATTTCTTTTCCTCTTGCTTTACAAGGTTCTTAAACACCGCTTCCGCAGAGGCTACATCTAAATCAAAAAAGCGATAGAACTTCATTACTCATGTCCCCCCCAACAACACATTTTACAAAATCCCAGAAAGTCCACTTGAAACTGCATTCAACCACTCTGATAAATATACAACCGTTGGGATTAACCACCAAAGATAATTCTGATTATCATAGGTGATAGTCCGCCCCCTTCTTTCCCGACTGTCGTCTATATTATCCTTCTCACTGATCATCGGATGAGATTTGTAATCAGCATTGGAAGGATACACTTCCGGAGAATGCTCGTCTGGAATCGCCTCGATTGCCGGACCCTGCTCCGCAATCGGGTAAACAAGCATTGTCTCCCTCGGGTCTACAGTGATCCGGTTCTGTGGGAATGGAAGTTCGCTGAGACTATCCAAAGGTACCCGGTACCGGATATCTGACTCATCCAAGTAAGCAATGGTGAAATGCTGCTGGAGAAGGTTCCCTCGATTTGAGGGCCTTCGAATCGCCCCTATACTGAACCTCTCATTAGTCTGCTTAACTACAAAATCCCTCATCGTCAGAAGGGGGGTAGGTCCCATCCAGACCTCGTAAGACAACTCAAGGTGTCTTCCCCTCTCTGTCTGGGAGACTCTTCTATCAGCTTCATCCGGAACCAGAATGGCATTGTAGGGACCTTCATAGCCCTCTAAGAAACCGGTCCCGTAACAAAGTCGACAGTTATTACGAGGCATCTGGTTATACTCAAGAGTCCTTTCCTCAAGAGCACACCGACAGGGAATACCTGCCGTCTTCCGGATGAAGAGATAAACCCTTTCCCCACCCTGCTCGAGGATCCAGTTATTTCTCCGTATCGCCTCTCTCCAGATGTAGTCGAGAGCTTCTACCGAGTAATGACTCAAAGGCTGGCAATAGTCTAAAGGTGTCTCCACCATTCCAGCAGAAGGGTTGCTGCTGTAAAAACCTACCGAGGTAATTCGATACCAGACTTTTTTCTCGAGCCCAGACTCCACATAATTTTTGTTTGTATAATAAGAAACCGTTACGGTCGAATTCGGCCCCGGGATTATCGGAGGAACCAACTTTTCCGTCACGGGATTAAAATAGGATTGCGTAATCAGACGTATTTCCCCGGTTCGGCCAAAAACCGAATCGACAATTACTTCCTGACCATCGATCACTAAACAGACATCGGTTGGGGTCCCGGCCCAAACACATTTGTCCTCATTTCGATCAATGATCGGCTTCTTGGTGTTAAAAACCCAATCTCGATCATTTGGACCGTCCCCTTTCGTTCTCCAACTAGAATCCCAAAAGACAATCTCATTAGAGACAAGGACATTTTCCGTCTTGTCCCTATAAAAATTGCCCCCAATAGGATATTGGTTAAGGCGAAAATAAGGACCACGCTCACCAACATCTGAACGATAAAGGTTCACACCAGATAACGTAAACTGACTATTGGCCCCTAAAACCGTCGGGCTATCCCAACGAATATCATAGACTCCAATAGACAAAGGCCCCACGATCTGTCCGTTCATGGGGGCCTTCGGCCACGATCTAGATGGAACCTCCCAACCTGCTACCATGACGAGACCTCCTATGATCTAGTCTACCTGGCAGCAAATATAGTTCCACTATCGATTAATCTACTTCCGAAGGCGTCAGATTCTGAGCCTCTTCAGGGACAATGATAACTCGGTCCCCTACAACCTGCCACACGGTATTCTCAGGGATCTCCAGTCTTTTACCGACCCCTTCCAAAACCTTCTGAGCATTCATCTCAGCTTCCCCGATCCTTCGGATGAGTTGTACTTTCTTCAACTCCAACTGACCAATCTCGAAAGTAAAATCACGGGCGCTACTGCGCAACCCATCCAACACCATCTTTTCTTGGGTCTCCAAAGTCCCTACAACATTCTCATTTTTTTCTTCAGACATCTTTCTCCCCGCAAAAAACTGGAAAGTAACGAACCGACCGTCCACTATACCGACTCTTCTGGAAATTCAACCAAGGTATTTGTCTAAATAAGTCAACAAAAACCCTAAAAACGCAATGACCCCAGTAGCTAGAGCTACATACAATTGCCAACGACCCTTGATTCTTTCCAGCTTAAGTTCCCGGTCAAGGTCCATCAAATCTAATTTTTTCTCAATCAGAGAAAGCTTATTTTTGACATCTTCAAACTTGACCATACAGGTCCCGACTTGCTTCTCGATCGTCAGGTCTTGCTTGGAATTTGCTTTATCAGCACTCTGCTCTAAAGTCTTCCTCAAATCCTGAATAGAAATACAAAAACTTTCCGTCTGACTTTCAAGGAGACCAACACGAGTGCGCAAAGGACGTACACCAGAAGAGCCATCCGTTAAAATAGAGGAGATTCCACGAACCTCTCCTTTAAGGGTCTGTACCTCAGACTTCAAAGTTGCCGAGATAACCGCATTATCTTTGATGTCCCCCATCAAAGACCCGATTAATTCTGCTGAACTCTGTACGGCTTGGATAGCTTCATTAAGAGCTATCGAGTCAGCCCTATTACGTCCCTGTGATGCCATTCTCTGTTATAGCTCCGTTCAGATGAGATAGGTCCTTTCTCATTTTTTCTACATCTGAACAGCATTCTTCTAAATCTTGGCTTATCTCACTTGCAATTTTCGCCGCACCCTGGCAATGTTTTTTTAGGAGTCGGTGAGCCTGCTTAATTTTCATTACCACAGCTAAATTAATAACCGGGGCTTTTACTTTCTCCCTTACGCGTAAAGGAGCAAAATGTGACTCTTTTAGCAAAGGTTTGGTTATCATTGATTCATTTACTTTAGATTGATTCATTTACTTTGGATTGATTCATCTGCTCTTAGGAGGCTCATTTACATAAGTCGACAAGACATCGACTTACCTCCATATAGGAATAAAAAGTTTATCGAAATAATCCCTCAAAAAAACAATTTCCGAACTTCTCCCTTAGATAACCAGCAAATTGTTTTTTTGTAGAGGACTCAATTTGACGGACCCTCTCTTTACTCAACCCAAATTTTTTGCCTAATTGAGACAGAGTAAGAACTTCTTCCTGAGCTACTGTCCGAAACAAAAAAATTGATTTTTCTCTCTCCTCCAACAACATAGAAAACTTTTCGATTGAGGAAAAAAGATTATGTTTTAACTCTTCTCGGATAAAAGAATCTTCGGGGTTCTCCTCTCTGGACCTGGGAGTCAAGATATCTCCTTCCTCAATATCTATTCTCACCAGAGGTTGTCCCACAAAGGTCATGAAAGAAACGGCGTCATAGGGAGAAATCTTCAGACCCTTCGACATCTCCTCAGGGGTTAGAGTCTTACCTTCTATCTCCAAATCCCTTCGGAGCTTCTCCCGGCTCAGGAACACAACTCGAGAAGAACGAGTCTTTGCACTTATCGTATGGTATCCCTTAAGGAACGATAAAACCCTCTGAACAATCCAGAATCTTGCGTAAGAAATAAATCGAACACCTCTCTCAGGATCGAACCGTCTCACGGCTTCCATCAAACCAACACTAGCCTCCTGCATTAGCTCAACAGGATTGATTCCATTATAGGAATACTTCATGGAAAGCTTTGCAGAAAACCTGAGATTAGACAAAACCAGAATTTTTGAAGCCTCTTCATCTCCTTCTTCTTTGTAGGCCTTGGCGAGACAATCCTGATCTTCAAAAGAAAGAACAGGGTACTTACTGATTACTTTCCAATAAGAAACCATTGGATTTTCAGAAGAAGGCCTCAAACAAGGCGCTATATTCGTAGGGCCAAACATTTTCTTGATCTCCCGAACCCTTGAAACAGAGGGGTTCGGGAGACCTACCAAGGAAAGGCTCGCTGACTCAAACATTAGGAGTTCTCTCCTTCCTGGGTCCTCTTCTTTTCCTCAAGCCGACATATGTCAGCCTGGACTTCGGATACAAATCTCTTCTGGTTATAATTGGAAACTGAACCCACAACGATACTGGGGTTTATCCCTTCCTCTGATAACTTAGAAAAAATCTCCCGAGCAGCTTTAGAAGAACCCCCATATTTCCTCAACACATCCAAGAAATTCGGAGTCGGATTCTCTTGTTTTTGATTAAAAAGCTCCTCAGGGGAGCCAATAAAGATCTGGACCCCACCATGACATAAAATCTCCCCCGATTCGTGAGCCTTCAAAAGAAGGTCCTCACCCACCATAGATTTTCGATAAAATTCCAAAGATCCTGTGGAACCCTCCCCCGAAGGGTTCCACATGAAATACTCATATGGGAAGGCAACAGAAAATAAATGTCCTACATCTTATCTCTGGCCAGGATCCAAGATGAGAACCCTCTTATGGTGGGTAGTAACTATCCCCTGTTTCTCCCCAATAGATTCTCTTCTCTCAAGAAACTTTGAAAGAGAAATGCTTACTGGTATTGAAAGATTCCTCTCTGGAATCGGCTCCTTTCCAAGAGAGGGGGAAAGCTGCGCAAGAGTCTCGTCGTTTGTTCTGTCCCCCCTAAACGGAGAAAACATTTCCGGCACAGGGGAGGCCTTTTCCTTTTTTGGTCGGAAACTCTTTATCGATTTAGACGAAAAATAAGACCCACCGACCTCTGCCTTCCCCTCGGAAAAAGGACTCCTTTGCACAAACGAATTTGTTAACTCGTTTGTATCAAACTGGGGGCCGAAAAACACCGTACTGACATCCGGAGACCTTTCCCACAAACCTTCTAGATCCTCCTGCTCACTTTCGTCACCACCCCGTTGTTCGGAATACCCCCCATATTGCGGAGGGGAAGTCACTCTTCCTAAATATTCGCAAAGCGGAATAGACTCACCGGAAGCTTTCTTCGAAGTCCCTTTTGGTGAGGATTCCTTTGGCTCCGGGATCTCTGAAGTAATCTCCTTCGAAATCTTTAGCCTGGAGGGGTCCAGAGAAACCGAATGATCCTTTTCAATTTCCCCCAAAAAAACTGAAATCGCATCCCCGATAACTTCATCCAAACTTTTGGATAAAAACCCAGCCGCCATTAAAAGCCTTTTATACAATTCGGAATCTACCGACACTTGAAAATTAATCATTCTCCTTCTCCTCATTTAAATCTTGGTTCCCGAAAACTTCCTGAACTTCATGGCCCGTCCTATTCGGTAAAGGGTCCCCAGGAAGAGCACTCCTCGTCTCCTCGTCGGACCCAATAGGGATCTGTGAATGAGGCACAGGAGAATCCTCCTCCGGTCTCAGAGCACTTGCAATGGACCGAGCCTCCCTCATAAAGGCCATGAACTCAGGTGCAGACTTGCCCGAACTAGATCCGAGTTTCTCAAAATACTCAGTCAATGCCTGAGTAACAATCGAACTTTGCTCCTGACTCGTCAGCGTTGACATCATCCTCAGAGTCTCAACAACATCGTTTTCCAGAGAAAAGGTAACCTTACGTTTAGACATCCGAACCTCCTTACTTACGTACCGGGGTACTTACATACATCCGTAATTATAGGGTGTCAACCGAAAATTATCAAATAATTTCTTTTTAGTCTTTTATAGGTAGGAGAGGCCTATGAGATTCCTTATTCTTGAACACTCGGAAAAAACAGCAGGTTCCCTTCTGGACTCTTTGTCCGGATTGGGGGAGATCAGGTTGGTATGCCCTCCACATTCGATTCCGGAGAAGCTTCTTGTTTTTTACGACATTGCATTTATCGATTTGAACCTGTGCAAGAAAAACCGAGATCCGGTCCAGGCGGTTTTGAGAACTAGCCCAGAGACACGAATCGTCCTGACCACTTTCTTCTCAAACGTCAAAGAAATTTCTTCTGTCTTCTGGCACAACTGTGACGGATATCTCCAAAAGCCGGTCAAACCATATGAAGTGGCTCTTCTTCTTCGTTCCATCCTACCACACAAATTGTAGGCTTGATCTTCAAAGGCCCCTTAAAAACCCCTTGAAGAAAAAAAGAACTATGAAGGGGATTCTCTCTGACGAGAACCTCGCCCCTTGTTTTTGAAGTCGACTTCTTCCCCAACTACAAAAAGATTTTCGGGTTGGGGGATCGACAAAACTACCTCTGCCGGAAAGTGATCCTTCCTCTTGTCAAGTCATACGGGGATAACTCTACGGTAACCTGATCTCCAACGGTTATTCTAATAAAATGCTTACGAATCTTTCCGCAGACATGACACAGTGCTTCATGTCCATTTTCAAACTTGATCGTAAAATAAGCATTGGGATGGGCAGCTATAACCTCACCCTCAACTTCGATTCCTTCTTCCTTCGCCATTTTGGTCACACTCCTTCATTAGAGACTCCCCTCCTATTACCCGAACTCACTAGGAAATCACCCCTCATTTCTCAGATTGTTTGTTTGTTTGTTTGTTTGTTTGTTTCAACGCTCTCCCCTTTCGGGGAGCTATTCGAGGACCGGATTAACCATTCCTCGATTGGCCGACATATGAATCCTCTCGGAAGCAGCTTTCTTCAAATATTCTCTAGCCACTTTCTCAACTAATCTCATTCTAAACACTTTTTAAACTGAAAAACTTTAATGGATCGAGTAAAATCACACTGAACAGTGTCTATAGAAACAGTACTGAAGGAAAACTCATGATTAAAGTTCTAGTAGAATCTCCTTTCAAAGGAAACCAAAGAAGAAACGTCACCTATGCAAGAGCCTGCCTGAAAGACTGCTTCCTTAGGGGGGAGGCCCCCTTCGCAAGTCATCTCCTCTACACACAGGAAGGGGTTTTAGAGGATGACATCCCAGAAGAAAGGACGCAGGGAATTGAAGCAGGCCTCCTGTGGGGAAGCCTAGCTGAGAAAACCATGGTATATATTGACCTCGGGCTGAGCAGTGGAATGGTCTATGGAATAGCCCGAGCCATCCTAGAAGGACGTCCCGTAGAATTCAGGGGACTGAAATTCTGGGAAAATAAAAGAAATGAAAACTTTCAGGAAACGTTGGAAACTCTGGGGAAGGCCATTAAGATTTTTGAGGAAGCCCCCTAAATCTCGTAACGATCAAAAATTCCCTCAAGCATCTCTTTAGACTCTTGATTATACTTGATCCTCCTCAAATATTTTTTCAACTGAGGCTCAAGAATAAACGTCGCACTATTCAGCATCCTGAAAACTTGAGGGGCAGACCTGGAGAGCCTGTGAACCTCTTCAGTGTCCCCGTTTTTATCTGCATCTAAAACGGCTTCTGCATACTCATGGAAAGATTTCTCAGACTTTACATAAGACCTCAAAGCACCAGAGAGACCAAGTCTCTCCACTCTTCCACGGAGGTCTCTGATTCTTTTAGATAAATTTCTCATAACGACTCCCATCAATGGCTCATCAAGGATGATTATAAACCAATTATGGTAGAGTCTTCTTTTGGTCCAAGTAGTGACGAACCTCGGGGAAAGCCCCGAGGTTTTCCCGCCCCCTATTTCATTAATTAAAAACCATCCCCACGCACCAGGAACCTCAGAGTTTCCTTAGTGCTAAGCGCGCCCGGCAGGACTCGAACCTGCGACCTACGATTTAGCTTCCAGCATCATGTTTCCATGACCACCCTCGAAAGGGCTTGCTGGCTGGACCATCTCTTAACCGTTTCAGGCTGGCAGCGTATGGCCTCTACGGATCCCGTTATCATGCGGTTTCCTCGGGATTGTCGAGGGAGTTAAACTCCCTTACGATGTTCCCCGATATAGCTGCCTCCACTTCTGCGGTTTGTCCATTAAGTTGAATCATCCGAGAAAAACAACCTCTACATCGAGGAGAACAGCAGGCATATTTCCCACTCCCCTTCCCAAGAAAAGTCTGCCTTTTCTCTTTTGTGAAAATCTTTCGGCATTGAAGGCAACAGAATTCGACAATTGCACGACCCTTTGACCCATGCAATTGTCGATGTCTCTTACCCGACATTACTTCAAGATTTCCTATCCGGTTATCTTTTCGATCCCCGTTTTTGTGATGTACAACCTCATTCGAGTCGAGAAGTCTTTCAAGATGATTCTCCATTACCACACGGTGTTCCAGAACAAACCCATGTTTAATACTATGCG
>Ga0114918_10001687_pt1 | contig 19817 bp, 19 predicted proteins | sample LantaG_FD_87015 | JGI IMG/M metagenome (GOLD analysis project Ga0114918, IMG submission 87015) | Deep subsurface microbial communities from Baltic Sea to uncover new lineages of life (NeLLi) - Landsort_02402 metaG | ecosystem: Environmental > Aquatic > Marine > Oceanic > Sediment | place... | reverse complement strand
CCCCGACGAGAAATTCCGCGACAAAATCTACAAAACGATCTACGAGCACCTCTCGACCATCAAGCGGGAGATCGAGCACGTTCCGCCCAGGGAGGAGTTGTGGTCGCTGATGGCCGATAAGTTCATCGAGATGCTGGGGCCGATGGAGGTGGTGACGACGGTGGACGAGGAGTGGCGCGCCAGGACGGACGAATTGGCGGCGCGGTTTCTCACCGATGAGTGGCTCTACCAGAAAAGGCGGCCCCGTGCCGCTCGCTTCGGCGAGGCTCAGCGCAAGCGTGAGGTCACCATTCGCGCCGGCGTGCAGGTGAGGCAGAAGATGCACAAAGCGCCGGGTGGCCTCATCCGCGCCACGACCGAGGTGCAGGACGGCGTCCTCGCTGCCGTCTCCCTCTCCGGCGACTTCTTCTTCTTCCCGGAGGGGAAACTGGCCGACCTGGAGGGGGGATTGGTAGGAGTGCGCGAGGCCGAGGTGGAAGCAGCCATTGCCCACTTCTACAGGGAGCACGGCATCGAGAGCCCTGGGGTGACGCCAACGGACTTTGCGAGGGTGGTGGGGTAGGCTGAATTGGAACTCGCAACCCGCAATTCGCGATTCGCCTTCTACCCCGGCTGCCTGGTCCTCCAGCGCATGCCCGAATACGAGACATCTACCCGCGCCGTGCTGCGGGCGCTGGGGGTCGAGTTGGAGATCGTCCAGCAGGCCGCCTGCTGCGGCTCGCCCATCGTCGAGTCCTTCTCCGCCAACTGGGTGTATCTCGCCGCCTATAACTTGGCGCTGGTAGAACGGATGGGGCATAGCACGGTTGTCACCGTGTGCGGAGGTTGCACCAACACCCTCACCCGCGCCGCCCACGCCCTGCAGGACTCCGAGGTGCTGGCCGAGGCGAACCGACGCCTGGAGCCGCTCGGCCTTTCCGTCACCGGGCAGGTGGAGGTGAAGCACCTCGTGCGGCTGCTGGCCGAGCGGGAGGAGGAAGTGCGGGCACAGATCGTGCGCCCGCTCTCACTCCGCGTGGCCCTCACCAACCCCTGCCAGGTCTTCCGCCCCGGCGACGTGATGGGATACGATGACCCGATGGAGCCCCAGAGCCTGCGTCGCCTGGTCGAGCTGACCGGCGCGCAGGTGGTGGAATATGGCGGGGAAAACGAGTGCTGCGGCGCGACGCTCTACCTGGCGGAGCCGGACCTGGCGCTGGCGGCCGGGCGGCGCAAACTGGAGGCGACCCAAGGGGCCGACCTCCTGCTCCACGGTTGCGGCAACTGCCAGTTGCTCCTGCGCCGCTTCCAGCGCATGATCATTCGGGACGAGCGGGGCTTGCGCAAGTCAGCGCTTCTCCTGCCGCAATTGGTCGGGCTGGCGATGGGGTTGCCGCCGGAGACGCTGGGCGTCAACGGCCGGCTGGCACGGGATGTGCTGGGCAGCGGCTGAAGCAGGTAATGGAAAATGAGCACATTGCAGAAAGAAGTTGAAGGCTGCCTTCACTGCGGCTCTTGCGTTGAAGTCTGCCCCGTTGAGAAAGTGGGCGGCCACGCCATCGTTACCTTCCTGGCCGACCCCGATGCCACCGACTACTCGGTCTGGCTGTGCACCTCCTGCTGGCGCTGCCAGGAGGTCTGCCCAGTCGGGGTGGACATCCATGGTCTGATGATGAAACAACGCCGCGCTGTGAACCTGCAGGCCCCCGCCGGGTACCAGGCCGCCTTCGAGAGCGTCCTGGCCTGTGGCCTTGCGCTGGAGGTCCCGCAGGAGGAACTCGACCAGGTGCGTGCCGCCTGGGAATTGGAACCGACCAAACTGCCACCGCCCGGCCTCGCCCGCACCCTCCTTCGCGGCGGCGCATGACGGCCACCAGCCAGCCCCCCACATCTATGGAGCGTCAGTCCCCGGCGCCGGCGGGCGGAGCTAGTCTACTTTATCGGCTGTGTCGGCTCCCTCCACCCCCACGTCTACAGTATCCCCCCAATCGCTGGTGCAGGCGCTGGAATGGGTTGAAGGGAGCGTTCGAGGAGTGCAGCGATGCGAGGCTTAGCCGCGAGCGCTCAGCCAAGTGGTGGCAAAACGTCGTGTTCGGCGATACAGCGATTCAGGAATGCCTGAATCGCGGGGCTGCCTAATGTCGGTACTTACCCCTTCCACATACCAGGATCGTTGGGGATGTCATAACTTATGCATCTGTCGTAGGGATATCTTTGGGAATCCACTTGATTACGTACCGCATTCCTAGGATTGGATATGGGACTATCAATGTGCAAATAACATGGTCTCTGTCTTCGATGGTTTTGATCTCTCTTCCCCACCCGGCAGAGTCTTGGTGATGTTCCTCTTTGGCTCTGTTGGACGAAGCAAGCCGGTCAAATTCCGGCACAAACGTGGAGGGCCCGAACTCTGTGCCGCGCCAGACATCAAATGCCTGGAGCTCAGTCCCAACACTGACCGGTATCTTGATCTCCAAAAGCAGTTCCTTTGTGGGGCGACTGACCTCCCAAGCGAAGAATTCGTGTTTCATTCCATTCGGCAGTTGATCTTTTGTGAGCGCAAAAGTCCCCGGTGGTGCAGTTTCTTGCAGCGTGTACTCGACACCCTTACGCTTTCCAAGTGGTGGTTCAATCTTAACCACAAACCTTAATCGGCCGAGTGTTGCCTCTCCCTTTCCATTCTTCTTTTCTATAGTAAGTTCGCGAAGTGGATCGTCGCAGGAAATCAGCTTCGCAACCAGAGGCAGTAATTTTTCCAGACTCTCCTTGGAACCGGGCACCATCAAATAATGGTGCACCTCTTTCAACTCGGGCGATGTACATATTAGTTTCACTGTACGGTTGACGGTTGCAGAACCATCCTCTCCCATAACTACACAGACACCCAGCTTCTCATATTTGTAGCCATAAACCTGCGCATTTGCCCAGTAGGCTCTTGCGTGGGCATTCAGGGGCACCCACATTGGGAAGGCCAAGTATGCACCACTGGCCACTGCGACAGCGAACAGGACATAGGTAACCCCGTCGGGGATTGTAGAAAAAACGAAGCTAATAATGCCGAGAATCCCAGACACGACACCTATATAAACAATGATTGTATGCCGAGTGTTCGGAGACATTCACTTTTCCATTCTGTGTGGACAAAAACAGCCGCCGGAAGAAGTATTCCCTCATCCGGCGGCTACTCTGCTGCTTTCAAGTGCAATGCTCCTTCATCACCTTATCGGTGACCTCATCAGATCCGCCAAAATTGGACAAACCTGGATTACCCTCCTCCCTGCAAGGGATTGGCCAGCACAGGCCATACTACAAGAAGAAAAGCGAGAACATCCAAGAGCAAGACCAAGGCTATCTTAAACTTTAGGCGCATTGTTGGAATCCTCCTTAATGTAGTGCGCTTTCTCTTCCTAGCCACCCTGCAAGGGGTCTCTGTTATTGCTACTCATTGTCACCTCCATAGTGAAACTTGTATGCCTGGATAACGTAGTAGGATAGAATCGTAATCTAGTGCTAATTATCACCTCCTTCGAATTCGGCTTGCGCGCTTCGACCGATTCCGAGACGGAATGTGCAATCGAAAAAGGGCACTGCTGCGCGCTCTAAACTCAGCAGAGCCCTAGTGTCTACCGTCTACGCACCAGTTTCTCAATTATCCCAGTCCCGTACTTCACGACCCGATTTGCCCGTCCAATGGTGGCACGACTGACCCCCGTTGCTTCATGCACCTGACTCGGATTAATCCCTTTGGTCAGGAGACTCATCACTCGCCACCTGGACACGAACCTTTCAAGCTCATCCGGCGTCAAGAGATCCTGGAGGGAATCGCGGATCTCGTCGGTGCTCTCTAGCAAGGCAAAAACCTCAGACAATTCCTCGACTGCCACGTCCAAGTTTCAGTGTCCCTAGGTATAAATGGCTAGTTGGCTATCCGACTAGCCGAATAGATAAAGATACAAGACTCAATCAGTCTACCACAAATTGACCAATTTTGTCAAGCCTGGCTTTGACATAACAACCTTAAAATTTCCGAAACCTGCTTTCAGTTCGGCCAGACGCTCCCTCAACGCGCGTTCTCGGCCCACAACCGTTCGTTCTCGGCAGTCACCCCCCCCCCGCTTGGTTATACTTACAGGATACGTCAAGAGACGAACTCTTTCAATAGCATGTTTGGCCCACAACGAAGTAAGAGAATCGGATCTCGAAACCAAGTCAGGGTTTCTGTACTTCCCCTGAATCGCTGGAAGGAGTATCATAATAACAGCGCAGGAGATGCAAGAAAATGACCGCCCTCCCTCGTTGACTTTTGACCGCCCGCGAGTACAATATGATGGCACAATGACAATACTCCCACAACTCTCTCATCGCTGGAAAGGAGCAGGCTATGAGCGAAATCTTATGTTGTGTCTGCCACCAGCCGGTCGGCCCGGAGGCCAAATGGCTCGGTGGCCGCGCCTACTGCGAGCGCCATTACGCCAAAGTGACCCAGGACCGGCCGGGTGTCTGGCGCGCCGGGCTGGGCCACATCCTCGGCCAGGTGGCCTTCGTGCTCCTCGTCGTGGCGCTGGTCGGCTTGAGCAAGCCGACGCTGACCGGATGGGCACTGGTGGCAGCCGGGCTCGTCCTGGCCCTGGTCCCCGCCCTCTTATGGCTGATCTTCTTCTACCAGCAAGATCGGCTGGAGCCGGAGCCGAAGAGTTACGTCCTCGGCGTCTTCATCCTCGGCGCGCTGCTGGCCCAGGCGGTCGGCATCCCACTGCTGGAGGACGTCTTCGACGTGCGCCACTGGTTGCCCATCAGCCCCTGGGCCAACCTCCTCGGCTCCATCCTCGTCATCGGTTTCATCCAGGAGTTCCTCAAGTACGCCGCCGTGCGCTACTCCATCTACCCTTCGGCTGAGTTCGACGAGCGCGTAGACGGCGTCGTCTACGGCACCGCCGCCGGGCTGGGGTACGCCACCATGCTCAACGTCCACTACGTCATTGCTAGCGGGGGGGTGAACCTGCAGGCTGGTGTCATCCGCATCGCCGTCACCGCGCTGGCCCAGGCCAGTTTCTCCGGCCTGACCGGCTACTTCCTGGGCCGGGCCAGGTTCGAGGACGAGCCGGTATGGTGGCTGCCCGGCGGCGTTGCACTGGCCGCCGTCCTCAACGGACTGTTCACAACCCTGCGCGGTGAACTGACAACCACCGGCCTGGGCCTGACCGGTGGAGGCTTCAACCCCTGGCCAGGCCTGATCCTGGCTGCCATCGTTGCCGGGGCCACCTTCGGCGTCCTATTTCACCTGATCCGTCGTGCCAACCGGCTCACGCTTGCCGGCACCGACGCGGGCTGATCGAGGAGGAGGCTCAAAATGACAACTCTACAAGCCATCCGACGACGTGACCGTTGGGCCGACTGGGCCGTCATCGTCCTCGTGGCGGCGGCCCTCATCCTGGGCTGGACACTGCGGGAGGCCATTCTTTTCCGCACCGCCCCCTTCAACGTCGCCGAGGCCGGCATCTCCGGTCGCTGCCCCGCCGGCTGGATACGCGAGACCGGCGAGGATCCGCTGCTGGCGCTGCGCAACCCGCTCATAGGCCCCTTCAACGCCCGGCTGGAACTGCGCGCCCGCCCGCTGGCCCCCGACGTTGACCCACTTCAGGCATTGGACGACCTGTCGTTCGACCGGGCCTCTCAAGTGACAGCCTACAGCGTCCTGAACACCGACCAGGTGCTCGTGGGCGACGAGGCTGTGCCCCTGCGCACCTACACCTACGTCCACGTCAACCGCAACCCCTTCGCCGACCACGTGCCGATTGTGGTCAAGGGAACGGACGTCGCATTGCCCGACGAAGGCCGCGTTATCGTCGCCACCCTCCTAGCCAGCGTGGACGACTTTGACGCCCATCAGAGGTACTTCCGCGCCTTCGTCGAATCCCTGGAATTCTGAGGTGGTGAGATGAAAAATCCAAAGCGACTGTTGATTGTTGGTTTGACCTTTCTGACCATGCTCAGTTGCCGGCTTTCCGGCTCCGACGTCCTGCCAACCGTCACTCCTGCCCCGCCAGCGGAAGCCACGCTGGCGCCAACACCCGCAGCGGAGACCACGCCAGCAGCGACCCCTCCAGTGGATCTGCCCACCCCTCCCCTCGATGACCGCGCCGTACGCCAGCAATTGGTGCGGGCGACCGTGCATGTCGCCCCCATGGTCGAGGAAAAGGGACGCCGCGTCTCCTACTGGTACGGATCCGGGAGCATCATATCTCACGATGGCTACGTCCTGACCAACGCCCACGTCGTCGTCGGCCCCGACCCCGCGAACCTGCGCCCCGTCGCCATCGGCATCGCCATCACCAGCCGCTCCGACGAGCCGCCGGAGCCGGCCTACCTGGCTGAGCCAGTCGTCGTGGACGAACGGGTGGACCTGGCCATCCTCCGCATCGTCTCCCACCTCGACGGCAGCCCGGTCAGCCAGGAGGAACTAAATGCCCTCTCCGTCGTCAGGACAGGTGATTCGGATCTGCTGGAGGTGGGCGACCACCTGCGTCTGCTCGGCTACCAGGGCATCGGCGGCGAATCTATCACGCTGACCGAGGGGGCGGTGAGCGGGTTCACCCGCGAGCGGGGCATCGAGGGCCGCGCCTGGATCAAGACCGACGCCGCCTCTGCCGGTGGCAACAGCGGCGGCATGGCTGCCGACATGAGCGGCCACATCGTCGGCGTGCCCACCCAGGTGGGCTACGGGCAGGCCGAGCAGGTGACCGACTGCCGCTACCTGGCCGACACCAATGGCGACGGCGTCATCAACCAAAACGACACCTGCATCCCCGTTGGCGGCTTCATCAATGCCCTGCGCCCCATCAACCTGGCCCGGCCCCTCATAGAGGCCGCCCGCACGGGCATCGCGCCGAAGCCAGCGCCGGGGCCTTCGCCCCCGCCTTCGGGCGAGCCTCGCTTTTCTAACCTGGTCTTCGCCCCCGACGTGACCGGCAACGACCAGCCGACCCAGATCGTCACCCAACTGCCGTCCGGGGCCACTGAGATCTATGCTTTCTGGGACTACGCCGACATGGCCGGTGGGATGACCTGGGAAGCCCGCTGGTACCGCGAAGACCAATTCCTGGACAACGTCTGCCAGCCTTCCCAGCCCTGGCAGGGTGGTGAGCGGGGCAACTGGTGGGTCAGCATCCACGACACCTCCGGCCTGGACGAAGGCACCTACCGCGTCGAACTGTACGTCGAAGGGGAACTATTGGCCCAGGGCTCGATCTCCGTCGGCGGCGCGGTTACCGGCCCCACTTTCACCAATCTGATCTTCTCCGAGGGCGTCACCGCCGACGACCGCCCCACCGATCCCACCTGCCTGCTCCCCTCCGGCATCACCGAGGCCTACGCCTTCTTCGACTACGCCGCGATGCGCGACGGTGTGGCCTGGAGCCGCATCTGGTACTACGAGGGAGAGCAGGTGGCGAGTGGATCCGGCACGTGGGACCAGGGGGCCAGCGGTTCCACGTGGGTGGCGCTCACCGCCGACGAGTCGCTCGACCCTGGCACCTACCGGCTGGAACTGTTCGTCGAGGGCGCGCTGGTCGCCGCTTCCGACTTCACCGTTGCCGGTACCCAGACCCAGGAAGCCATCGGCCCCATTATCTTCGCCGCCGGCGCGGACACGCAGGGAAACCCGGTCAACCCCGGCACGACCTTCCCCACGGGCCTGACGGAACTGCACTTTTTCTGCATCTACGCCGGGATGCAGGATGGGATGAACCTCGATGAGAAGTGGATCCTCAACGGCGAGGAATTGGTCACCTTCAACGAGGTCTGGGAGGAGGGGACAAGCGGTACCTTCCACGACCACATCTACCGCACCTCCGGCGAGCCGCTGCCCGATGGCCAGTACACGTTGGAACTGTACGTGGAGGGGCAACTGGCTCAGACCGCCACGGCGACCGTCGGCACCGGCACGCCGCCCCCGACTCCGACGCCACCCGCCAAGGGGCTGTTCATCCAGGGCTACATCCGCGACGCCGACACCGGCCAGGGTATCACCGGCGCGGCTTACGTCGTGCTCGACCCCGGCGTCACCGTCGAGGGTTGGGACGGCAGCGACGAGCAGATCTACACCTGGGCGCAGACCGACGCGAACGGCTACTTCGAGTTGCCGCGTCCACTGGAGCGGGACCAGCGCTACAGCATTATCGTCTGGGCCGAGGGCTACCTGCCTGCCAGCGGTGATGGCACCCTGGTCAGCGACGAGCCTTCGCCGCTGGAGGTGGAGATCACGCTGCAGAAGGAGTAGAATAGACCTTCCCGCAAGCTGCTATGAGCAATCGGGCATTCGCGCAGCCCTGTATCTGGGCCTTTTGGACGAACCAGGGCTGAGCCAGCTTGCGGGAAGGTCAGTGTTGCAGCACAACGATGCACTCTTCGGCGGGTTGGGGGCGACGTATAGGATCTCCGTCATTTGACGCTGGACGTGCTCTGCATGTATAATACGTGCAACCCAGGGTTTTGTCAGGGCAGCCTGGGCCAGCGTGCAGGCGGGACATCTTGCATTCCCAATGGAGGCAATGTGTCACATCTAAACGAGGACGTTGTGGGGACGAAGACAGCCTCACAGGAGGAAACAGGCGCAGGAATGCGACAACCAAAGGTTGCCAAGCAGCGCAAATATGGGGTTCTCAACGTCGAGAATGCAAGGGCCATTGCCAGGACGTGGCTGGAGGCTGTTAGTCTGGCGAATGTGGTTGACTTCGGGCTGCCGGAGATTGACGACAGATATCACGTGTGGCGTGTGCCTCTCCTGAGCCAGTCGAAAGGGGAGCGGCTTGGCGAGGTTGTGGTAGATGCCCGTTCTACACTGATCGTTGAGAAGCAGACGACGCGCCCGGAGGTACTTGAAGCACGCTTACTGGGGCGAAGCGCAAAGAGGCGACGGCCTCGGAAACTGTCTAGGGAATCCTACGTTCTATCCTCGCTTCGCAATACCATAGCGTGTGGAGACAGCGAGGAAATGCTACAGGATCTGCCAGCGGCGTCGGTAGATTTGGTTTTCACCTCACCACCATATTACAACGCCCGCCCTGAGTACACGGACTATGTGAACTATGAAGAGTACCTCTTGAAAATGCGCAAGGTGATCCAGGCCATTCATCGGGTGCTGAATGAGGGCCGTTTCTTTGTGATGAACGTGTCGCCGATATTGATCCGCCGCACCAGCCGCAATGCATCTTCCCGCCGCATTGCCGTGCCCTTTGATATGCACCGTCTCTTCATCGAAGAGGGATACGACTTTGTTGATGACATCTTATGGGTGAAGCCAGAGGGCGCAGGCTGGGCGACCGGTCGGGGGCGTCGTTTCGCTGCCGACCGCCATCCTTTGCAGTATAAACCGGTGCCGGTTACTGAATACGTATTAGTGTATCGCAAGCACACAGACAAATTGATTGACTGGAACATCCGCGCCCATCCCGACCAGGAGGCAGTGGAAGCCTCGCGCATCAAGGATGGGTATGAACGCACCAACATCTGGAGAATTAAGCCCGCCCATGATCCCCAGCACCCCGCCATCTTCCCACTGAAATTGGCGGAGAAGGTCATACGCTACTATTCGTTCAAAGGAGATGTAGTCCTCGACCCCTTTGCCGGCATCGGTACGGTGGGCAAAGCAGCCGCCAGGCTCGGACGACGCTTCGTTCTGATTGAGATCAACCCTGAGTACGCGCGCGTCATTGCTGAAGAAGCCAAACAGTGGCTAGGCAAAGCCGCTAAAGATGTTTTGACAATCAATTGTCCCCCCATTGACGTTTCTGACCTGTTGTTTTGAGCGAGGAAAGAATGACAGAAACACAAATCAGCCTTATAGATCTGATGTCTGATGAAGCGCATGACCTGCTCTCACTTTCTGGCCCTGATTTGGTTCAGCACATCGGTTGGGACGTTATCCGTGGCGTTGTGTACGACGTACTCACGGGCCGGAACCTGAGAGATTCGACCGAGATGCTCACGCGACGCCGGCTGGCTTTGTTGAACGCCTCGCTAGTGAACTTGTTTCTCAGGGGAACTGACCTATCGGCAGATTTCGTAGAACAGTTACCCGATCTGGCTACTGTCACCTTGCAACAGAAAGGACTACGTAAAGCCGAGCGTTGGCTGGCGCAGTGGATGTTGGGTTTGAACGACAAGGCATTTCAGAACGTGCTGCGGGACAAGCCAGAGGCTCTAGACGCCTACAAGGAGCAGTACATTGCTGTGTGTCAGGAAGCCATTGCCAACTGTGAGACTGAGTATGGAGCATTGAGTGGGCATCTTGAACTGAGCACTGGAGCCAAAGCAGAGTTGAACTGGATGTTCTTCGTCTACCTCTTGACCGCTACTGGAGCACAGACCTTGGCTATTCGGGGCTCAGAGAAGTCTACTTACGGCAAACTGTTCGAGCGGCTTATTCTTGGTTCATTACTTTACATCCTGGGGTTCGAGATGGTCTCGCCAGAGCAGCCAGAAAAATTGGAGCGTGTCTTCTGGTTGTCCAGTCGCGGGGAAAGACGGGAAAGCGATGCCACTCTGCTGTATGAGGCTGGCAAAGGTGTAAGGTTTGACATCGGCTTCATCGGGCGGGGCAACCCTGAGATATCCCTCGACAAGGTGTCCCGGTTCGAGCGTGAAATGCAACTTGGGCGCTCCCGGTGGTACATGGCTACCATCATCTTAGTGGACCGTATCGGGCGTAACAGCCGTATTGCCAGGCTGGCGCAGGAAATCGGGGGTACGATCATCCAGATGAGCATGGGCTACTGGCCGCAGCAGGTGGCGCAGGTGCTGCATCAGGAGATTGGCTTCGAACATGAACTGCTGACGATGGACGAGGCTCAAATCGCGACCTATCTCAAGTCCCGACTACAGGAAGTCCCCCTGCAAGATTTCATCTGACGCTCTTCCTGCCAGGCCCAGAGTCAAGAAAGAATGGGTCTACGTGGAAACACGGGGTAAGTATGCTCAAAGGGGTGTGCCATCCCCGTCAGTGGGGCCGAGACGCGGCTTATCACCATAAGTGGGATGCGGGCGGCACACCCGCTTGGAGCACCCCACGAATCCACGTAGAGCCGAAAGAATCAAGAAGCCTGTCTCCGCACTGTCTCCCCTGCGATCTCCAGGCACAAACATACGGAGGCCGATGGACGAAGTGAGCCTGATTGCCGCTGCCCGGCAGGGCAGGGTAGACGCCTTCAACGATCTGGTGCTGGCCTACCAGCAGCAGGTCTATAACCTCGCCTACCGCATCCTGGGCGACCCCGCCTCGGCCGCCGACGCCACCCAGGAAGCCTTCATCTCCGCCTTCCAGAGCATCGCCCGCTTCCGCGGCGGCTCCTTAAAATCCTACCTGATGCGCATCGTCGCCAACGGTTGCTATAACGAACTGCGCCGCCGCAAGCGCCGTCCGGCCACGTCGTTTGAGGATTTCGGTGAAGTGGACGAGGAGGCCAACCCGGCCTTGATCAACGGGCACGAGGGACCGGAGGAGTACGCCGAGCGGCAGGAGATGGCCCGCGTGATCCAGGCTGGCATTGAGACGCTCCCTCCTGACCAGCGCATCACGCTGGTGCTCTCCGACGTGCAGGGGCTGAGTTACCAGGAGATCGCCGAGGCGACCGACGTACCGCTGGGCACGGTGCGCTCGCGCCTGGCGCGGGCGCGGGGCAAACTGCGCGATTACCTCCGCATTCACGGGGAACTTTTGCCCGCCCAGTACCGTCTTGAGTAAAGAGGGGTGCAGGAAGCAGAAGGCAGGAGTCAGGAGGCAGAAGGGCGTAGCAGATCTTGAATGTGTAGACTCAGGGGAATGACGATGGGGCGATTGTTCACACGGCAAGAAAGAGAACGAGAGCAGCGGGACGAACTGCTTTCGGCATACCTGGATGGTCAACTGAGCGCCGGGGAACAGGCGCGCCTGAAGACGCAACTGGCGACCGACCCAGCGCTGCGGGTCGAACTGGAGGCGCTGCACCATGCCGTGGCGCTGGTACGCGACCTGCCCCCGGCCCCTATCCCGCGCAACTTCATCCTGCCGCAAGCGATGGCGGCCCGCCCACGGCCTGCGCGACGGGCCCGCCCCCGCCGCGCCTGGGCCGCGCCGCTTCTGACGGCAGCGACCGCCGTCGCCAGCCTCCTCTTCGTCGTCGTCCTGGCCGGTGACCTGCTGCTCTCTGGCGCGGGCGGGCGGGCCTTCGCACCAGCAGCCATGCCGCCGAAGGAGGCCGAGGCCCCGCAGTTGGCGCTGCAGCCCTCGCCGATCAGCGAAGAGGTCGAAGCCGAGGTTGAGAAGATGATACCCGCTGCCACCCCCCTCCCGATGCCAACGGAGGTCCCACCCGGAACAGTGCCTACAGTCGTCGTTGAGGCGGAAGTTCACGACGCGGCGGCACCGGAGGGCATGGAAACCCCCGAACAGGCGGTGGGCGGCGGTGGCCCGATCGAGGAACCTGCTGCCCCAGCACCGGCCGCCAGCCCGACGGTGGCGGAGGAAGCCGCTGCAGCCCCAACTGCTCCGGCCACGGCGACGGCGGTGCCGGAGAGAGGCGTGGGCGGCGTGGAGCCCACCCCGGGCGCGGTGACCGAAGTCGCGCCCTTGACGCTCGAGGAGGAAGAAGCAAATGCAGCGGAAACTGAGCGCGGCGAGCCAGAGGGTCCGGCCACTGGAATTGCCCCAGCCCTGTTGTGGCGGGTGGTGGAGGTCGCCCTGGGCCTGAGCGCGCTGGGGCTGGCACTGGCCGCTGTCTGGGCCTGGCGCGCTCAGAGAGGCAACCCGTGAGCCAGACCCTCGAACTGAACTACTGCCCCCGCTGCGGTCACGCGCTCGAGGACCGGGAGGCCTTCGGGCACGTGCGGCGCGTCTGTCCCGCCTGCGAATTGATTGTCTTCCGCGATCACAAAGTGGCCGCGGGCGTGCTCGTCGAGCACGAGGGCAGGCTGCTCCTCGTCCGCCGACGCATGAACCCACGCGCGGGGATGTGGACCTTCCCCGCTGGCTTCGTCGAGTTCGACGAGGACCCGGCCGTAGCCGCGGTGCGCGAGTGCCGCGAGGAGACCGGGCTGGAGGTCGAGGTCACCGGCCTGCTCGACGTCATCGCCAGGCGGGAGCACGAGCGTGGCGCTGACATCGTCATCATTTACTGTGCCCGGCTGGTAGGGGGCGAACCGGTGGCCGCCGATGACGTGGACAGGGTCGCCTTCTTCGCGCCCGACGAACTCCCGCCGCTAGCCTTCCGCGCCACGCGGGCCGCCCTCGATAAGTGGCGTGATTCCCCACTGCACCACTTCTAACCCGGCAGGCACATCGGTGGCGCGAAACCGGCAGCCGCTGAACCTGATCTCGTGTCCGAGCCGCCCCCGTGATTCGTTGACCAGCGCGTGAAGCAGGTTGGTGCCGCCAGGAAAGGAGACACCAACGCATTTCAGTTGAGTTACAGAAACATGTCTTGGCGCGGAAGCGACCACGCACCACGCCCTACGCATTACTGGGGTGATTTAAGAACTCAAAATAGGACACAGATAGTCACGGATCAGACGGATTCTCACTGATTTTTCTGTATTTATCCGTGCAATCTGTGTTGATCCGTGTTCCATTCATCTGCCTGTGTCGTCAAAGAAGGAGTTCTTAAACTATCCCATTACTCTTCACGCATCCCGCACTTGACAGATCGCACCGTCTGAGGTATCCTTCCGCTCGCCCCCGATGCCGTCGCGGGCAAGCGAATGTCATGAACAGGAAATCTAAGCCATCCATCACACGTCGTGCCGCCAGGCCCCGCATTATGCACCTGGCCCTCCGTGTTCTCTCTCTCGCCGCCGCCCTCAGCCTGATCTCTCCCGGACCGGTGTATGGCCGATGGGAGGTCCCCCAGACCGTCGAGCCGGTCGAGGAAACCCATTCGTCACCTGGCAAGATGGTCATCCCCGCGCCCACGCCCACGCCGGTCGTCCTGCCCGATCAGGTGCGGGTGCCCATCTTGATGTACCACTACGTCTCCGAACTCCCGCCCAACCCCGACCGTTACCGCCGTGATCTGACCGTCTTGCCGGAGAACTTCGAGGCCCAACTCCAGTACCTGGCCGAGGCAGGCTACCATACCATCACGCTGGCCGACCTGTACCTTCACCTGACACAGGGCTATCCGCTGCCGGAGAAGCCCATCGTGCTCACCTTCGACGACGGCTACAGAGACGCCTACGAGGTCGTGTTTCCTCTGCTGCTGGATTATGGCTTCACGGGCACTTTCTTCGTGCTCGCTACCCCGGCCCACTTCGAGTCGCCGGGCTACCTGACGTGGGCACACATGAGGGAGATGTCGGACGCAGGGATGGAGATCCAGGCCCACGGGCGGGACCACGTAGATTTGCGCGGCCGTCCCTACGACTACCTGATCTACCAGACCCTGGGCATCCAGGAAGCAATTCAGTACCACACCGGCCGTCTGCCCCGCTTCTTCTGCTACCCCTCTGGCCGATACGACGCCAACGTGATCACCGTGCTCAAGTCGGCTGGCTACTGGGGAGCGGTGACGACAGAATGGGGCAAGACGCACACCCGGGAGGATCTTTTCGAGATGCCGCGCCTGCGCATCCGAGGGAGCGATACACTGGAGAGTTTCATTGACAAAGTGGAGGATTAGTACGTAATACCGGGTAGGGGCGCGGTAACCGCGCCCCTACGACGTGGACCTTTAGTCCCTTCGTACTAGCCTCGATTCGTGAACTTGATAGTTTTTGATAGAGCCCCGGTGGTATACTCTGGCTATAACCGCCGGGGTTCTTTGCTTGTCCGGCGGCTTAAGTGTGTATTGGACAGTTACCTCTATGCGAAACGAGGAATTGATGACACAATCTTCCCGCCTGGCCCGATTCTATGACCAGCCTCTGGAAGAGCGAATAGAACGGGTTGCCCGGTGGACGGAGTTGACGGAGGACGAGACCGCCATCCTGCGCGGTGCGATGGGGCTTGACCTGACGCGGGCCGATCAGGTGATCGAAAACGTGGTCGGCCTGTACAGCCTGCCGCTTGGAATCGCAGTTAACTTCGTGGTCAACGGGCGCGACGTGTTAATACCGATGGCCCTCGAGGAGCCCTCGGTGGTGGCCGGGGCCTCCTTCGCCGCCAAACTGGCCCGCGCCGGTGGGGGCTTCCAGGCGATCACGACCGCGCCGGAGATGATCGGCCAGTTGCAAGTGCTCGACGTCGCCGATCCCTGGTCGGCCCGCTTCGACCTGTTGGCTGCCCGCGATGAACTACTGGCGCTGGCAAACGAGACCGACCCGGTTATCGTCAACCTGGGCGGCGGGGCGCGGAGCCTGGAGGTGCGCGTTCTGGGGCAGACCCCGGCCGGCCCGATGCTGGTGGTGCACCTCATCTTTGACTGTCGCGACGCGATGGGGGCCAACACGATCAACACCGCCTGCGAAGCGCTGGCCCCGCGCATTGAGCAGATCACCGGCGGGCGCGTTGGGTTGCGCATCCTTTCCAACCTGGCCGACCGCCGTTTGGCGCGGGCGAGGTGCACGGTACCGGTGGAGGCGCTTGCTTTCAAGGATTTCTCCGGCGAGCAGGTGGCACAGTCCATCGTCGAGGCCTGGGCCTTCGCCGCCGCCGACCCATACCGCGCCGCGACCCACAACAAGGGCATTATGAACGGTGTGGACGCGGTTGTCGTCGCCACCGGAAACGACTGGCGGGCGGTCGAGGCAGGCGCCCACGCCTACGCTGCCCGCTCGGGCTGCTACACCAGCCTGAGCGCGTGGGCGCGCGATGCCGAGGGTAACCTGGCCGGCACCCTGGAGATGCCGCTGGCCGTGGGCATCGTGGGCGGGGCCACGCGGGTGCATCCCACGGCGCGGGTAGCGCTCAAAATCCTGGGCGTGCAGACCGCACGCGAACTGGCGGAGACCATCGCCTCGGTGGGGCTGGCCCAGAACCTGGCGGCGCTGCGGGCGCTGGCGACGGAGGGCATCCAGCGAGGCCACATGCGGCTTCATGCCCGGCAGGTGGCCATCGCCGCCGGTGCCACGGGGGTCGAGGTGGCGCAGGTCGTAGAGCGCATGGTCGCCGAGGGCCACGTCCGCCCCGACCGGGCCAAGGCGATCCTGACCCAACTACGCCAGAATCAGGCTAGAGCCGACAGCACGGCAGGGCGGTCTACGTAGGTAATGGGGATGCGTTCGGTAGGAGTGGGAGTGAAACAGGAGACCTTCAGGAAGCGATTGACCGGCGAGGTGGTGATGATCTTCAATACTGTACGCCGCATATCTTCCGGGAGATCATCCAGGCCGGTGATGAGGAAGTTACGGGGTCCTATCTCTGTTGAGCGGGCTAACAGCGAGAAGTCAAGTATGCTTAACCCGGCTGCTCGTTCCTGCTCGAGATTAAAACGCAGCAGAATATGGTCGGTCAATTCGATGGCGCAATTGGCCTCAATGCCCTTAAACACTACTTCAAGGATGTCACATTCCTCATCGTAGGCCAGATGAACGCTCTCGTCATTAGAAAAGGTGACTTCCGTCTCTTGAATATGCATATTACTCACCACTTGTCCAAACGATGAACGTAGACTTCCCAGGCCGTCTTGACGAAATTGTTGGGAACGAAAGAACCATAGGTCTGAATGTGATCCCACCGTTCTCCGGTGAGGTAAATTTCGTTGCCGTACTGGTCTTGAACAGTCCACTTATTTACCACGATCAGGGATTCCGATGGAGTAGCACCTGCCGTAAATCATACATCCGAAGAAGATTTTTGTCAAAGCGGCCAGCATCCAGCATCGAGTAACGAGTAACGTATGACCAACAACGACCAACCCACCATTCTCAAGCCTGATCGCGACGTCGGCATCATCGGCTACGGGGCTTACGTGCCCAGGTACCGCCTGCCAGCCAGCGAAGTGGCCCGCGTGTGGACAGGCGGGCAGGGTGGCACGCCGATCAAGGAAAAGTCAGTGCCGGGGCTGGACGAGGACGTGGTGACCATGTCCATCGAGGCCGCCCGCAACGCTCTCGCCCGCGCCGGCGACGTGGACCCGGCGCTCATTCGCGCCGTGTGGGTCGGGAGCGAATCCCATCCCTACGCCGTCAAGCCGACCTCGACCATCGTAGCCGAGGCCATCGGCGCCACGCCCCACACGCAGGCCGGCGATTGGGAGTTCGCCTGCAAGGCTGGCACCGAGGCGCTCCAGGCCGCTATCGGCTTCGTGGGCTCGGGGATGGCGCGGTATGCGCTCGCCATCGGGATGGACACGGCCCAGGCCCGCCCCGGCGACGCGCTGGAATACACGGCCAGCGCGGGGGGAGCGGCCTGCCTAGTCGGCCCGGCGGAGGAGGCCCTGGCCGTGTTCGAGGGCTCGTTCTCCTACGTCACCGACACGCCCGATTTCTGGCGGCGGGCCTACCAGCACTATCCCTCCCACGGCGGCCGGTTCACCGGCCAGCCGGCCTACTTCAAGCACATCGCCGCCGCCGCGCAGGGGTTGATGCAGGCACTGGGGACGGAGCCAGCCGACTATACCCACGCCGTCTTCCACCAACCCAACGCCAAGTTCCCGCAGACGGCAGCCAAGCGATTGGGCTTTGCGCCGGAGCAGATCAAGACCGGGCTTCTGGCGGACGAGATTGGCAACACCTACGCTGGTTCCTCGCTCATCGGCCTGACGGCGATATTGGACGTGGTCGCGCCGGGCGACCGGGTGTTGCTGGTGAGTTACGGCTCCGGGGCGGGATCGGATGCCATCTCACTCCGCGTCACCGAGGCCGTCCCGGAGCGGCGGCGGCGGGCGCCGATGACCCGTGATTACATCGCCCGGCGTGTTGAGATTGACTACGCGACCTACGCGCGGTTCACCAGGAAATTGAGAAAATGAGAGACGTTGCTATCATCGGTGTTGGACAGACCAAAGTAGGAGAGCACTGGGCCACCAGCCTGCGGCACCTGGCGCTGGAGGCAGTCCAGGCAGCGATGGCCGACGCGGGCGTGACGCGGGCCGATGCGCTCTACGTGGGCAATATGCTGTCGGGTGAACTGGCCGGACAGGAACACCTGGGCGCGTTGGTCGCCGACTTCGCAGGGCTGCGAGGGATAGAGGCGTTCAAGGTCGAGGCGGCCTGCGGCTCCGGGGCGGCGGCGCTGCGGATGGGCTACGTGGCCGTCGCCGGTGGTCTGGCGGACATCGTCGTGGTGGTGGGAGTGGAGAAGATGACCGACATGCTCGGCCCCGATACAACCGCTGCACTGGCGATGGCGGCCGATGGCGACTACGAGGCCGCACAGGGGGCCTCCTTCGTCGCCATCAACGCGCTGCTGATGCGGCGCTACATGCACGAGTACGGCTATAACCACCAGGACTTTGCTCCTTTCGCCGTCAACGCGCATCGGAACGGGACAAACAACCCGCACGCCATGTTCCGCTTCCCGGTCACGGCTGAGCGTTTCGCCAGGGCGAAAATGATCTGCGACCCCATCAACCTGCTGGATAGTTCTCCCATCTGCGACGGCGCAGCGGCGGTGGTGCTGGCGCCGGCCGATGCAGCGCGCGCGCTTTCTGCTGCCCCGATACGCATCGCCGCTTCGGCCGTGGGAACCGACGCTCTAGCCGTGCACGACCGGCGCGATCCGCTGGTGCTGGATGGGGCCGTACTTTCGACCCGCCGCGCGTGCGAGCAGGCAGGGATTGAGCCACAGGACGTTGACCTGTTCGAGTTGCACGACGCCTTCGGCATTATGGCGGCGCTCAGCCTGGAGGCGGCCGGGTTTGCGGACAAGGGGCAAGGGCTGCGGCTCGCCCTGGAAGGGGAGATTGGAATCGAGGGCCGCGTGCCCATCGCCACGATGGGCGGGCTGAAGGCGCGAGGACATCCCGTCGGGGCCACCGGCGTCTACCAGGTCGTCGAGGTAGTGCAGCAGTTGCGCGGCCTGGCCGGCGCCAATCAGGTGCCGAACGCGCGGACGGGGCTGGCCCAGAACATCGGCGGCAGCGGCGCGACGGTCGTCACGCATATTTTGGAGCGCATGGAGTAGAGAGAACCGTTTCAAGTTACAGGTTTCAGGTTTCAAGTTGGGGTCGGTAACCTGAAACCTGGAACCTGAGACCTGAAACCACAGGAGGTGAAAAATGAGCATTCCCAGGAATTGGAGACTTCAGACACAACGCTACCGGCTGGTTGGAGAGATATGCGAGAAATGCGGTGCGAGGGTCTTCCCGCCCCGCGACGTCTGCCCGGAGTGCGAAGCACCGGCCCAGACGCCGTTTGTCTTCAGCGGGCGGGGCGAGGTCTACTCCTACAGCACCGTCTACAACCCGCCACGGGGCTTCGAGGAATTCGCTCCCTACACCGTGGCGCTGGTACGGCTGGAGGAAGGCCCTATGGTCACGGCACAACTTACCGACGTGGACGCCGATCACGTTCGCATCGGCATGCCGGTGGAGATGGTGACGCGCAAAGTACAAGGGGGCGGCGAGCAGGGCGCGATCGTCTACGGCTACAAGTTCCGACCGGCCGTCAGGCACGTAGCCTGAGCACGGGCGAAGCACGTTCCGCTCTCAAGACTATCTCCTACGACAAGTTCACAACCGACAAGTCAGGCGGCACCTCCACCCCTGGTGCTTCCATCGCGCAGGCGCATCTCTCACCTTCCCGTGGGAGATGCGCTTATCTTGCCACAAATGTCCCCATTTCTGGAATAGTCACGCGATGTGGGAGCGAGCGTATCACGCTGGGGACAGAGCGGCCTACCGCCACCACGCGGAGCGTTGAAACGCCCCGCTGATACTCAAAACCTGTTGGAAACAGGTTCCGCCAGTGCGTTTTCAACGCACTTCGTG
>Ga0114918_10001686_pt1 | contig 19818 bp, 12 predicted proteins | sample LantaG_FD_87015 | JGI IMG/M metagenome (GOLD analysis project Ga0114918, IMG submission 87015) | Deep subsurface microbial communities from Baltic Sea to uncover new lineages of life (NeLLi) - Landsort_02402 metaG | ecosystem: Environmental > Aquatic > Marine > Oceanic > Sediment | place... | reverse complement strand
ATAGAATTTCCCTGCCTGATTTTACCCGTTCTCTTGTTGTAAAAATGAGGTACTGAACAACATGAATAGTGTAGGCCGAACAAAAAGTGTCGTTGCGTATTTGCTGCTACTGCTGATATGCGGCGGCATCAGCCTGGGCGTCACGTATAAAATCCATCCGGCAATCGCCGGCTCACAGGAAGAATTCGAGACCATCGCCAATTCGCTCAAACCCGGCGACGAGCTTATCCTGTACGGCGGGACATATTCACAAACCGCCCGCCGTGCCGTCACCGCCAAAGGCACCGCCGAAAAACCCATAACGATTCGTGCCGCCGAAGGGCAGGAACCGCTGCTCACGCATCCGGAAGACGCCGCAGCAAGATACAATAATATCGAGTTCGCCGATTGCGAGTACCTGACCATTCGGGCAATCCGGCTCAAAGGCGGCAGCTCGGGCGTGCGCTTTATCCGGGGACATCACATCACATTCGAAGATTGCCAAATCAGCCATACCAACAACAACGCCCTGACAATGAACAGTGGAAACTGCGACGCCTTTATTATTCGAAGGAATCACATTCACCATACCGGCTTGAGCAGTCGCGGCTCGACCGAAGGAGAAGGGATGTACATCGGTGGTCATGACGGCTCGTATGTCACCACCAACTCTCTCGTCGAGAGCAACTTAGCCTTATGCTAAGTACTCGATACTGAAACTCAACCGGCAGAATCTCCCGGGGCAGTTTCCCGGCCAGCTCCGGCGTCGCCAGGAGCATGGCACCGGTGGCATCGCGCCGCCGCACGGCCTCCATGAACCTTGCGATGACTTGTCCGACGGTCTTCTCGCCGGGCCTGTCGCCTCGCGTGGACTGGCGGAGCAGCGCCTTGGCGCCTGCTGCGAGCAGCTTCCCGGCAATGTCGAGATGGTTGCCCATGGCGGCAAGATGCAGGGCCGTCAAACCGTTGGCTTCGCCGGCCTCCACGTTTGCATTATTGGCCAACAAGAACTCTACGGTATCGGCATGTCCGCCGTACGCAGCCAGGTACAGGGGCGTCATTCCCCGGTCATCCGTTGCATTGACGATGGCGTCGACCTGCATGAAACGGTCGAAGGAGAGCTGCTCGGTGTATTCTTCGAACGACACAGCTTTGTCGGTGTCCACTTCCTCGGGCTTCTTGCCGAAGTCCGAGCTGAAAATGTCCTCCGTTGGCGAGATGCGCTCGGTGCTCGGCGTGGTTCCTTCCGGCGGCTTGTCCGCGTCCGCCAGCGCGGTGGTGAGCACCTCGGCGACGTCGCGATGGCCGTTGGCGGCGGCCAGGTGCATCGATGTTCGGCCGGCGCCGCCGCGAGTTTGAGGGTTCGCTCCGCTTCTCAGCAGGAATCGTACCGTAGCCGCGTCGCCGGCGCCGGCCGCCAAGAGCAGTTCCGTGTTCTTGTTAATTCGGCCGGCGGCCAGCAGGGCCCTGGTCACGACAAGGTGCGGTGACTCCTCCGGCGGCTCTGCCGTTGTGCCCTTCGCGACAGCCACGACCGCCCTCGCCTGCGACGCTGTCAACTCGATGACGCTGCTCCATGTGGCCGTTAATCCCCCACACGTCGCTGTGCACACCAGCCTTGGATGGTGGCTGCGGTCGCGCGCGGCAGATCGAGGGCATCTCGAGGGACGGGCAGCCTGATGTCTGACAGACCGGCGTGGTCTTCCTGCACCGGGCATGTGTACCGGCTGAGAAAACGTCCTCGGTCATCGCGGTGCCCGGGCGGAGCGTTGGAAGCGGCGGTTACCCAACTATCGCCACTCCACAGCCGCGCCTGGACAGTGAGTTGCCGGCCGCGGAGCCCATCGGCTTCCACATGCACTGATACCGTCCTGTCCTCGGTCGGCCGTATCGGCACACGCCACCACTCCTCTTCCATCCCCCCAACATTCAAGTCGGGAGGAGCAAGCTCGACGAGTGCAACGGCCCGGATGATACGGATCGCCCGCGACGCCAGCAAACGTCTATCCGGCACAAGTGTGATCTGCCCCTGGGATATGCTCGTCAGATCACCGCAGGAGACGCGCGCCTCGGCAACTACATTGCGCGCGTTGGCCAACAGGCAGGTCCAGCACCTCGTCGGGAACCGGAAACGAGAACGTCTTGGGCTTGGCCTCGTCCGTCACCAGGTCCTTGGTCGCGCCCAGGCAATAGTGTCCGTCTTGCTCGTACTGCTCTGGGCTCCCCACGACCGTTTTCACCAGTGCCCCCTGTTGATCGCGAAGTCGAAGCTGCACCCTGCCGGATCGTTCCGGCAGACTTACTGCCCGCACGCGAGCGTGAACAATCGTTGCCGGACCGTGTTTGGCGTCTTCATGCCGCTCGCTCCAGATGCGATCCACACATAAGACCGGAGACGGGGCAACGGCCATTTCCGGCAATGGCTTGGTTGGCGACGAGAATTCGCCGATACTTACTGAGACGCTAACGAGAAAGACCGCGCTTAAGATCAACGCCGTCGAACGTTCTATCCCACGAGTGGTTATCTGCATGGCTCCACCTCCATACACTGGATCACTCATTCAGGTACTCCTCACCCTGAATTCGTAATCGTTCACTGGTATTTTAATAACCTTTGGCAATACACCAAATATCAAATACTCTCATTTAAACCACTCAATTCATCATAATAAACATAAATCACAATTGCAATAGAAAAAACCTCGTGACAGCCCCTTTGTACCCTTGTCATGCTATCGGAACATCAGAAGAGCACCCAAGCAACGTACAACCCATTTGTGACAGGAAGATAGATACGGAAGATTTTGTTCCGCGGCTGCTAAAGGGCCTGACCGTAACGCGCGCAAACAGAATAATCTTTGACCTTCGACAACTCAGCATCGGGGCAGTCGTCGGGGTACAGGTAAACGCTGATGCTGAAATCCGGGCCCGGCTTCGTGAAGCGTTCGAGGTCACTTGCCTGCTTAAATCCCTGTGATTCGAGTTTTCCGGCGGTATCGAGCCAGTTGGCCCCTATCTTTATGCCGTAAAAGCCGTATGCACTGCCCATGATTACCGCACTGCTGAATACATGTTCTTTTGCAGGATCGAAAAAGAAAACGCAATTCTCTGCTTCCATGAATCCATTTGGTTCGGTTTCATCGAGGCCGAGTACCCGGCAGGCCTCGCTGAATGGAGTTGCAAGAATCTTGATAGATTTCTCAAGATTGAATAATTCTTCAGTTTGAGGTTGATTCGACCCCATCTTCATCGCCTCCTTACCGGTATTATCCGGCATTGTTGTTCTGTATTTCTTTTCTTAAGTTCTAAGATGAATTAATTTTAAGGATTCCGCTGAAATTTGGAAGAAAAATCGCTTTCACAAGTGACTATTTTAATTATATATTATGACTTTAATTTTTTCGGAGTTTATGCGCTTGAAAAATCCGGACTGGGGTGTTAGTCTGGTTCTCTGGAGTAGGGTCATTACTTCATTACATGGCTACCGCTGGGCCATAAAGTGCGAGCAATAGTACCGGATGCGTGCCAATGGGTATTAATGACAAGATAACACGGCAAACAGGGCAACCGGGCTCTGTAACAAATCATAACCAGGCCGGCTCGACGGATGAGAAATTCGTGCCGACGTGCAGTATTTGTGGAGAAAAACACTGGCCCCACCATCCTTTAGTTCCATGTGTCAACAAGAGAAAGGCCAAGGTAAAAGCCAAAGCGGACAAAAAAGCCAAAGCTCAAGCCGCCGCTCAGGCCAAAATTGAAGCCAGAGAAAGGGCCAAAGAACAAGTTCGGATTAAAGCCGAGACAAGCGCCAAAATAAAGGCTGAGAGAAAGGCCTATATTGAGGCGATAGCCCGGGCGGAAGAACGGCTCAGGGCCGAATCTAAAGCAAGGGCCGAAGCCGAAGAAAGAGCCCAAGCCGAGGCCAAAGAAAGAGCCAGTGCCGAAACCAGAGCGAAAGCGAAGGCCGAAGCCGAGCAAAGCGCCAAGGCCCAGGCTGAGAAAAAAACTTATGTCGAGGCGATAGCCAAGGCAGAGGAAAGGCTTAATGCCGAATCTAAGGTAAGAGCCGAAGTCGAAGAGAAGCTCAAGGCTCAAATCGAGCATCGTGCGAGAATCGAGGCCGAGGCAGCCGAGGCTTTGGTATCTGCAAAAGCTGAGGCAGCCGAGACTTTGAAAGCCGCTAAAGCAGAGGCCGCGGCGGAAGCCGGATCTTATGCCGCGGCTATAAGAGAGCTGGAGGACAGGCTGCAAGCCGAGCTTGAATCGAAGTCCAAAGCTCAGCAGGAGACCCAGACCCAGGCGGAGGAAAAAACCAAAGTCGAGACCGAATATGCCGAAGCAATCTCGGCCGCCAAGGCAAAGGCGGCAAAAGAAGCTGAATTACATGCCGCGGCAGTAAAAGAGCTTCAGGAAAAGCTACAGGCCCGAGCCGAAGAAATAACCAGGGCCGAAGCAAAAACCGAATCCGAAGCTAATGCCCGGCTTGAAGCTCAGGAAAAGATCAGGGCGGAGGTTGAAGCAAGGGCAAGAGTCGAAGAACGGCTCAGGGCCGAGAGCGAGGAAAAGGCCAGAATTGAAGCCGAAGCAGCCGAAGCAATGGCCGCCGCCAAAGCAGATGCTGAAGCAAATGTCGAATCTAACGCTACGGCTATAAAGCAATTAGAAGAAAAACTGAAGGCTGAAACACAGGCCAAATCGCAGGCTCAGCAGGAGGCCCGGACTCAATCGCAGGCAAGGGCCGGAGCCGAAGAAAAAGCCGAAGTCGAAGCTCATTCCGGTATCGAGGCGAAAGAGAAGGCCGATCATTTCCGTAAAGCTATAGCCAAAGCGGAAAGAAGACTCAACGCTCAGGCCGAAGAGCTTGCGAAAGCCAAAGTCAGAATCGAGGCCGAAACTAAATCCCGGGACCAGGCAGAGCAGAAAGCCGGCGAAGAAGCTAAGGCGAGGGCGAAGGTTGAAGAGAAGCTCAGGGCCGAATCCGAGGCAAGGGTCAGAATCGAGGCCGAAGCCAAAGAAGCTCTCTCGGCAGCCAAATCAGAAGCAGAAGCAAAGGCAGAATCTGATGCCGCAGCTATAAAGCAATTAGAGGAAAAGCTGAATTCCCTGGCCGAAGCAAGGGCGAGAGTCGAAGCAAAAGCCGAGTCTGAGGCTGAGGCCCGGCTCGAAGCACAACAAAGTGCCGGCCAGGAGGCAAAAGCAAGAGCGAAGATTGAAGAGCAGCTCAGGGCCGAAACCGAGCAGCGTGCCAGAATCGAGGCCAAGGCTGCCGAGGCCATCGCGGCAACCAGTGCAGAGTTAGACGAAAAAGCCGAATCTTATGCCTCGGCTATAAAGCAATTAGAGCAAGAGCTGAAGGCTCAAACCGAAGCAAGGGCCAGAGCCGAAGCAAAGGCCGAATCCGAATTGGCGGCCCGGATCGAAGCTCAAAAAAATTCAACGGAAGAAGCTAAGGCAAGGGCTAAGATTGAGGAACAACTCAGGACCGAATCCGAAGAACATGTCGCAACCGAGGCCGAAGCTGAAGAGACCATCTCCGCTGCCAAAGCGAGGGCACAAAAAGAGGCCGAATTACATGCCGCGGCCATAAAAGAACTTGAGGAAAAGCTGAAGGTTCAAGCCGATGAAATGACAAGAGCCCGGGCAAAGGCCGAATCCGAATCCGAGTCCCGGCTTGAAGCTCAAACAAGTGCTCGTGAAGAAGCTAAGGCAAGAGCGAGGATTGAAGAGCAGCTCAGGGCCGAGACCGAGCAGCGAGCCAGAATCGAGGCCGAAGCTGCCGAGACTTTGGCTTCAACTCAGGCAGAGGCACAGGCGAAGGCAGATTCTTTCGCCTCGGCTAGAAGGGAACTTGAGGACAAGCTCAATGCCGAAATTGAAGTTAAGTCCAGGGCTCAGCAGGAAGCTCAGGCCCAATCAAAGCAGCGAACCAGGATCGAGGCCGAATATGCGGAGGCAGTCTCGGCCGCCAAAGCCAGTGCACAGGAACAGGCCGAACTGCATGCCGCGGCTACGAAAGAACTTGAGCAAAAGCTGAAAGCTCAAGCCGAAGCAATAACCAGAGCCGAAGCAAAGACCGAATCCGAAATCGCAGCCCGGCTTGAAGCACAACAAAGTGCCGGCCAGGAGGCGAAGGCCCGTGCCAGACTCGATGAGCGGCTAAGGGCCGAGGCCGAAGAACGCGCCGGAATCGAAGCCGAAGCTAAAGAGGCTATCGCGGCAGCCAGGGCGGATGCCGAAGCAAAGGCGGAATCTTACGCCGAGGCTATAAGGCTGGTAGAAAAAAAACTTAAAGCTGAAACACAAACGAGGTTCCTGGCCGAACAAGAGGCCCGGACTCAAGCGCAGGCAAAATCCAGGGCCGAAGAAAGAGCCGACGCCGAGGCTCAATCCCGTATCGAGGCGCGAGAGAAAGTTGATTATTTGCACAAAGCGATAACCAAGGCCGAAAGAAGACTCAACGCTCAGGCCGAAGAACTTGCGAAGGCCAAAGTCAGAATCGAGGCCGAAGCAAAATTCCGGGACCAGGCTCAGCAGAAAGCCGCCAATGAAGCTCAGGCAAGGGCGAAGGTCGAAGAGAAGCTCAGGGCCGAATCCGAGGCCAGGGCCAGAATCGAGGCCGAAGCCAAAGAGGCTAAAGGAAAAGCTGAATCTTATGCAGCAGCTATAAAGCAAGCGGAAGAAAAGCTCAAAGCTGAATCTAAAGCAAGGGCCAGAGCCGAAGCAACAGCCGAGTCCGAATCGGCGGCCCGGCTGCAAGCCCAGAAAAGCGCCACTGAAGAATCCAAGGCAAGGGCGAAGGTTGAAGAGCAGCTCAGGGCCGAAAGCGAGGCACGGGCCAGAATCGAGGCCGAGGCTGCTGAGGCTGTCGCGGCGGCCAAAAAAGAGTTGGATGAAAAAGCCAAATCTTATGCCGTAACAATAAAACAAACAGAGGAAAAGCTTAAGGTTCAAACCGAACAAAGGACAAAGACTGAAGCACAAGTTCAGGCTCAGGCTCAGGCAAAGGCTGCATTAGAAGAACAGTTGAAAGCTGAAACGCAAGCACGGTCGAAGGCCCAGCAGGAAACTCAGGCCCAGGCGCAAGCAAGAGCCAGGGCCGAAGCAAAAGCCGAGTCCGAATCCGCCGCCCGGCTTGAAGCTCAAACAAGTGCCAAAGCGGAGGCGAATGCAAGGGCTAAAGTTGAAGAGCGGCTCAAGGCTAAAACCGAGGAACTGTCCAGAATTGAATCAGAAGCCGCCGAGGATATCGCACTGGCCAAATTAGAGCTGAATGATAAAACCGAATCTTACGCCGCTGCTATAAAGCAGGCAGAGGAAAAACTCAAAGCGCAAGCCGAGGTCATCACCAGAACCGGGGCTAAGGCCGAATCCGAAGCGGCGGCCCGGCTCGAAGCTCAAAACAGTGCCAGGCAAGAGGCAAAGGAAAGGGCTAAAGTTGAAGAGCGGCTCAGGGCTCAAGCCGAGGATTTGGTCAGAATCAAGTCCGAGGCTGCCGATGCTATCGCCGCGATCAGGAAAGAGGCCGAAGAAAAGGTCGAATCTTATGCTGCAGCTATAAGGCAAGCGGAGGAAACGCTGAAGGTTCAAGACGATCAGATGGCCAAGACCGAAGCAAAAGCTCAGGCCCAGGCTCAGGCAATAACTGAAATAGAGAAAAAGCTCAAAACTGAAACACAAGCACTGGCGAAAGCTCAGCAGGATGTCCAGTCCGAGACGCAGCAGCGGGCTAAAGCGGAATCTAAGGCAGAATCCGAGGCGGCGGCTCGGCTCGAAGCTCAAAAGAACGCAACGGAGGAAGCGAAGGCAAGAGCGAAGATCGAAGAGAGGCTCAAAACCGAAGCCGGGCAGCGGGCCAGAATCGAGGCCGAAGCTGCAGAGGCTGTCGCCGCGGCTAAAGCGAAGGCGGAAAAAGAGATCAAATCTTATGCCGGAGCGATAAAACAACTGGAGGAAAAGCTGAAGGCTCAAGCCGATGGTTTGACAAGAGCCCGGGCAAAAATCGAATCCGAAGCGGCGGCACGAATCGAAGCCCAAAAGAATGCAACAGAAGAAGCGAAGGCAAGAGCGAAAATTGAAGAGCGTCTCAGGGCCGAAGCTGAGCAGCGGGCCGGAATCCAGACCGAAGCCGCAGAGACAATCGCAGCGGCCAGGGCAGAGGCCGAAGAAAAGACTAAATCTTACTCCGCAGCTATAAAAGAAATCGAACAAGAGCTAAAGGTTCAAGCCGAAGCGAGGGCAAAGGCCGAGGCGAATGTCCAGACCCAGTCGCAGGAAAGGGCTGCCGTAGAAGAGAAACTAAAGGCTGAAACCGAAGCCCGGCTGAAAGCTCAGCAGGAAGCCCAGGCCCAGGCTCAGGAGAGAAAAAAGGCCGAAGAAAAAGTCGCTGTCGAGACAAATTCGAAGAACGAGTTGCAAAAGAAGGCCGAATATTTCAGCAAGGCGGTGGCAAAAGCGGAAAAGCGGCTTGAGCAACAGGCACAAGAAGTCGCAAAAGGCAAGGCCAAAATCGAGGCCGAAGCGAAATACCGAGATCAGGCGGAACAGAGGGCAAGAGATGAGGCCGAGGCAAGGGCCAAGATTCAGGAGCAGCTCAGAGCGGCGGTCGAGGAACGAACCAGGATCGAGACCGAAGCAGGAAAGATGGTCTCTGCGGCCCAGGCAGATGCCGAAGCTAAAACAAAATCATACGCCGCAACTATAAAAGAAGCTGAGAACAAGCTGAAGGTTGAAGCCGAAGAGAGGCTCAAAGCGGAAGCAAAGGCCAAATCAGAAACAGCGGCCCGGCTTGAAGCCCAAAAATTGGCTATGGAAGAAGCGAAGGAAAGGGCAAAGATCGAAGAGAGGCTCAAGACCGAAGCTGCTGAACGAGCCAGAATCAAAGCCGAAGCAGAAGAAGCCATCGCCGCGGCTAAAGCAGAAGCCCAGACAAAGGCAGATTCTTTCGCCGCAGCTTTAAGGCAAGCGGAGCAAAGGCTGAAGGTTCATGCCCAGGAGATAACTAAGGCCGAAGCAAAAACTCAAGCCCAGGTTCAGGCAAGGGCGGCAGTGGAAGAAAAGCTCAAGGCCGAAACTCAAGCCATGTCCGCAGCTAAAAAACAACTCGAAGCTCAAATGCAGGAAAGGACCAAGGCCGAGGCAAAGATCGAATCTTACGCCGCATCGGTAAAGCAGGCGGAGGAAAAACTTAAAGCTGAAACTCAAGCCCGCTCGAAAGCTCAGCAGGAGTCTCAGGTCCATGCCCAGGAAAGGGCCAGGGCCGAAGCCAGGGTCGAATCCGAAGCTGCGGCCCGGATTGAGGCTCAAAAGAAGGCCATGGAAGAAGCGAAGGCAAGTGCGAAAATTGAAGAGCGTCTCAATGCCGAATCAGAGCAGCGATCCAGAATCAAAACCGAATCGGCCGAGGCTATCGCGGCTGCTCGGAAAGAGGCCGAAGCGAAGGCTGAATCATACGCCGCGGCTCAGAAAGAATTAGAGCAAAAGCTCAAAGCGCAAACCGAAGCAATAGCGAAAGCCGAAGCACAAGCTCAAGCCCGGGCTCAGGCAAATACCGCATTGGAAGAAAAGCTGAAGGCTGAAATTCAGGCCCGGTCCAGGACCCGGCAGGATGCTCAGACCGAAGCGCAAGCAAGGGCAAAAGCCGAAGCTAAGGCCGAAGCAGAAACAGCGGCAAGGATCGAAGCACAAAAAATAGCTACGCAGGAAGCGAAGGCAAGAGCGAGGATTGAAGAAAGGCTTAATGCCCAAACCGAGGAGTGGAACAGAATTAAAACCGAATCCGCAAAAACTATTGCAGCAATTCGAACAGAGGCTGAATCGTATGCCGCAGCAATAAGAGAAGCGGAGAAAAAGCTGGAAGTTCAAGCCGGGGAAAGAGCGAAAGCCCAGCAAGAAGCTCAAGCCCAGGCTCTGGCGCAGGCGGCAACAAACGAAAAGCTGAAGGCCGAAATTGAAGCCAGGATAATAGCTCAAAAAGAGGCCACCGTTCAAGCACAGGAAAGGGCCAGGGCCGAAGCAAAAGCTCAGGCCCATGCCCATGTAAACGCCGCGTTAGAAGAAAAGTTAAAGGCTGAAACGCAGGCCCGCTCGAAGGCCCAGCAGCAGGCTCAGGCCGAAGCGCAAGCAAGGGCCAGTCTCGAAGCAAAGGCTGAATCGGAAACCGCGGCCCGGCTTGAAGCGCAAAAGAGAGCTACGGAAGAAGCTAAAGCAAGGGCAAAGGTTGAAGAGAGGCTCCGGGCCGAAGCCGAGGAAAAAGCCAGAATCAAAGCCGAAGCAGCAGAAGCTGTCTCGGCGGCCAAAGCAGAGGCGGAAAAACTGGCTAAATCTTATGCCGCGGCGATAAGCAAAGCGGAGCAACAAATAAAGGCTCAAACCACAGAGCGGGAAAAGGCCGAGGCAAAAACTCAGGCACAGACGATTGCAAGAGCTAAAGTTGAAGAGCAACTTAAGGCCGAAGCAGAGCAAAGGGCCAGAATCGAGGCCGAAGCTGCAAAGGCTATCGAAGCGGCCAAAGCTGAGGCAGAGAAAAAAGCTGAATTGCATGCAAAGGCTATAAAAGAATCAGAGGAAAAGCTCAAGGCTCAGGAACAAGCAAGAGCAAAAGCCGAGGCCAGGGCCGCAGCCGAAGCGGCCGCCCAGCTTGAGGCCCATAAGAAAGCCGCCCAGGAGGCGAAGGCAAGGACGAAGGCTGAAGAGAAGCTCAGAATCGAAGCCATGAATTTAGCCGCGGCCAAAGAAAAGGCAAGCGAAGCTCGGCATGTCCCGGAAAAAACAGGTGAGTGCGAATGTTGCGGCAGAAAAGATATTAAAGTTAGCGACCTGATAAAAATCGATTCCGGCCAATTGTTCTGCAAGGATTGTTTGAAAGAATTGAGAGGTTAACTCCAAATACTACGATTTCAGATTAGTAACTGCGCTTGCTTGGGTCATCTCGAGCAAAGCGCAGCGGAGTCGAGAGATCTGGTTACTATACATGGATTGGTTTCGAATACCAGATTTCTCCGCTTCCGGCCACTTCGTGGCCGTTCGGTCGAAATGACAAAAGTGCACAATTTAATCGTATTTGGTATACCACCTTGTTCATGTAGCAACCATCGGCAAATCACTGCCGGAGGAACTGGTCGATCGTGTCCATAAATTCACCCAGCGCAAAGGGTTTCCGAAGATAGCGAAGTTCGTTTTTCTTCATATACGATTCTCGCTCGGGGGTGATATCAGCCGAATAAAAAAGGAAGTGTTTTTTCAACTTGGGATCACACTCGACAGCTTGCTGGTAAAACTCGAATCCATCCATACCCGGCATTTCAATATCTGAGACAATGCCGTTATAAAAATGCTCCCTAACCTTCTCCAAACCGTCACCCCCTCCGGCAACCACCTCGACGGCTCCCCTGCGGCTAAGCAGTGAAAACACTAACTCGCGCAACGGCTCGTGGTCGTCAACTACCAAAAATTTTTCCTCCCAAACCGCGGGGAGCGTGCCGACATCAACGGAGGGCTTAAGGTCTTGCGGAAGGACGTTTATGTAGTCCTGGATGCGGGACAAATGAGATTGGATTTCAGCAGTCATACGCTCAGCTTCCCGGTTTATCTCTCCGAATCTTCCGACAATGTACAGAAACACGGGATTAAGTTCCGATGACTCCGCCCGGGCCATATATTCGACCACCCGCCTCTTGGAGATACGTTTGCCGGCAAGATGATTCTCAAACTTTTTCAGTGGAGTTTCAACACGATCCCTTGTTTTCCGGTCAAGCGCAATATCCAGTATACACCGTTTTTCTTTTTCACGCAGGTATGCAGAAACCATCGACATGAATTCTGCATGGGACTGCTCATCTTCCGCCAACCGGGTCAGAAATTTCGAGAAGGGTTTGTCATTGGCAAAAGTCTTAGCCGCAGAAGCGTAAAGCCTGCCAACAAATTGCTCGATATACTCGAGCCAGCTAACCACGTCTCCGATATCCGCAATCGCCGAAGTAACCATTCGCTCATCTCCAACTGAATTGAAATCTCTCGCGTATATAACCTGGCAATGCTGCGAAACCTTAAGATTTATTTAATTTACCAAAACCATCCTGAAATCACAATACATTATTTGCCATTTGCGACGATCACAACTTCGCACTTCGGTATCGCCGCCAGAAACTTTTTGCCGTAGGATTTGTTGACTATTCTGCTGTCCAGGACGGCCACGATACCGCTGTCGGTTTTGCTGCGAATCAGCCGCCCGAAACCCTGCTTGAACTTGATAATGGCGGACGGCAACTGGTAATCGTTAAAAGGATTACCCCCCAGCTCCCTTATCTGTTCGAGCCGGCCTGCGAGCAGCGGCTGGTCCGGGGCCGCGAACGGCAGCCTCACTATAATCACGCTGGAAAGAGCCTGCCCCGGCACATCCACACCCTGCCAGAAACTGTCGGTCCCAAACAATACATTAAATCCCTTCGCCTTAAACTGTCTTAACAACGTAGTCCTATCAACGCTCGCCCCCTGCTGCAGCAGCTTGATATTATTCTCGTCCAGCCATTGGGAAAGTCTGCCGGCTGTCTCTTCGAGCATTACATAACTGGTAAAAAGCACAAATGCCCCGCCCGTTGTTTGCGCTAAATATTTTTTTATCACCTCGGCGGCGTTTTCGACGAAAGCGGATTGATTCGGATTCGGCAGATCTTTTTCGATATAAACTTTAACCTGCTTTTGGTAATCGAAGGGCGAGCCGAGCTTGACAGCATCGAAATTATCCAGGCCGATTCGCCCGGCGAAGAAATCAAAACCGCTTTTCTCATCAGTGGCCCCCGTGCACAAAGTTGCGCTCGTCAGCACGACGGATTCATATTTGTCAAAAAGACATCGTTTTATTTCAGGCCCGACATTAAGCGGCGCACTTTTCAGGCGAATGGTGGAAGTTCTGCCCGAACCGACCTCAAGCCAGTAAATATGACCTGCATTTACCTGCGACAGGAAATTTCCCAAATCATGAATCAACGCCTTGCTCAATTCGACAAACCGCATGATCTCGAATTTTTCATCGACATCTTCTTTTTGCTTCGCGAGTCCGGCCAATTCCCGGCTGAGATCCTTCAAATGTCCGGAAAGAGTATCGTCGACAAAATTCTTGTGGCATCTGCCTTTTGTCTCATCCTTTGTCCGCTCATACCATAACTGAATTTCCTTAAAGAAGCGGGCAGATTCTTTGTCAATCTTATAGACAAGATCCACCGCTGCTTTGGCATCTGTATGAGTCAAAAGCCCCCTGTGCGACCGCGGATTGTAAAGATTATCAAGAACGAATTTGATTCTTTTGTTGCTGATATCTATTCCGAAATGATCTTCCGCCACATGTTCCATGTTGTGCGCTTCATCAATAATCACGAACTTAGAGTTCGGCAGAAGAGATGCGCCCTGCTCCTTAAGCACAAGATCGCTGAACAGCAGGGCATGATTGGCCACAATAATATCGGCGTTCTCCAGGCGCCGCCTGGCGGCCCAGTAAAAGCATTCACGGAAATACAGACACTTGCGCCCGCGACAATTGCCGTGCTCGCTTCTGACCCTGTCCCATGTCCGGCTTTTCGGTAAAAACGGAATGTCGCTGAGCGAACCGTCCTTAGTCTGTTGAGCCCATTCCCGTACTTTGTCAAACTCCGAATCCGCATCGTCAATCAAACTTCTTTCACGCTGCAGCGCAAATTTCAGCCGACGCTTGCAAAGGTAATTACTCCTTCCTTTTGCCAGAACCGCGGTAAACTTCTGCGGCATGCAACTATCCAGGAAAGGAATATCTTTATTTATCAACTGTTCCTGCAGCGTGATGGTAAAGGTGCTGATCAGCACCCTGCCCATGCCATTGGCAGCCAAATCCACGGCGGGAATAAGATAAGCGAAACTCTTACCTACACCGGTGCCGGCCTCGACAGCCAGGTGTCGTCCTTTCAGAAATGCCTGCTGCACCGTGCGGGCCATTTCTATTTGCTCGGGGCGCACTTCGAAATTGACAAGAGATCGAGAGACATCTCCATCAGGGGCAAGAACCTTTCGAATATCCAGGCCTGTATAAGTCTTGTTCATAGAAAAGATTAAGGATTATCAGAACCGTAGGGTGGGGCTCTGCCCCACCGTTAATGTTTACATGCCAAAAATTTAGATCGGTGGGCCAAGGCCCACCCTACGAAATTTAAATCGCGCCGTCTGCAATATCCTTCATGTATTTCTGATACAAGTTCAGGATCTCTCGGTTCGAGGTGACATTTTTTACGACAAGGCGTAAACGTGCCCTTGCTGTCTGACCAGCCTCGATATCACGACCGAAGAGCGAAAAATATGTCGAATAGTGACCCTCTCCCTCATAGGGTGTCGATATTGCGAAACAATCATCCGGCGGGGCCATCAGGACTGCCGTCGGAGCCGTATCCGAGCCTCGCCGCAGAGCAATCGGCTTTGCCATCGGCGGCATGATTTTCCAATCCACCGGATTCGGCTCCTTTTTCCATCGGCCGTCGCGGATAATCGACAGGACATCTTCGTTCCGCGGAAACATCTGCCAGTTCCCAAAGGATTTCTTCGCCGTCAGAAAAGCTGGTTTGCCTTCGGCCTCGGGAAAGGCGGCAACAAAAACTTGAGACAACGGAAAGGACTCGTGAAAATACGAAGCCAGAAAGACTTCGAATTTGCTCAAATCCCTGCCGGCTTTGACAATCGTCTCGACGTCGAGCGTCGAGCTATCCCGGAAGCGGTAGATGGCGGCCATCTCAAAGGGCCGGTCATCTGCTTCGGGCCACGTGACCTGAACAGCCCCGTCAGGCAGCAGTTTTGATGTGCCGGGCCAGCTCCAAGCCGCCGTTCCGTATCTTTTGTTCGTTGTGAATACCCGATAGTAACTGAGGATGCCGTATGCTCCGCTGAGCGTCGTGCCGGTAGGAATATGCACAGCCGATGACAGGCCCAGGCCCTTGCCGGCCTCGCGCAATCCGCCGCGGAGGATGCCGGTATCGAATTCGTATCCGCCGTTTTCTTTCGCAGTGAATGCGAGCTTGTCCGGACTGCCGGTGACATCTCCGGCGAATGTCGGCTCAACAAGTGGCGTAATCGTACAAAGCACGATTATGATACGCAAGGCCTTTGCCATGCGGTTCGTTCCAGAATGACCGGCCATTTACGTAGTCTCCTTTAATTGCGCCGTCGGAGCCCGGGCGCCTGATGCGCACGAGTTCCTGTTTGCCTGCTTTTTATTTGCTCTTTTCAACGGAACAGGCTACTCGAAAGCCGATGATGTCCATTTCGGGCAACCACCACTTGCTCTTCGGGATCTGTGGGTCGCCGGAGCGCCACCATTTTTCCTCAAATGCCCTGGCCGCACAGCGCAGCTCCTCGGCGGGGCAGCTATAGTCGCCGCCGCGAGCTACGTGGACTTGCCCGGTTTCCGGCCCCTTCGGATTTACTGCCGGAGTCTTTGTTGCGGCTTGCTTGTAAGCGTCGGGACTGTAGAAATCGCACACCCATTCGCGAACATTGCCCAACATATCATAAAGACCCCAGGCATTGGATTTCTTCTTGCCCACCGCGTTGGTCTCGCTGTCGGCGGTTTTCTCGTACCAGGCTAACTCTTTAAGCTTCTCGGGGTCACTTTCGACACCGAAAGCTTTCGTAGTACCGGCCCGGCAGGCGTACTCCCATTCGGCCTCCGTCGGAAGGCGGTAAGTCTTGCCCGTATTTTTGGAAAGCCACCGGCAGAAAGTCATGGCGTTGTGCCAGCTCATTCCCATAGCCGGGTGCTGGTTTTCGTAGCCCATTGTCATATCACCGTAGACCGGTGTCGGGCCGGTGATAGCGTCAACCTCGCTGTCGGCCTTTTCGGTTTTCTTCTGCGACTCCTGCGTTGTAATAAAGTCTCTCTTGGCACTGACCGTTTCCTGGTAGTAGGCCATAAAAAGCTCGATTGTGACCTCGGTCGTGCAGAGGTAAAAGTTATCGACGCGGACTTCGTGCCGGGGTCCCTCGTCGTCTTTGCGACCGGCTTCGTTTGCGGGGCTGCCCATCTGGAAATTCCCGGCCGGAATCAGGACCATATCTAAAGACATTTTTTCGCCGGCCTTAGTTGTGACGGTCTCGGTGAATTTCTTCGGCGGTCCATCCTGTGCGGCCGCGACACCCGCGGCCATCATGACGCCCAGACATATCGCCACAGCGGCGATGGGCATAAGTGTACGACTTTTAAGCATATTCTATCTCCTCATAAAACATATCCCAAACAGGACAATAAAGTATATTTCGAATCAAACCATCTTTGTATAGCCCGGCTTCGGTACCGGGTAGCTTCCGTCGGCGCCGATGCGAGTCGGCGGTTCCATGCCGTCGTGACAATCTTCCGGCCTGGGCGGATAGTAAAAGTCGGACGCATTGACCTGCTCCCATGTCACCTCTTTGCCGGTGCAGCATGAGATTTGTCCCATCACGCCGACCATCGTGCTGCGGACCATGTAGTCGCCGTTATTGACGGGCTTGCCGGAGCGGATCGCTCCGAACAGGATATTGTGCTCGGTTTGATAAGGATCGCATCGGCCTTCCCATCGCCAGTTTGTCTCGCCCCATATCCGGCTCTGCAAAACTGATGCCCTGCCCTTGCTGCCGTGTATGATGCTGGAGGTGCTGTTATGACAATTATTGGTAGTCCGGCAGAACGCATAGATGGGCACGCCGCTGTCATATTCGTAAACTACCGAATGGTGGTCGAAAACGTCGCCGTAGATCGGGTCGGTCATCGAAGAGCGGCCGGCGAGACCGTGACATTTCGCCGGGGCCTTGTTATGCATTACCCATGTGGAACGGTCCAGGTTGTGCACCAGCGACTGGGGAACATCGTCGCCGGAGAGCCAGCGGAAATGGTATTGCGTGCTGCACTGCCATTCGAGCTCCGTGAGCCCCTCCTTGCGGGGGATAACGACGTACGGCGCGCGGAGGAAGTTTTCCTCGATGGCGACCACGTCACCTATTACCCCGTCGTGGATACGCTGGATAGTCTCGGCGTACCCCGTGTGATAGCGGCTCTGCAGGCCGGAGACCAGGCACAGCCCCTTCTCTTTCGCCAAATCAGCCGCCTTGCGCAGGAGCTTGAGCCCGACCGGGTCGATGCCGTGGGGTTTCTCCACGAAGACGTGCTTTCCCGCCTTGATCGCCGTCATCGAATGAAGCGGGTGGAACTTGGCCGCGTTGGCAATCAGCACGACGTCGACCGATTCGATTACGTGCTTATAGCCGTCGAAACCGGCGAAGCAGTGATCGTCGTCCACCTGCACCTGGTCACCCTTCTGCTCCTTGAGAAGCCGTCGTTTGTCTTTGACGCGGTCTATAAAGATATCGCACATTGCCACCAGCCGGGCGCCGGAGTCCGCAGTGAGCGCCTGGGCGGCGGCCCCCGTGCAGCGTCCTCCGCAGCCGATCATGCCCACGCGGATGATATTGCTGCCGGCGGCATAGAGGCTGCTGCCTATCGGCAGCGCGCCCGAGAAGGCCGCCGAGGCAGCTACCGTCGAAGCTTTAAGGAAGTCGCGACGCGTTGTGCCGGCGCCTTTGCCTGATTCTCTTGAACTTGCCATACTACCTCCTTTTAATGTTTCTGTTCATATTGTTTCTGTGTCGAGGGCAAGCCTGTCCCGAGCGCAGCCGAGGGGATGCCCGCGACACACAAGATAATTCTTAGTATTCTCGATCTTTGAGGATACCCGGCTGCGGAACGGGATACTTGCCGTCGGAATTCAGACGCAGAGGTGCGGGAGAATCATCGGTCAGCTTATCGAGGCCGGGAGCGAACTCGTGCTTGCAGTTAAGCGCGTCGTCGAAGGTGATGACCTGGCCCGTGTGAGCGGCCATCCGGCCCATAGTGTTGACCAGGCTGACCTCGGCGCCGCGTTTGACCTCGTTGTAAGGCTTGTCGTTACGAATAGCGTCGATCAGGTCGTCCCATTCGAGCTGGTACGGATTGGGCTCGGGCTGCGGGAATCGCCATATCAGGTTGTCTACGCTCATGTTGTGGCCTTTGTAAGTCCGGACTTTGCCGGGGTAATGGCTGTTCGTCGAAATTACGGCCGAACCTTTCGTGCCGAGTGCATAGCTGGAGAACGCACCTTTACATCCTTCCATGGCCCGGCCGTAGTAAAAGAGCTTCGTGCCGTCGGGGTAGGTATATTCGATAGAATAGTTATCGAAGTTCTGATCCAAAGAGTTGCCACGGTAGTGCCGGCCGCCGGATGCCTGGGCCTCGACCGGCCAGGCGCCCCTCATCCATGAACATTCGTCGATCTGGTGAATATAATAGTCGCTGTACATGCCGCCGCTGGCCCACAGGAAAGCGTGGAATCGCTGGATCTGGTACAGCACCTCGCTGATCCCGTCAGGTTTCGGCCCGGCGGTGGATGCTCGCCCGGCCATCCGGTAGGCCCGCATCGCGATGATATTGCCGATCTCACCGTCGTCGATGCGTTGTTTCAGTTCCTGCCGGCCCCTGCAATGGCGAATCATAAGGCCGACTCCCACTTTGAGGTTCTTGCTGACGGATTCTTCGGCCAGTTTCAGCATCTTGCGAGTGGTCGGGCCGTCAACCGTGACCGGCTTTTCCATGAACACGTTGAGGCCTTTGGCAATGGCGTAGGTGAAATGCACCCAGCGGAATGCCGGCGGAGTCGCAAGAATCACTACATCGCCTTTGTCAAGGCAGTCCATTGCTTTTTTATAGCCGTCGAAGCCGAGGAATTGGCGCTCTTTAGGTACGTCCAACTGTTGCTTGTGGTTTTTATCCAGATTCTCGTAGCTGCGATTAAGGCGTCTCTGGAAAACGTCGGACATAGCGACGAGTTTGATCGGGCCGTTCTTGACGGACAGGGCGTTCGAGGCCGCGCCCGTACCCCGGCCTCCGCAGCCGACCAGTGCCACCTTAATCATACCGCTTCCCGCGGCATAAATTCGCGGAGCCAACCCGGCCGCCAGGGCCGAAGCGGCTGCTATCCGGCCCGTATCTTTAAGGAATTCACGACGTGTTGTGCCCGGATCTTTGCCGGATTCATTTGGATTTGACATATTGTCTCCTTTTCGATGTTTCGTTGTCAGATTATATCCTGTTTTGTAAGAGCGAAGTCTTCCATGAAATCGGCTGTAATATGCTTATAAATGCCGTCCGACCGAATCTTGCCCGAATTTTGCCGTGCAAGTTAATCATAATACCCGCTTGCCCCTGCCGGTTCAAGTTGTTTTTGGAAGACTTTGAAGCCTGCAAAATGGTCCGTCCGCGCAAAAAAAAACGCAGTTCCCGGCGTAACCGGAAACTGCGGTCAATCATTCATTGTTATACTTTGCTATACTTGTTTACGCGAAGTCTCTGTACTCGCGGTCTTTGACGATACCGGGCTCAGGGATCGGGTATCTGCCTTCGGAATTAGGCCGCAGTGGTGCGGGAGAATCCATCGTCAACTTGTCCAGGCCGGGCGCCATTTCGTGGTCGCTGTTGAGGATTTGTTCGTAGGTGATTTCCTGGCCGGTGTGTGCGGCCATACGGCCAAGGCTCGTCACGAGGCTGCCCTTGACGCCGCGTTCGACTTCATTGTAAGGCTTGTCGTTGCGGATGGCGTCCACCAGATCGTTCCATTCGTTTTGATATGGATTCCCCTCGTCCCGGCTGACTTTGGATTCCCAGATCATGTTCGAGCGTGTCGGATCCTGGCCCTTATGAATGCTGGAGGGCATTCCACAGTCGCCGCTCTTCGAGACAACCGCTATGCCCTTACTGCCGTGAGCATAACTGGAGTAAATGTCTTTGCAACCCGTCATACAGCGTCCATCCATGATGAATTT